>Ga0163144_10014630_pt1 | contig 16278 bp, 15 predicted proteins | sample OliLak19BULKMAT1_FD_123175 | JGI IMG/M metagenome (GOLD analysis project Ga0163144, IMG submission 123175) | Freshwater microbial mat bacterial communities from Lake Vanda, McMurdo Dry Valleys, Antarctica - Oligotrophic Lake LV.19.BULKMAT1 | ecosystem: Environmental > Aquatic > Freshwater >... | reverse complement strand
TGATCTGCCGTTTGCTTGGGAAACGACAGCGAGCACCTTCACGAGCACCTCGCCCACCCAGGCGTGGGGATGGGCCGTTCGACGACCCGCGCGCGTGGGGATTAGGCACTCAAGCCGTCTGTCGGAACGCTTTCGTCGTAGTCCATTGAGTCGATGAGCCAGTGCGCGTACGTGAAAGCTCCGGGCTCGAGTTGCCATGTCACCTGGGCCTCGAATGGCACGCGCATTCCCGAGACGCTGCGACGAGGGCGGCATCCCCGAAAGCGCTCGCATCTCTTGCTCGACACGCCGCTCGAAGCGCCGTCGGTTCACGCGAATGACGGTTCCAAGCGCTCCAACGATCACCAGCAGCACGAAAAGTACAATCGATACAGTCTGCATTAGCGTCGGAGCCGCACTCATTCTGGGGGAAGTGGTCTGAATCCAACGCGCCGACGAAGTTCGTTCAGGTTGGTCTCTGGCTCTTGGGTCGTGTCCAACACGACGTGCTCCGCGTGTTCCAGTTCCGTCACTTCCTCGAAAGACGCTGCAAAGGCGTCGAAGAGCTCCAGCCGCCCGTCCGACACGCTGACTCCCTTGGCGCGTTCGACGAGCCTATTCCTGCAAACATCAGCCGTTGCTCGGCACTCAACGAAGTAGAACGGGACCTTGCATCGACGCGCTAGCTCTTGGACGGCCGCCCGCTCCGCAGCCTTCCGGAAGGACGCATCTACGATGACCGGCCGGCCAGAGCCAAGCACGATGTTCGCGCGGCGAAACAGCTCTTGATAGACCGTCGTGGTCATGTCCTCGGAGTACATCCCTTCTAGGAATGGTTCGCGCACGGCGTCCATGGCTAGCCGTCCAGCCAAGTGTTTGCGGGTTCGATCCGCATCCAAGATAGGTGCCGCGAGCTCAGCACCGAGGCGCTCCGCCAGCGTGCTCTTTCCCGACGCGATCATGCCGCCTATCGCCACCAGTACGGGGGGCACTAAAACGCTTCGTTTGGCTGCGAGTGAAACCAGCGCATAGCGGCGCGCCTGGCTCCAAGCGCGCTCGCGTGTCGGATGATCGACCATTTCATCCTGCGCCGTGAAACAAGCTATCTTGGCTCGCACGAGCGCTCTGTAGCTCTCGTAGAAGTCGACTACTCCGTAGAGGTCATAGTCGTTGGCATAGCGCGCGTAGCGAGCGAGCAGTAGCTCCGCTAGGTCGACCCTGCCGTGGGCACCCAAATCCATTGACAGGAATGCAATATCCGCACAAACATCGGCATATCGGAAGCGGTCATTGAACTCTATGCAGTCGAGCACGGTAACGTTGTCCGCTTCCAAATAGACGTGCTCTAGGCGCAGATCCCCGTGCCCGTCGCGAACACGCTTTTGTTGGACGCGCTGGCGCAACAGCGCAGCGCTTTTCAGTACGAAGTCGACTTGCCAGCGTTCGAGCTCATCGGCTTCAGCCGCTGGCAGAAGGCGATCAATGGTGTTGCGGGTTTGGGCAAAGTTCTCACGAATGTTCTGTGCCACGTGCTCCGGACTTCCCCAAGAAGAGATGTCCCTGTCGCAGGCAGCCTGGGCGTGAAATGCAGCCAACCGCGACGCGATGGCATCGATGAGCCGTGGCGACAGTTGCCCGCGCTCAAGAAGCGTGTCTGCGCGGTCTTCGTCGCAGAGCCGCTGCATGTGCACCGCCCAATCGATGACCTGCCCCGGGCCGCCTACCTGGAGACGACCGGTACTGGCTCGGCAAATCGGAACCACCCCCAGATACGCATGCGGAGCCAAGCGACGGTTGAGCTCCACCTCGGCCTCACAGGCCACTCTTCGCTTCTCGACGCTACTGAAGTCCAGAAATCCGAGCTCGACGGGGCGTTTTACCTTGTAGACATCCTTCTCGAGCAAGAAGACCCAGGAGATGTGAGTCTGAATTCGCTCGATGGGTATATGCGATGGCACACCAAAGGCCTCCGCCGAAAGCAGCTCCTCCTGAACGTCCATGCGTAGAGCATGAGTACTCTCTTACACGCTAAAACCACTACAAGAATCGGATGCGCATGAGCTGCGCTGCCGCGCAAGAAGTGCGCGCGACGACGGCGCCAGCCAACGCGCCGAAATGGCGCAGCGTCGCAGGCTCGGCAAGAGCTGTTGGGGGCGCCCGTTTACTTGGTATATTCTCCGTCCACGATGACTCTTGTGCTGCATCACAGCGGGGCCAGCCCTGAAGCGGGATCTGGCGCATTGACGTGGCTGAGCGCGGTTAGCCCGTCATCAGAAGAGCGACGCCGCTTGCAGGAGGAGTTCGGCTTCGACGCGGAGCTCATCGATCACGCACTCGACCCCAATGAACGCCCAAGAATTTCGCGAACCAAGGAGAGCAAGCTCACGTTTGTCGTGCTACGTGTCCCCTGGTTCGAGGGACCGAATGCGGAAGTTCCCTACACCACCGTTCCAGTTGGCCTAATTCTAGGCGGTGCGACGAACCTGGTCATTTGCGCTCGGGACGCGCCGATGGCGCTCGAGCTTTTGCGGTTCGCCGAACAACCAGCGGAGAGGGGTGGGTTCCAGCGAACCCTCCTGCGAGCGTTGGAGCTAACGGCCGAAGCCTATCTGACGAGCCTCGATGCCATCGCCGAAGCAGTAGACAAGGTGGAGGCCCAGCTGCAGCGATCCTTCGAAAACCGCGAGGTGCTACAGCTGCTGCGCTATCAGAAATCTCTGGTGTTTTTCACTAGCGCTCTGGGAGCCATGCACCGAATGCTCGAAAGGCTGGACCACATTCCCTCTCTGAGAGTGAGCGCCGAGGACGAGATGTGGCTCGAAGAAGTCAAAGTGGAGTTCCAGCAGGCCCTGGATACGAGTGTGATGGCGCGGGACGTCCTCAGCGAGACGATGGACGCCTTTGCTTCCATCATCTCGAACAATCTCAACTTCGTCATGAAATTTCTCGCGACCGCCGCCATGGTGCTGGCAGTACCAACCATGATCGCGAGTATCTACGGGATGAACGTGCGCCTCCCCGGTCAGGATGCCCCCCACACGTTCTGGGGGATCATGCTGGGATCGGTACTGCTGAGCGCAATCGCGGCAGGGTACTTTCGCTGGCGTCGCTGGATCTAAGACTGGGTCGTGTGCCGCGCAAACCGTGCGCGAGCGCGAATTATTGGCGCCGTGGGGTGCTACTGCTTGCACTTCACGTCAACACGGGCAGCACCCATTCGGGCGACCACTTGGCAGGCGGCTTGCATGTAGCTGCTAGGGTGCAGGCGCCGCCGTTAGCAGAAAGCCGAACAGTGCTCGTCGTGGACGACGACTTGCGCACGGCGCAGCGCCTGGCGAAGATGCTGCGCGAGGACGGCTTCGAAGTCGAAGTGGCGCGCGATGGGGCCGCCGCCATTGCGCGGTTTACCAGGGACCCTGTGCCGGCTGTGCTGGTGACCGAGCTCGAAATTCCGCACGTGGGCGGCGTTGCTGTCGCCCGCTTCGCGCGATCGCAACGGCCCGGATTGCCGCTCTTCGTCGTGACCGTAGCTCCCAATTTGGTCAACTCAGACGACTTTGGCAGTCCCCCACCGCTGCTTTTCACCAAGCCGGTTGCCTATGCCGCTTTTAGAGATGCGCTGGAAGTCTCGCTTCGACCCGATGGGGCAAGAAGGCCGACGTCGGATCTCGGTCCAGTCCCACCCACGTGAGCACCGCGTGAGCGCCACGTGAGACACTGTTGCTAGATGACTCAGGAGACGCGCTTCCAGGAGCTCAAGCGCTACGTGCGCTTCACCGAGGTGGACGCAAGTCTGCTCGGCGCCTTTCGTGACCAGTCTGATCAAGAGTTTCCTCGGATAGCGCTGGAGTTTTACGACCGCATACGTGAGCATGTTGAAGCCCACCGGGTGTTTACGGGCGAGGAGCAGATTCAACGCTTGCAGAGTTCGCTCGTGCTCTGGTTGAACCGAATCTGCAGCGGGCCGTATGACGATTCCTATCAGGAGCAGACCTCCCAGATAGGCCGAGTACACGTGCGCATTGGGCTGCCTCAGCGCTATATGTTCACCGCAATGGCGCTGATTCGCATCGCCCTTTTGCAAATCGCCGATCGGCGGATCGGTGACTCGGCGGGGCCGACGCGCGACGCCTTGAACAAGGTGCTGGACATCGAGCTGGCGGTGATGCTCGACACCTACCGGGATGCGTACGTAGACAGAATTCAGCAGAGCGAGCGGCAAGAGCGACGTGACGTGGGCGGCGAGCTGGCTCGCGCGAAGCACCGCTACGTCAACGCGGTCGAGCTGTCGAATGTCTTGACCGTCGGGCTCGACCGGAACGGTACGGTGCAGCTCTTCAACCGCGAGGCGGAGCGGACCACCGGCTTCGCCCGCGACGAGGTGTTCGGGCTACCATTCGTAACCGCCCTCAAGCTGGAGGACCTGGCGGGCGAGCTCCCTGCCTTGCTCGCGAAAGGGCTTTCCGGCGAGCTACCAAGCCAAGTGTGTGAAACGACCCTGTGCACGAGGGCGGGCAAGGTTCGGGATGTCGTCTGGCACCTGAGTTTCGCAGGCGAGCAGGCCGACGACGAGGTCGTGATGTTTGCGATGGGGCAGGATCTCACCGACAAGAAAGCGATGCAGGAACGAACACGCCAGGCAGAAAAGCTCGCGGCGATTGGGACCTTGGCCGCCGGCTTGGCCCACGAGATTCGCAATCCTCTAAATGGGGCTCAGCTTCATGTCTCGTTTCTGGAGCGTGCTATCAGGAGGCAGGCTCCGGATCAGGAGATGCTCGAAGCCACGACCGTGGTAGCAGACGAGATTCGTCGTCTGGCGAATCTCGTCTCCGAGTTCCTCGACTTCGCAAGGCCAAAGCCGCTACAGGTCAAGCCAGTGAGCTTGATTGCGTTGTGTGAGCATGCGAGGACCATGGCTTCGCCCTTGGCTTCGACCTCCGGTGTGCAGATGCGCTGCGACCTCCCCGGCGCAGACGTGGAGTTCCGAGGAGACCAAGACAAGCTCCTGCAAGTACTGCTGAACTTGTTGACGAACGCCATCGAAGCCATAGTGGGAAGCACGGGGCAGGTCGTGACCCTCCGCGGACGGCGCGAACCGCGGCACGTCATGATCGAGGTAGAGGACGATGGTCCAGGCGTGCCGACCGCCGACGCGCCCATTTTCGACGCCTTCTATTCGACCAAGGAAGGCGGGACCGGCCTTGGCCTCGCGATCACACATCGCATCGTAACCGACCACGGGGGTAGTATCGATGTCCTCAGCCGCTCGGGGGCAACGACATTCCGCGTTAGGCTGCCACTGAACAGTCTGCAAGAAATCAAGTCATGAGCAAAGCCAGAATTCTCGTAGTAGATGATGAAGCCAGCGCTCGAGCTGGCCTGACAAAACTGCTCAAGCAGGAGGGCTACGACGTCGATGCAGCCGCGGATGGTGCGGAGGCTCTGCTGATGCTGGCAGAAAGAGCGCCAGCACTGGTCGTAACCGACCTAAAAATGCCCAACATGGATGGGATGGCGCTACTGGCCAAGATACGCCAGCAAAATCCCCAGATCCCGACGATAGTGGCGACTGCATTTGGGGAGGTGTCTACGGCGGTCGAAGCCATGCGCGCCGGAGCCGCCGACTACCTCACGAAGCCGATCGACTTCGATGCCCTGCTGGTGTCTGTGGAGCGCGCTTTGGAGCGCCGGGACCTGCAAACCGAAGCCGATAACCTACGACGCCAATTGCGGGCTCGGGACAATGAAGGACTGGAAGGGCTGCTCGGTACGAGCCCGCCGATGCAACGCATCTATCGCATGGCGCGCCAGGTGGCGCCTTCTCGAGCGACGGTGTTGATTACGGGAGAGTCAGGGACCGGCAAGGGCGAGGTTGCGCGGGTCATTCACGGCCTGAGCCCAAGACGCGACGAACCGTTCGTTTCGCTTCAGTGCTCGGCGCTCGCGGAGAGCTTGCTCGAAAGCGAGCTCTTCGGTCACGAAAAGGGCTCCTTTACCGGCGCGGACAAGCGTCGCGTCGGCCGCTTCGAGCAGGCCCACGGTGGCACGCTCTTCCTGGACGAAATCGGCGAAATACCGATGGCCACTCAGGTCAAACTACTACGGGTGTTGCAAGAACGAACCTTCGAGCGCGTGGGAGGGAATGACCCTGTCGCCGTCGACGTGCGGGTCATCGCCGCTACCAACAAGGACTTGACTAGCGAGGTCCGGGAACGTCGGTTTCGCGAAGATCTCTACTATAGGCTGAACGTAGTCCAGATCGAGATGCCGCCGCTCAAGCTTCGCGGCAACGATGTCATGGTTCTCGCAGAGCACTTCCTCCAAAAGTTCGCGCGCGAGAACCATCGCAGGATCGAGGGCTTGACGGACGCCGCCCGTGCCAAGCTGCTCTCCCACAGCTGGCCCGGAAATGTTCGGGAGCTCGAAAACGCCATAGAGAGGGCGGTCGTCTTCACCGAGGGTGCACTCGTCGATGCCGACGCGCTGCCCTTCGACACCGCGCCACTTACGTTTGCTGGCCTCCGCGTCCCGGGCGCCACCATGGCCGAGATCGAAAAGTACGCCATCATCCACACGCTCGACGCGGTGGCGGGCTCGACCAGCCGCGCCGCCGAAATACTGGACATTAGCGTCCGCACGATTCAATACCGCCTCCAAAACTACGGTGGCCTTGGCAAGGGCAAGCCGAGCGACGGAAGCTGAAGGGCACGACGGCGTGCCGAACATTCACACTGCGATTGGGCGGCTCGATGCAGTTACCGAATTGCGTGCTCAGCCGTATGGAAGGCCACCAGTACAAGAAGAGCCCTCAACCAAGGGTGCTTCACTCCTGGGAGACTGCGTTTCTGAACGAAGCGCCACGACTACCACCGACTCCGCTGCTGGTTTGAAATGTGGGGCAGTTTTGCAGAAGCGGCCCCACTCGGTTCCTGCGTGCGCTCATCTAGACCGCGCACCGGCAGCGCCAGCGGTCCACTAGCCGGTCCGATGTCGCAGTAAACCATGGCGCGCGGAGGCCCGCGGCGGTACGGACATTGCTTCGACAGAAGCGACGGACACCATTACGAACCCAAGCAACATCCCTCCACCCCCCGCCCCGCCACCCCCGCTGCCCCCTTCTGAGCCCGACGCCATCCGGTCTTGGAAGAGCTGGATAGGCCCGGCCTTGGTCGTCCTCGTCGTCGGTTACACCCAACTCTCCTCCGGGCGTGAGCCCACGGCGCCAAGCATCAGCTACTCGGACCTATTCCGCTTGGTCGAGCAAGAGAAAGTGGAGAGCGCCACTATCAAAGGCCAGCTTGTCACCGGCAAGTTGAAGAGCTCCGAGCAGGTCGATGGCAAATCGATCACCGCATTTTCTTCGAGGCTTCCTGCTCAGGACGACAAGGACTTCATGCCTCTCTTGCGGCAAAAATCCGTCAAGATCCGGGCAGAGAGCGAGGAGCACCCGATGCTCGTCCAAGTCTTGCTGTCGATCGCACCGTGGATCTTGATCATCGTGGCATGGGGATGGATCTCGCGTCGTGCGCAAGGGATGCTGAGCAAAGGTCCTTTGGCGGGGATGATGAAAGGGCGCACGCGACGCTATGAGAAGGAAGCCCAGGTCCCCGTCAGGTTCGATGACGTGGCGGGACTGCAGGCCGCCAAGCGTGACTTGGGGGAGATCGTTGACTTCCTCAAGGAACCCGAGCGTTTTCGACGCCTTGGTGGAAAGGTTCCACGAGGTGTTCTGCTCGTTGGGCCTCCGGGAACCGGAAAGACCCTGCTGGCGCGCGCCGTTGCCGGCGAAGCAGGAGTTCCGTTCTTCTCGATCAGCGGCTCCGAATTCATCGAGCTATTCGTAGGCGTCGGGGCATCCCGCGTTCGCACGTTGTTCGAGGAAGCGAAAAAACTCTCGCCCTCGATCGTATTCATCGATGAAATCGACGCCGTCGGGCGCTCTCGCGGAACTGGCCTAGGTGGCGGAAACGACGAGCGCGAGCAGACGCTCAATCAACTGCTTTCAGAGATGGATGGCTTCGCGCGCAACGACCTCACGATTGTTCTCGCCGCGACCAACCGCCCCGACGTGCTCGACTCGGCGCTGCTCCGCCCAGGCCGTTTCGATCGGCGAGTTATGGTCGATCGTCCAGAACGCGCTGCAAGAAAAGCCATTCTGGAGGTTCACACCCGCGACAAGCCACTCGGTGCAGATGTCAATTTGGACTCGGTGGCCGACAACTCCCCCGGCTTCTCGGGCGCGGATCTGGCGAACCTGGCCAACGAGGCGGCTCTCTCCGCAACTAGGCGCGGCGCGGCCAGCATCGAGGCTCGAGACTTCTCGGACGCCTACGACAGGATCGTCCTGGGCGACGTGCGCGAGACCAAGCTCGACGCCGACGAGAAGCTCCGCGTGGCAGTTCACGAGTCGGGCCATGCCACCCTGGCCCACTACACCTCGCATGCCGAACCTCTGGAGCGCGTCAGTATTATTCCGCGCGGCATGGCGCTAGGAGTGACGCAGCAGTCGCCGGGCGTGGACAAGCACATCCTGACGCGGGATGAGCTCGAGTCGCGACTTCGCGTGCTGATGGGCGGGTACGCTGCGGAAGAAGTGGTGCTCGGCACATCTTCTTCCGGCGCGGAGAACGACCTCAAGCGAGCGACAGAGCTTGCCTACAAGATGGTCGCGCATTTCGGCATGAGCGAGCGGATTGGCCCTGTCTTCCACGAGCACAGGTCGGAGCACCCGTTCCTCGGTCAATCCATCGCAACCGATAGCAGCACCAGCGACGCCACGGTGCACGTCATCGAGCAGGAAGCCCGCACATTTCTGGTGAAAGCGCTCGAGGACGCCAAAGCAACCATCGCGCTACACCGAGCGTCACTGGACGCGCTCGTCGCGGCGCTCTTGGCGAGCGAGACGCTGGAAAAATCTGAGCTTCAGCTGCTCTTGGGACCATCACCGAAACACGAGACGCGGCTCACCGCATAGTGCAAGACTTGCGCGTGCACGGCATGTAGCCTGCTTGGGAGAGCTCGCGGGATGAAGACCACGGCGCGCAGCGCTCCGTTTACTTCGAAGATCCGAACGGCATCGTGCTCGAGATCACGACGCCGCCGAGCGCTCAGGCGTCGACCAGTGACGATCCGCACGGGATCGTACGCCGGTTCCTCGCGGGCACCAGCTAGTCCTCTGCGCCAACACCTTCGGCAAGCAGCGGCGCGAACGCCGGAGCTATCCTGCTCGACTTGGGGCTGCCGGATCACGTCACAAGCTAGAACTAAATCCCAGCGGCCCGAGTTTCTCACCACGGAACCAGGCGTCGGGTATCGACTACGGATTCAGGAGTGAGTGTGTCTTGTGTATGGCGCTGAGCCGCTACGCTCCGTGCACCCCGCCGCTTCCGCCGGACAGAATCCCCCCGGCGCCTGAAACCGCGGCGATGAGCTGAGTGCCACGCGGCACGATGCTGACTTCCAGGCGGCTTGCCTGCATTAAGTTCTGCGTCTCTAAGAGCTCGAACAGGGCGTCCGAAATGACCGGATCTTTCGAGATTTGTGCAAGCGCCGCGCCCACGATGTGCGGGCGTGTTGCGGCAGCGCGGGCGAACTCGACGGCCGCGGAGCGCTCCGCGGTAGAGCGAATGACGTTCACGCGGTTGGCGCCGTCCTGCTGGATGGCCGCCGTCACCTGACGCAGGCGGTTCACCACCTTCTGCTCAATCTGCTGGATCATGCCAATGTCCCGGAAGTGCACCTTCCGAATGTAGGTGCTTCCGAGCATGTAGCCCCACTCGCGAGACTTCGCGGATACTTCTTCGCGTACCACGTTGCTCATGGGGTGCCGGTTCTCCAGCATGTCCGAGAGCTTCATGTTCGACAGACAGCGGACCGTTGCATTGGAAACGTTGGCCTTGAGCGAGCCCACCGGGTCCGTGTTCTTGTAGAGAAAAGAGATCGGATCGCTCACGAACATTTCACACCAGACGCCGATGCCCATCGGCGCGCCCTCTTCCGAGTTCACGGGTTGGCTCCGCAGGTAAACCTGGTCGAGGCGCAGATCCACGGTGCGTTTGCGGCCGAAGAACGGCACCAAGGCAGCGAATGGGCCCATGGCGAGCCAAGGCCAATGGATGCCCGGTTCGCTGATGGTAAGCCTCACCTTCCCAAACAGCTCGAATACGACGCACTCCCGTTCACGCACCACCACGTAGATGCCCAGCACACGTACCCAGAACAGAAAAAAAGGCATGGCAATGAAGCTGCCAAAAAACGCCACCGCGAATGCAATCAGGAAATCCATTACTTTGCCCCTTCCTGACCGGTGAGCACCAACTGCCGTGCGCGTTTGAACAAGTTCATTTTGATGTTGCGAACGTAGGCCTCGAGCGCGCCTGCGCCGTTCGCGCGCAGCTGCCGGAGCTGCTCCGCGAGCTGCACGAGGGGCTCGACTTCGGCCTGGGCGTTGAGAGTCTCAATCTCCACCGCGCGCCGGGACTGCACGATCTTTTGATCCGCAGCCGCTTGCGCCAGGCTGATTTCGCTCGACACGTGGTTATGAGCGGTGTTGATGGCGGCTAACGCCGAGTCGACCTCAGGCGGGGGATCGATACCGGTAATGAGCGCGGCGTGGAGGCTGATGCCGTAGCGCGCCGAAGCGGACGCGCAGTGGTCGTCCATCCGGTCGTTGAGGTCACGCAGGTTCTTGCGTAAATCGTTGATCGAGATGCCCTGTACGCCGCCGCCCGGCTCGACCGTCAGCGGATTGGCGTCGGGCAAAGGTTGCGTCTCCGGCGGCGCCTCGAAGTTAGCGATACGATCGCGCAGCACGGACACGAAGTAGCCCATGATATGGGCGACTGGGTTCTTCACGCCAAAGATATAGGCGTACAGGTTACGCTCCGCGACGGTGAAGCGGAGTTGGCCGGAAAGACCAGTATTGAGCTGATCCTTGGTAACGGCTTCTAGGATCCGTCCGCCGTGATTGGCGCTCCCGTCCTCGGGGTCGTAGGCAATCGACACCGTGATCGTTGCGATCGAGACCTTGTGCACGCGCTGCCAGGGGAGCTTCCAGTAGAAACCCGGCCCGGTCACCCGCACTTGCGGGTAGCGGTAACGGTCGCGCTCCTCGGGCCGCAATGTTTCTGAAATGGGATCTTCGAGAGTGGTGGCCTCCCCGACACGCGCCGCACGCCCGAAGGTCGTAACAACGGCACGCTCGTTCGGACCTATCGTGTAGAAGCCGAACAGCCCGTAGCGAAAGAAAAACCAGACAATGAACCCAAGCGGCAACGCGATCAGCACCTCAGCCATGGCGCCGAGCCTACAACAAAGCGCGGCTGGCGGTGGGCTCTGGGTGCCGGCCAATGCCGTTCGCCAGCCGAAGGTTCACCTCACGCGAACACAACCTGCCCACTTTCGGCAGCAAGCGGCTGATTACTTGGCAGGATCGTTTCGATCGTGGCGCTTGCCGTGCTTCGGTCGCTCGATCTTGCCAGCTTCAATCGCGGCCTTGAGCTCGTCCTGCGTGAGCTTTTGATCGCCATTCGCGTCCGCGACTACGAGCCGCGCCCAATGCTCACTCTTGACCTCGCCAGTGTCGAGCACGCCGTCCTTGTTGACGTCCTTGCGTTCGAAGAGGCGCTTCCCGTGCAGAGCCTTCTTGGTCTGGAAATGAGCCGAGAGCTCCGCCTTGGTCACCACGTTGTCTTTGCTGGTGTCGATGTCGGCGATGTGCTGCTGCATGCGCTCGGGAAGCTCGGCCACTTCCAGTGTACCGTTCTTGTTGGTATCGAACCGCTCGATCAGCTTCTCGGGGTTTCGCGGGCCGCGTCCCCTGCCGTTCTTTGCGCGGTGGTCTACGGCGACCGCCGAGGTCGCAGGCTCCGCAAAGGCTGCGGAGGCAGCCGGCTCTGCAGAGGGTCGGGTCAGGCTCGCGCTCCGCGCCTGATCGGTGGGCTCGAGCTCGGCACCGCCGCAGGCCACGAGCCCAAGACTGGTGACCAGTGCGCCTAGAGTGGTAGAGAGAGTCGATAATGATTTCATGGCCGATGTATCTCCTGTCGAGGACTGCGACGCCGCGCGAGGGTGCTCCCCTACGCCCTGCGCTCGGTGATTCGATGCGTGGCAGGAAACGCCCCTGGGCCAGCCATCCAGAGTCGCCGCGTAGGGAAAAGGCCGGGTCGGTCGTCCAACTCCGCAAGTGACTCAAGCAGGGAGATCTATTGGACAATCTGGGCGAAGCCGTGCAGCGTGTCCGCTCCGGAGACACGGCGGCTTTTCAGCGGATCGTCGCTGCCACCAGCAGCAAGCTCGTCAGGCTGGGCGCTAGGATGCTGGGCAACGTCAGCGACGCGGAGGACGTGGTGCAGGAGGCTTACGTGAAGGCGTACCGAGCGCTGATTTCGGGTGAGTTCGACGGCAGAGCGAATGTGACGACCTGGCTTTATCGGATCGTGACCAACCAGGCTATCGACGCCATGCGCGGCCGAGCGCGTCGCCCGAAGCCGACCGACACAGCCGATGAGAGCGCGACCGATCTAGCCTCCGCCGAGCAGCATTTGGCTCTTGCGGAGCTCTCCGACTGGATGAGCGAGCTGCCGCCGGACCAGCGCGCCGCGCTCGTGCTCAAGGCGGTGGAAGGACTGACATCGCCTGAAATTGCGGAGATTCTGCAGTGCAGTGAAGGCGCCGTGGAGCAACGACTGGTTCGAGCAAGAACCGCACTCCGGCGGAGGAGCGAAACCCAATGAGCCCAGAGCAAGACGACGCAAACGACATGCAGGCTAGGTTCTCAGCCTTCTCCGCGAGAACGGCGGGCATTTCTGCACGCCCTGGCTTCTCCGACCGAGTCATGGCGCGGCTGCAGCGGGAGCCGGCGAGCGGGCTTCTCGAGCTACGGCTGCCGGCGTGGCGGCTGTTGCCGGTGGGGGTTCTGGCGGCAGCGCTTGCGCTGGTTTGGGCAGCTTCAGCGAGCAGCGATGTCAACGAGGCTTTGGCTGTTGGCTACGATGACGTGGAGCTGCAATGGTGACCCGAAGTAAGCTGAAGGTCTACGGGCTGGTCTTCGGCATCTTTGCGCTCGGCGCCGGAACAGGCGCTGGCACCGCCTACGCGGTCAGCGAGCGGCGGTTGGCGAACGTGTTGGCAGAAGGTCGGCCGGAAGCCCACGAGACCCGGCGTTTCCACGCTCTAGCGCGCGAGCTCGACTTGAGCCGCGAGCAACGTGAAAAACTGCGGGGCATTCTGAGTCGGCACCGGGAGCAGAACCGCCAACTGACGCGCGCCATGTTCGAGACTTGCGGCGCAGACATGAGCAAGCTGCGCGAACGAGTCGACGACGAGATTCGCGGACTGCTGGACGAGCAGCAAAAGCAGCGTTTTGCGGAGCTGGCGGCCAAGCGTGGGAAGCGCTTTCCCTTGGGCCGTCCGGGCCCGAAGCGCCAGCGGGACGACGGCGCGCTCCAATGAGACCTTTTCGCTTCGCGCTCGTCTCGCTCGTCTGGGGTTGTCTCGTCGGTGGTGCAGGCTGCGCGCTGCCAGTCCGGCAGCCACCCCAGGTCGCCGTCGCTGTCGCGAGGGACGCAGGGCCCGCTGAGCGCCCGAAAGAGGGCGAATCCGCGGGGGCGAGCGAGCTGCCCGAGCTGCGCGCCGAATTCGAAGCCGAGCGAGTCCGTGGAACTATTGCGCTGTTCGACACCAAAGACGGCGTACTGCGGTGCAGTGATCTAGGAGGCTGCGCACAGGCCGTCGTACCCGCCTCCACCTTCAAGATCCCCAGCAGCATCATCGCACTAGAAACTGGCGTGGTCGAAGGCTCAGACACTCGGCTGCCCTGGGACGGGAAAGCCCATTCTGTTCCAGAGTGGAACCAGGACATGACCTTCCGCAAAGCGCTGCAGGTGTCCTGTGTGCCTTGCTATCAAGCCATTGCACGTAAAGTGGGGGAAGCCCGCATGCGCGAATGGGTAACGAAGCTTGGCTTCGGCAATCGAGACATTTCGGGCGGTGTGGATCGGTTTTGGCTTGGGGGCGCGCTGCGCATCTCGCCGCTGGAGCAGATCGATTTTCTTCGGCGCTTCGACGGCGACAAGCTCCCGATTTCGTCTCGCACCGCGGATATCGTGCGCGACATCATGACGCTCGACGTCACCGACTCCTACGTGCTGCGCGGAAAGACCGGCTACATTGCTCCGCCCGAAGTGCCGAGCGAGTTGGGCTGGTTCGTGGGCTGGCTGGAGCTAGGGGAACGCCGCGTCTACTTTGCGACCTTGCTGACCGGGCACGAGCCTGGCGTAGAGCTACGGCCGGCCCGTCGCCAGGTCACGGAGCGCGTGCTGCGTGCTCGAGGATACCTTTGACCCTGTAAGGTCGCCGGGCGACGCGCGTTTCCACGTCTGGACGGCACCCGGCGCCGTCCGGAGGTTTCCGATGAGGCGCTTTTCTCGTGTGTCCGTGTACGCACTCAGCTGGCTGACGATCCTTGCTTTGGGAGGCTGTCGTTCGCGCCAGGCAGCGCCTAGCGGCGGAAACGCTCAGGAGTCTGCCGCGACGCCCGGACCTCAACGCGCAGCAGACACGAGCAAGGCAAGCGTCCCGTCAACGAAGCGCAGGGTGCTTCGAACCGCCGAGCTCGCGCTGGAGGTGCCGTCCACGTCGGCGGCCGAAACCAGAGTAGCAGAGCTGGTGGAGCGGCTAGGAGGCTACGTCGCGAGCTCTGAGCGGTTGACCAATGCGGACGAGGGCGAGCCCCAGCAGGCGCGGGTGAGCCTCACGCTCCGAGTTCCTTCCGAAAAGCTGGGTTCGGCGTTGCGCGAGCTGAAACGCCTGGGCGCGGGGGCGGAGACAGAACGGCTCGGTTCAGAAGACGTGACCGACGAGTACATGGACCTAGAAGCGCGTATCGCTAACCAACGCCACCTCGAAACGCAGCTCGTGATTCTGTTGGCGAAGACCGACACCGTTGAGAGCGCGTTGAAGGTGCATCAGGAGCTGGCCAACGTGCGAACCGAGATAGACCGCATGGAGGGTCGCAGGCGCTTCCTTGCCAACGAGACCGAGTTGGCGAAGATTGCCCTCACACTTTCCCCGCTGCGACCAGTGGTGGCCATTTCAATGAGCGAGCTCGGCGTGAGCGCGCGCCGTGCCGCGTCCGACTCGGTCGCAGTCGCGGCGGGAGTGGTAACTGGCTGCATCCGTCTCGCGGGGATCGTGCTGCCACTGACGCTGCTCTTTGGGCTGCCCGCCTTCGGCCTTTGGCGCTTCGCCCAGCGTCGCCGTCGTCAGCAGCATGCGCGCGCCGCGCTCAGCGCGTGATGCACGTGCGTCAGCCTAGAACTGGCATCCACCACCGCAATGGCGGCCGCATGTACGGCTTCTATGCCCTGGCCTCGATAAACACGGGCGGCAGCAGCGAACAGCTAGCGAACAGCTGAGGGCTCTTGAACGAAGGCATGCTGACCGATACTGTCAGACCGTGGATCTCCGCGGCAAGACGCTGTTCATCACGGGTGCCAGCCGAGGGATCGGCAAGGCCATCGCCCTCAGGGCGGCGCGCGACGGCGCCAACGTGGCGGTGCTGGGAAAGACCGCGACCCCACATCCGAAGCTACGCGGGACGGTGTCAGAGTCGGTTTCGGAGATCGAAGCGGCCGGCGGGCGAGCGCTTGCCTGCGTCGCTGACGTAAGATCCGAAGAGCAGGTCACGGCCGCAGTCAACGCGACGCTAGCTGCGTTCGGTGGCATCGACATCCTGATCAACAACGCCAGCGCGATCAGCCTGACCGGTACCGAAGACACGGAGCTGAAGCGTTTCGATCTGATGTACCAGGTGAATACGCGCGGCAGCTTCTTGTGCTCAAAGCTCTGCATTCCGCACCTACGCCGCGCCGCGAACCCTCATATTCTGATGCTAGCGCCGCCACTGACGCATGAACCCAAATGGTTTGCGCCTCACCTCGCGTACAGCATCGCCAAGTATGGGATGAGCTTGTGTGTGCTCGGCTTGGCCGAGGAGCTGAAGACATCGGGGATCGCCGTCAATGCGCTGTGGCCGCGAACGGTGATTCAAACAGCCGCGGTTCAGAATCTGCTGGGCGGCGACGGCGCGATGGCTCGCGCGCGCACTCCAGACATCGTCGCGGACGCGGCTCACGTGATCCTGACCTCGAAGAGCCGGGAGGTTTCGGGCCACTTTCTGATCGACGAGGAAGTACTACGAGGCGCCGGCGTGACCGACCTGAGCCGCTACGCCAGTGTGCCAGAGTCCGAGCTCCTGCCAGATTTCTTCGTATGAGTTGCAGAGCCTCGACCGCCGGC
>Ga0163144_10014628_pt1 | contig 16279 bp, 11 predicted proteins | sample OliLak19BULKMAT1_FD_123175 | JGI IMG/M metagenome (GOLD analysis project Ga0163144, IMG submission 123175) | Freshwater microbial mat bacterial communities from Lake Vanda, McMurdo Dry Valleys, Antarctica - Oligotrophic Lake LV.19.BULKMAT1 | ecosystem: Environmental > Aquatic > Freshwater >... | reverse complement strand
GGCCCGGGCAGCCGCGACGCCAGCGCGCTGCCCGGTCGCCTCGAGTGGCAGATCGGTTGGCGCGGCCTCGGGCTGGAGCTGCGCGCACGCCAGTCCTGCTGCCTGCGTGGCGAGGTGCGCGCATTCGTCAAACCCGGATTCGGCCGCATGTCCTTGCTGCTGCTGCCCGGCGAGAGCAACACGGTGGGCCAGTGGCCGACCGCCTGGCTCTCCGGCCTGGGAACCCCCTGGAACACGCTGCAGCTGGGCGGCACCTTGCGGCTCACCTCGCCCGGTCTGACGGTCGAATGGGTGCAGGGCCGGGTGCGATTCAGCGGCGAAGCCTCGCTCGACGTGGCCAACGCTTCCTCCCGCGTGGCCACGCTCGACACGCTGGGCAGCTACCGCCTGGTCCTGCGCGGCGACGCTGCACGGGGCGACGCGGCCACCGTGTCATTGCTCACGGTCGAAGGTGCGCTACGCCTGTCGGGGCAGGGCGAATGGGTCGGCTCCGGGTTGCGTTTCAGGGGCGAGGCGCAAGCCGCCGAAGGCAGTGAAACCGCATTGAACAATCTCCTGAACATCATCGGGCGCCGCCAAGGGGCGCGCTCGGTGATCTCGATCGGATGAGCATGAACACAATCCCCCATTCGATCGCCTTGCGGCTCGTCGCCGCGGCTGTGACGGCCAGCTTGGTCGCACCGCCGCTGGCCGCGCAGCAGGCGCAGACGCAGACGCAATCAGCGACCAACCGCAATGCCAACCGCCCCGCCGGCCACAGCCCGGCGCTGCGCTCGGGCAGCCAGGTCACGCTGAACTTCGTCAACGCCGACATCGAGGCCGTGAGCCGCGCGATGGGGGCGATGCTCGACCGGCAGTTCATCGTCGACCCGCGCGTCAGAGGCAACATCACCGTCTACAGCGAGATCCCGCTGACGGTGCGCGAGGCCTACCTCAACTATCTGGCGGCGTTGCGCGGGCTGGGCTTCACGGTGGTCGAGAACGCCGGGCTGCTGAAGGTGGTACCCGAGGCCGATGCCAAGCTGCAGACGGGCACGGTGTCGATCGGTCCGACGCAGCAGCGTGGCGACCAGGTCATCACGCAGATCTTCCGCCTGAACCACGAGAACCCGAACAACCTCGTCGCGGTGCTGCGGCCGCTGATCAGCCCGAACAACACGATCAACGCGAACCCGGGCAGCAGCACGCTGGTGATCACCGACTATGCCGACAACCTGACGCGGCTGGGCAAGATCATCGCCGCGCTCGACCAACCGGCGAGTTCTGACGTCGAAGTGATCCCGCTCAAGCATGGTCTGGCCACCGACATGGCGCCGCTGGTCCAGCGCCTGGCCGACAGCGGCGCCAGCAACTTGCCCGGCGTGCCGCAGCAGGCCAGCTCCGCCGTGTCGGTGATTGCCGATGCGCGCAGCAATGCGCTGATCGTGCGCGCCACGAATCCGGCGCGCCAAGCCCAGGTGCGCTCGATCATCGCCAAGCTCGACCTGCCGACACAAGGCGGTGGGCCCGGCGGTTCGATCTGGGTGGTGCCCCTGAAGAATGCAGATGCAGCCAAGCTGGCCACCGTGCTGCGTGCGGCCTTCGGCGGTGGCGGTGGCAGCGGCGGCGCCGCAGCGGGTGCCAGCACGTTCGGCGGGGCCGGTCAGAGCAACAACCCGGTCAGCGTCGCGGGCGGGCAGCCCGGCGTCTCGAGCGCCGCCGCGGCGCCCGTGCAGGCGTCGGCGGGCCCGAGCACCGGCGGCTTCATCCAGGCCGACCCGTCGACCAACTCGCTCATCATCACCGGGCCGGAACCGCTGTACCGCCAAGTGCGCTCGATGATCGAGCAGCTCGACACGCGGCGCGCCCAGGTCTACATCGAGAGCCTGATCGTGGAAGTGGGCGGCGACAACGTGGCCGACTTCGGCTTCCAGTGGCAAGGCATCTCGGGACGCCGCGGCGACTCCAACATCGTCGCCGGCGGCACCAGCTTCGGCGACAACTCGATCATCGACCTGTCGGTGGCCGCCGCCGGCGGCCGGGCCACGGCCGGGCCGGCACTGAACGCCTTGCAGCAGGGCCTGAACATCGGCGTGCTGAAGAACCTGGGCGACGGCCTGTACGGCTTGTCGGCCATCGCACGCCTGCTGCAGAGCCAGAGCAACACCAACATCATGTCCACCCCGAACCTCATCACGGTGGACAACGAAGAGGCCAAGATCGTCGTCGGCCGCAACGTGCCCTTCATCACCGGCCAGTTCACGAGCACCGGCACCGGCACCACCAACCCGTTCCAGACGGTCGAACGCAAGGACGTCGGCATCACGCTGCGCATCAAGCCGCAGATCGGCGAAGGCGGCACGGTGCGGCTGGCGATCTTCCAGGAAAGCTCGGACGTGATCGCGCAGGCCACCGGCACCGGCGGCACCGGGCCGACCACGAGCAAGCGCTCGATCGAGTCGAACGTGATCGTCGACGACGGTGCCATCCTGGTGCTGGGCGGCCTGATCGAAGACCGCTTCGAGGACAACAAGAGCAAGGTGCCGCTGCTCGGTGACCTCCCCCTCGTCGGCGCCCTGTTCCGCAGCGAATCGCGCACCAAGCGGCGAACCAACCTGATGGTGTTCCTGCGCCCGGTGGTGATGCGCAGTGCCGACGATGCGGCAAAGCTTTCGCTCGACCGGTACGACATGATCCGCGCGCAGCAGAAAGACGCCCAGCCGCCGGCCAACATCCTGCTGCCGGTCGGCGACTCACCGGTGCTGCCGCCGCAACGTGCGCTGCAGCCGGTGCCTGCCGCAGCGCCGCCAACGGCGCCGCTGACGCCGGCGACCCGCTGAGCCCGGAGCCAAGACATGGGCGCCCGCCACCCCCTGCCCTACGGCTTCGCCAAGGCCCATACCGTCCTGCTCGAGGACGATGGTCAGCAGCTGGTGCTCTGGAGCGGCGACAACACCCCGCCCTCGGCCCTCTCGGAAGTGCTGCGGGTCTACGAGGTGCAGCGTTTCGAGCGCGAAGCCTCGCCCAGCCTGGGCCGGCGCATTGCCGTGGCCTATGCCGGCGGCGAGTCGAGCGCGGCCACCGTGATCGGCGAAGTCGAAAGCGCGGTCGATCTGGGTCGGTTGATGCAGGACCTGCCGGCCGTCGAAGACCTGCTCGAAGCCGCCAACGACGCGCCGATCATCCGCATGCTCAATGCGCTGCTGACCCAGGCCGCCAAGGACGGCGCCAGCGACATTCACATCGAGCCCTACGAGCGCAACTCGTCGGTGCGTTTCCGCGTCGACGGCACGTTGCGTGAGGTGGTGCAGCCGAACCGCGCGCTGCACGCGGCACTGATTTCTCGGCTGAAGATCATGGCCGAGCTCGACATCGCCGAGAAGCGGCTGCCGCAAGACGGCCGCATCTCGCTGCGCATCGGCGGACGCGCGATCGACGTGCGCGTCTCCACGCTGCCGAGCGCCCACGGCGAGCGCGCGGTGCTGCGCCTGCTGGACAAGGGCGATTCGAAGTTCACGCTCGAATCGCTGGGCATGAGCGGGGGGGTGCTGTCGAGCTTCCAGCGCCTGGTGCAGCAGCCGCACGGCATCGTCCTGGTGACCGGCCCCACCGGATCGGGCAAGACGACGACGTTGTACGCCGCGCTGCAGACGCTAGAGACCGCGACCACCAATGTACTGACCGTCGAAGACCCGATCGAGTACGAGCTCGCCGGCATCGGTCAGACCCAGGTCAACCCGAAGATCGACCTCGACTTTGCGAAGGCCCTGCGCGCCATCCTGCGCCAGGACCCCGACGTCATCATGATCGGCGAGATCCGCGACTTCGAGACCGCGCAGATTGCGATCCAGGCCTCGCTGACGGGCCACCTGGTGCTGGCTACCCTGCACACCAATGACGCGCCCTCGGCCGTCACACGTCTCACCGACATGGGCATCGAGCCCTTCCTGCTCAGCAGTTCGCTGCTCGGCGTGCTGGCCCAGCGCCTGGTGCGCAAGCTCTGCCCGCACTGCAAACGCGTCGATGCGCGAGGCCGCTACCACCCGGTCGGCTGCGCCGAGTGCAGCCTGTCGGGCTACAAGGGCCGCACCGGCGTGTACGAGATGATGGTTGCCGACGACAAGGTGCGTTCGCTGATCCACAACCGCGCGGCGGAGAGCCAGCTCTTTGTTGCGGCAGAGGCAGCCGGCCTGCGCTCGATGCGCGAGGACGGCGAACGCCTGGTCGAAGAAGGCGTGACCTCGGCCGAAGAGGTCATGCGCGTCACCCGAGAATGATTTGAGCCCCCAAGCTTGTCGCTTCGCGCCTTCGCTACCCCCCAAGGGGGCTCGGCCGCCTTGGGGCGGCCCGGCGGCGGCCGTGAGCCCCCAAGCTTGTCGCTTCGCGCCTTCGCTACCCCCCAAGGGGGCTCGGCCGCCTTGGGGCGGCCCGGCGGCGGCCGTGGGCCCCCAAGCTTGTCGCTTCGCGCCTTCGCTACCCCCCAAGGGGGCTCGGCCGCCTTGGGGCGGCCCGGCGGCGGCCGTGGTCCGGGTGTTGACTGATGCCGGCGTATAAGTTCGAAGCGCTCGACGCCGCTGGCAAGTCGCGCAGCGGCCTGGTCGACGCCGACAGCGCCAAGTCCGCGCGCGCGCAGTTGCGCGCGCAGGCGCTGGTGCCGCTGGAGGTGGTGCCGGTCGCGCAGGCCGCCAATGACAGCATGTCGTCGCGCTTCGGCCGGCGCGTGTTTTCGGGCACGGAACTGGCCGTCTGGACGCGCCAGATGGCCGGCCTGGTGGGCTCCGGCCTGCCGCTCGAGCGGGCCCTGACCGCCCTGGTCGACGAATCGGAGAACCCGCGCCAGCGCGAGCTGGTGGCGCACCTGCGCAGCGAGGTGAATGCGGGCAGCCCGTTCGCGCGCGCGCTGGCCAGCGCAACGCGCGAGTTCGACGACGTCTACCGTGCCGTGGTGGCAGCGGGCGAACAGAGCGGCGCGCTCGGCGTGGTGCTGGAGAAGCTGGCAGACGACCTGGAAGAGCGCCAATCGCTGCGCGGCAAGCTGATCGGCGCGACGTTGTATCCGGCCATCGTCTCGATCATCGCGGTGCTGATCGTCGTCTTCCTCGTCACCTACGTGGTGCCGCAGGTGGCCAGCGTGTTCGCAGGCAGCAAGCGCGCGCTGCCGATGCTCACCGTCGGCCTGCTGGCGTTGAGCGCCTTCGCGCGGCAGTGGGGATGGCTCGTGATCCTGGCGCTGGCCGGCGGCGGCATCGCCTTTGCCTACGCCCTGCGCAGTGCGGCCTTTCGCGAGCGCTTCGACGCCCTCTGGCTGACGCTGCCCCTGGTCGGCCGGCTGGCGCGCGGCTACAACGCGGCACGCTTTGCCGGCACCCTGGCGATGCTGGCCGCAGCAGGCGTGCCGATCCTGAAGGCGCTGCAGGCGGCGGCCGAGACACTGAACAACCGCGCGATGCGCAGCGATGCCATGGCCGCGCTGGTGCAGGTGCGTGAGGGGGCGCCGCTGGCCAACGCACTGGCGGCGAAGAAGCGGTTTCCGGGCCTTTTGCCGATGTTCGCCCGCCTGGGCGAGCAGACCGGCACCCTGCCGCAGATGCTGCAGCGTGCCGCGACCCAGCTCAGCCTCGAGGTTCAGCGCCGGGCCATGGCGCTGGCGACCGTGCTGGAGCCGCTGTTGATCGTTGCGATGGGAGCGATGGTGATGTTGATCGTGCTGGCGGTGCTTCTGCCGATCATCCAGCTCAACACCTGGGTCAAGTAGGGCGGGAGGCAGCGCTCGTCAAACGGCCGGCAGTTCGCTGCCACCGAGCGGCGCGCCCCGCATGGCGTCGGGCACCAGCAGCACCGGGGCGCTGCGCAACATACGCCGCAACAGCGACGAGCCCGCTGGCGCCTGCACGGCCACCGGTCGCCCGGCCACCAGGTCGAGAACATCCTCGGCAAAGGCTTCGCTGCGGTACAACAGGGTCTGGGTGGCGGTGTCCATGCGCGTCTCCTTGAACATCGACAGTGTCCGGCTTGCGTGTGTCGAATGGGTGACCACCCCCCACAGTCGGGTGGCGCCATTTGTGCAATAGCAACGCTTGTGCATCCGTGTCGGTGCACGGCCCCCGCGTTTGTCCGCGACTTCGTGCACAGGCACGTTAACTGCTATGGATTTCGCAATCATTCGTTCGCATGCCGGCGCCCGCGAACGGGTTCAATGGCAAGCGACAGCTTCAGGAGATCTGAGTGAACGCAGCGCAAGCGCCCAGCATTCCCATCGCCCAGATGCGCAGCGTCTACCGCTGCGCGGAGATCGAGAAGCGACTGCGCAAGCTCCCGCCGAAGGAGCACGAGAACCTGCGCAGCACCTACGAGCGCATGCTCGAGAAGGGTCCCGAGCGCTTCCAGGTCAAGCCGGCTGGCCTGCCGGCGATGGACCACCTCTACGACGAGCTGCCCAACTTCCATGCCGCGCTCGACGACGTGAAGCGCCAGTTGGCGCTGTGCCAGGACAGCCGCGACGCACTCGAGATCGCGCCGATGCTGCTGCTCGGCCCGCCCGGTATCGGCAAGACCCACTTCGCGCGCGAGATCGCGCAACTGCTCGGCACCGGCATGGGCTTCGTCTCGATGAGCAGCCTGACCGCAGGTTGGGTGCTCTCCGGCGCGTCGAGCCAGTGGAAGGGAGCGCGGCCCGGCAAGGTCTTCGAAACGCTGGTCGACGGCGCCTATGCCAACCCGGTGATGGTGATCGACGAGATCGACAAGGCCCGCGGCGAACATGCCTACGACCCGCTCGGTGCGCTCTACAGCCTGCTCGAGCACGACACCGCGCACGACTTCACCGACGAATTCGCCGAAGTGGCCATCGACGCCAGCCAGGTGTTCTGGGTTGCCACCGCGAACGACACCCGGGCGATCCCCGAACCCATCCTCAACCGGATGAGCGTCTACGAAGTGCAGGCGCCCGACGCCGACGCCGCACGGGCCATCGCGCTGCGCCTGTACCAACAGCTGCGCGACAGCCACGACTGGGGCAGCCGCTTCGACGAGCAGCCCGGAGAAGCCGTACTGGAGCGAATGAGCGGCCTGGCGCCGCGCGACATGCGGCGCGCCTGGACCGCCGCCTTCGGCAACGCCCGCCTCGATGGCCGCGGGTCGATCGATGTGGCCGACCTGCCCGAGCCCGCGCGTGCCGGCAAGCGTGGGCCGCTCGGCTTCAGCGCGCACTGACAACGCTGGCTATCATGGGCTGAATGCCCACCTCGCTCGACGGCCGCCTGGTCGTCGCCCTTTCTTCGCGCGCTCTGTTCGATTTCGAGGACGAGAACCGCGTCTTCGAGGCCAGCGACGACCGCGCCTACATGCAACTGCAGTTGCAGCGCCTTGACCAGCCTGCCGAGCCCGGCGTTGCGTTCTCGCTGGTGCACAAGCTGCTGGCCTTCAACCGCGGCGCAGCGCCCCGGGTCGAGGTCGTCGTCCTGTCGCGCAACGACCCGGTCTCGGGCATGCGCGTGTTCCGCTCCTGCCAGCACTACGGCCTGGCCGTCGAACGCGGCGTCTTCACGCGCGGGCAGAGCCCGTGGCGGTACCTCAAGCCGCTCAGCGCCAATCTGTTCCTGTCGGCCAACGAGTCCGACGTGCGCTCGGCGCTGGCCGCCGGTGTGCCCGCCGCGCGTGTCTACCCGCACTCAGCGCGCGCCTCGACCGTGCACCCCGGCGAAGTGCGGATCGCCTTCGACGGCGACGCGGTGCTGTTCTCCGACGAGTCCGAGCGCGTCTACCAGGACGCCGGATTGGCCGCCTTCCAGGCCCACGAAACTGCACGCGCTTCGACGCCGCTGGCGCCCGGCCCCTTCAAGCCGCTGCTCGAAGCCTTGCAGCGCCTCCAGCATGAGCCAGCCGACGCCATGCGCGTGCGCACCGCCCTGGTCACCGCACGCAGCGCCCCGGCCCACGAGCGCGCGATCCGCACCCTGATGGATTGGCACATCGACGTCGATGAAGCCATGTTCCTCGGCGGCCTGCCCAAGGGCGAATTCCTGCGCGAGTTCGAGCCCGACTTTTTCTTCGACGACCAGACTGGGCATATCGACAACGCCGCGCAGCATGTCCCTGCAGGGCATGTCGCAGCGGGCGTTTCGAACAACGGGTGATGGCGCAACGCCAGTCTCGGCAAGTGGCCACCCCCGGCAAGCTGGCACCGCCGCGCCTGGGCCGGGTGTTCGCACGCGAGCGGCTGTTTGCCGCGCTCGAGCTGGCGGCCGAGCGGCCAGCGCTGTGGCTCGGCGCGGCACCGGGCGCCGGCAAATCGACGCTGGTCTCGAGCTGGCTGGTCGCACGGCAGCGCCGCGCGTTGTGGCTGCAAGTCGATGCCGGCGATGCCGACCCGGCGACCTTCGTGCAATCGCTCGACGCGCTGTTCGCGCGCGCCACTGAAACGCCGCTCGAAATGCCGGCCTTCCGCGCCGACGATCTGAGCGATCTGCCCGGCTGGCTGCGGCGCCGGGTGCGGCTGTATCTGGCGCAGCTCGCGCCGCCGTGGGTTCTGGTGTTCGACAACCACCAGGAGCTGGCGGCCGACTCGGCGTTGCACGGCGCGCTGGCGCAAGCACTGGCCGAGCTGCCGAACGGCGTGCACTGGGTCTTCATCAGCCGCGAGGCGCCCCCAGCGCCTTACGCGCGCGCGATCGCGCAGCAGCAACTCGCATTGATCGACCCGAAGACGCTGCTTTTCGACGCGGCCGAAACGCTGGCGTTGACGCAATTGCACGGCCGCCCTGCGGCGATGGCCCCGGCGCTCGCCAGCGCGCAGGGCTGGGTCGGTGGCATGACGCTGATGTTGCTCGGCTCGCCGAGCGACGCCACGCTGCCGACGCCGCAAGCGCGCGAGCGCCTGTTCGACTACTTCGCCGAGGAGGTGCTGGCGCGCATGCCGGCCGACGATCAACAGGCGCTGTGCGCCGTGGCCTACCTGCCGGGCGCCAGCAGTGCGATGGCCTGCGCGCTCAGTGGCCAGCCGCACGTGGGCGAGCTGCTCGAGCGGCTGGCCGCGCAGAGCCTGTTCACCGATCGGCGCGAGGCCGCGTCGGCCACGGTGTACGTGTTCCACGATCTGTTCAGCCTGTTCCTGCGCCGGCGCTATGAGCGCATGCACTCGCCGCGGGAGAGCCAGTCCATGAAGCAAGCTGCCGGCCTGCTGCTGGTGGTGCATGGCCAACTCGACGCCGGCTTGCAGCGCCTGATCGAGGCCCGATGCTGGCCCGAAGTCGCCACGCTGCTGCAAGACCACGCAGGTGCGTATGTGGCCGCTGGCCGCACCGAAGCCTTGCGCCGCGCCATCGACAGCCTGCCCGACGAGCACCGCGGCCCGCTGCGCTACTGGCGCGGCTTGTGCGCGCTGGACACCGACCCCACTGCGGCACTGGGCGATCTCGAACTGGCCCACGAAGGCAGCGTGGCTGCGCACGACGTCGATGGCCAGCTCGCCGCGGCCGCCGCTGCCGCCACGGCGCTGGTCGGCCTGGGCCGCATCAAGGCGCTGGACCGCTGGCTGGCGGTGCTCGATACGCACGCCGCGCGCGCGGTCGTCGTGCACGCCGAAGAGGTGGAGATGCGCCTGGTGCCCGGCCTGCTGGCCGCGGTGGTCTACCGCGTGCCGTGGCATCCACTGGCCGAAGCGCTGGCCGAGCGCGCCGAGCGCTTGCTGCACTGGGAGTTCGCACCGGGCCAACGGCTGCTGCTCGGCTCGCTGGCGTTTCATCTGCTGTGGCGCGGCCATGTCAGCCGGTTGGAGCGCATCGTGATGCGCGTCGATGCGCTGTGCGCCGAACAGAGCGCCGCGCCGGCCACCCTGATGCGCTGGTGGAGCGTGGCCATCCTGGTCAAGACGCTGATCGGCCATCACGCCTCGGCGCTTGCGGATGCCGAGCGCGCGCTGGCGCTGGTCGTCGCCGAGCCCTCGGTGGCACGGCAACGTGCGGCGATGGAGTTGCAGGCGATGATCGTTGCGCTCGCCCGCATCGATGCGCCGTCCGCGCAGCAGCATCTGAACAACGCCGCGTTGGCCCTGCACCCGGACCAGGCGGTCGAGCGCTCGATGCTCGAACACCAGCGCGGCATGCTGGCGCTGCTGGAAGACGATCGCCCGACCGCCTTGCGCCTGATGCGCGAATCAGTGGCCAGCGGCCGCGCGGGCGGCTTCCCGATGCGCGAGCACATCGCGCTGATCGGCAATGCGCTGGCCGCGGCGAGCAGCGACGAGCCTGCCGAGGCCAGCGCGCTGCTCGACGCCGTGTTCGCGCATCCGTTCCACGCCGAGTGCCGCTGGCACCACTGGGTCGCTGGCGCCGTGGCTGCCTACGCTGCCATGCGCCGCGGCGATGAGAGCGCGCTACTCACGCACTTGCGCAGCTCGCTGGGCGTCGCGCGCGCGCACGGGTTCCGTCACGGGCCGATGCTGTTTGCCTGCGGCGACATGATGGGCCGGTTGATGGACCTGGCCTTGCGGCATGGCATCGAGGCCGATGTAGCGCGCGACATCGTGCTGCGCAATCAGTTGAAGGCGCCGCCGCACGCCGGGCCGGCGTGGCCCTGGGCGATCCGCATCCAGGCGCTCGGCGGCTGGCAGATCGAGCGCTCGGACGGCCCGCTCGCCACCAGCCGCAAGGAGAGCAAACGACTGATCGAGTTGCTGCACCTGCTCGTCGCGCAGGGCAACACGCCGCTGCCTCAGGATCAGGCGGCCGACGCGCTTTGGCCCGATGCCGACGGCGACGCCGCGCGCAACGCGCTCGACAACGCGGTGCATCGCTTGCGCAAATGGCTCGGCGGCGAAGACCGCATCGTGCTGCGCCACGGCGCGCTGGCCCTGAACCGGGAGCGCTGCTGGAGCGATGTGCAGGCGCTGGAGGCAGCGCTCGACAGGTTCGAAAGCGGCGCGCTCGAAGATGCCGCCGCGCAGCAGCAAAGCATTCGCCAGCTCTACCGCGGCGCATTGTTCCCGGGCGATGAGCGGGCGGGCATCGCCCTGCGTCGCAACGCATTACAGCGGCGCGTGCAGGCGGCGCTCGCCGCTGGCCAATCTCTACCCGATCGCTAAGCCGGCGCCGCGCATGCTCCTTCTCACCCGCCGAGCATCGGCACCCTGAAGGAGCACACCATGGCGACCGCCCTCACCGAACGACGCGTCTTCCTGCAACGCAGCGCCACCTGGGCCACCACCGTGGGCCTGGGCCTGCACCTCGGCGCAAGGGCCCAGACGGGCGCAGCCCCCAACACCCTGCGCATCCTGTGCACCGCACCCGGCGGCACGATCCCCGACATCGTGGCGCGGCGCTACAGCGAACACCTGGGCGGCCGCCATGCCGGCGGCGTCATCGTCGACAACCGGGGCGGCGCGGCCGGGCGCATCGCCGTGGCGGCGCTCAAGCAGGCTGCGCCCGATGGCGCCACCGTGCTGCTCGCGCAAGGCGCGGTGGCCACGGTGTACCCCTACCTCTACGACAAACTGGCCTACGACCCGATCGCCGATCTGAAGCCCGTGTCGGTCGCCGCGGAAGCGGTGCTCGGCCTGGCCGTCGGCCCCGCGGTGCCCGAGAGCGTGACCACACTGCGCCAGCTCGTCGACTGGATTCGCGCCAACCCGGCGCAGGCCAACCACGGTTCACCCGGCCTGGGCACGCTGCCGCATTTGATGGGTGCGCTGTTGGCGCATGAAGCGCAAGTCAGCTGGACGCATGTGGCCTACCCCGGTGGACCGCCAGCGCTGCTGGATCTGATGGCCGGCCGCCTCGCCGCCTTGGCGTTGCCCGAAGGCCTGCTGCGCCCGCACCTGGCCGCCGGCAAGCTGCGCGTGCTGGCCACGTCAGGCTCGACACGCAGCAGCTTCCTGCCCAACGTGGCCAGCGTCGCCGAGCAGGGTTTTCCGAAACTCGTCATGCGCGAGTGGTTTGCGTTCTTCATGCCCGGTGGCACCGCGCCGGCGCTGGTCGACGAGACATCGCGCGCCTTGCAACAAGCCGCCGCGCAACCCGCGCTGCGTGCAGCGCTGGCCGACATCGGCATGCTCGCCGTGGCCGGCACCGCGAGCGAGTTGCGCGAGCGCATTGCGCAAGAGCAGCCGTACTGGCGCGGTGTGATCGGTGCCACCGGCATCCGCGCGGAATGAAGGCGCCCACTGACGCGCGCGCCGCGGCGGTGGCGTGGGACGACGCCGCACAAGGCTGGGACCAGCACAGCGCGCTGATCCGCGACTGGCTGCGCGAGGCCACGGCCGCGATGCTCGACGCCGCCGCCATCGCGCCCGGCGCCAGGGTGCTCGACGTGGCCGCCGGCGCCGGCGACCAGACGCTGGACATTGCGCAGCGCGTCGGCTCGCAAGGCCAGGTGCTGGCCACCGACATCTCGCCGGGCATCCTCGAGCGCGCCGCGCACAAGCTGAATGCCGCCGGTTGGCGCAATGTGCGCACGCTCCAAGCCGATGCGCAGGCGCTCGGCCTCGCCGGCGCGAACTTCGATGCGGCCGTGTGCCGGCTCGGCTTGATGTTCTGCGCCTCGCCGCTGCGCGCGTTGCAATCGATTCATCTGGCCTTGGCGCGCGGTGCGCGACTCAGCGGCCTGGTGTTCGCGGGGCCAGAGGCCAACCCCTGCATCACGATCACGATGCAGACCGCGCTGCGCCACGCCGGCGCCGCGGCGCGCAAGCCCTTCGAGCCCGGCTCGCTGCTCAGTCTGGGCCGACCCGGTCTGCTGCCAGCGCTGCTGCACGAGGCCGGCTTCGAGCGGATCGAAGTGCGCCCGCTGTCGGCGCCCTTCGCCACGCCGCGCTGCGAAGACTACGTGGCCTTCGTGTGCAGCGCCGGCTCGCCGGTGCGCGAACTTCTCAAACCGCTCGACGCCCCGGCGCGCGAGCGCGCGTGGGCCGATATCGCGCAGCGCCTGGACATTTTCTCGACGCCCGGCGGCTGGTCCGGCCCCAACCAGTTGCTTCTGTTCGCGGCCAGCAAGCCGGAGGTTTGAACGCTGCGCCGCCGGGGCGCATCTGCAACGCGAGGCGCAGTCAGGGGGTCGCGTTCGGGCGGATCGTCACGCCGCGCTTGCGCAATTCGTCGACGACGACGCGCGCATTGGCATTGCCTTCGGTGGCGAGCTTGGCGGTGGCCGTGGCCATCCCGTCGAGTGCTTTGCGCAACTTGGTCGCAGCCTGGTATTGCGACTCCTGGTTGGCCTGCGCCAGCGTCAACTGGCGCTGCTCGAGGACGAGTTGCAGGCTTTGAAACGCGAGCCAGACGAGCACCGCCAGCACGATCAGGAGCATCGGCACGACAGGGCTGTAGCGCTTGTGCAGACTGCTGTCGCTGGTGCTCATGGTCGGGGGCTGCGCCCGGCTATTTTGGGCCGGGGCGTGACGCGACCGGGCCCGATGCGGGCGCCGGATTCCCCGGCGTGAAGGTCAGCCCCTGTGCCGTCAGCATGTCGAACAAGGGCTTGTCGTTGCCCTTGACCGCCATCTCGGCGAGCGACTTGACGATGTCGCGGTACAGGCCTTCGAGCGGCACCGTCTGCTGGATGAACTGCTGGCGCTGGGTGAGCGTGCTCTGGGCGTCCCGGTTCAGCTTGAACATGAGCGCATTGACGATCACCAGCAACAGGGCGGCGGCGCCGAGCGCGCTGAGCAGGCGGTGTTGCCACTTCGAGAGCATGCGCTCGGGTGCCTCCGTCGGACTACGACGCCAGCGCGGCGCGCTGCCGCCTGCGGGCATAGACCACGACGGCGAGCAGGCCGAGGGCCATCAGCGCCCAGGTCGACGGCTCGGGAATCGCGGCCACGGTCACAGTGACATCACCACTGCCGCCGTCGAACGACAGCGACGTGACGTCGAAGACGCTCGAGACGGCCGAGATGCGGGTCGGGTCGATCACGTCAGCCCAGGTCTCGCCCGGTGCAAAGCGCGTGGAGAGCGCGTCGGGGTCCGGTGCACCTTCGCCGAAGTGGCCCGAGAGCAGGAAGTTGTCGAGGTCGAATCCGCCCGACGCGGCGAAGGCCGTCGGGTCCACGTCGCCGAGGAAGCTGAAGACGATCTGGAACTTGCTCAGGTCGAAGGTCGACGTGTCGCCGATAATGAGGCGGTCGGTGTCGTAGCCCCCGATGCCGTTGTTTTGGATCTCGAACACCAGTTGGCTGCCGTCGAGACTGATCAGGTTGCAATTGATGCGCAGCGAGCCCGGCGAATTGCCGGGGCCGATGGTGCCGCCGACGATCACGTTGCCCAGAGCGTTGATCACGCCGCCGTCGCCGCTGAGGGTGCCGCCGGCGCCGATCTCGAATGTGGTCGTGTTGACCGTGCTGTTGTTGAGGATCAGTTGACCGGTGCCGCCCAGGTTCTGAACCCCCACGATCGCGCTCGGCGTGGCGCCCACGCCGACATAGCCGGCGTTGATCACCGAGCCGGCATTCAGGGTCAGCGTGCCGGTCGACCCGGGCAGCGCCGCAATGATCACCCGGCTGTCGTTTGCGGTCGCGCCGCTAACGTTCAGCATGCTGTTCGTGAACGTGGACGCAGCGGTGCCGTCGCGGCCGACGCGGAACTGCGCCGTGGCGGTCGCCGCCGTCACGTTGACCGTCGAATCGGTCGCATTGATTGTGCCATTGCCGAACGGGCGGAACTGCGTGCCGCCCACGCTGATGGCCGCACCCGCCGAGCCCGCGTTGATGACGTTCACCACGCTGCCGTTGGTCACGTTGACGGTGCCATTGCCGGAGATGCTGCGACCGACGTTCAGGAACGCGCCCGCGAGCTGGTCGCCCGTCTGCTGACCCGAGAAATTGAGCCTCGCGTTATTGACGTTGACGATGCCGGTGCCACCTGCATCTCCGACGATCATGCCGTTCGAACTCACCGAACCGCCGTTCTCCACGGTGAGCGTCCCGGTGCTCTGCGCACCGCGCCCGACGAAGACGATGGTGTCGCTTCCGCTCAGACGGATTTCGGAGCCTGAGCCCGAGACCAGCGCGACGCCTGTGCCACCGATCGAGGTCTCGCTGTTGCCTCCGATTCGGAGCTGCGTGGTGCGGCTGTCGGCGACGGTCGACACCGCCTGGCCGTCGATCAGCAGCTTGCCGCCGTCGGTGATGTTGAGCGTTCCCGTGCCTTCGCGGCCGATGCGCACGAGCGGGTTGAGAGCCTCGGTCGACCCGCCGCCTGGGACCACCGTCGCCTGCGAGATCGAAACCACCGACCCTGCGCCACTGATATTGAGAGTGCCCGTGGACGTGTTGTCGCGGGCGAGATCCAAGCGGGTGCTATCCGGTGTGTTGCCGAGCTGGCTCACGATCGTGAGCTTGCCGCCATTGGTGACGTTGGCCGTGCCGGTACCGCCAGATCGCCCGATGACCACGTAAGCGCTTGAGGGGTTCGATCCGGCGTTGGCAGCGGCGGAGGTGGTTCCGTTGACCAGCACCTCCGAATTCACTCCGCTCACCGTCAGCGTGCCGGTCGACCCGTCGCGCCCAACGTTCAAGTTGGCCATACCGCTGGCCATGCCGCCCCCCGATACGACGAGCGACGCGCTTCCCCCACCGCCACTGCGCCCGACCTGCAGGACGCCCGCATCGCCCGTGAACAGAAGGTTCGAGCCAGCACCGGCGATAGTCATGGCGGTCTGGCCGCCGCCAACCGAAAGGTTGACAAAGTTGAAGACGCCCGCTTTGCCCTCGACCCTCATCTGGCCGCCGTTGGTGATGCTGATCGTGGCCGTAGCGTTGGCATGGGTGGCGGTGCTGACGCCGGCGGCCGAACTGTCCAGCGTGCCGCCCGTGACACGCCAGACCGAACCGATGCCGTCGATCACCACCACCGCGGTGCTGCGCTCGGTGCCCACCGGGTTGTTGCCGCCGGGGCCCACGCCGAGTCTCGTGTTGTCCGTCGTCAACGTGCCACCGGCCAACACGTTGACGCGCCCAGTGGTCGAACCGCCCGGCGTGCCGAAGTCGAACCCGGATCCACCAGCCTGGGTGAAGACCGACACCCCGCCGACGACAAATGAATTCAGGAAGCTCGCGTTGGAACCTGTACCGGTGACGGTGAACGACGCGTCGGAGCCGGCAGCGTTGCCGATGTAGCTGTTGCACCACCCCGCCGCGCAGGGGGCGAACGACGGGTTGATGTCTCGGGCATCGAGCGTCGCGCCACCGGAGACGGTGAGGGTGCCCGTGCCCCACTCGCCGACGGCGAGTCGGTTCGTCGTGCCGCCGCCGTTGAGGAAGACCTCGGTCGTAGCGCCGTCGATCACCCCGCTTCCCACGCCGGCCCCCCCGGTG
>Ga0163144_10014626_pt1 | contig 16281 bp, 8 predicted proteins | sample OliLak19BULKMAT1_FD_123175 | JGI IMG/M metagenome (GOLD analysis project Ga0163144, IMG submission 123175) | Freshwater microbial mat bacterial communities from Lake Vanda, McMurdo Dry Valleys, Antarctica - Oligotrophic Lake LV.19.BULKMAT1 | ecosystem: Environmental > Aquatic > Freshwater > Lake... | reverse complement strand
GGTCGGCCTCCCGCAGCATCGCCACGACCTGCTCGTCCGTGAACCTCGACTTGCGCATCTCTGCCTCCTCTCGGAGGCCAGTCTCTCAAGTTATCCGTGGTCCGAAAACCCGGGAGCAGGTCAGTTGAGCACGAGGCTTCCGTTGGCGCCCGTGTTATTCGGCTGAAGGGCCTGGATATTTGAAAAGATCGCTCCACCGTTGATATTGTATCCAACGCTTCCACCGGTGTTGAAAACCGTTACGGCATCCGATCCCGTGCCTACCACAGTCTGCTGGGCCGGAACGACAACGCTCATGGGCAGGCCAAAGCCCACCACAGACGTCAGGTTGGCTTGGTCGGCCGAACTGTTCGTTAGCGTGGCTTCGAAGCTGTCGAAGCGGAAATTGTTGGTATAGGCGGCCTGAATGGTAATCGCCGACTGACCCCCGGCGACATAGCTGGGAATCGGATCCGTCGCAGATGAACTCGAGGCTTCGATGAAGTAGATTTTCTGGCCTGCGCCCTCTGGCAGGATGATCGACTTGGTGAGGGGGGCCGTAACCGTTTGCTGACCATTCTGTCCGGTAAACAGGTTCGTCACCGGAATTACCGCCGTGTTGCCGCCCGCCTTGGAGAACCCAACATAGTCGAGGTAAGTTCCCGCCTTGTTAAGTTGATTCTGGAGGGCGGCCGAAAGCGTAATGTTTAGAGTGGTCATGCTCACACCCGCTGATGGTCAATATCGAACTTATTCAAGGGCACCTCGAACAATAGCGTCGCGGACTGAGGTATGCGAGTCGCACCAGAAGATGTTGGTCAGCTTGCCGCTCTTGCCCCGGAAGACGTAAAGATCACTCAGAGAAAGGTAACGCGAACCTCACGGTGCAATAGCGCAGGGACATTGGTCAAGTCATCGAACTGAAGCTCAACCTGGACAAGGCGCGCGTCGGGCGATGAACCTCCTGGAGCCTCACCCATCTGCATGCGTTTCACCATCTGCGCCACTCGAACGATTGTACCTTTATGAACTGATGGGCTTCCTCGGAACGTCAATTCCACTTTTCCTCCCGGTGCGACGCGTCCGAGATGCAATTCATTGATGTCGGCCAACACTCGCAGTTGTTGCAGGTCGACGATCGTAAATAGACCTTTGGGGTCAACATATTCGCTTGCGCGTGCCTGAATCTGAACCACGACGCCATCGATCGGCGCGCGTACGATCGCTGCCTCGCGATCGAGGCGCGCTCTCTCAACCGAAGCCGCCAAAATCTCGATATCTGCCGCGTTGATCGCCGTATCCATCTGCAGCTTGGCTTTCAAAAACTGCAATAGGAGCCTCTGCCGATCGACCTGGCGCCGTGATATCTTCAGCTCCAAATCCCGCGCATCGGCGGGCATGCTCGACCTGTCCAGTTCGAATTCTTTTAGCTTTCCTCTTTCGATGGCCGCCTCGATGGCTATTTCCTGTTGCCTGATTTCGGTAATTCTGTAGCCGTCAATCATGGCTTGACGCTGGAGCTGTACTTTGGCGAGTTGGCCTTCACTCTGACGGAGTGTGGTCTCTGCCATGGGGAATTGGGAAAGGACCGCGAGGATGTCGCCTTTCTTGACGGTTTGCCCCTCGGAAATGCGCAATTCACGGACTTGAGCGCCGCCGCCAGGGTCGCCGCCGACAACAACCGTTCCGTTGGGTGCCTCAACATAGCCACGCGCGACGAGAGGGCCGACAGATGTAATGCCACGAGGGCTGTCGGCGACACTTGAAGCTATCCACCACACCAGCCCGGCCGCCATTGTCGTGGCCGTGACCAAGAAACATTTCATAGGGAAGCAGCCGATCAATTTGTGCCTTCCCGAATGCGAGCGCTACATTAAGAACAGCCCTCAGGCCGCCGGTTGCCGCTCTCGAAAGGATGAAAATCCAACTCGCTATTAGACTTCGCAGCTTGAGAATTCGCAGTTTGAGATACTACGCCGTTACGGGCAACTGGCGGTACGACGGCCGCTCCGGCGAACCTCAACAATAAGGCTGGGCGAACAGGGAAGGGTCACTCAAACCCTGATAGGAACGAAGGTGCCTGAGTTAGGCAGACTTCTCTGATTCCCCGCCGATTCCTTATTGTTCCCGGAAAGCCTTGCGAACACGATTGCGCAGAGGCCGAATAAGGTAATCTGCCACTGTCCGTTCGCCGGTAGGAATGATCACCTCCACCGGCATGCCGGCTGTGATACGGTCACGAACTTCGGGCAGGAGCTGACCTTGGTTCACAACAATACGCGCCAAGAAGTACGGTTGCCGCGTCTGTTCGTCGATCAAACGGTCGCGGGAAAGGCTTGCGACTCGCCCGAGTACAATTGGCAGAACCTTGCCATGAAAAGCACTGAACCTGACTTCCGCCTCGTTGCCAGGCGCAACGGTATCGATGTCAGAGGGCGATACCTGAGCGTTTACGATGAGCTCGTCACCGTCGGGGATCAATTCGAGCAAGGGCTCGCCGGGCCGAACCACGCCGCCCACGGTGGATGCCTTGACGTTCTGCACCATTCCGGAACGCGGCGCGCGAATGTCGATGCGGCGCAACACATCCGCAGACACCCGGGTACGCTCGCGGAGATCAGCGATCTTCTGGCGCACTTCCAGGAGACCGTTGTTCACTTCCTCGGAGAACCTCTTTTGTAATTGATCTATCTGCAGGCGGGCCTCACCGATCCCATTTTGGGCCTTCGCAGATTCGGCCGTAGAACGACCAACCAATCCTTCAAGTCTGCCCTTTTCGCGTTCCAGCGACATGACGCGGGCCTTCGGGACCAGTTGCTTTTCCAGCAGGCCTCGGAGGTCTCGCAGCTCCTCCTCGATAAAGCTCAACTGGCGCAGGGTCGCTTCCTTCTCGGAGGCGAGCCCTTCGAGTTCTACGCTGAACTGCGTTACCTTCTTCTCGAGGATCGCTATCTGGTTATTGAGCGAAGCGCGACGCTCGGTAAACTGTGCGCGCTGATCTGCAATGGCTTCACCAACCACAGGATTGGTCTTCTGAGCTTGCAGGTCCGGCGGAAAGACGATCTCCGGCAGCCGATCGCGTTCGGCGACCAGACGCGCTTCCTGGGCGAGCGCCGCCATCAACTGATTTTGCGACATATCGGCCCCCGCCTGGGGGTTGGTGTCGTCCATCTTGAAGAGGATTTGGCCTTCCTCCACGTGCTGGCCTTCGCGTACGAAGATTTGCCGGACGATCCCGCCTTCAAGGTGAGCAATGGTCTTGCGACTGGATTCAACGGTCACCACGCCCATCGCCACGGCAGCGCTATCAAGCCGGGCAAAAGCTGCCCAGCCGCCAAAGACACCAAAGGCAAGGATGATGATGACATAGCCTGCCAGCGCCGGCCGGCGCCAATCCCGCACAACAGCTTCACGAGGCATGCTATCCTGCCTTCGCTTGGTCTGTCGCTGCTGCTTCCATCGAATGGTTCACCGCAGCTACCCGTGGAGCCAGCAGCCGGGCAAACACGTCGTCGCGATCTCCAAACCCCTGAACCTGCCCCTGCGCCATCACCAGCAACTTATCCATGATCGAGAGGATGTTGGTCTTATGCGTGATCAGGACAACGGTACGCTTGTTCGCCTTGAGATGCTGAATCGCACCGAGCAGGGCAGCCTCACCCTCAGCATCGAGACTTGCATTGGGTTCGTCCAATACCACGAGTGCCGGCATACCGTACAAGGCGCGGGCAAGCCCAATTCTCTGGCGCTGACCGCCGGAGAGGCTCCGGCCACTATCTCCAATTTGCGTATTATAACCCTGCTGCAGCGACTGAATCATCCCATGCACGCCGGCCATCTTTGCCGCTGCAATGACCATCGGTTCGTCCACTTTTTGGAAACGGCTGATATTCTCGGCGATCGTGCCAGAAAAGAGTTCGACGTCCTGAGGCAGGTAGCCGATGTGCTGGCCCAGTTGCTCGCCATCCCAGTGCGAGATTTCGGCACCATCGATACGGACAGCACCAACTTGGGGCGGCCATACACCGACTAACGCCCGTGCAAGAGTGGATTTGCCCGCAGCGCTGGGCCCGACGATCCCCAAGGCGGACCCGGCAGGCAAAGCAAACGACACCGCTTGCACGACAGGCCGGGTCGCTCCGGGCGGGGCGACGTACAAATTCTGAACAGCAAGCTCACCCGTAGGATCCGGCAATTTCATCCGCTTCCCAACGGGCGGTACTATGGCCACCAACTCTTGGATGCGGTCGTAGGCCGACCGGGCCGCCAGGAAACCCTTCCATTGTGATACCACCAGCTCGACCGGCGCCAGAGCACGTCCCATAATGATGGACGCCGCGATCATTGCTCCGGCCGAAGCCTCCTGGATGATGGCCAGGTAAGCACCTGTGCCGAGGATCGCGATTTGTAAAAATGCGCGGAGGAATTTGGTTGCGGAAACAAGAATGCCGGCGCGATCGCTCGCGATCGCCTGCAAATCCAACACCTCCGCCTGACGGGCCAGCCACTTATTGCGCAAGGGTCGCCACATCCCCATGGCGAGCAAGACCTCTGAGTTACGAAAGGTCGCGGAAGCAGACGCACTGGCGTGAGACGAAGCGATGGCCGCTTCCTTGAGTTGCTTTCGCGTCAGAACCTCGTTGGCCACGGCAAATCCGAATATCAACACCGCTCCCGCCGTCGCCACCCAACCGAACCACGGGTGCAAAATAAAGCAGCCTGCGACGAAAATCGGCACCCACGGAGCGTCGCAAAAGGAAATCAACCCTGCGCCAGTGACAAATTCACGCATAACGTCCAACTCACGGAGAGCCGACACATGGGCAACACCAGGTTGCTTGATTGTGCCGTGCAGGACTATTTCAAACAGTCTCGCGCGGGTTTTCGAATCGAAGAGCAGGCCAGCGCGCACTAGAACGGATGACCGGACTTTTTCCAGCGCCGCAAACACAACCAGGAGGAAGCCTGCTATCAATGTAATAAAGAGCAGGGTCCACTCGTTGCGACTGGTGATGACACGATCGTAAACTTGAAGCATGTAGAGAGGGCCGACAAAAGCCAGAACGTTGATGAAGAAACTGAAGATGATGGCCGAAACAAAGGCAGGTCGCGCCGCCAAAAACCCATCACGCAGCAGGTTTGCGGTTTCCTCCGATTTTTTCTTGGGTTTACTTGAAGAAAACATCAATCCAAATTCAGCTACCAGGGAGGGGCTCGAAGCATATGGCAATTTGCCCCTGCCAAAACAAGGGGCATCGCCTTGTTATCCTGCAGTTTTCGACAGTGCTGTTCTTTCATACCGGGGCTTCGCCTAGCTTAGAGAGGCGTGGTCCGCATGCCCAACGATGGCGATCGTTGCCCCCGTATCAAATTCCCAAACCTGAACGGTCACTGGTCGGGCATCGAAATCCTTCCAACCGTCATAAACAACGACGTTGCCGTAGGCAAAAACTACCTGCGCATCCACGTTTTGCCTTAGGAAATTTGTCAGAATTTCCTGGGCAGCGGCATTGAACAGCGGGTACAGCGTTGATGAGATCGTGCTTTCAATGCCGGCAGAAAATTGGGTGATTTCACTTGCGGCAGCTTCCTCAGCGAGAGCAGCCGTGCCAGTTCCCACGACTATGGGTGATGACCCCAACTTGAGCACACTCTGCAGAAAATCCTCGATCGACACCAGGCCACTATGAGAAGCCAAGTTCCCATGGGTCCCTGCGGCCAGGGCCAATGGCTGACTCGCGCCAGAGTTCAATTCGGGGCTCGAGCCGGCCGGCGCCTCCCGCTCCACCGTTACCCCCGCCTGGCGATGGCCAGACGACAAGGCTCCGGAACCTGCAGCGCCAACCGACGCGGTATTCGCAGGTTCTGCTTGGAGGGAGTGGAGTTGCATATCTTGCGGATATTCTAGTCCGATCGAAGCCTTCTCTGAGCCACTGCCATCGCGCGAGACTGGCTCCAGTTCTGGCGACTCGAGCTTGGCGACGATTCGATCATCCCCCGACACGGCAGCAAAAACACCGCGCCCTTCTTCTGCGGCCCCTTGTCCGTACAGGAGGGCAACATCAACAGCTTGCGTCGAGTTCTCCACCTTCACCAAGTCATCGAGCGACTCGAAAGTAACTTCATTCGGGGTATAGGCAGCGTGCGTGCCCACGACTGCAACCTCCGAGTCTTCTAGTGTACTGAGCTTCGACAGTTCGCTTTGGTCACCGACGGTGACAAGAGCAGCACTGCCGATGGCGGCGGCAACAGCGCAAACGATATTGAAATACGTTGCTTCGCGGCCGGCGGCTTCCGCCCGTACTCCGCCAAAAATTCCCTCCGCAAATTTGCTAACGGCGATTTGCATGACGGGCTTAGCAGCAATGTCATCGGAGGAGCCGGCGTCATCACTGGCGTCAGCTGCCAGGCTCATATCCAACCGCACATCATCGTAGGCGACAAAAATGGTGCCGATGAGGATGGCGAGCGCCGCGGACGGGTGCACAAAGAGTTGAGTCCCGTCAGTGCGTCGCACCGGCAGCTGAGGCGGAAGCTGTCTCACGAACGACTTGCTGAGATCGCTGATGAAACGCCCCCTCAGAGGCTGCGCCAACCCTCCGCTAAAGAGATGGTACTCATCGTCGATACGAGCGATGTGGACAAGCACCTCACCATCGGTCCGACAGAAGACAAACCAAGGATCGCCTTCATCGGATACACCGCGATCAGTTTCGAGAGAAAAACGAGCTTCAAGCAGTGCATGCTCAATGCGGTACAGCTCCGCAATCTCTTCGGTAGACCAATCCGCGGACCGCCTCTTTGGACGGAAGAATGCGACGACTTGCGAGGGCAACGTAATTCTCCAAGGCTGACCTAGCTATTGTCTACGTTACTCGCCGAAGAACTGCTCTCTGTAGCCCCACCGAACAAAATGCTATGCGTGACAGGGTCGTAGTACTTCATCAATGTGCGAACGAAATCCGCTGGGTCGACCTGAAGCGCCTCCGCCCACCGCCGATAGCGATCAGGCGGAATCCTTCCTCGGCCGGTTTCAAGCTGTGATACAAACGTATAGTATTCAGCACCCACGAGCTTCGCGAGCTGGCGTTGCGAAAGACCCTGCTTTTCACGCAACTCTCTCAGCCATAAGCCGGCGAAACGTCGCAATTCCTGAACCGCTGGATCACTTCGAAGTTGTGCATGAGTATACACTGCAATCTCCTGCCAGGCACCTTGAAGAGTGCAAGAAATTTAAAGGTAGTATAATTACTGTACGGCTAAGAAATCCATATTGAAAGAGAAATTTGCCCCGTTGACAGGCCCGTTTGTTGCAAATCCCTTGTTAATTGTGAATCCTATTCCTATTGGAGCCGGCGGTCCTTGCATCACTAAGCGTCGGAAGCCTACATGTAGACTCCGTGACATAACATCCGCCAGGCGGAACCTGAGACGAGGGTGAGTTACGGAAGCTATGTGGTGAAGGTCGTTCTCGACGGCGATTTTGACCCATACCATCTCGATACTTGTACGAGTCCGGCTGTAGGAATTCGAAATGCTGAGAGGTTTTATGCCTGATCGGGTCGGACGGCGCGGCATTCTTGGAGGACTTCTCGCCGCAGGTGCAAGTGGTGCAAAAGTTCACGCCGCTGATTGGCCCGCACGGCCTGTCACTTGGGTGCTGCCATTTCCAACCGGCGGCGAGGCGGATCAATTTGCTCGCCCGATAGCGGAGAGAGTGTCTCGGGTCCTTGGACAGCCGGTGAACGTAGACAATCGCGGTGGGTTCGGGGGCGCCCTAGGAACAAACCTGGTCGCAATTGCGCCACCTGACGGCTATACGATGCTGGTTGGGTATACTGGCCTTTGCTATGCACCACTGATCTACCCGCAGGCTGGCTTTGACCTCGGTCGGAGTTTTGTTCCGGTGAGTGCCCTCGCCCGAGTGCCATCGGCATTGGTCGTAAGCGCCGGACTACTCGGCATTTCCGACCTGAAGCAGTTCATCGATATGGCGAAGCAGAAGCCTCGTACAATCAGTGTTGCATCGAGCGGGGTCGGCACGGTCTCCCATCTGGCGATAGGTCTCTTAGAGGCACGTACTGGAATTCAACTGAAACACGTCGCCTACAGGGGACTTGGAGGGGCACTGCAAGAGTTGCTGGCCGGGCAAGTATCGGCGTCCTTTATTCCTGTCAGCAGCATCTTGGAACACGTCGGAAGCAGAAAGCTGCGTGTCCTGGCCGTCGCCGCGCAACGCCGTGAGGCTCTAATGCCGGATGTGCCGACATTTGCCGATGCTGGTATTGCCGATTTCCGCGTTAGCACCTGGTACGGACTGTTCGCGCCCAAGGATACTCCGGATCCAATCCTTGAGCGCACGTATGGAGCCGTTCAGCTCGCACTGGGAGAGGCCGAGGTGAAGAAAATCTGGACGGAAGCCGGGGCAAAGGTCGAGCTGGAGACTCGTGCTGACTTCGGCCGCTTCGTGGGCAGGGAAATCATCACGTGGGGGCGCATCGCTAAAGAGGCCAACATCAAGCTAGAGTAAAATATAGGCGCGGGCGCAAATCTCTTGCTGGCCAAGATTGATTTCTAGGGCCGAGACTCATAAAATCCACCATACGATAGCCGCCACGAGGCAGATGGAAGGGAGAAAGTTTCACGCCAGCCTGTCCCAGTCGTCTTCTGGCCCCCCAGCCTCGGCGACACGCCCGCCGGCCGTCTCCCACTTTGCCGGCGGGCTCTTTTTTTCAACCACGGTGATCACAACCCCGACGAAGTAGCCTCTCGCCGCTTGATGCAACAATCGATCGTAAGTCGCGCGTGAAAGAGATTAGCGAATCCTTCAGCGTGCAGTCTTAAGGGATCTGGCGAAGCCGTTCGACGCGTGGCGATAAAGGCCAGACGATCGACCTCCGAGGCTATACTTTGCACGCTCGGGGCTGAGGGCGAAGGGCGTGCAAACACGTGAAAGCATGCCGCGGTTGGCGCTTCAACTTCTTTGTCTGTCGCAACGGCCATTGGCCGCTTTCACCACGTTATGCGCAGTCCACCATTGAGGGCATGACTGCTGGTGCCGATGCCTATTTCTCCATCGTAGCGGAGATAGAGGGAAGAGCCGGGGGCGACGGCGGTGTTGGCGGCGAGGCTGAAGACGGCCGAGTCGGTCTGCGGCGCGGCCCCGAACACGGTGAAGTTGGCGCCCGGCGCGCCGGCGAAGCTGGCCGTCACCGGCCGCGCGGTGTTGGCGTATTCGTGCGCCCAGCCCAGCCGCATCTGCAGCGCCAGCTTCTCGCGGCCCTCGGGGCCGAAGGCGCCGGCGAACTCGGCGCCCAGCACGCTGCGGGCCGAGCCGGTGGTCTGCGCCGCCACGGCGAGGTTGAGCGCGCCCGCGCCGCTCTCGGTGAAGCCGTTCTGGCTGTTCGTCGTGCCCTGAAAGCGCGCGAAGGGCGTGATCGACAGGGCTGCCGGTTCGTAGATCCCGAGGCGGTAGCCGGCCTCGACCTGGGCCAGGAACTGGTTGGCACCGGTGCGGCCCTGGGCGGTGCGCGCCGCCACGTTGGGCAGCGCAATCTGGCGCGTCATCTGGTTGTCGTTGTAGCCGTAGCCCGCCAGGCCATCGACGTAGAACGCGCCCGGGGTGAAGGAGGCGTAGAGGCTGGCCTGGTAGCTGTTGGTGGTGCCCTGGCCGCTGAAGCCGCTGGTCCACTGGTTGCCGCTGCTGAAGCCGACGCCGAAGCCGGCGAGGAAGCGGGGATCGAAGCGATAGTCGAAGCCAGTGGCGACGCCGCCGGCATTGTAGGTGAGCGCGCCGGCGTTGGCGTTGCCGGCGATCGTGCCGGTGCCGCCCATCGCGCTGCCCCAAAGGCTCCATGGGGTGGCCTCGCGGTCGCAGGCGTCGGCATCAGCGAGGCCCGCCTCGCAGGCCTGTGCGACGGCCACACGGGTGCCGCCGCCGAAGCCGCCGCGGGCAAGGCCCATCTGCTGGCCCAGCGCATTCATGAACAGCAGCCCGCCGCCCAGGTTGGCGGTGCCGAAGCCGGAATAGTTCTGGCCGCTGATCGCATTCATGGCCGCCTGGCCCTGCGACGAGGTGTAGGTCGCCATGGTGCCGATGACGGTGGCGAGATCGCCGCTCGAGCCTGCAACGCTCTGGTCGAGCACCCGGCCGACGGCGGCCTGGTTGACGGTCGCGGCCCCGGCGCCGAAGCCGCCGGGACGGAGCGTCAGATAAACGTTGTTGGCGTCGTAGCTGAGCGAGGGCTGGAGGAAGGGGAACAGGCTGTTGGCGTTGGCAAAGGTGCCGGTGACGCCGCCGGTGGCATTGAGGATGGTGTAGGTGGTGCTGGGCGCATAGACGCCTGACGCCGCCGTCAGGGTCACCGTGCCGCCGTTGATGGTGGCGGTGCCGGGGATACCTGTAACGTTGAGGCGGTCAGCCTGTCCCGCACTATTCGTCTCGACCTGGTAGGTGCTGCCCGCGGTCTGGGCGTAGGCGCCGACTACGTTCAGCGTACCGATGGAATTGCCCGGCGATACGACACCGCCGTTGTTGACGACCCTGCCGAAGATGGTGCCGCTACCGCCGAGATTGCCCGCGCTACCGACCGTCACGTTGCTGGTGATGCTGCCATTCACGGCCAAACCACCGGCCGCGACTGCAGTCGGGCCGGTGTAATTGTGAACGCCGCTCAGCGATAGCGTGCCAGTGCCCTGCTTGATGACCCCGCCGGTACCGGCAATGACCGCACCGAGATTGGTATTGCTGGAGTCGCCTGCGACTAAGTTACCGGCGCCTATCAAGATTGCGCCGCCGGTTCCCGACAGCGCCCCCACCGTCACATTGTTGTCGTTGGCATCGAAAATGCCACCGTTGACATGGAGTGCTCCGGTTGTTGGCAAAGCGGCGCTTGCTCCCAGACGCAAGGTCCCAGCGTTCACCATCGTGCCGCCAGTGTAGCTGTTCGCTCCTGACAACGTCAGGATGCCCGCACCGGCTTTGGTGAGGCCGCCGGCGCCCGAAACCGCAGCCGACAATGTAATATTGCCGCTGCTGGTGTTGAAGATGCCGCCGCCGGTGCCGAGCGTCACCTGGCGCGCCAATGTCATGGTGGCCAACGCCTGAAGTGTCCCGCCGTTTAGCGTAAGTCCACCTGTCGCCGCGCCCATGCCCGAATCAGTATTGATCGCCAGGACCGCGCCGCCCGTGACGGTCGTGCCGCCGGTGTAGGTGTTCGTTCCCGTGAGATTGACACGTCCACTGCTGATCGTGAGGCCGCCGTAGCCCGAGATGTCGCCCGAGAACGTGCCTGTCCCGGCTTGCATCAGCGTCGTCGCGCCCATGAGAAACGTAGGCAGGTTGGTGGCAAAGTCGTTCGGCAGGCCGACCGTGTCCTGCAGTGCGAGCAGGGGACTGATCTGCGCTTTGGTCGTCAGGCCCGAGTTCGACAGGGCGTAGCCAACATAGCCGTTGACCGGGTCAAACAGGTAGTTGAAGCCCGAGTAGAATTGGCGCCCCGTATTGAGGAAAGGCGTGCTCGACGTCGAGCCAAGAACCTCGCATGGTGTCAAGGCGCTCGCTGTGCCACAGGTCGCGCCCGTCGCCGGCACGACGAAGCTGTAAAAGGCGCCCTGCGGCGGCATCCCCGGCATTGAGATATCGACCGTGCCGCCGGCCGGCACAAACGGCTTGAGATAGGCGTTGAAGATCCCCGTGTCGTGCAAGATTGTGCCGGAGACATAGGAGTTACCCGTGCCGTTCGACAAGGCCACCGGGATTCCGTTCCATAGATTGGGACCGGCCGCCGTGGCCGGCGTGAGCTTGACGAAGGAATAGGTGTTGTTCTCCTTCGTTAGGCCAACCACGATCTGGTTGTTCATGACCACGTAGCCTTGGTTCGGCAACGCGGTGCCATTGACGGCTACGCTGATCAGCGGATTCATGCCGACGGCTGCAATCTCAGTGATGTTACCCTGCGAGACGTTTTGCGCGAAGGTAAGGGACGGATTGTAAGCGCCGCTGTAGACGTTGTTGCGATTGTTGCCGATACCGAAATAGGCCGTCGTATTGTCGTTCGTCACCACGAGTACCTTGACCGACGTCGTGCCAACGGCCGCCTGGCCACTCACATTGCCGCCGAGGATGCTCACCGGCAACTGGTAAAAGAAGCCGGCCGGCGTGGCACCACTACTGTCGTAATTGATGGCGCCTGGTCCAATTGGCGTCAGGCCATTCAGCGCGCCGCTGGGCAAGAGCGCCTGGGAGATGGCAACGCCCGTCGAGCCGGTGTCGATTGTGACCGGGATCGACCTGCCGGCAATCTGTATGGCGAGGTTGGCCGTATGATTGGAAAACGTGCCGTCGGGATTCCGAGAGTTCAACGGCCCGTCGATATACGGAACCACGAGGCTCGTGTCTGACTGGTAGATATTCCATCTCGGTGCTGGTTGCGCAGCGACCGGCGGGGCCAAAATCGAAACCATCGGGCTTCCCGCTAAGGCGACCAAAAAGAGAACGAGCTTTCGCGGCATCGGCATTGGCCCCAGGAAATTCCACTTAGAGTGAAAATACACAGGATTTGGAGTGGCAGATACAAATTTCGGGCCTGTAATAGCGCCGAATGGATCAAGGTCGCTTAGGTAATGACCTGCCCTATTTTATCGGACCAGTTTAGCTTGAGATGGCTGGCCTCTTGAAGCGCTTGGGTTTGCGGAGCCAAGTTGAAGGTTAGTTTTGGGCGTTTTGTGCCTCTGAATGTCCCGTGCGGGACGGTGATGCAACTGGCCGTTGTTCAATGTGAGCGTACCACCCCTGTCGAGCCAGTAGCCCAATTCCTGGCGCCCACAACGCTTAGATCTTTTCCATAGATTCGACGTCTGTCTTCACCAAGAGATCCGGAAGCCGGCGGATATCGAATGGCTGTCGGTACCTGTGCCGACCTCGCCGTCGTAGCGCATATAGAGAGACGTGCTCTCGGCAATGGCGGTATTGGCCGAGAACCCCAGGACCGCGCTGTCGCGCTGCGGTGCCGCGCCGAAGATGGTGAAGTTGTTGCTGGGCGCGCCGGCGAAGGTCGCCGTGACGGGCCGCGACGTGTCGGCATATTCGTGCACCCAACCCAGCCGGAACTGGACGGCGAGCCTGTCGCGCCAACCTGCGTCGACGGCACCCGCCAGCTCGACACCCAGGGTGCCGCGCATCGATTTGGTCGTCTGCTGCGCCACGTTGAGGTTGAGCGAGCTGGCGCCGGTCTCGGCGAAATTCGCCTGGGTCACCGTAGAAGTCTGGAAGCGTGCGAACGGCGTCAGCGTTGCCGCCGCCGGGGCGTAGATGCCGATCTTGTAGCCCGTCTCGACCTGGGCCAGGAACTGGTCGGCGCCGGTCTGGCCCTTCGCCGTGCGCGGCTGCAGGCCGGGGATGGAGATCATGCGGGTCATCTGGTTTTCGTTGTAGCCGTAGCCCGCCAGGGCATCGACGTAGAATGCGGCCTCGGTGAAGGAGGCGTAGACGCTGGCCTGGTAGCTGTTGGTCGTGCCGCGGCTGTTGAAATTGTTGACCCATTGGTTGCCGCTGGCGAAGCCCAGCCCGAGCCCGACCAGGAAGCGCGGATCGGCGCGGAAGTCGATGCCGGTCGCGAAGCCGCCGGCGTTGTAGGTCAGGGTGGAGGAGTTTCCGTTGCCCGCCACGCTGCCCGTCCCGCCCAGCGCGCTGCCCCACAGGCTCCACGGGCTCGGTCCTTCATCCTCGCAGGCGACATCGCAGGCCTGGGCCAGGGCGACGCGCCCGCCGGGGCCACCGCCGCTGCTGCGGGCTGCCGCCATCTGCTGGCCGACGACGTTCATGAACAGCAGGCCGTTGGCGATGTTGGCGGTGCCGAAGCCAGAATATTGCTGGCCGCTGATCGAATCCATCGCCGCCTGGCCCTGCGTCAAGCTAAGCGAGGCCACGCTACCGATTACCGTGGCGAAATCACCGCTCGACCCTGCGACGCTTTGATCGAGAACGCGGCCCACCGCCGCCTGGTTGGAACTCCGCGCTCCCTGCGCGAAGCCCCCAGGTTGGAAGATGAGGTAGACGTTGTTGGCATCGTAACTGAGCGACGGCAAAAGGAAGGGCAAATTGCTGGTGACGCCGGCATAGGCGCCGATCACGCCGCCTGCCGCATTGAGGATAGTGTATGTCGTGTGCGGCGCATAGGATCCTGTGGCTGCAACAACATTCACCATGCCGCCATTGATCAAAGCAGTTCCGGGAACCCCAATGACATTGAGACGATCTGCTTGGCCAGCAGCATTCGTCTCGACCTGGTAAGTGCTGCCGGCAGCTTGGGTGTAGGAGCCGCTCACCGTGAGGGTCCCGATCGAATGACCTGGCGCCAGGGTACCGCTATTGGACACATGGCCGATGATCGAGCCGCTGCCGCCGAGATTACCGGCCCCACTCACCGTTACGTTACTCGTAATACTGCCGTTGATCGCGAGCCGGCCATTCGAAATCGCGGTCGGGCCGGTGTAGGTATTGAAGCCGCTCAGGACGGTTGTTCCGGCGCCCAACTGCTGGATGCCCCCCACGCCGGACACATTGCCGGCCAAAGTGAATGTATTGGAGTTATTGACGATGAGAAGGCCGTTGTTAATCACCTCCCCCGCAATCGCCCCCGAAACGCCGCCAGTGCCGATTTGCACGATGCCAGCGTTGATGGTTGTGCCACCGCTGTAGCTGTTGGCACCGCTGAGGGTGAGGGTGCCGAGCCCACTCTTGATCAGGGCCCCGCTGCCGGACATCACGCCGGCATAGGTGCCGTCCACCGTCTGATCAAACACCACCGCCGCATTGTTGGTGATGCTGCCCCGCAGGCTCTCCGTGTTGCCCTGCAGAGTACCCGCGTTCACGGTGGTACCGCCGCTGTAGTTGTTGGCACCGGTCAACGTCAGGGTGGCGGCACCATTCTTGATCAGGCCACCGGTTCCCGATATCGCTCCCGCGAACGTGCCCGTTGCCGCTTGGCCAACCGTCAGAGTACCGCTTCCCAGCAGAATAGAACCGCCCGTCCCCGACAGGCTTGCCACCGAGCTGCTGATGCCGTTGAAATCCAGCACACCGCCATTGACGGTCAGCACGGTCGCAGTCGGCAAGGCGCCGGCTGTGAACTGCAAGGTCCCAGAGTTAACGGTCGTGCCGCCGCTGTAGCTGTTGGCACCGCGAAGGATGAGGGTGCCAGCTCCAGATTGTGTCACCGAACCGTTGCCCGAGATGGCATTCGTCAGCGTCACCGTATCGGATCGGTTGAACGTCAGCATCCCGTTGTTGGTGAGGCTTCCCGTGCTCAGACTGCCGGTAATGCCGCCGTTGCCAATCTGCAAGGTCCCCGCCGAGATCGTGGTCCCTCCAACATAACTGTTGGCACCAGTAAGAATCGTTGTGCCGGCTCCGCTCTTGGTCAGCGACCCGCTACCGGACATCACGCCGGCATAGGTACCCGCCGCCGTCTGGTCGAAGACCACCGCCGCATTGTTTGCGATACTGCCCTGCAGGCCCTCCGTGTTGCCTTGCAGCGTCCCTGCGTTCACGGTGGTACCGCCGCTGTAGCTGTTGGCGCCGGTCAACGTCAGGGTGGCGGCGCCGTTCTTGATCAGGCCCCCGCTTCCCAATATCGCTCCCGCGAACGAACCCGTTGCCGCTTGGCCAACCGTCAGAGTACCGATTCCTAACAGAATAGAGCCGCCCGTTCCCGACAGGTTGGTAACCGAGCTGCTGATGTCATTGAAATCCAGCACACCGCCATTGACGGTCAACATGGTCGCAGTCGGCAAGGCGCCAGCCGCAACTTGTGAAGTGTCAGCACTGGTTCTGTTACTACCAGCCGCGACATTCGCTTTCTTGTTGGCGATTAACGCAGCAGAGACAGAGGGAATGACGGGTGTAATTAACACGGTGCCGGCGTTGATAATCGTACCACCGCTGTAGCTGTTGGCGCCGCTGAGGATGAGTGTGCCCGCGCCGCTCTTGATCAATGCTCCACTGCCGGACATCACATCGGCATAGGTGCCCGTTGCCGTCTGGTCGAAGACGACCGCTGCATTGTTGGCGATGCTGCCCCGCAGGCTCTCCGTGGTCCCTTGCAGAGTGCCTTCAATCACCGTGGTACCGCCGCTGTAGCTGTTGGCGCCGGTAAGAACCGTGGTACCGGCTCCACCCTTGATCAGCGACCCGCTGCCGGACATCACGCCGGCATAAGTGCCCGTCACCGCCTGGTCGAAGACAACCGCCGCATTGTTGACGATGCTGCCCTGCAGGCTCGCCGTGTTGCCTTGCAGGGT
>Ga0163144_10014625_pt1 | contig 16281 bp, 18 predicted proteins | sample OliLak19BULKMAT1_FD_123175 | JGI IMG/M metagenome (GOLD analysis project Ga0163144, IMG submission 123175) | Freshwater microbial mat bacterial communities from Lake Vanda, McMurdo Dry Valleys, Antarctica - Oligotrophic Lake LV.19.BULKMAT1 | ecosystem: Environmental > Aquatic > Freshwater >... | reverse complement strand
CACTACACCATAGCGCAAATCTGTGCCAAAACGGGCGGCTTGTGCTTTAAAATCTTCCATCATCTCTGGGCCAGTAATGCCCGTAGGGTAGCCAGGAAAGTTTTCTACATCGTTTGTAGTAGTAAGTTGGCCGCCAGGTTGTGGGCCAAGATACAAAATAGGCGATAGACCAGCCCTGCTGGCATAAATTGCGGCTGTGTAGCCTGCAGGGCCAGAGCCAATTATAAGGCAGGAAGTGTGAACAGGTGTTGCCATAAAAGACATAAAAGAGATATTTGGGGAATATTGTTTGTCTTGGGTTCAGAAACGGCGTTTATGTAAACAGCCAAGGGAAAGACTTGCGTTCTTCCCTTGGCTGGATTTGCACCTAAAAAAAACTAGCCTAAATAAGGCTTAAGCGATTTGCTCCGGGTAGTGTGGCGCAAGCGGCGTATAGCTTTTTCTTTAATCTGGCGGACACGCTCACGAGTTAGGCTAAATTTTTCACCAATCTCTTCAAGCGTCATGGCCATACCGCCATCTAAGCCAAAATACAGGGCCACAACCTCTGCCTCACGCTGGGTAAGGGTAGACAAGGCCCGTTTTACTTCTCGCCGTAGGGAGTCATTCATTAGCTCAGAATCGGGTGTTTCTTCGCTGTCGTTTTCTAGTACGTCTAGAAGGCTATTTTCTTCGCCTTGGGCAAAGGGCGCATCCATAGATACGTGGCGGCCACTAATTTTGAGTGTATCTACAACTTCTGTGGTTGATACCTCTAGCACTTCGGCCAGTTCTTCTGGAGATGGCTCGCGCTCAAATTTTTGCTCTAGCTCAGAGAATGTTTTGCTAATTTTATTAAGCGAGCCAACCCTGTTTAAAGGCAGGCGTACAATCCTGCTTTGCTCTGCTAGTGCTTGCAATATAGACTGGCGTATCCACCAGACAGCATATGATATAAACTTAAAGCCGCGGGTCTCATCAAAACGCTGGGCGGCTTTAATAAGCCCAAGGTTGCCTTCATTTATCAAATCTCCTAAACTAAGTCCTTGGTTTTGATACTGTTTAGCTACAGAAACCACAAAGCGTAAGTTGGCTTTTGTAAGTTTTTCTAGGGCTAATTGGTCTCCCTCTTTTATTCTTTTTGCTAGGTCAACCTCTTCATCTGGGGTAAGAAGCTCCACTTTGCCTATTTCTTGCAAGTATTTGTCAAGGGATTGGCTTTCGCGGTTGGTAATTTGCTTACTGATTTTGAGCTGTCTCATCGGAAGGGGAACGAGGTGAAAAGAGGTCCAGAATTTAGGTAGAGTACCTGCTAGATAAACCTAGCCGTAAGGGGCAAAGTTCGCCCTTTTTTATCTAATTATCAAATGAGGTGGCCCTTACATACGGATTATTTAATTTTTCTTGCCCTATTGTTGTGTAAGGCCCATGCCCAGGGTATACCCGTGTAGAATCTGGCAAGATATACAGTTGTTTTTTTATAGATATTTCTAAAGTGGCAAAGTCTGCTCCGGGCAAATCTGTACGGCCAATGCTGCCAGCAAAAAGAACGTCGCCGCCCAGCACTCCTAGGGTAGGGTGGTAGAAAACCACGTGGCCAGGGGCATGCCCAGGGCAAAACCGTACCTCAAAGCTGTGTTGGCCACAAGAAACCTTATCTCCATGTTGTATAGGGGTATAAGATTTTTCTGGCACTTCTACTTTTGGCAGGCCATAGAGCCCTGCATATAATGGTGCAGCTGTCAGGGTTTCATGATCTATTTTGGTTTGAAAATAAGGACAGTTAAACCTCTCTACAGACCAGGCCAGCCCCAAAATATGATCAATATGAGAGTGCGTTAACCAGATAGCCTGTATGGTTATTCCGTGCAGTTCTATAAACTCAGCTAATGTTTTGCGCTCTAATGCGTTACACATCCCCGGATCTATAAGTACTCCTTCAGAAGTTTCTGTGTCAAAAATAAGATACGTATTTTCTGAAAACCCATTGAAGGTGAACGATTTAAGCTCTAACATAGGCTACAAAAATACGAAATGGTGTTACACTTACCCCATATTATTGCCCACAGGCTTGTACATACCTTTTCTTTACCCCTACTTTTGTTTCTGCCTCAGAGTAACTTTTGTCGGAAAATTCTGACAAAACTTTTGCATAAATCATGACCAGGACCATTTCTATAACCAACAACAAAGGAGGAACCTCTAAAACCACTACCTCCTTAAACTTAGGCGCTGCTCTGCAAAACGCCGGTTTTAAGGTTCTGGCCATAGACCTAGATTCTCAGTGCAATCTTACCCTTGGCGCAGGGCACACACCGGGCATTGCCCATGCAGGCTCTTGGTTACTGGGTGAGTCTTTATTTACCGATACCCTAGTTAAAACCGATAGCTTTGATCTAATGCCAAGCCACAACACGCTGCTCAGTTACGAGTATAGAATAAACTCAGAACCAGACTCAGCATTTTTTTTAAAAGATGCACTTGTGGGCAAAGCATATGATTTTGTTATTATAGATTGTCCGCCCAGTTTAGGTGCCCTTACCGTAAATGCATTGGTAGCTTCTGATTTATATTTAATACCTATGCAGGGCGAGAATTTTGCCTACGTAGGCCTCAATGAAATTTTGCAACTTACAAGTAAAATAAAGAAACGCCTAAACCCAGATTTAGAGCTGGCTGGCGTGTTGCTTAGCCGATTTGATATGCGAACAAAATTTGCACAAATGGTTCATGCAAAGCTTGTTACCAATCAGAATATTAAATTACTCACCAGTTTTATACGCCAAGATGTATCGTTAATGGAATGTGCAGCCTTTGGCCAAAACATTTTTACGTACGCACCAGAGAGCCGCGGTGCCTCTGATTACAAGAACCTTTGCAAAGAAATAGTAAGCCTATGAAACGCCAAAAGGCCTTCTCTCCAGATCTGCTGCGAGACCTGCATGCAGAGCCGACATTAAAACCTGTACCAACAGAAGAGCTAGATAATGCCTCTGGCTCTAGAGAATTAATACCGCTAACCCAAAACGAGGAAAATCGGCTTACGGAGTGTGAACAGATCATAACCAATGGTCTCAACACATTTATGGAGGTGGGCCAGGCATTGATGGAAATCCGTAACAGGCGCCTTTATCGCCAAGATTTTAAAACTTTTGAAGCCTACGCACACCAGCGCTGGGGCATAAAGCGCCAGCGCGCTTACGAGCTCATGGGCGCAAGTGAGGTCACTCGTAATTTGTCGGAAATTTCTGACATTCTACCTTCAAAAGAAAGCCATGCAGCAAGCCTGCTAAAGCTGTGCCCAGAAGATCAGCAGGAGCTTTGGAAAGAAGTTATACAAGAATCTGGCGAAAATTTTCAAAAACTAACGGCATCTCAAATAAAAAGAAAAGTAAACGAGAGATTAAAAAGAAATGGACAAGTGCTTAATGGACAAGATTTTAGCCCAGACAAGGCCTGGCAAGATGAAGCCATAAAACCGCTGGCGCGCTCTATTAAAAAAACACCTGAGTCTCTATTTATATCTATATCTGGTACTTGGTTATTACAACATAACCTAGACCATGTGTGGAGAGAGCTGCGTGGAGTTACACGCACCATTGATGCAAACTTTACAGATATTATAACACTGGGCGAGGCCTTTGAACTTGGTATTTTAAGGCCTGGCAAATAGGCATTAAGGCCTGCTTGCTACTGTCTAGGGTATGAGGGTAAAGGGTTAATTTTGCCCTGTATACGGGGGCTATGCCCTATGCGCAACTATGCAAAATACCACACCCTTGTTGGCTATCTCTCCCTTAGATGGGCGCTACAATGCTCAGGTATCAGAGCTGTCTACTTATTTTTCTGAGTTTGCCCTTTTTAAAAACCGTCTGCACATAGAGGTTGAGTATTTACTTGCCCTGGCCAGCTTGGGCTTGCAGCAGATTGCACCTTTGCCAGATCCTGCACTATTGCGCGGCTGGGTAACTAATTTTTCAATTGATGATGCCTTGGCCATAAAAGCTTATGAGCGCACAACCAATCATGACATTAAAGCCTTAGAGTATTTTATACATGCAAAATTAGATCTCGCCGGTTATGGCAACTATAATGGCTGGGTACACTTTGGGCTTACAAGCCAAGATATAAATAATACAGCTATCCCAATCAGCCTAAAAAACTTTGTAAATAGGGTATACATTCCTCTTTGTCAGTCATTTATATCTGAGCTGGATACCTTTGCTAGGCAATGGCAACACGTGCCCATGCTTGCCCGCACACATGGCCAGCCAGCCAGCCCTACAAAGCTTGGTAAAGAAATAGCAGTTTTTGAGGTACGCCTACAAAAGCAATTAAACCAGCTAGCAGCTTTTACATGGGAGGGAAAATTTGGGGGGGCTACCGGCAATTTTAATGCGCATAAGGTTGCATTCTCCCACATAGATTGGATTGAATTTGCAAAGCAGTTACTAAACACGCTTGGGCTAGAGCGCCAGATACTTACTACACAGATAGAACACTACGACAGCTTGGCAGAGTTATTTAATATTATAGCAAGAATAAATACAATTATCACAGATTTTTCTAGAGATATGTGGGGCTACATTTCTCTAAATTATTTTAAATTAACCTTAAAACCTGGCGAAGTTGGCAGCTCTGCCATGCCGCACAAGGTAAACCCCATAGATTTTGAAAATGCAGAGGGCAACCTTGGGCTGGCCAATGCCGTTTTTGCGCACTTAGCAGCCAAGCTACCCGTTAGCCGCTGGCAGAGAGATTTGTCTGACAGTACTGTCTTGCGCAGCCTTGGTGTGCCTTTTGGGCATAGTGTATTGGCTCTTAAGAGTGCAATGAATGGGCTGCAGAAATGCACGCCAAACCTGTCTGCAATACAAGACGATCTTATCAATAATGCTGTAGTAGTGGCAGAGGCCTACCAAGTAATACTGCGGCGAGAGGGTGTGGCAGATGGCTATGAGCGCATAAAAGAGCTTACGCGTATTAACTACAAACCCAGTTTGGCAGACATGCAATCTATAATTGATACGCTCCCAGTTTCTGAGGCTGTAAAGCAAGAACTTAGGGCCATAACCCCAGAGAGCTATACCGGGTACGGTTACCCCGCCTAGCCTGTGTAGTCTCCGCTGCTGATGCGGCACTGGCGCACGCGTTGTTTAAGCTTGCGTTTCCAGCCAAAACCAAGTCTGCGTGTTAGCCGTATATGCACATATGCATTGTGCACAAAGCTGTAAAGCCGGTTTGGACTTTGGTTAGGGAAGGTAAACGGGTACGTATACCCAAAACCCAGCACCTTGGTATATTCTGTAACGCAGGCATTACCCACTAGATAATTTGTGGGGTGGTAAGTATACAGTGCTAAGGGTTCGTATTCATTTGGCCGCTCAAAAATGCTGGCATCATAAAAATCTGTAGCAGATGAGTTGCTGTAAGGTGCCTTATGAGCTGCTTTACAGCCTTGCAAAAACGTTGCCGCTAGCCAAAACCACAGCAGTTTGCCTAATATTTTTCTAATATGATGGGTATACACAGCCCAGATTGTTGCAGGTTAAAAGCACTTTCAGCAAAGGTAGGCCGGCGCAATTTGCTTTTAAGGTTATTGCTTACACCAATTGGCTCTATGGGTACGCCGAGCCAGTTTTTATCTACTTTTTTATTTCCATTTACATCGTGGGCCACCAGTACGGCATAGGTTCCTGGTTCTATTTCTATATCTAAAGTTGCCACAGAAGCAGAAACAGGCACAACGTAGGTGGCAAATGCTTTTTTTGCATCGTCTTGGGCCATGGTATGCGCAGAGTTGTAAACTGTTATAAGTAGATTGCCCTTTTTTTGCTCAAATGTTTGTACCGATATGTGTAAGGTACGTGTGTGTTTGGGTGTCCGCTTACGCTGTGTCTCTGCGGGCAGGAGTATATTTAAAAACCAAAAACAATATAGGAGCAGGGTGTGTATCATATATCTGGCTGCAAAGTAAGATGCCAAAACCTTTACACACCCTTACTTACGAGCAAACACTTAAACATGGATTCAAAATCTTTAAAAGAACTGGTTTTTACCCTAGCTGATGATATGCTGGTGGTAGGGCATCGCCACTCAGAGTGGATTGGCCTAGGGCCGCTTTTAGAAGAAGACATAAGCTTTGCCAGCATAGCCCAAGACAAAGTGGGCCAAAGCCGTGTACTCTATAACTTACTACACAGCTGGGGAGAGCCTAATGCCGATATTTTGGTATTTACCCGCAAGGCAGAAGCGTTTCAAAACTGTATTCTTGCAGAGCTACCAGCCCCAGATTACGAGCTGGCTTTGGTTCGGCACTTTTTGTTTGACGAGGCCCAAGCCGTGATTTATGCCGACCTAAAAAGTAGCTCTCAGCCAGATTTAGCAGCTTTTGCAACCAAGTTTGCAGGAGAAATTAAGTACCATACCCTCCACGGGCGGGCTATGCTGTCTAGGTTAAGTGCTGGCTCAGAAGATGCAAAAGCGCGGCTACAAGTAGCTCTAGATGCCCTCTGGCCTTTTTGTGGAGGTTTATTTGAGGCCTCGCCCTACGAGGCAACTTTAGAAGCTGAAAAGATAATTTCACCTTCTGCCGTCCTAAAAGCCCGCTGGCTTGCTCAGGTAATGCCTTTTTTGGCAAAATGTGGGTATTTTCCAGATCCAGACGCCCTTGGGCAAGAGGGTGGCCGCATAGGGCTGCACACCCCTTATTTACAGCCAATGCTTACAGAAATGAGTGAAGTTTACAACTTAGACCCCAGCGCAGAATGGTAACCACTGAGGCCGTTTTGGTACAGCAAGAATGGCATGCCCGGGCCCAAGCGGCCCTAGAGTCTGTGCCAGATCCAGAAATCCCGATTGTGAGCCTGTGGGACCTTGGCATGGTATATGAACTTACACCCCTGCAAGAAACTGGTATCCATGCAGAACTGCTCCCAACCTTTAGTGGGTGCCCAGCATTAGATACTATCCGCACATCTGCAGAAGAGGCCTTATATAAGGCTGGTTTTAGCCCCGTAGAGGTTGTGTTTAATCTAAGGTACCCATACACCTCAGACAGGATAACAGAGCGCGGTAGAGCCAATTTGCGGGCTTGGGGCATAACGCCCCCAGATGCCGATGCCAATGTTCTGGTGGCCGAGTCGCTAGATTTTTTAGATGCTATTGAGTGCCCACGCTGTAGCAGCCGCCAAACCCAAATGCGCTCGCCCTTTGGGCCAGCCTTGTGTAGATCTCTGCATTTTTGCTTTTCCTGCAACAACGCTTTTGAAGCCTTTAAACCAATATGTTAATGCGCAGTACTGCCGTAATCCCCTTAATTTTAGTTAGTGCACTTGCATTATTGGCAGCGGGTTGCAACAAACAACCAAAAACGGGAAACGATACCGAAGAGGATGCCGCCTTTTTGGTAGAGTTTCATAAAGTAAAGGCAGATAGTTTATGGCAGGGTATGATGGCCAGTAATAATGCTAAAATTGCCAATACAGCCTATTTCTTGAAAGTTGCAAGTGATTTTTTACCAGACACTATCCGCCTAGCCGCTTTACAAACAGAAAATGAACAACTTAAAGCTAAACGCTACACCCAGATAGACCTGCGTGATCGCATAGACTCCTACGATTCTGCAGAAAACCATATACTGCAAGGTCTTGGCGATTTGTTTAACACTTACCCCGCCATACAAATAGTTAATACTTCTAAAGCCCTAGAAGAAATAAAAGCCGCCGACGATAGCGTGCTCATATACAGGTATATGTACGATAAAGAAGCCGATGCCTACAACATGGCAATAATACAAAACAAAAAAAATATTGATAAAGCCACAAAACCGCTCCCTGTTTTCCGGCTAAACCCTTAAGCTTAAAGAGCCACCCAATTGGGCGGCTCTTTAAATTGCTACCTAATATTTTAGGGCCTAGTTAAGCTTTAGCTCTTGCTTGATGCTGTCAATCTTTGCATCTAGTTTTTGGCCAGTGCTAATAAACGCGTCTGCACCGCTTAGGGGCTCGTTTACAGAGATATAGAACTTTATTTTGGGCTCTGTACCGCTTGGCCGGGCAGATACCTTTGTGCCGTCTTGGGTTATAAACTGCAGTACATTGCTTTTGTCAAAGGCTAGGGGAGTGGTTTTGCCAGAGCCAATATCTGTAGATACAGAGTTTTGATAATCTAGCATTTCTACGGTTGGGCTGCCAGCAATAGATTTTGGGGGGTTAGCCCGCAGGTCTGCCATCATCTTATTTATCTGCTCAGCTCCGCTTTGGCCCTTTTTAGTGATAGATACTAAGCCTTCTTTGTAGTAATTGTACTTCTGGTAAATCTCTATCAGAAAGTCAAACAGGCTCAGTCCTTTGTCTTTGGCATAGGCCACCATTTCGGCAATCATTGCACAACTTACTACAGCGTCTTTATCACGTACGGCATCGCCCACTAGGTAGCCGTAGCTTTCTTCTCCCCCGCAGATAAAATGCTCTTGGCCCTGTTTCTCAGCTATTATGCCGGCTATATATTTAAAGCCAGTAAGCGTATTGTAACACTTTACGCCATAGCTGGGTGCCATTTTATTTAAAATATCAGAGGTTACGATCGTTTTCACAATCATTTCTTTACCTGTAATCTTGCCCGCATTTTTCCATGCCTCAAGCATGTAGTAAAAAAGCAGCGTAGCTGTTTGGTTGCCGTTTAAGAGTTGGTAGGTACCATCTTGGCCTTTTAGGCCCATGCCCACACGGTCTGCATCTGGGTCTGTGGCAATAATAAGGTCTGCCTGCAAGTCTTTAGCTAGGTTTAGGGCTAAAGTCATAGCCTCCTGCTCCTCTGGGTTGGGATATACCACCGTAGAGAAGTTTCCATCTGGGGTAGCTTGCGCCTCTACTATGTGTACATTGGTAAAGCCAAACCGCTCAAGCACTTTAGGCACTAATGTAATGCCTGTGCCATGTATGCTGCTGTACACAATCTTTAGGTCTTTTTGGCGGGCTATAGCGTCTTTAGAGATAGAGAGGCTTACTAAGTAAGCAATATAGGTTTCGTCTGCATCGGCGCCCAGCAGGGTTATAAGCTCGGGCTTGGGGGTAAATTTTACCTCTGCAATGCTGGCAATGGCATCGGCTTGGTCAATTACGTTTTTATCATGGGGGGGTATTAGCTGGCCACCGTCTGCCCAGTACGCCTTGTACCCATTGTATTCTTTAGGGTTGTGCGATGCAGTAACCATTACTCCGCCCTGTGCGCCCAGTTGCCGTATGGTAAAACTTACTAATGGGGTAGGGCGTAACTCGGGAAAAAGATAAACTTTTATATCGTTTGCACTTAGCACATTGGCTACTGTTTGGGCAAACAGGCTACTGTTATTACGGCTGTCATAGCCTACTACCATAGCTATAGGCTGCCCGGCAAAAGCCTTCTTTAAATAATTTGCAAGGCCTTGTGTAGCCGCCCCCACCGTGTACACGTTCATACGGTTAGTGCCTACGCCCATTGTACCGCGCAGGCCACCGGTACCAAACTCTAAAGAGCGGTAAAAGGCATCTTGCAGTTCTGCCTGATTATCATCTGCCTGTAGTGTGCGGATGGTTTTTTTGGTGTTATCGTCGTAGGGGCCAGTAAGCCAGGTTTCTAAGCGTTGGGCAGCAGCTTGGTCAAGCATGGTGGGGTGTACTATAAATTTTGAAAGGGATAGGCTTTGTTGCCTGCTTCAAAAATAAAGAACATACTATTATGCAGGGCACAGAATACCATAATTTTTATGAAAAAGACTTAGCGCCTAGTCAAGGTCTTCGTTTACGTTAGGGTTTTCACGCTCGGCCATGCCGTGATCAAAAGGTGATATTACAGAATTTACCACATGTATGAGCCCGTTATTTTTAGACCAGTTATAGGCCATAATATGTATTTCTTTATTAGACTCGTTGGTGATTATTATGTTCTCTTTAGCGTCTGCAGTAAATTTTAGGTAAAAGCCAGATACTGTTCTTAGGGATAGCCTGCCGCCTGGGGCAGTTTTTATGCGGGCAAGCAAATCGCTTTTACTAAGTTTTTCTGCCAACAAATGAAAAGATACTAGCTCATCTAGGGCATTTTTATTTTCTGTATTGGTAAAGTACGAGAGGGTGCCATCTGGCACTTTTTTAAAGGCCTCATTATTGGGTACAAAAAGAGTATAGGCTTTGCCCCCCTGCATGCCTTTATATTGGCGAAGCGCATGCACAAGCTTTTCTATAGAGGCAACCCGGCGCTCTGTTATCTCTTTAGGGTCCACGGCCTCTTGAGAGTCTACCATGTTAGAGAAAATAGCAATCTCAGACTGGGCAAAGCAGGCATTAATACCACTAAATACAGGGGCTACCACCAATACACAGACGGTAAACACTCTATAAATAAGACTACTACCAAAAAAGGGTAAGCTCATAATACAAAAATACATGCAAAGAGCTTTCTTAAAAAGAAGTATATTTAGTAGTATAGCGTGCAGGTAAGAAGTTTTGCTAAGAAGTTATAGCTCAATTTTGTATATTTTCGTTATTTTTGCATTAGAATTGTTCTAGTAGTCCGATTCTCATCTTATTTTCCTTAAAAAATGGTAACTGTACGTGGTTTTTTAGTAACGATTGGTGTTTTGGGTATTTTGTCTCTGCCTGGATGCGAACCTAAGGTTCAAGAAACACCCGAGTTTTTGGCTCTTCAGCAAAAATCTGATAGTTTATTACGTCAGATTTCTGCTAAAGATCAAGAGTCTGCCGATGTGGCTGCCGTTGTAAACGAAATAGAAGGCAATTTGGCTGCCATCCAAAAAGATCAAATTGCCATTAATGAACTTAAAAAAGAGGGCACCCAAGCAGCTACCCAAAAAGACAGAATTAATGAAATGATTGCCGGTATAGACAACTATATGGAGCAAAACAGGCAGCGCATAGCCCGTCTAGAGGCTCAGGCTAAAAAAACGGGTAATAAATCCAAAGCGCTAGAATCATTAATAGCACAACTGCGCCTCACCTTAGACGCAAAAGAAGTAGAGATTACTAAGCTCCGTACCACTGTAGACAGCATTGCTGTAGCTAATACAGGGCTAAAAGCCGCCGTTGTAGATCGCGAGGCCATAATCCAGCGCAAAGACTCTGCCTTGCTTAACCGCCAGAAAGATATTTTGGATAGGGATACAGAAATTTACACAGCCTATTTCCTTTTTGGCGATAGAGAAAGCCTTACAGCTGCCGATGTAATAGACCGAAAGGGTAACATTTTTAAAAAAACAACCATACTTACAGGTAAACTAGACAAATCTAAATTTACCCAAGTAGACATCCGAAAGGTTGATGACATTAATCTTGGCATTACAGAGCGCAAAAACGTGGTATCTACACACCCCCCTGATAGCTACTATATAGCCCTTGTGGGCGAGGAGGCACATTTAAAAATTACAGACCAGAAGAGATTCTGGAGCACTAGCCGCTACCTTGTCGTAGAAACTGAGTAAAATTTACCTACTAAAATTAGGAACCCTGCCATCAAGCAGGGTTTTTTTGTGACATGGCTCAGAAGGAAACTCCTTGGTTTTACCATCCAGACTTAAGCAACACACTGCTAAGCAAAGACGAAACACGCCATGCCACCTCAGCGCTGCGGCTGCAAACAGGTGCGCGGGTAATGCTCACCACAGGCCAAGGCAAAACTGCTTGCGCACGTTTAATGCTAGGCAAAAAAGAGGTAATAAACATAGAAATAGAGGCAGTAACAGAACATGTACGCAGCGGCACTGGTATTACCGTTATCATTGGGCGCCTGCACCAGGTAGACCGCCTTGAGTGGCTGGTAGAAAAATTGCAAGAAATTGGCATAGCCCACCTGTGGGTTGCAGAAATGGACAACTGCGGGCCTGGTAAATTATCTACAGACCGCTTGCAGCGCATAGCTATCAGTGCACTTAAACAAAGCCATCAGCCATGGCTCATAGAGACCCATATAAGCCCGTCGCTTGCTGCCTGTTTGCCAGCTATTGGCGGGCCAGTGGTGTACGGCTATCAGCCAGAGCATGGGCCCACACAAAAAATACAAACCCAGAGCCTAGCCTCTTCTATTGTAGTAGGGCCTGAGGCAGATTTTTCTCATAAAGAAGTGGCTTGGATGCAACAGCAAGGCTGGCAGGCCGTTTCTATAGGTAATACCCGGCTACGTACAGAGACAGCTGCACTGGCAGGGGCTGTATTTTTGCACATATGCGACTAATCTGCTGGTTTTTCATGGGCATCCTATATCTATCAGGTTCACATCTGGGGTGGTGCCAAAGCAGCTATAAAATAGGTAAGCTTAAATATGGGGGTGGGGGAGATTGGTATTGCAATAAAACAAGCCTGCCCAACCTGATTGCATTCTGCAATAAAACCCTAAATACCCGGCTTGATGCCGATCCGCAGGTTGTGGAAGTAGGTAGCCCAGATATGCTAGGCCTGCCGTTTGTGCATGCAACGGGCCATGGTAATATAGTTTTTACCCCCGCAGAGGCCACTAATCTGCGCAAATACTTATTGGCGGGCGGTTTTTTACATGTAGACGATAACTATGGCCTAGACCAATACATCCGCAGAGAAATGAAAAAAGTATTGCCCGAGGCCGATTTTGTAGAACTGCCTTTCACGCATCCTATTTATCATCAGAAATTTGATTTTGCCCAAGGCTTGCCAAAAGTGCACGAGCACGACAATAAAACGCCCCAGGGCTTTGGGCTTTTTTACCAAGGGCGGCTGGTATGTTTTTATACCTATGAGTGCGATCTAGGCAACGGATGGGAAGATCAAGCCGTGTACAAAGACCCTGAAACCCTGCGGCAACAAGCCTTGCGTATGGGCGCTAATATTATCACGTATGCCTTTGCCAATCCTTAATATAGTCAGTTTGCTTACGTGTTCAGCTTTTTTTTAAGATTTATCCAACAAAACCGTAATATCTTTGTTCTAACTAATAGATGGTATCCTCCATCAAGCACTTTTCACTCAGAACCTTTATCTGTGACTGCAATCCTCGTATTCTTTGTACTACACTGGTACATGTCTCTCTTCTCTCAAACCTTCTTTTTGCACAGGTATTCTGCACATAAGATGTTTGTGATGAACAAGTTTTGGGAGCGATTCTTTTATTTCTTTACCTACCTCACACAAGGCAGCAGTTATTTAAGCCCTCGCGCGTACGCTATTCTGCACAGAATGCACCACGCATACTCAGACACTGCTAAAGATCCACACACTCCACATCACGCTACAAACGTGTTTACCATGATGTGGAAGACAAAGCACATTTACAACGATATCCTTAACCGCCGTACAGACCCAGAAGCGCGCTTTGATGGTAACGTACCCATCTGGAAATCGCTGGAGAAAATAGGTAGTTCAAGAATCAGCCGTTTTGGATGGGGTGCAGCCTACGTTCTTTTTTACATTAATTTTGTGCCTGCAAGCGCATGGTTTCTGTTCTTACTTCTTCCATTCCACTTCTTGATGGGCCCCGTGCATGGTGCCATTGTTAACTGGTCTGGCCACATGTATGGGTACCAGAACTATAATAACAATGATAAATCACGTAATACGGTTTTCTGGGCAGATTGGTTAATGATGGGTGAGCTGTTTCAAAACAACCACCACAAATTGCCCAACCGCATAAACTTTGCAGCCAAGTGGTGGGAGTTTGATCCCACGTATCCTATCATAAAGTTGCTCTTTTTGGTAGGTATAATAAAAAAACGACCGGGTGCAATAACCTACTAAACAGTTTCGTACGCTAAACCCTGAGCTTTCCTCAGGGTTTTTTCGTAAAAAAGTAACTCCATAGTTGAACTTTACTTTTTCTGCTTCGCTTTATTGGCTAACTACTTATCCATACAAACAATGCCTGAGCACTTCTCTGATTGGCTACAGAAAAATTTCTTAGCAGAAACCCGGCAGGCTCCGGCTAATGGCCAGCCAGTGCCCCACTGCAGTGGAGACAAAGACAAATGCTTTGCCCATGTCTTGGATTTGCTAGATAATCGCCTATCAGATGAGGTAGGAGACATAATGAAGGCCAATATAGAATCTTGCCGCGCCTGTTATGACGAGATGGATATGCAAGTAATTATTCGTACTGCCTTGCAGCACAAATTAAAACACGAGGCCATACCAGCTCAATTACTGCAGGATATTCGCCATAAAATAGCTGAAATGGCATAATCTTTGCCCCTATGTTTGAGGGAAAACTCCTAATCTTTTCTGCGCCCAGCGGGTCAGGGAAAACTACCATTGTCCACCACCTTCTAGAGAACAACCCAAACCTGGGTTTTTCAATTTCTGCCTGTACCAGAGACAGACGCGGCCGCAAAGAGCAAAATGGCCAAGACTACTATTTTCTTACCCCTGCAGAGTTTAAAGCCAGAATAGATAATGATGAGTTTGTAGAGTGGGAAGAAGTATATGAAGGTGCCTTTTATGGTACCCTGCGTTCTGAGATAGAGCGGGTGTGGTCGTTTAATAACCACGTAATCTTTGATGTAGACGTAAAGGGTGGCTTAAGTCTAAAAAAGCACTACGGGTACAAAGCACTCAGTGTTTTTGTGCAGGTGGGTGATATGGAGCAACTAGAGCGCCAGCTACGGGGCAGAGGCACAGAAACAGAAGAAAGCCTTAGCCGCAGACTCTTTAAGGTAAAGTTTGAGATGAGCTTCATAGATAACTTTGATGTAATACTCATGAACAAAGATTTGCCCCGTACCCTGCAGGTGGCCCAAGAACTTATAGATGAGTTTATGACAACGGGTAGAGTATCAAAACGTATTTACGAGTAATAGATCTTAAAACAAAGCTATACTGGTGCATATCGGGCTTTTCTTCGGGTCTTTTAATCCCATTCACGTTGGGCACCTCATCATTGCCGATCATATGGCCCTGTCGGGCTTGTTTGATAAGATATGGATGCTTGTATCACCCCAAAATCCTTTAAAAGCCAGCAAAGGCCTTGCACCAGATTTTGCCCGGTATGACATGGCCCGTGCTGCTGTTTTTGACAATGACCGTATAGAGGTTAAAGACATTGAGTTTAGCCTGCCAAAGCCCAGCTATACCGCCGTTACGCTTGCACATTTGCAAGACAAGTACCCTAGCCACACGTTTTCTCTTATTATTGGGCAAGACAATCTAGAAAACTTTTCTAGATGGAAAAACTACCAAGCCATATTAGATGCGCACCATCTGTATGTGTACCCACGGCCAGGATTTGGTATGACTGATGCTCCCACCCCATTTGAGGGGCATGCCCATGTGCATCTAATGCCAGCCCCACTATTGGATATATCTGCCACCTACATACGGGCGCGCATTAAGGCTGGCCAGCCAATACGGTACCTAGTGCCTGCAGAAGTAGAGGCCTACATAACATCTAGAAAGTTGTACAGCTAAACCAAGCTTACAACAGCCTAATGTGTTATAGGATAGCTTCTTCTTTAAGCGACTTTGATGCCTTTTCAAGCGGCTTTGCTGTTTTTTTACGGCCAGTTAAGGCAAGACCAAAGCCCAGCATCATAACCATAAAACCGCCCCACACCAGAGCAATAAATGGCTTGCGGATTGCTTTAAATATGATCCAATCTGGTTCTGTGGCGTGATAGCCTATTTTTAAACTACCTGTGGTTGGGTTAATAGACACTACCTCAAAGCGTAACCCTAAGGCTTTAACATCGCTAAATAAGCGCCCGGCCTGGTTGCCTTTAATCACATACCTAGGCTTTGCCTGATATGTTTTTTCTGGCCCTTGTATCTCTATAGTGGCAACAATACCAGCGTCAAATTTGGTGCCTGGTAGCTCTGCCACGGCGTTAATGGCGTGTATCTCGGTAATCTTACAGACATAATCGTTTGCAAAAAAGATTTTACCCGGCGCAACCTCCAGCTGGGTTTGGGGCGTTTCTGGTTCTTTGTGTTTATCTTCTGGGTTGGGTATTGAGCTTATGTGGGTGTACAAGTCAAAGCCAGCAGTTGTAAATATATCTGGGCTGGCTAGCAGGCCCATGCTAGGGTTTGCCTGTGCACGTGGGTAAAGCACAAAAGAGGCTTTTTGGGCAGTATCGTTACAAACCACCTTGTAATAAGTGTTCTCTGGGCGAATAGCTACCGTGTCTCCTTTTTTGCCATATTCTATACCCTTATATTCTAGCTGGCCTAGGGCTAAGGCATTGTAGCCATCCTCTAGCTTTAGCAAAGAGTCTGCATCTACCAATGCCCCAGACGCAGCAAGCTCTGTGCAGGGGCCTTCGTAAGTTACTTCGTAGCCATCCATATCCAT
>Ga0163144_10014624_pt1 | contig 16281 bp, 16 predicted proteins | sample OliLak19BULKMAT1_FD_123175 | JGI IMG/M metagenome (GOLD analysis project Ga0163144, IMG submission 123175) | Freshwater microbial mat bacterial communities from Lake Vanda, McMurdo Dry Valleys, Antarctica - Oligotrophic Lake LV.19.BULKMAT1 | ecosystem: Environmental > Aquatic > Freshwater >... | reverse complement strand
TCACCAGGATTGTTGAGCAAAGTGGGGCCGGAAGGGGTGGAGTGATTTATTCCAGACGAAAAAGGGCAGGTCGGACCCACTTTCCGTCGACCATGGGGGCCTGGGCGTTGATGGGTGATTCGGTTTGAGAATTTTATTCCGTTCCAGTCGTATCGATTGTTCGGGCTATGACCGGGCGGATAAGGTCAATACGTCAATTTTTATCGATCCCCACCATTTTATGCTTGCTTCGGCAAAATTTAATGTAGATTTCCCCAAGTTCCCAGGAAACCGCTCCGATAACAAAGGTGTCCGAGGATACGGGCGAACTTTGTCGGAGACACCACATGATGACGCTCACCGAACCAATGACGCGGAAGACAATGGCCTTGGCTGGCAGTGAACGCCGGCGTGGGTTGCGGATCGCACAGGAGCGCCCTGTGAAGATCTACGAACCGCGCATGAGCCGCTATTTTGGTGGCAAGACCTGCGACGTCAGCACGACCGGTCTGCGGATCGAGCTGCCTGCGTTTGCGACTGTGCAGATGGGCGAGACGGTCAACATTCATGTGGGGCTGAGCAATTCAGGTCAGTCCCTGGCCAACCGCCGAAACATGATGCCGGCGCGGGTGGTGTGGGTCGATCGGGAAGAAGGATCTGGCAAGGTCGAGGTGGGCGTCGAGTTCGTCTCGACGATCCGGGCGCACTTGGACGCCGCTTAAGTCGAGCGTCGGGCGACAGACAATTCAATCCAGCACACACTGGCCGCCCGCATCGATGACCGTCGTGATGCGTGGCGGCCTTTACGCATTATGCCACGGGTTCAATCTTTCTTCTCGGCCTGCCATTCCACCTTTTTCGCGTCGCCCCAGAGGTTATCGAGGTCATAAAACTGGCGAGCCGTCTGACTGAAGACGTGCACGACGATGTGCACGAAATCCTGCACCATCCACATGTCCCCTTCAATGCCGGACTGGGCCAACGCCTTAAACCCGATCGGTCGGCCCATCTCTTCGATGTCCGAGCAGACACTGGACATCTGCCGGCCACTTGAACCGGTCGCCAAGACCAGAAAATCGGTGATCGGGGAAATGGCGCTGACGTCCAGGATCACCACGTCTTTGCAACGGGTGGCGGCGGCCATGCGGGCGGCTTCGATAGCGAACTGCCTGGCAGCGATGTGCTGCTCGGTGGTGGACGGGGCTTTGGGCTTTTCGGTGGCGATAAAGGGCTCCTGAAGGTTCGGGAAGGCATTGTAGCCTTGCCGGGTTGATCCGACAGCCTACGTCGTCGGATAGTTCGCCAAGTGCTCAGGGATCTGCGTCAACTTCCCCTTTCGGTCCACGCACGCGATCGTCGTCGTCCCGTCGGCAACGACTGTATCGCCTCGCTTGACCTCATAGGCATGGTCGTATCGGACGTGCGTCTGTTTCACAACTGTAGTGGTGACAGACAGTTCCTCGTCATACCGAGCCGGTGCGCGGTAGTTGACCGCCGCTTTGACGACCACGAAGAAGACCCCGGCCTTTTCCAGATCGGCGTAGCTGACCCCCATAAGCCGCAGCAGTTCGACCCGGCCGATCTCAAAGTACTGCAGGTAGCGACTGTGATGCAGGTAACCCATCGCATCGACTTCGGGGTATCGGACGCGGAGTGTGATTGTCTGCTGCAACGGCATCGGAAGTGGGATGTTGAGGGTGTGAGGGGTATTGCGTAACGACTGATCCGCGGTACACTAATCGGTCCGCCGACGGGGCAAAAGCCCGCGTCGGCGATTTTTTCGATTCGTCGAGAGACTCGTTCGATCTGTAGAAGAAGGAAGCGTTTCATGATCAAGATCAAGAGCCGTGGCGGTGAGACCGCCGAGCAGATGCTCCGTCGGTTTAAGAAGGCCTGTGAGAAGGAAGGCCTCACGAAGGACATCAAGCGCGTCGCGTACTACGAAAAGCCGAGCGAAAAGCGTCGCCGCCGCATCCGCAGCAAGCCGCGCCTTAAGCCCGTCGGTCGGTAGTCCATTTGATCCGCGCGGTCTCGGGTTGCCTGGTTCACCGGGCGGCTTTCATGGACGGGATGATTCTCATCCATCCATCAGCGACTTCCCGTCGCATCGCGCGTGTCAGTGGTGAGAACAGCCGGGTGTGTGCTGCCCGGACAAATAGGTCACGTCGAAGCTATCCATGACCACAGCAACCGCCCCCGTTAGCGTAGGTGTCAACACACCGGCCTCAGCCAGTGAGATCGCGTCGTCGGCGATCTACACGCGCAATCTGAGCAAGATTTACAAAGACTTCTGGGGCCGCGACAAGGTTCGCGCCCTCGACGATCTGACGCTTACCGTCGGTCGGGGTGAAGTCTTCGGTCTGCTTGGCCCTAACGGCTCGGGCAAGTCGACCACCATCAAGCTCCTGCTCGGCCTGATCTTCCCCTCGCGCGGCCAGGCCGCCGTCTTGGGCAAGCCGGCCGGCAGCACCGAGATCAACGAGCGAATCGGGTTCCTGCCCGAAGAGTCGTACCTGTACAAATTCCTCAACGGTGAAGAGACGCTTCATTTCTACGGCCGGCTTTTCAAGATCCCGCGCCGTGAACTGAAAAAGCGCGTCCCTGCACTGCTCGACACAGTCGGCCTCGACGGTAAGGCCCGCAAGCGCAAGCTGCGCGAGTACAGTAAGGGCATGGCCCGCCGTATTGGTCTGGCGCAAGCGCTAATCAACAACCCCGACCTCATCCTGCTCGACGAACCGACGACGGGCCTCGACCCGATCGGCACGCGCGAGATGAAAGACCTGATCCTGTCACTGAAAGCGCAGGGCAAGACTGTCCTGCTTTGCAGCCACTTGCTTGCAGACGTACAGGACGTCTGCGATCGCATCACGATCCTATTCCGTGGGAAGATGCAGACGCTGGGGCAGGTGAAGGACCTCGTGCAGGTGAAGGACATCACACAGATTCAGGCAACCGGCATGACGCCGAGCCAGATCAGTGAGGTCCAGGAATTCATCCGCCGGATGGGCGTTGGCGAGCCGACGATCACGCACCCGACGACGACGCTGGAAGAGCTTTTCATGAACATTGTCCGCGAGAAGACCGCAGGTGGTGGCTCGTACACCAGCAGCGACACCTAGGCTTGCGTGGCACGGTTTCTCAACCTGTGTTGGCATTGGTGTTCAAATACATGGGTTGAAAGCCCATGCCACGGAAACGCTCAAGTCATGTTCACCCAATTCGTCAATCTGCTGGCCCAAAGCGAAGGTTACGACCCCTCGAACGGATACTTCGTGCGCTATATCGTGGCGATCGTCGCGCTGCTGGTCGCAGTGGTGTTCGGCCTCTGGAAGGACCTGCCGCGATTTTCAATCACGCGCACGTGGGCGGTCTCGAATGTCTCGTTCACCGAAGCGATCCGCAAACGCGTGCTCTGGGTGACACCCCTGGCGATCGTGGCCGTCATTGTCGTTTCACAGTTTCAGAAACCGGTCGACGAGCTGGACGCCATTCGCCAGACAACCAAGTTTTGCCTGTTCGCCACCGGCATGCTCGTCACGTTGACGGCCATTCTGCTGGCCTGCACCAACCTGCCCAAGGAAATCGAGAATCGTGTCATCTTCACGATCGTGACCAAGCCAACGACTCGGCTGGAGATCATCATGGGCAAGGTGATCGGCTTTGCCCGTGTGTCGGCAGCGATCCTGCTGATCATGGGCGTTTTCACGTACAGTTACCTGCACCTGCGTTCCTGGACGATGCAGCGTGAGATAAAGCAGCGGCTGGCCAACGACGACGGTGTCGAGCCGGGCATCCGCCCGACCCTTGAGTATTACGCCGATGGTGGGCTTCTCAGTGCTAAGCAATTCTTCACACCGGTCGACCTGAATTTCTACTCGCGCATTCCCCAAAGTGATGACGCGGTAAAATGGACCAGTGGCGCGTCGGAACAAAGCATCGCGGTGCCGTTCGAGATCCCCTCGGACATGCTTCCAGCCGATCCGGAAGAGGCCAAGCAGCATCCGCCGCTTCGGTTAGGCTTCCTGATCGAGGTTCGCCGCACGAGTGAGAGTGCGACCGAGGACGCCACCGCCGTCCCGACGACCACCCCGGCGACCCGGCCCGTGCGCATTCCGTACCTGCCCGGTATGGAACCAGATGCGCCCCCGGATGCGCGCCAGCCGTCGATTGTCGTCGAGATCTACGACCGTGACTTCTTCACGATCGTCACACCGCAGGAGATCAACAGCGGTCGACCGGTCGACGTGCAGCTTGGTGATCGGCAGCTTGTCGTGCTCGACCTGCCGACCGCGATCCTGCCGACCCTTCGCAAACTGGCCGCACCGGATCGGCCTGCCCGTTTCCATGTGAACATCCGTGGTGCCGTGCCGGGCTACGAGTACGGGGTCGCATCCGACGGCATCGCGTTGGGTTTCGCCAATCCGAACGACCCCATGGGCTTCAGCGTCCCCATCCCACCTGCACCGGCCAAAGCCGACGCCCAGGTCGCGATCTTCCGGGGTCGTCCTGGCACGCACGGTCAGCAGCTTCGAGGCGACAAGCCCGACGTCGCGCCCGTGGCTGTCTATCGTTTCCGCAACCAGCAGATCGACTCGACGGAAGGCAACGTTCCCGTCGAACTGCGTGCCTACCTTGAGCGCAGTGGCGTTGATGATGCCGACGCCGAGAAGCTGACCGACCTGCACGTCGAGGTCGTCAACCGCACCGACAACACGCGCAGCGAGCCGATCCTGCTGCACCCTGAGAACGGCCGGACGATTTACGCCAATCTGCCCGCCAAAGCGATGGCCGGTGGCAACTTCGATCTCGTGTTCACGGTCACGTCGCCGGGCAGTTGGTTGACGTTCACGATGAACAACCTGGGCCTCGTGCAGGCCGACCGCAGCTTCGGATTGAACCTGCTAAAGAGCCTCCTCATCCTGTGGTTGCTGACGATTCTGGTCGTCACGATCGCCGTCTTCTGCAGCACGTTCCTCTCGTGGCCGATCGCGGTCGTGCTGACCGTGTTGATCCTCCTGGGCCACTGGGGCGTTGTGCAGTTGGGTGACGCGTTGACGCCCGGTATCGGTCGGCAAATCGTCAACGACTTCCGCGTGCAGGACGCCGCCCAGTCGGAAGTGCTGAGCCGCTCGGTCGAATCCCTGGCGCGAGCGCTTCAGGCGATCAGCTCCGTGCTGCCGGACATCAACCAGTTCGCAGTGACCGAAGACATTGAGCGTGGCGTCTGGATCCCTGGATTTGCGATCTACAACGCCCTGTTCGTGCTGGTGATGTTCGGCTTGCCACTGATGCTGTCGGCGTATGTGATCTTCAGATACAAGGAAGTGGCACCGTAAGCGAGGCGATGGTCGGACAACGACTCTGGATGGTCGCCAAAGCCATCCGGTCAACTCGACCATCGACTTTCAACGATCGACATTCATCATGAGCCAGATGACGACCCATCCCGCTGAGACCGTTCAGACCGACGACCTCGTCCGTGCCCGCACGAGCCGCGCGCGGATCGGCATCATCACGGTGATGGTCGTGTCGATCGTGGTCGCGGGCATTATGCGCGACTGGGCGGTGCGCCAGCGCATCGCAGCGACGGCGCTGCCCGGTGGTGGGGTGGCGTCCAAGTCGGCTGCGGCTCGGACATCGCTGGGGTCGATGGACTCGTTCGCACTCGCGCTGTTGCTGGGTGGGTTGCGCGGGCCACTGGTCATGTTCCTGTGGTCGACGAGCGAATCGCAGAAGGCTGACAAGAACCTGGAGGACTTCGACACGAAGGTCGAGTGGATCCGCCTGTTGCAGCCGGAGTTCGATACCGTCCACATCTTCCAGGTCTGGAACAAGGCTTACAACATCTCCGTGCAGATGGCGAGCCTGGCCAATAAGTACACGACCATCCTCGACGCGATCGAGTACGCCCGTAATGTGGGCGCCGGTCGGCCCGACAACATCAATATCATTGTCGAGATGGCCAAGGTCTACTCGGACAAGCTCGGCAACTCGGCCGAGAAGAACTACTACAAGTCGCGTGTGCGCGCCGAGACGATGGCGCACGTCCCCAGGCAGCGATTGAAGCGAGACGACCCGGCTTGGCGACCGATCGAGCTCGACGCGGTGCTCGATGCGCAGGGTAACCTTCTTTCTAGCGTCATCACACCGACGCGCAGCGCGCCGGCGGGGCACAATGGACCTTTCAACGACGGGTCGGAGTTTCAGTATCTGAAAAAGTATCAGCCGTTTCCGTACGGCCTGTCACCAATGGCGATCGCGTTCAACTATTACAAGCAGGCACAGGTCCTTCAGCGCGAGTTCAAGCAGAAACACGCGCAGTTGAGCGACCTCGTCATCGACAGCCGCCCGGCACTAACTCTCAAACTCTGGGCCGAAGACGAAGCCGAGCGCGGCCGTCGCAATGAGCTAATCGCGTTTGGATTGCCATTACCCGTAGACCAGACGATCAAGCCCGCGTGGGAAGAACCGTCCATTACACTGCCCACCGGTGTGACGGGTAACCCCGATCGCATCACCGAAGCGCTCGACGCCTACCGCCTCGCCGCCATCGTCGCTGACGATTCGGTCGCCGAGTACGAAACGCACCTGCCTCTATTCCCGAACAACGCGTCGAACACCGAATCGATCATCGACAGCCTTGTTGCTTTGAAGGACATGGCGCTGGGCGACCACGACTTCCTGCTTGCCCAGAGCAAGACCGGTCAGGAGCGGGCCGATCTGATGGCCTCGGCGATCAAGCACTATCGCGCGACGGCGGACCAGAACTATCGGATCCTGCTTCGTTATTACATGGATGACGTGATGGCGTCCAAGATCCTGCCAGCGGGCATGAACCGCACGAGCATCAAAGAAATCCCCGCCGACCAGCTCGCCGGCATTTACGCCGCTGCGCGGGCAGAAATCGGCAAAATGCAGTACGACTCCTACGCCGAGGACCGCCAGGAATACGAAGCTTATATTCGTCGAGCCGAAATGCGGATCGCCCAGGCGAAGTAAGACTCAGTCCGTCCGCGTTCAACGCTTAATCGCTTAAGGCCCGTGGGGCCATCCACATTCAAACTAAGCATGTCATTCCGAAGGGCGCGGAAGCGACCTGAGGGATCTCGAATTTACCGATGCTCTTCGTAATCCCGATCCCTCAAGTCGCTACCGCTCCTTTCGAGATGACATGTGGTCTTGGGAATGGCAGCTGTGGCGATACCCAAGTGAGGCTTTTAGGCTGTCGCCTCTTCATTCGACTTGATCCGCATCCCGTAGAACGACCGGTAGACGAACACCAGCGCGATCAGGAAGAACGCAACCGCCAGCCCGTGGCGGAGGTCGGCGTGACCGTCTTTGCTCAGTTGCAGCGCAAGTTCGACCGCGAGCAGGCCGAACAGGGTGCTGAACTTGATAATGGGGTTTAGCGCGACCGAACTGGTGTCCTTGAACGGGTCACCGACCGTGTCACCGACGATTGTCGCGTCGTGCAGCGGGGTGCCCTTGGCGCGCAGCTCGACCTCGACGATCTTCTTTGCATTGTCCCACGCGCCACCGGCGTTGGCCATAAAGATCGCCTGGAACAGCCCGACGATCGCCAGGCCGATCAGGAAGCCGATGAAAAAGTACTCTTCGATGAACGCCGTCGCTAGCGTCATGAAGAAGATCGTGACGAAGATGTTGATCATGCCCTTCTGCGCGTAAATCGTGCAGATCTCGACGACTTTTTTCGAGTCGGCGGTGCTCGCCTTGGTCTCGCCGTCGAGCTTCATTGTCTTCTTGATGTACTCGACGGCGCGGTACGCGCCGGTGATGACCGCCTGGCAACTGGCCCCACTGAACCACATGATGACCGAAGCCCCCATGATCATGCCGAGGAGGAACGGCGCGTGCAGAATCGACAGCTTGGCGATGTTGTCGACGATTGTTAATCCGTCAGTCAGGATCATGATGAGCGAGAAGATCATCGTCGTCGCCCCGACGACGGCCGTCCCGATCAGCACGGGCTTGGCGGTTGCCTTGAAGGTGTTGCCGGCGCCGTCGTTCTCTTCCAACAGCATCTTGGCTTGCGCGAAGTCGGCGTCGATGCCGAAGGTCTGCTTGAGGTCCGCCTTGATGTTCGGCTGTTCCTCGATCAGTGACAGTTCGTAAACGCTCTGGGCGTTGTCTGTCACCGGCCCGTAACTGTCTACCGCGATCGTGACCGGACCCATGCCCAGGAAGCCGAACGCGACCAGGCCGAACGCGAAGATCGCTTCTGCGGGCATGATCGACGCCAATCCCGTCACGTTGCCACCGATCTGGCTAATTCCGTAAGCGATCGCCATCAACCCACCGATCGTGATGCCACCTACCCAGAATGCGCTGAAGTTGCCGGCCGTCAGGCCCGACAGGATGTTGAGTGACGCGCCACCCTCACGACTGGCCGTCACCACTTCGCGTACGTGCCGGCTGTGCACCGACGTGAACGCCTTGGTCACCTCGGGAATGATCGCCCCTGCGAGCGTGCCACAGGTGATGATCGTCGCCAGCAGCCACCACAGGCTGGTGTTAATGGTGCCGTCCTTCAGTGTGATTTCGTGAATGAGCAGATATGACGCTGCGTATGTCGCGATGATCGACAGGATCGACGCCACCCACACCAGGCTGGTCAGTGGAGTCTCAAAGTTAAAGCTGCGCACGGCAGAGAAACGGGCCTTGGCGATGGCTTCGTTCACGAAGTAGGCCAGACCGCTGGTGATGACCATCAGCAGGCGCATCACGAAGATCCAGACGAGCAATTGTACTTGGATGACCGGGCTGGCGATGGCCAGCAGGATAAAGCTGATGAGCGCCACACCGGTCACGCCGTATGTTTCAAACCCGTCGGCCGAGGGGCCGACCGAGTCACCGGCGTTGTCCCCGACGCAGTCGGCGATCACACCTGGGTTGCGGGCGTCGTCCTCCTTGATCTTGAAGACGATCTTCATCAGGTCGGCCCCGATGTCGGCGATCTTCGTGAAGATGCCACCGGCTACGCGCAGCGCAGCGGCGCCGAGCGATTCACCGATGGCAAAGCCGATGAAGCACGCCCCCGCGAGGTTCGCCGGTACGAATAGCAGAATGCAGAGCATCAGCACCAGCTCGAGGCTGATGAGCACCATGCCGATCGACATGCCTGCCTTCAGTGGAATCGCGTAGCACGGATAGCCGTAGCCGCGCAGCGACGCATGCGCCGTGCGGCTGTTGGCATACGTGTTTACCCGAATGCCAAACCACGCGACCGTGACCGAGCCGGCCATACCGATCAGGCTCCACATGACGATCAGCGCCACACTGCCCGCCGGGAAACCGTGAACCACCTGCTCGATGCCGTTCACCAGTTCGCCCGTCGGATACTCTGCCAGCACGCCAAAGTAGACGACGACTGCGACCGTCATCAGCGCCCAGAGGCCGACGAGAAATTTGCCCTGCGTGAACAGGTAGGTCTTGCAGGTCGCGTAGATCAGTTCGGACACTTCAAGCATCGTGCGATGCGCGGGCATGCGCTTCAATTGGGCTGAGATCAGCAATCCAAACAGCAAGCCCAGGAACGGGATGAACATGCCTGCCAGCAGCAGGTTGTGACCACTCATACCGAAAAAGCTTATGGCGTCAGTGCCGCTTAACTCTGTGGGAATCCGCAGGTCTGCTTCACTGGCAAAAGTTATCGAAGGGATGAAAGTAGATAGAAGAACGACAGCGATCGTTGCGACTCGCCGGAGGGACTGGCCTGCCTGCATGAGTTTTTCACTCCAAGAAATGACCGCGTTGCGATGCACAGGAATCGAGTGATTTCGAATCACTGCAATCGCCGCCGCACGCGTTGTACGAACCGCCGGCCGGATCTTACCCGCGCCTTGCGCAATCGCCAATTGACATTTCACGGGACGGAATGAAAACGGGGAGCGGACAGATTGTGAAGTGGCGCTAAGGCGCCTTCGTGTCCACGGCGCGCCAGCAGGCATTGAGGCGTTGAATAAACTCACGCGGACGCTCAGCGAACAGTTTCTGGCTCAGTTCAAGCGCTTGCTCCTGCAGGACCAGACGCCGCTCAGTGATGATGGCCAGCAGCAGTTCACCATCGGTATCTGAGACCGTGTCCCGTAGTTCACCGCGGACGAGTGTGCGCAGGACCGCCAAGTCATGGTCTACACCGAGTCGATCGGTCAGGTCCTTGGCCTGTTTGGCCAAAGCCTTTACAGCCTTTGGCCAAAGTGGGACGAGCATCTCGAGCTGATAGCGCAGGTCTTTAGTCCGCTTGCGACCTTCGTGGAATCCCTCGTCGTGCGGATCGTCCCAAGCGTGCTGAATCGCCTTGCGGCCGGCACGGTACGATCGTTTCAAACTCCGGCCAAGCATGCTCCAGCCCGTCGGCTCGTGTCCCCATGCCTTCACGCGCCGGCGGCTCGTTTGCAGCGATCGCAACACTTCGGGGACGACCTTGTCTTTCACAAAGTTCTGCTGACGCAACTCCCTCCGACGCGCCAATAGCGCCCGCCGAAGTTTTGCGGTGACAACCGGGTCAATGCGGCCTTTGAAATGCAACATGAGACCGTCGAGCGTCTCGATCATCACGGCTGCATCGCGAACGGTCGATAGGGGTCGGCTGGCATCACGAAACGCTTTTGTCTCCTTCGCGACGGCCTTTTTTCCGACGTGTTTGCGCAGCAGCCTTAACATCGCCCGGACCTGCTTGAGGTGCTTGCGGACCTCGTGCACCGCGGCGTCACTGGGCTGCCCACTGCGCGAGCGGCGAAGCACCTTGATCGCGGCGTCGATCCGCAAGTCAATGTTGCGTGCGACCGCGGTGGTCACCTGATTGCTGTCTGTGGGCTTCAGCTCCATCGGCACGACCTCGTCAACGGATTAGGAGTTGCTCTTCACGCGTTTTGTCGAAACCACTGGTTTGCCCTTCGCGGGTGGTCCGGTCGGGCGGGTGAACTCCGACCGGGCGGTTTCGAGCAGTTCTTTCGCCTGGGCGCGCGTTGTATCGGTAATGCGCTGGCCACCGATCATTTCCGCCAGCTCTTCGAGGCGTTCGGCCCCCTCCATCGTGCGCACGCTTGTGCGCGTCTGGTCACCGACGACCTGTTTGCGGACGGTTAGATGCCGGTCGGCATAGCTCGCAATTTGCGGCAGGTGGGTGATGCAGAGCACCTGGTGATGGTCCGCCAGCGCGCGCAACTTGTTGCCGATGATCGAGCCCAGCCGGCCACCGACATTGGCGTCGATCTCGTCGAAGACGAGCACGGACACGCGGTCGGACTGCGCCAGGATGCCTTTGAGCGCGAGCATGATGCGCGACATCTCGCCACCCGACGCGATCTTGCGTAACGGTTGGGGGGCCAGTCCCGGGTTCGTCTGGGCAATGAACTCGACGATATCGACGCCGGAGGGCGTCGCGTTCAATCCGTCGGCCCCCGTCGGGGCGGGCGTCAGCGAGATGCTGAACCGCGCCTTGTCCATCCCCAGTTCGGCCAACTGCTTTTCGATCATCGGACCAAGCTTCTTTGCGACGACTTGTCGCCTGGCAGAGAGATCGGCACTGAGCTTTTTCACTTCGCGTGTCAGTGGGTCGATCTGTGCGGCCAGTGACGCCAAATCGTCGGTGGCGCGCTCGAGCTCGTCGACCTTCTGGCCGATCTCGGCGCGGTAAGCGATCGTCGATTCGATTGGGTCGCCATACTTATTGAGGATGCGGTTGATGGTGTTCAACCGGTCAGCGACCTCGGTGAGCTCTGCGGGGTCGAGGTCGAGCTTGTCGAGATAGCGCGACAGATCGTACGCAGACTCCTCGACCGCGATAGTCGCGTCGCGCAGGCCATTGGCGATCGGCTGCAGGCTCATGTCGAGCGTCGCCAGGTCCGCAATGATCGCAGCGGCCATCTTCATACGCTCGACGATGCTGCCGTCGACCTCGTAGAGCGCCGTGTGCGTTGCGCCGGCGTCTTTCTTAAGCTTTTCGAGGTTCTGCAGGACCGACACGCGCGCCGACAGTTCAGTGTACTCGGCAGCGTCGAGCTCGGCAGTGTCGATCTCGTTTGCCTGGAAGCGGTACAGCTCCAACTGCTGCTCGCGAAGTGTGCGATTCGTCGACAAATCGGCCAACCGTTGCTTGGCCGCGGTCAGTTGCGCGTAAGCATCGTAGTATTTGCCGCGCAATACCCAGAGATCGCCGTAGGTGTCGACGACATCCACCTGGTGACCGGGTTTCAGCAGGTACTGATGATCGTGCTGTCCGTGCACGTCAACGAGCGCCTCGGCGACGGTCTTTAGCATCGAAAGGGTGATCGGGTTGCCGTTCAGCGTCACACCACTGCGCCCACTGGCATACAACCGGCGGGTCAGAAGCAATTCACCACCTTCGCCCGACAGTGGCATGTCGGTCAGGGCTTCGAGGTCCTTGACGGTCTTCTTGTCTCGCAGCTCGAAGAGGCCACTGACGCGGCCTTCCTCGACGCCTCTGCGGAGCATGTCCGACCCGCTGCGCAGCCCGAGGAGCAGTTCGATCGCACCGATAACGAGGCTCTTGCCCGCGCCGGTCGCGCCCGTGAAGCAGTTAAGCCCACCGGCGAATTCGATCCGCGCATCGGCGATGACGGCGAGGTTGGAAATGTGCAGTTCGCGAAGCATGCAAAGTAAGGAGGAAGGATGGAGGATAAAGGCTGAAAAGGAAACTTCATCCTTCAGCCTTCCTTTTCAGCCTTACCACTAACTGACCTTCGACCCCGGCCCGCTGGGTTCAATTGGCGTGACGACGATGACCTTGCTGGTGGCGGTGTCACTGGCGGCCAGCAGCATGCCTTGGCTGATTTCACCGCGCATCGTGCGGGGTTCGAGGTTGGCCACGATAATGATCTGCTTGCCGACAAGCGCCTCGGGCTCGTAGTGACCGCGCAACCCGGCGCAAATTTGCCGTTGTTCGGTGCCAAGGTCGATTTTGAGCACCAATAGCTTGTCCGCGTTCGCGTGCGGTTTGCATTCGAGAACCGTTGCAACCCGCAGGTCTAACTTGGAAAAATCGTCGTACTTGATGGTCGAAATTGTCGTGTCCACAGGAACCGCCTCCGGCAAGATGGATAATCGTAGCACTTTATGCGCCCGGCGTGTGAAAGCCAAGCACGGATAATCGGCTTTTGGCTGGTTTGGCACAGAGTATGCAATAGTTCAGTTCGTCTGATTTACTGGCGAAAGGAGCCAATTATGAAGCGTCAAATTTTGGCATCGTTCCTGTCGGTTTCACTGCTGGGTCTGCCTTTGATGGTAGGCTGCGATGACACGATCGCGCACAAGGAAACCGTTAAGACGGACTCTGACGGTGACCGCACCAGGAGTGAGACGACGGTGAAGGAAAAGGCCGACGGCACCATCGTCAAGGAAGAAACCAAGAGCGTGAACCGCGACTAATCGTCGGCAGTTCAGTTGGTATATCACCGCTAACCGGGAGACCGCGATGACCATCGTCGCAGCCTCCCGGTTTTTCGTTGGAACCGGTGTGTAATGGGGGTGATAAGTCCTATAATCTGCCCAGTCGCCGGGCTTTGCGGCGTGAAGCATGCCCATTGAAGCCGGGCGAAAAGCGCGTACACTGAATCGTCCGCGCGAGCTTGGGTTTTGTCATGCCCAGGCCAGCCCATTTGACCGTTCTACGGAGCAACCCGCATGGCCGTGGTAGACGAAGTAGCCAAACGACCCGTAACCCGCAAACCACCCACCGCCAACGGATCGGACGGCACCGCCGAACGAGCCCGCCTGCGGATGATGATGCTCATCCGCAGGTTCGAAGAACGCACAGTCCAGGAATATCAGAAGGCCGGTCAGAAGATCGGTGGCTTCTGCCACGTCTACAGCGGGCAGGAAGCGATCGCGGTCGGCATCTCGTCGATCTACCAGAAAGACAAAGACCAACTGATCAACGGCTACCGTTGTCACGGTCATAGCCTCGCGCTGGGCATGTCGCCGCGAGCTTGCATGGCTGAACTGTTCGGCAAGGCGACCGGTTGCAGCAAGGGCAAAGGCGGGTCGATGCACTTCTTCGACGCCAAGGTCGGCAACAACGGTGGGCACGGTATCGTTGGTGGGCACATCCCGGTCGGCCTGGGGCTGGCCTTTGCTCAGAAGTACAAGAACACCGGTGGCGTCACATTCTGTATGTTCGGTGATGGCGCCATCAACCAAGGCACCCACAACGAAGCCCTGAACATGGCCAGCCTGCTGAAGGTACCAGTCATCTGGGTCGTCGAAAACAATGGCGTGGCCATGGGAACGCAGGTCGAACGCAGCAGTGCCGAAAAGGACCTTGCCGAGCGTGGTAGTGGCTATGCAATGCCGCACTACCACGTCGACGGCAACGACGTCGACACCGTCATCGAAAAATTCGGCGTTGCGGTCGACCGCGCCCGAAAAGGCGAAGGCCCCAGCTACATTGTCGCCGACACCTACCGCTTCCGCGGTCACTCGATGTCCGACGCGATGAAGTACCGCAGCAAGGAAGAGATGGAAAAGGCCAAGCTGCGCGACCCGATCACGCTCTACGAGGCGCGCCTGCGCGAGCACGGCCTGCTGACCGAAGAACAGATCGACGCGATGCAGGAAGAGGTCGCCAAGGAAGTAAACGAAGCCGTCGAACAGGCGGATAACGATCCGCATCCGAAGCTGGAAGAGCGGTTTGACGATATTTTGGCCGAGACGTACCCGTATCAGCCGAAGTGAAGGAGCGGCGATGCCAGACGCGACGGACATCCATAATAAATTGCGGGAAGCTAGGCGAGCTAAGCCCTTTATGCCTTTCGCCGTCATCTTGGACACAGGCGAGCGTTATGTCATTGGCGAGCAGCTTTGGTGCGCATTCACGACCGAACGCATGCTCGTTTGGATACGCGGAAAAGGATTAGTTCGGTTCCCATTGCGCAAAGTGGCTACCGTCGAGGTGCAATCCACTCAAGCAGCATAGCGGGCGAATGAATGGCCGAAGAACTTGATTTTCATGATGAATTGATTCGGGCATCGACAGCGGAGCCGTTCATTCCGTTCGCGATCATCACCACGAGCGGCGCTTCTTATAAAGTTAAGGAACCCGAATTCATTATTTGTGCCGGCGACAATGTTACGGTTTTTCGTAGAGCCGGGGGTTCGACGCTTATCCGGGTCTACGCGATCGAATGCATCGAATTTTTCGATTCGTCAATTTAGTTACAGCTCAGTTTGGAAACGTGAATCCACTATGCCCCAACAGCAACTCCGCCTAGCTCTCCGTGCCGCGATGACCGAGGAGATGGATCGCGATGAGAACGTCTTCCTCATGGGTGAGGAGGTCGCCGAGTACAACGGCGCCTACAAGGTGTCCGAAGGGATGCTCGACAAGTACGGCCCCAAGCGCGTGATCGACACGCCGATCAGTGAAGCCGCGTTCAGCGGACTGGCGGTCGGGTCGGCGTGCATGGGCCTGCGGCCGATCATCGAGTTCATGAGCTGGTCGTTCACGTGGGTCTGCATCGACCAGATCATCAACAACGCCGCCAACGTGCGCTACATGTCGGGTGGCCAGTACAAGGTCCCCGTCGTTTTCCGCGGGGGCAACGGTATCGCCCACCAGCTTGGCGCGACGCACAGCCATCGCATGGAGAGTGTCTACGCCCGCATTCCCGGCCTGATCGTCGTCGCCCCCAGCACGCCCGCCGACGCCAAAGGGCTGTTGAAGTCGAGCATTCGCTGTGACGACCCGGTGATCTTCCTCGAATCGGAAAAAATGCTGAACGACGTTGGTGAAGTGCCCGACGACGTCAACTTCACCCTGCCGCTGGGCGTTGCGAACATCGAGCGCACCGGCAAGGACGTAACGCTCGTCAGCTACGGCCGACCACTGCAACGTGTCGTCCGCCAGGCCGTAAAGGCATTGACCGACGACCACGGCATCGACGTCGAGTTGATCGACCTGCGCACGCTTCGCCCGTTGGACACCAGGACGATCGTCGAGAGTATCAAGAAGACCAACCGCTGCGTGATTGTCGACGAGGATTGGGGCTATTGCGGCATGGGTTCGGGCATTATCCAGAAGATCCAGAAGCCCGCGTTTGACTACCTCGACGCCCCGATCGAATACGTTCACAGCGACGAGATTCCCGTCCCGTTCAACCACTACCTCGAAGAAGCGATGATGCCGTCCGTCGACCGCATCGTGGCTGCTGTGAAAGAAGTCTGTTACCGATAGGAGAATGAGTTGCCAGTTGCCAGTTGGCAGTTGCCAGTGAAGAGGGAAACATCCCCATTTCCACTGGCAACCGGCAACTGGAAACT
>Ga0163144_10014623_pt1 | contig 16281 bp, 5 predicted proteins | sample OliLak19BULKMAT1_FD_123175 | JGI IMG/M metagenome (GOLD analysis project Ga0163144, IMG submission 123175) | Freshwater microbial mat bacterial communities from Lake Vanda, McMurdo Dry Valleys, Antarctica - Oligotrophic Lake LV.19.BULKMAT1 | ecosystem: Environmental > Aquatic > Freshwater > Lake... | reverse complement strand
TGGCGGCGCATGGTGGCGAGCCGGTTGCAGGTGCGGCGGTTCCACTGGCTGCGTCCGAGGGGAGTGTTTCGAGTGGTGATTTGATCCGAACCGGCCTGAAACTCGAGGCCGACGGGGATTTGTCATCGGCTCTGATGTCTTTCAAGAACGCGGCGGAGAAGGGGAGCCCTGCGGGAGCATTTCTAGCCGCATCCTATCTGCTTTCGGGACGGCCCTCCATCAAGGAGGGATCGACTGCGGTGCCCGAGAACTTGGCCGAAGCGATCCAACTGCTCGACGTGGCGGCCCAGAGTGGCCACCCGGAGGCGATGAGGGTCCTCGGGGCGTGCTTCGCCAGAGGTCGCGGTGTTCCGCTAGACAGGATCGAAGCATGCAAGTGGTGGAAACTCGCCGCCGATCGTGGCGACGATTCGGCGAAGGCCTACTTGGACCATCTGGAGGAGCAGATCTCAGCTTCCGATCGATCCGATGCGAAAACCCGCGCGAGCAAGTTCATCCCTCGGATTCCACTCATTGACACGCCGACCCAGGTCCGGGTTCGGCTCAATGGTATTTCCGGAGTTGCATCGCGCCGTGTCGCGCTGATCAACAACCAGTCATTCTTAGTTGGGGAGCAAAAGCGGCTGGCCCTCGGGGCGGGAACGAACCTCCTGGTGAGATGCGTGGAGATCACAGGATCATCCGTGCAGATTCAGGAGAACGACTCGAACGATCTCGTGACTCTCACGTTTGGACAGCGTTGACGCGTCCAATCGCCTCGAGACCTGAATCCTCCAAGACCAAGTGGAATGTGATATCGGCACGATTGTTGCACATATAACATACATTGTGCACAAGTGATGCGCTGAGGTGAAAGTGAAGTTCGGCCGCGTGGCCTCCGGTCAACGATGCGCCCAACCCCAGCGATGCCCGTCGTGGTTGATGATCGGCCAGTAGACGAAGGCGGACTTGCCTATGACCTTTTTTTCGTCAAAGGCGCCCCACGCCCTTGAATCGTAGCTGTTGGCCGTGTTGTCACCCATGACCATGAGGAACCCCGCGGGAACCGAATACTTGGACTTCTCGTCGGGAAACAAAGGAGCCAACTGTCCAGCCATCAAGCCGGGTGCATACTTGGTCCGATGCGTTTCATTCAAATGGCCGAGGAACTTCCATTCCTTGGTGCCTCCGCCTCCGTAGACCATCTCGAAGTTCTCGGTATTGGCACCTAGACGCACGCCGTTCCGGACGAGGTGTCGATCTGTCCCGATCTGAAGTTCATCGCCGCCCAATCCTACCAGCCGCTTGATATAGAACTGTCCGCCCGCCAGGCCGGGGATTCCCGTCGTCTCGAAGACAATGATTTCTCCAAGAGTCGGCTTGCGGAAATTGTAGGCCAGCCGGTTGACAAAAAGATGGTCACCGGCGACTTCCTTCATCCGGACAATAGGATCTCCCTTCTTGAACCTCAGTCCGGGTCCAATTCCGGCGCGCTCAGAAAATTTTTCCTCAGGCGTGAACCACAGGGCGTGATCGACCGTCTCGCGGCCGCTGTAGCGGACCCGGACGATGCTTTTGTTGATGAATCGGAACACTTTTTCCGAAGCGATGCCGATAATCTCGCCATCTTGATCGGCGATCAGCTCGTGGAAAAAAGTGCCTCCAACTACCGCCTGATAAACCCGCCCGGCCAATCCCGGAAACGGGTCGGCTGACTTGGCGGCGCGTAGATTCTCAGAGGTAACTCCGAACAGCGTCGGCTGCATCGAGCCGGTCGGGATCTTGAACGGTTGCAGGAAATAGGTGCGGACCGCCATCGCGATCACGATGGCGACGAGAATCACCTCGACGTTCTCGCGGACCCCGGCTGCTGGATACGGCTTCAACCACTTGCCTGCAGCGTCATTCAGCGCATTCCCGAGGTCTGTGAGTTCGTTTTGGGTGGCGCCACGTTTGATCGCGGCCCGCAGTCCGACGATGGCCTTGAGGATGGCGGCGTTTGCCTGGGGCGCGAGGATGTCACGCTGGTGCCGGTATAGCTTGTCCGCTTGGCGAACGAGATCAGTCACTTCCCTGACCTTCTTCGAGAAAAACCAGCTCAGCGTCATGGCAAATCCTTGATTGATGGCCAACTCAGCTCTTGAGGACCTCGATGAACGCTTCCTGCGGGATGTTGACGCTGCCGATCGACTTCATCCGCTTCTTACCTTCCTTCTGCTTCTCAAGCAGCTTCCGCTTACGGCTGATGTCGCCTCCATAGCATTTCGCGGTGACGTCCTTGCGCATGGCGCTGATCGTCTCGCGGGCGATGAATTTACCCCCAATCGCCGCCTGGATAGCGACCTGATACTGCTGCTTTGGAATGACTTCCTTGAGCTTGGCGCAGAGCGCCCTGCCCCGTGTCTCGGCTTTGGATCGATGCACCAACGCGGAGAACGCCTCCATCACCTCGCCGTTGACCAGGATGTCGAGCTTCACCATGTCGCTTTGCGTGTAGACATCGTGCTCGTAGTCCATCGAACCGTAGCCACGGGTCATGGACTTGATGCGGTCATGGAAGTCGATCAGGATCTCGTTGAGCGGGATCTGGGCCGTGAGCATCACCCGTCGGGCGTCGAGCGTCTCGGTGCTCTTGACCTCGCCGCGCTTCTCCGAAATGAGATTCAGGATGTCACCGATGTTTTCGTTCGGAACCATCACGAAGGATTTGACCATCGGCTCGAGGATTTCCTCGATATAGGTCACCTCCGGCATGAACGCAGGATTGTCGACCAGCTTCTCGGTCCCATCCGTCAGCTTCACCTGGTAGATGACGCTTGGATAGGTCGCGATGATGTCCATGTCGAACTCGCGCCGAAGCCGTTCCTGGACGATCTCCATGTGCAGTAGGCCGAGGAATCCGCACCGGAATCCGAAGCCAAGGGCGGCCGAGCTTTCCGTCTGGAACGTCAGGGCCGAGTCGTTCAACTGGAGTTTCGCGATCGCTACTTTCAGCGCTTCGTAATCGGCGGTGTTGATCGGGTAGATCCCGCTAAACACCATGGGATGGATTTCCTTGAAGCCGGGAAGCTCCGGAGACGGGTTTCTCGGATCGGTCAAGGTGTCGCCGACCTTAACCTCACGGGGAGTCTTGATGTTCGCCGTGATGTAACCGGTTTCGCCCGCACCCAGCTTCTCGCGGACGTAGGGCTTGGGATTGAAAGAGCCTACTTCCTTGACCTCGACCGTCTTTCCGGAGTGCAGGAGCTTTACCATCGTGCCGGGCTTGAGTTCCCCCTGCATGATGCGGACCAAGATGACGACGCCTTTGTAGGTGTCGAAGTAGCTGTCGAATACCAATGCCTGAAGCGAAGGCGCACCGGTCGGTCTTGGGGCCGGGATCCGATGGATGATGGCTTCAAGGATATCGACGATCCCGATGCCCTCCTTCGCGCTCGCAAGGATCGCCTCGTCGCCGGGAATCGCGATGATGTCTTCAAGCTGCTGCTTGGCCATCGGGATGTTGGCGTGGGGCAGGTCGATCTTGTTGATGATCGGGATGATGGTCAGCCGCTGCTTCATCGCGAGGTGGACATTCGCCACTGTTTGGGCTTCGACGCCTTGGGCGGCATCGATGATCAACAACGCGCCCTCGCATGCGCTCAGCGATCGCGAAACTTCGTAGGCGAAATCCACGTGGCCAGGGGTATCGATGAGGTTCAGTTCATATTCCTCACCGTCCTTCGCCTTGTAATACATCGTGACCGGATGCGCCTTGATCGTGATGCCGCGCTCCTTTTCGAGGTCCATGGCGTCAAGATGCTGTTCATCCAGATCGCGCTTGGCGACGGTGCCGGTGGTCTGCAGCAACCGGTCGGACAAGGTCGTCTTGCCGTGATCGATGTGGGCAATGATGCTGAAATTACGGATGTGTTTGGGATCCATCGCGAACAATTGAAACCGGTGAAGCCTGGCGAGACACCCCGACTTGACCACGTTTTAAGATTCGGGAACCTAACGGCCGGTCCGCCAAGGGCAATCTTCTTTCCCTCCATCCGATCAAACAAATAGCCCGACCCGCATCACACGGGCCGGGCATTTGTCCGGCCGGAGCCTAAACGGCCCGACTCAGGCCTCGAATGACTTGCCACAACCGCAGGAACTGTGCGCGTTGGGGTTCTTGATCTTGAAACCACCGCCGGTCAGGGCGTCGGAGAAATCGATGATGGCTCCCTTGAGATAGCCGGCGCTGAAGGAGTCGACCAGCACGCTGACGCCAAAGAACTCCGAAATGATGTCGTCGGCCCGTTTCTCGTCGAACTGCATCTGGTATTGGAGCCCGGAGCATCCGCCGCTTTCCACGTAGACCCGGAGACCCTTGTTCGTGGAATCCGCTTCTGCCGCCAGCATCGTCTTGATCTCGTTCGCGGCGGGTTCGGTGAGGGTGACAACTGATTCGGTGGCCGTAGCGCTCATATCTGACCTCCTAGGTATCAAACCTCGCGAGTAGTGTCAAACGACCGCCCCCGGTTTTCGTTGGCGCGCTCCACCGGTTGTTCGTCTTTCGTCATGGTGGGATCTGGCTTCGCAAGGCTTCGAGGCGTTTGTCGATGGCAGGTTTGGTGGCTGGCTCCAGTTCTGCTAGCCGGGCGTAGATTCGTGCAGCTTCGGTTTTCTTCGATTGCGATTCGAGGATCCGGCCTGCGGCAATTCCAGCCAGCTTGAAAGTCAACGGATCTGGACCGCGATCGGCGTCTCCGTAAACCAGTCCGGTATATACTTCCAGCGCGGCGCCCAGCTGGCTCTGGCCCTCAAGCGCTTCGCCGATGGAATACTGCGCACGCCACCGGACCATGGGATCGGCTGCGACTGAATCCCTCGCCATTGCGAAGGCATTGGTCGCGGCGTCGAAACCCTTCGGATCGGCTTTCAGCTTGGCCCATTGGAGATGAAGTTCGCCAAGGCGCCCCAGGGCGGCTGGCCCGATCGGATTCGAACCAAAATCCCGGCCAACCTTCGATAGGGCTTCCACCGCTTCCGAGAAATCCGCCAACGATCGATTTGTGCTGGCGAGGAACTGCTCGAAGATCGTTTCACCAAGGCTGAAGTAGGCCCGGCCGAGGAGCACGGGCGGGTTGTTCGTGTCGCGCGGCAGGACGTTGATGAGTTCAGTGAACTGGCTCCGGGCATCGCGAAACTCCTGGAGTGCGAAGGCTGCCTTGCCCGCCATGAGCCGCGCCTCATGCGCCAACTCCGGCGGGCAATTGGTCGTCTGGTAGAGAAGTTGGAACCGCTTGAGAGCCGCCGCGTGGTCTCCCTTGCTCCAGTAGTGGTTGGCAATCCAGTTCTGAGCCAAAGGTGCTTCCAAGCTGTTGGGGAAACGGGCCATCAGGTTGGTGAACAGTGGAAACGCATTCGTCTCGCCACTCGATCGAAAGGTGGATTCCGCCAGGAGGAATTCCGCCGTCGGTCGTTGTTCGCTGGTCGGATACTTCGCTACCCACTCGTTCAGAGCCTGGGCGGCCGAGACCCAGTCCTTTTGTTTCTCGAAGGTCCGGGCCACGAGTAACGCGGCCCGGTCGTTGAGGCCGGAGTCTTTGAACTGCGCTGAGAACGCGGAAAGCGTCTCGCGGGCTTCCGAGAGCCGTCCGTTCCGGGTTTGCGCTTGCCCGAGGAGCAGCGCGCCGCGCTCGACGAATACACTCGCCGGAAATGCGGCGCTGAGGCGGCGGAAGGCAGACTCGGCCGCAACCAGGTTTCCAGCAGCGACCGAAGCACGGAACGCCTGATAGATGGCATGGTCGAGAAGATTGCTCCGGACCTCTGGAATCGCGCTGAACTCGTTGACGACACGTTCGTAGGCGGAAAGCGCGGACGGCCACATCTGCTGCGCCATCAGGCTGTCGCCCAGCTTGAACGCGGCGACCGCGGCGTCACGCCCCGGTAATAGCAGTCGCAACGCACCACCGAAGTTCGTGGCCGCGCCTGCATTGTCCGAGTCCGCCAGCAGCAGCCAGCCCCGCGCCAGCATCGCCCGGCCTAGCAGCGGCAATGGGGTGTCGGTTGAGGCGGATGCCTGAAGGTTGGTCCACGCAAGGCCGCGAAGCGCCGTTGCTTCAACCGCGTTGGTGACCTCGACCAGATAGGACTGACGCACTTGTATCTCCGCCAGCGCGATTCGAGCCGCGTCGACCGCCGGTTCCGCGTTGGTGGCCCCGAGAAACTTGGTGAGCCGTCCGACGGCGAGGTCCAAGCGTCCCTGATTCAGCGCGAGATCAATGATGCGGGACAGCGCGGTCCGACGCTGCACCTGTCCGGAAGGGATGGTTAGCACCTCCTCTAGCGCGACGGTAGCCGGTGCGAAGAGCGAGGCTTGCCGGAGGAGATCCGCCTGGAACAAGAGGCTTTGTCCGAGCGCCTCGGGTGATCCCAGGCGCCGCGCCACTGCGACCAAGTTGCTCGCGGAAACTACCGCTTCGCTCATCCGGTTTTCTGCCACACCGACCTTCGCTTTAAGCAAGTCGCTCCGCCATTGATCGATCGCGCGCAGGCCTGTCGCTGGAATTGAACCGAGCAGTTCCCCAACGACCTTCACCTCGCGGAGTTCCATGGCGGCTTCCGCGGCCAGGAGGACCCCGGAGACCACGCTTGGGTCCCCTGCCCGGCTCGCCCTCGATTTTGCGAACTCCGAATCCGGGGTCAGCAGAAGTGTGGAGACTGAGGTCCAATCGGCGATTCGCCCCAGCGCGACGGCTTGTCGGTAAATTGATTCAAGGCGAAGTTTCGAATCGGGAAACTTGGTCAGCAAACCGGCAAACGTGACGGCCGCGTCACGCGGGCGTTCGATTGCGAGCAGGCATTCGCCTGTTAGGAAGCGGTATTGATCGGCGAGCACTCCTGCCCTGGCTTCTTCCGCCTTCATCGACGATAACGCTTCGACTACTTTGCCTGATCTGAAACGAACTTGCCCGAGCCGAAGAACCGCTTCGGCGCGGAGTTCGGACTCGGGATATCGGACGAGAAACTCGACGAAAGCCTTTTCAGCCTGGGGCATCAGTTCGTCCTGATACAAACGGGTCGCAGAGTTGAAGGCGCGTTGTTCGAAGCGCCCCGGCGCCGCTTCCGCCGCAGTGCCGATTCCAATACAGATCGCAAACGCGAGAAGGAGCGAAGCGAGGTTCGGACGAACGGATGTGAAAGCGGACGGCACTGCCAGGTTCATCGCCGCTGGCGGGCCAGAATTCGACTCAAAAATCTTCCGGTATGGCTTCGCTCGGACCGGGCGATTACCTCAGGCGCGCCTTCGGCAAGGATCTCGCCTCCCCCTGCCCCACCCTCCGGCCCTAAATCGATGACCCAGTCGGCCGTCTTGATGACGTCCAGATTGTGTTCGATGACAATCAACGTATTGCCGGCGTTGCGGAGCTTGAAGAGCACTTCGAGGAGCGTCTCGACATCGCGGAAATGGAGACCAGTTGTCGGTTCATCGAGGATGTAGATCGTCCGCCCGGTCTGCTTGCGGCCCAGTTCGGCGGCGAGTTTCACCCGCTGGGCTTCGCCTCCCGATAGGGTGATACTCGATTGCCCGAGCTTGATGTAGCCAAGCCCCACCTCCGCGAGCTTGAGGCAAGGCTCATAAATCTTGGGCAGGGCTCGGAAGAAATTTACGGCCTCGTCCACGGTCATGTTGAGGACGTCGGCGATGTTCATGCCCTTGTAGCTGATCTCAAGCGTCTCCCGATTGTAGCGGCGCCCGCCGCAGGACTCACAGGTCACGTAGACCGGAGGGAGGAAGAGCATCTCCGTCTTGATGCTGCCGTCGCCCTGGCACTTTTCACAGCGTCCGCCCTTTACGTTGAAACTGAAACGGCTCGCGCCATAACCACGCACCTTGGCGGTCGGCAGTTTGGCGAACAGGTCCCGGATCTCGTTGAAGATGCCGGTGAATGTCGCCGGGTTGCTGCGCGGACTTCTCCCAATCGGGGCCTGGTCGATCACGATCGCTTTGTCGATGGTCTCGAAGCCATGCAGGCCGCGATGGGCCCCTGGCGTTTCCTTCGAGCCATAGAGTTTGCGGAACAGAGCACGGCACAATATGTCGTTCACCAGCGTGCTTTTCCCTGATCCGCTGACTCCCGTGACGCAGGTGAAAAGGCCTATTGGAAACCTGGCGTCGAGGTCCTTGAGGTTGTTCTCCGTTGCTCCCATGACTTCGATCCAACCACGAATCTTATCGGGCTGAAGCCGATTCTTCGGGATTGGGATGGCGGCTTCGCCAGTGAGGTAACGCCCGGTCACCGAGCGCGGATTGGCACAAACCTCATCGTAAGTGCCGGCGGCCACGACCTGTCCTCCGTTGACGCCGGCTCCAGGGCCCATGTCGATCAAGTAGTCCGCCCGCCGCATCGTGTCCTCGTCGTGTTCGACGACGATCACCGTGTTGCCCAATTCCCGAAGGTGCTCGAGCGTCTGGATGAGTCGATCATTGTCACGCTGGTGGAGACCTATGCTCGGCTCGTCGAGAATGTAGAGAACCCCCATCAATCCCGCACCAATCTGCGTTGCGAGCCGGATGCGCTGGGTCTCTCCACCGCTCAAAGTGGCGCTTTCGCGATTCAACGTGAGGTAACCAAGCCCGACGTTGCGGAGAAATCCGATTCGATCGCGGATACCTCGGAGAAGTTCGCCGGCAATCCTGCGCTGGGTTTCAGTCAAGACGAGTCCAGCCACAAACCCGTCCGCCTCGTCCACCGACAAGCCGCAGACGTCCATGATCGACAGGCCAGGAATCTCGGCATCCGTCGGACTTCGGCGGCGGCTGAACAACTTCGCATCAGCTTCACCACCCAGGGTCACGGCCAGAATCTCGGGCTTCAACCTGCGACCATGACATGCGTCGCAGAAGGTCGGATTCATAAACCCCTTCAGGCGATTGCGCGTGAACTCGCTTTCGCTCTCCTGGTAGAGCCGTTCGAGATTTGGGATCACGCCCTCGAACGGCCTCGTAAGCTTGGACGGTTTCCCGCCACGGTAGAATGTGAAGTCCACTTCAGCGGTGCCCGTGCCCCAAAGGAGCTTATGGCGGAACTCGGCAGGGAGTTCTTTCACGGGCGTTTCCATGCTGACGCCGCCGTGGGCCGCGATGCCGCGAAGGAGTGCCTTGTAGTAGACGATCATCCGCTTGCCGCCCCGCCGCCACGGAAGCACGGCGCCGGACTCGAGCGACTTTTCCTCGTCGGGCATGACCAAGGCCGGATCAAAGACCATCTTCTGGCCCAGTCCATGGCAGACGTGGCAAGCGCCCGCAGGAGAGTTGAACGAAAAGTGTTTTGCGGTGACCGGCTCGAAACTCTGTCCGCTGACCGGGCTGACGGATCTCGTGGACAAACGGAGCTCGGTCCATGGCCGATCAGCGGGACTCTCCGGGGGTTGATGGAGCGCCACCAAGGCCCCGTTGCCCCACTTCAGCGCCGTCTCCACCGAGTCGACGAGGCGCCCGCGAATCTTGTCGTCGACGAGCAGGCGATCGACGATGACATCAATCGAGTGGGTCTGTTTGGGGTTCAGCTTCACCCGGAAATTCGAGCCCAGCTCGACGATCTCTCCATCGACACGGACACGGACAAATCCTTCCCGGCCGAGCTTCTCGATGACGTCGCGGAACTCGCCCTTCTGCGCCGCAATCACCGGAGCAGCCAGCATCAGGCGGGACTTGGTCGGCAGCGCGAGGATCTTCGCGACGATGTCGCCCGGGCTTTGCCGATGGATGGGAACGCCGCTCGTCGGGCAATGCTGCTGGCCAATGCTCGCGAAGAGCACGCGGAGATGGTCGTAGAGTTCGGTCGTGGTCGCGATGGTGGAGCGGGGATTGGAGCCGCTGTCGCGTTGCTCGATCGCGATGGCCGGCGAGAGTCCCTCGATCGAATCGACGTCCGGCTTCTCCATCTGGTCGAGCACCTGCCGGGCTTGAACCGAAAGGGACTCGACGTATCGCCGCTGGCCCTCGGCGTAGATCGTGTCGAAGGCGAGCGACGATTTTCCAGAGCCGCTGAGGCCCGTGATCACCACCAGCCGGTCACGGGGAATGGTGACCGAGATGTTCTTCAGGTTGTGCTGGCGGGCACCTTCGACCCGGATGCTGTCCTTCGGCATACGACGCGACAATGGACCCGGGCGGGCGAGGATTCAAACCGGGGACTACGGGATCTGGACGATGCGGTAGAAGAACGCCGGTTCGGCCGGGACTGCGAGGTTGAGAACCACGGAGGTTGTCGATCCAGGGGCGGTGATGATTCCTGGTGGCAAGACACCGATGTTCCAGGTCACCAGATCCATCGAGGTATCGATCCGGTAGTGCTCCCCGGGGATCGTGTTCCACGTAAGCGTGTAGGTGCCGGCGGCGAGATCGATCCGTGGAATGATGATGGTCGGGGCTCCGGGGACGACCAGACCGACGGGATTGCTGGTCGTAGCCCGGATCGTGAACGTGACGGGGTTCACGTCGTAGTTCGGCACGGCGAGGAGCCAGCTTCCGTTAAGATTCGGGAAGATGACCGTTTCGGCCACGATGGCAGAGTTGGTTCGGATGAGAACAAACTCGCTGACCGTGCCGGAGTGGGCGCTGAGGTAGTTCAGGCTGGCAGAGGGAATTCCGCCTTTGCCGATCAACAGATCGACATCGCCGGTCAACCCGTAGACCTCGAAGTAGAGGGCCGCGTTGGTGTCCACAACGGTGAACTGGAAGTAGTTCGTGACGAGAATCGTCGGGGCCACCGTCATCGTGATGGGAACACCGTTGGCCAGAATATTGGTCGTGGCCGGGTTCGCGCTCTGCAGGATTCCGTTCGTTGCGATGCTGGCACGGATGCTGAACGTGACGTTGTTGGTTTCGTTGTTCGGCACGGCCAAATACCAATCGCCCACGAGATTCGTCTGGAACGAATTGGTCCGGACGATGATCTGGTCCGAGTAGTTGGTCAGTTGGCGGCTGACCGCATCGTAGTTCACCAAGCTCGGCAACGCGTCGCGCCGCATGACAAGGTCGACGTTGCCGGACGGATTGTTGATCTCGAACAGGATCGCCGACGCGGCATTTGTCAGCCGAAGCCGGAAAAAATTAGTCACGACGGCCCCGGGTGTGGCCAAAGCCGGTTGCGGGACGTCGAGAACAAGGTCCACGACGTTGGTCACGGCGAAGGCGTATTCCTCGGTTACGCGGACACCGTAGGTGACATTGCTGGATGTCAGATTGTAGACGCCGAGATACCAGCGTCCTGAACTGACCTGAATCGGCAGCGAATTCGAAGTAACCACGATCCGTTCGTTGTTCGCGCCGGGATTCGCTCCGATGAGCTGGAAGTCCACCGGATTGGGCAGGCCAAGCCGGTTCTTGACCACGAGGTCCACGTCGCCGCTCGGATTCAGCACTTCGAAGACCGCGCCGATGGCGTTGGTCGAAATGTCGACGGCGAAGTATTGGATCAGCGCGGTCGGCTCGATGTTCGTGCTGACGGTGAAGCCGTTCCTGAGAACCGGGATGACGGACGAATTGGTCGGAATCCGGTCAAACTGGATGTGGAGGCTGAATGTGCTGGTGACGTTGGGATTCACGTTGCTCACCGCGAGGTAATAGCGCTGGCCCGGTAGGAAAAACGACGAGACGTTTACGTTGGTCCCCAGCACGCTAGTCCCTGTCCCCGGGGCGCCCACAGCTGATAGCAGGGTGATGTCTCCGGGTAGGCCCTGCCCAGGCAGTCCGGTCTGGTTGAATGTCAAATCGAGAGGACTGCCGCTGAATGAACGGAGTTCGTTCGTGGCCCACGATGCGACATAGGGAGTCTCGACCGAATAGTATCTGACCTCGGCGCCCCGGACGATGTTGGTCACGCGGGAGTCGTTCGTCAGGACAACGGCCCCGAAGTCGGTTGGCTGAAAGATGAAGCGGAGCGACCATTCGTTGATCACCGCCGGAACAGCGCCTCCGCCAACCCGGGTGTCGCGGACCTCGAGCGTCCAATCTCCAAACGCCACCTGTCCGATGAAAGGGCTCAGCCTTTCCTCCGTCAGGAAGATGCGGTCGGGATTATTCGGCAATTCTTCCAACGCGATCGAGTCGAGGAGGAATCCATTGGTCGTCGCCGCAATCGCCTGGAACGCGAGGTTCGTGGAGCTGGAAGTCGCACGGAAAACGATGGATGTCCGGGCCCAGACCATCGAGTTGCCGAGGTTCGTGTTGATGGCCGGAACCACGAGCAGCGGCAATGGCCCGACGCTGACCCTGATTTCGGGTCTCGTATTGGAAAGCACCAACGAAAGCGGATCCCGGTTGTAGGCGAATCGCAGGCGATAGTCCGAGCCGATCCTCAGGCCCATGTTGGTGACGATCCTCGAGTTGAGTTGTCCATTTAGTGCGAGGAACTGGGCGCCCCCGGCAGGGATCGCTGGCACCGCGAAGATGTTGTTGGTGCCGCTGCCAAGCAGGGATTCAACGCGCACCTCACCGTCGGTCACCTGCCAGCCACCGATATTCGTGACGGCGACATAGGTTCCATTGGTGGCGATCTGCGCCGGCTCGAAGCCGTTGGTGAAGGACGTCCTGACGACAAACGGGAACAGCCCATTGGTGAACGGGGGCAGCGCGAACTTGATCGGCTCCACGACGGTGCCGGTGATCGGCGGGAACACGATGTTGGTCGAGATCGAGATGTTCGTGAAGACCCCGCGCACGTCGACGTCGTCGATGAAGACGCCCGAATCCGCCGTGAACGGGACGAGGCTCTTGAAGCGGATGTAGGAGACGATGTTCGAAGCCGTGAACGAGTTCGTCAGGGAAACCCAGTTGCTCGATCCAGCGGAGAACGTGTTCGAGAACACCGTTCCCTGGACCCACACTGCGGCCGACGGAGGGACGGCCGGGATGTTCGTCAGTTCGGAACTGCGGGCATAGGCGAAGCGGAGCGTGTAGTTCGTTCCTGGAATCGTGGTGAGAGCGGCGACAATCGTCCCCTCCTCTCCGGGATTGCCGACCAGGTCGACCGCGTTGGTTCCTTCATAGGAGGGCCCGATCAGACCGCGGCCCAATCCCGCGACATCGATGCTTCCGGTCTCGACCAACCAACGTCCGGAGATGATCGCGTTTGTCTGGTAGACCTTGACCGGCATGTCCTCGAACCCCGTCGTCAGGAGGACATTCGTCACTATCGTCTGGTTCGTCCGGATGACGTAGAACGGGGCGTAGCCCAAAAAGGTCGGAAGGTAGTTTGTGTCGGAGAGAACGCCGCGGAAGCCATTGACGTCGGTTCCACCGCGATTCTCGAAGACGAGGGATCGGTCACCGGAAGGGCTGATCAATGTCACGGCCAGGTCGGAGATTCGCGGATGAGTGAGGTCCAACTGGAGTTGCATGGCGGCGACCCGCTCGATGTTGGTCAGCGCCAGCGTCGATCGGGACAAAGCGTCGTCGACAACCACCGTCGAGTTGGTCCGCCCGGACTGGGAAAGCCGCGTTCCTTCCGCGGCCAGGTTCACGAAGAAACGGAGCCGCAGCGGGACGTTGAAGGGGTTCGGGTTGAATACCCGGGCGTAATAGGTTCCGACCGACAGGGGCGGCGAATCCGTCCGTCCAATAGAAAGGGTTCCGCCGAGGGGCGGCTGCACGGTCAACCTCTTGTCGAAGGCGTTGAACTGCGGCACGGCATCCCTTCGGGCATACAGATCGACGGGCGCCTGGGCTTGGGCTACGCCGTTGTAAGTCACTATTATGTCCAACCTGTCCGCTTCGGGTCCGACGTCCTTGACGTAGGCTGCGTTCCAACCAGGAATGGCGACGAAGGTGAATTCATCCGTGTTGGTGGGCTGGAGGAACAGCTTGATGCGGGAGAATTCGACCCGACCCGTGTGGTTCAGCGAATTGTCGACCAAGGTCAACTGGAAGTCGGACGCCGTTTTGCCCACAAAGTCCAGGAGGCTGCCAGGGCCGTCCGTGGGTCGTCCGAACAGGTTGTCGAAAATCCCGCTATCATCCTGGACGAGGCGACGGAATCCCGAGTCCGTGTTGAAACCAAAACTGTGGTTGTTCAGCACGGCGAAGGCGTTTCCTCGGGCCGGATCGACGATCCGCAGTTCGTTGAAGAGATCGCCGAACAGCTCATGGGTGAACTCGTTTGTCACGACGACGCGTTGAATTCGCTCTTCAGAGCCGGGCCCCACGTAGAACACCACCGCGCTTCCGGGCTTGTCGTTCGAACCGTCGGGAATCGAAAGCGGCAGGACGGGCCGTGGACGCAAAGTGACCCCCGTTTCATCGCGGTCGAAGAACGGATCGTTCGAAGCGCTCGCGAAGATGCTGAACTCGGAGGCCTGTTGGTCCTCGGATTTGACCCCGATGTAGTAGGACGTGTCGACCGCCGCCCCGATGATGGAAATCGATTCCTCACCGCCGCGGCGGCGGGACTTCAAGGCACCGGCCAGCGCAACCGGTGACAGGTTCGTCAAATTCGGATCGGTCGACAGGTAGAGATCGATGTCGGCTTCATCCGAAGCGCGGGCGCGCGAAAGGTTCGGAGGGAAGAACGTCCGGATAAGCAGGTTGGTGCCGCCATCGGTTGTCAGGTTGGTGAAGACGAAGAACCGCCACTGGTTGGTCTGTCCGTTCGCCGGGTATGCGCCGATCAACGGCGAATTCGCTCCCACGCGTTGGCTGGTCAGCGGAACTCCGTTCGTCAACGTCGTCAGCTTCGGACCGGGAAAATAACTGTCGGGCTGCGGTGTGACCGTCATCGAGGACGCCGTGGTGTCGTCGGTGGAAATGACCAACGCGAAGTCCTGGACGACATCGTCCGGATGCGCCGACACGGCGTTGACGTTGACCCGTCGGCCGATGACGGCGACGGCATAGTTCGTCGTCAGCGGAGGAGCGATGAAGATGCTTTCCACGTTGTTCACCGAATCGGCGGATGCGACGCCGTTGGTGTCGATCGCGGCCGAGAAATCGGAGCCGCCGCCGAAGACGTTTCCGTAGTAGACCTCCATCGTGGACAGGTTCGTCACCACGAGATCGAGGTCGTTCACCAGCTTCACGCCCGCCCGTGGATTGCCCGGAGGATCCGTCCAGACCAGCGTGACCCGCAATGGGCGACCCGCCGCCGTTTCGCTAACGGTCACTTGACGCGTGAAGCCGTCGCCGGTGGCGAGTGCATTGGTCGGGTTCTGGTCGAACATCCGAACCGGCCATGTGGTTTCATCCGCGGACAACATCGCTTCTCGGACGGAATTGGTCAGACGCGGAATGCCCCAACCCTGGTGGTTCATCCGGGCCGTCGTGCGGTAGTCGTAGAACGGACTCGCGCTTCTGGAACCGTTGACGAGGAGCGCCTTCATCATGGCCGGACTGTTCGTCCGGCGAAGGGCTGTCGGGAGTTTCTGCTCAAAAAACTCCTGCATCAGGGCGAGCATCCCGGAAACAGCGGGGGCAGCCATGCTCGTCCCTGTCGCGAATCCGTAGAACGGTTTTACCGGCGCATCAATCTGGTCGAGGAGCGCGGATATCCCGCCGGACCCATCTGAGGTCACCACGATGGAGCGGACGTTTACCGAGATCGGGAACAGGTTGGTATTTCCGATGCCGTAGTCGACCAGGCCCGGGGGAAAAGGGGACGGGACCATCACGGCCAGATTCGTGCCCCGGAAGGTCGTTGGGGGGTATCCCACGTCGGCCACGAAAACCAGCGGCGGGATCCTGATTGGCGAATCGGCGTTGGGAACAACCTGTAGAACGACCCCAACCGTCGGAGGCGTAGTCGGGATGTTCAGGGTAAAATAGTTCGTGGCTCCGGGCTGGATGCGGACGTCTTCATGCAGCGAAACGATGAACCCCGGGGTGCCCCCCCCGGCAATTCCACCGGCGGTGGCATTGAGGAAATTTGTCGGCCTGGTTGAAAGGACAAAGGTGCCAGGCGCGACGAGGTCGGGTTTGAAGCGTCCGAAGGTGCCTTCGGTTCCCTCGCCGACGTTGCCGCGGCTTGAGTATCCGGCCACCTGGTTGTCGCTATCCGTCCAAGGCAGGAACAGCTGGTTGGTCACATTCCCCTGGATGAACTCGTTCGTGATGTTCCTGAGCTGCTCCAAAGCACCGACCGTGATGACGTTCTTGGCCGTGCCGGGAGATGAAATGGAGTCGGCAATTCCGAAGGTTCCGTTGTCGTTTCCGGCGCCCTCGTTGCCTGCGGAAAATACGAACAGGACCGGCTGGGATCCAGAAACCTCGGGCAACGAGTCGCGGACGGCTGCGTCGAAGCTGGCGGCCGAATCGTCGTATTCGAAAGT
>Ga0163144_10014622_pt1 | contig 16283 bp, 12 predicted proteins | sample OliLak19BULKMAT1_FD_123175 | JGI IMG/M metagenome (GOLD analysis project Ga0163144, IMG submission 123175) | Freshwater microbial mat bacterial communities from Lake Vanda, McMurdo Dry Valleys, Antarctica - Oligotrophic Lake LV.19.BULKMAT1 | ecosystem: Environmental > Aquatic > Freshwater >... | reverse complement strand
GCTCTACCCGGCGCGATCGGCCAGGGCCTGATCTCGACGGCGCTGGGTGCCGGGGTTGCCTTGGCGTCCGGCTGGGACTTATCCGCGAGCGTCCTTTTCGGTCTGGCCCTCTCCGTCGCCAGCACCGTCGTCCTCACCCGAGTGCTGGCGGACACCAACAAGCTCCACACCTCGGTGGGAAATATTGCCGTCGGTTGGCTTATCGTCCAGGATATCTTTGTCGTCATCATGCTGGTACTCCTGCCCACGTTTTTCGGGAAGGACAACGTGGGGCCAAGCGGACTCCCGGTGGTGATTGGTCTGGCGGCGCTGAAGATCGTTGTGTTGGTCGCCGGTGTCATCTTCCTCGGTGGCCGGTTCATCCCCTGGCTGCTCGGGAAGGTTGCGGCGGCGCGGTCGCGGGAGCTTTTCACCCTCACCATCTTGGTCGTCGCGCTGGGGATCGCGGTGGGATCGAGCTATCTGTTCGGGGTCTCGATGGCGCTCGGTGCCTTCCTCGCCGGCATGGTCGTCGGGCGGTCGGAGTTCAGCGTCCGGGCGGCGACCGAAGCGTTGCCCATGCGGGACGCTTTCGCCGTGCTGTTCTTCGTCTCCGTGGGGATGCTGTTCAACCCCGGCTTTTTGCTCCAGTCGCCGGGGCTTGTGGCCGCGACCCTTGCGGTCGTCCTGGTGGGCACCCCGCTGGCGGCCATGGGGATCGTCCTCGCCCTCGGCTATCCCACCCGCCTCGCGATTACGGTCGCCTTCGCCTTGGGCCAGATCGGCGAGTTCTCATTCATCCTCACGGCTCTGGGCCGAAATCTGGGCGTCCTCTCGGAGGACGCCACGCATGCCCTCGTCGCCGTCGCCATTGTCTCGATCTCGCTCAGCCCGCTCTTCCAGCGGCTGGTCGATCCCCTCGAAGCGTGGCTCGGCCGCCGCCCCCGCTTGTCGAGCCGGCTGGCCACCCTCACGCGGCGAACGCTGCCGGGTCGTCCGGCATCGGACGACGACCGCCCGGACCACCGCCACCGAGCCGTAGTCGTGGGGTATGGCCCCGTCGGACAGACGTTGGCGCGGCTGCTTCGCGAGAACGGCATCGAGCCGACCGTGATCGAGATGAACCTGGACACCGTGAATCGGTTGAAGCAGGAAGGCTTGACCGCCGTCTACGGCGACGCCAACCACTCGGCGACGCTTAAGGCGGCGGGCGTCCACCGTGCCGCGAGCCTGATCCTCAGCGCGTCGGGACTTCGCGGGGGCGAGGAAGTGATCCGCTTGGCACGGGAGTTGAATCCCGACGTGCGCATTCTCGTCCGCTCGGCCTACTTGCACGAGCGGGCAGCGTTGCGGAAAGCGGGGGCGGACAATGTCTTCGCGGGCGAAGGTGAGGTCGCACTGGCCATGACCGAATCGATCCTGAGCGGCCTGGGTGCGACCCCCGAACAGATCGACCGGGAACGCGAGCGGTTACGAACGGATTTCTTCGGGGTGTCCGAAACGAATGCCACCATCGAACCGCCTCCCGAATCGCCCAAGGGTTGAAGTCAAACCCAACGGGAGCAGCGACAGGGCTGGGCCGTGAGGCGGGGGCATCACGCGAAGAACCGGCTTACCAGGAATTTGAAATTTGGCGTGGCCGCTCGCTTTGCCCCGAATCTTTCTCCGCCGACTGAAGTACCGTGCAGTCTATAGCCCCCTCCTCAAAGCTTTGGTATCATGTGCCCATCCCCCAGGTACGCACTCATGAACCGCTTCGCGCCGCTGCTCGTCTTGCCTCTGCTCGTGGTTGGTCTCTCCGCGCAGCCTCGCACGCCTGCCCCGGAACCGGCTGGGATTTCGGCCGCGGAGGTCGCCCTGGTTCGTTCGCTCGTCCCACCGGGGGCGGGCGAGGATCAGTTCGCCTCGATCCCTTGGCAGGTGAAGCTTTGGGACGCGCGGAAGCTGGCGGCGACTGAGGGGAAGCCGATCCTGCTGTGGGAGATGGACGGGCATCCGTTGGGGTGCGGCTGAAACAACGTCGTGGTGGGCCGTGTGTCCGCCTTTGCCGACGTTGAGGTGATTCGACTGGCTACGCGGGAACTGATTCCCGTTTGTGCCGACGATTGGTATCAGCGCCGCCGCCGCGACGCCGAGGGCGCATTCTTCAAAAAAATCTACGAGCAGTCGCCGCGTCGTGGAGCGCCGACTTCGACGAAGCAAGGCATCTATCTCTTCACAGCCGATGGTGAGTTGCTCGGCTTCAACAACGCCGGCAACAGCGTCGAGGCCGTACGCGGGCTGATCGGGAACGCATTGAAGAAGTTCAAGGCCTTGCCGGAAGCGCGACGCAAACCGGGCGGCATGATCGTGGAAGACTTCGGCAAGCCGGATCCGCAGTATTCGCGGTCGCCGCCGGTGGGTGGGGCGGTCGTTCAGGTCTTCTCGCGCATCCTGGAGCGGGATGGAACGAAACTGAAAAAGGGAACCTGCGACTTCGTCGGTGGCGGCATGCCCGGTCGCGATTTTCTTTGGCTGACGTCCGACGAGATCACCGCCATGGTCCCACAGCAGCCGAAACTCGGTGAAGTGTCGGCCATGCCTGCGGCGGTCTCGCGGCGGTTGGCTCGCTTCCACCTGGTGGACAACACCCGCGGCGAGCCGGCCTTCTGGGAGGACGCCGATGTCCGGAAAGCTCAACTTCGCTTAACGGTCACGAAACTGACGCCGGAGACCATCGAATGGAGTTGCTCGGGGGAAGTGCTGTTGGCGACCTCGGCCGACGTGACGCAGGCGGACCGCGGCTTCGAGGTTCGATTGTCCGGTACGCTTCGCTATCGCCGGGAAAAGAAAGTGTTCGACCAATGGGAACTGACGGCCCTCGGCGAACACTGGGGCTCGAGCACCTACACGAAAGAGGGCGAACGGCCGGGCCGTACATGGTTGGGGCTGACGTTTCAACTCGTCGGCACTCCGACACCGGCGCAAACCGTGCCCCCGCAGGCCGCCCGCGATTTCAATCGTTACTTCGGCCGCGATTGAAGTTCCCGTAGCCGAGCAGCCAACGCCTGCCGTACCGGCTCTGCACCATGCCGGCTGAAAACCTGCCGCCAATGGTCTTGAGCAAACTCCGCCGTCAAGGCTTGGCGGTCGTTTGTGTCGTCCAGTACGGCACGAACTTCTCGGCGGACATCGAGCAACAGATCCAGCCATGCGGCAAAGTCATCGCCCAGCGTGCTCAGCCATTCGTCGCGTAAGCGGATCGCCAGACTCGGCGCTGCCCCGTCGGTATCGACACTGAGGGTCAGTCGGCCGCGGCGACCGACGGCCGGGAAGTGAACATTGCCGCGCTCGGGCGACACCGCATCCGCAATCCAAAGTCCGCGCTCGCGGGCTGCAATAGCCGCGAGTGAATTGACCGCTTGATTTGCAGCCAAAACGACCAAGCTCGCACCAGTCAGATGGTCCGCCACAAACTCGGCTTGGATCCACTCCCACGATGCCTCCGCGGAATCCGGCTTCGGCAGCGGATCGACGATGCGCACAGCAGCACCGGCGGCCGAAAGCGTGCGGGCTTTACGCAACCCGACGTTGCCCCCGCCGACAACGACGACGAGACTTCCGGCAAGTCGGACGGAAAGCGGCAACCGAAGCGAATGGTTCAAGTTGCGTCCTAAACTCTTGCAAACAATGGATCGATGTCCGTTTTGACTTCCAGTCGGACACCAAATTTCCGGAAATTCAAAAAAATCCTTACGGCATTCGAGAAGAGTCCTTGTAGCATATACGATACTGTCCGGCTTAGAATTGTATCGTCGTAAATGCTTGCGAAACAACCAATATGGATTACTACCTGCAACGTCGCAACCACCTCTTCCGCGCGCTCAAAAAAGACGGGCACGAAGCGTTGCTGGTGACGAATCCGACCAACGTCCGCTATCTCAGCGGCTTCACGGGCGACAGCAGTTATCTTCTGTTAACGAACAAAAACATCATCCTCATCAGCGACAGCCGCTTCGAGTTGCAGATCGCGGAAGAGTGCAAGGACGTGGAGGTCGTCATTCGACCCCACACCAAAAAACTGCTCGATGCCGCCGCCGAGGTCGTCGTCAAATCCGGGCTGAAAAGCGTCGGCGTCGAAGCGGCCCACATTACTGTGATGGTGTTGGAAGCCCTCTCGGCGGCGGTTCCGAAGGTGACGTTCGCTCAGACCAAGAACACCGTCGAAGCGCTCCGCAACGTTAAGGATTCGTCCGAAGTCGAGGCTATCCGCCAGGCGGTCCGCGTTGCCGAACGGGCATTCCACATGTTCGTGAGTACCTTGCGCGAGACGGACACGGAAAAGGAAATGGTCGATTCGATGGAGGCCTTCGTCCGCCGCGCGGGCGGCTTGGCCACATCCTTCCCGCCCATCGTCGCCGTCGGCGAACGCGGTGCTTTGCCGCACGCACTGCCCACGACGCGGCCCTTTCAGGAAGGGACCAAACTGCTCGTCGATTGGGGCGCCGACCTCGGCTACAAGTCCGACCTGACGCGGACGCTCAAGTCCCCCTTCAGCACGATCCCGACGCGGCGGAACAAGCTCGAACGAACCGGCTACGCCTTCGAGGAACTTTACGCGATCGTCCAGAAAGCTCAGGATGCCGCCGTGAAGATGCTTCGCCACGGCGTTGCGGCCAAGGATGTGGATTCCGCGGCCCGCAAGGTCTTCGCGGATGCCAAGCTCCGCGATGCTCCGCAGCTCAAGTTGGCCGATCACTTCACGCATGGCCTGGGCCACGGCATCGGCCTGGAGATCCACGAAGGACCGTCGATCCGCGCGAACTCCGAGGACATTCTGGAAGCGGGCATGGTCGTCACGATCGAACCGGGCATCTACATCCCGGAGTGGGGCGGCATCCGGCTCGAAGACGATTTCCTGATTCTCAAGGACGGCGCAAATCGCCTCACGACCCTGCCGCACGACTACGGCGCCATACACTGACGGGATTAGCCGAGTGCGCCCAAGGTGCGTTCGGCACATTCGATGTTTCCGCAAAGTCATGTGAAGGGCCGGCCCGTGGCGAACGACCCCAAGAGCAGTTCCCCCCATCCGTTCGACGTCGACACCATCGAGCATCTCATCGGCCTGATGAGCCGACACGAACTGACCGAGATCGCGTTGCAGGAAGGCGACCAACGCATCCGCCTCCGCAAAGGCGGCGATCAGGTCGTGTACGCGCCGGTTCCGACGCAGGCGCCTACGGCTCAGCAGTCGGTTCCGACAATGGCCGCCGGAACTTCGACGATTCCTACGGCTCCGGCCAAGAACCTGCACGACATCAAGTCGGTCATGGTCGGCGGGTTCTACCTGAAGCCCAAACCGGATGCGGCGGACTTCGTGAAAGTCGGCCAGACCATCAAGGTGGACACGACCGTCTGCCTGATCGAAGCGATGAAGATCTTCAACGAGATCAAAGCCGAATGCAGCGGCACCATTGCCGAGATCTGCGTGAAGAACGGCGACTCGGTCGATTTCGGCACCGTGCTCTTCCGCGTGGAAACGTCTTGAACTTCCGTGCCTGGTGCTTCGTTCTTCGTTCTTGGGAAGCACCAACCCAAACGCCCGACGGTCGGCGGTGCAACCGCCCAGCTAAGCTTCAAGAACGAAGAACCATGAACTGAGAACGGTTCCCGCTATGTTTCAACGTATTCTGGTTGCCAACCGCGGCGAGATTGCTTTACGCGTGATCCGCGCCTGCCGCGATCTCAGCATCGAAGTCGCCGTGGTCTACTCCGAAGCCGACCGCGGCGCGCCCTATCTGGCACTCGCGGACAAGGCCATCTGCATCGGCCCCGGCCCGGCGGCGGAAAGCTACCTCAAGATTCCCCGGATCATCGCAGCGGCCGAGATCGCCAATGCCGATGCGATCCACCCCGGCTACGGCTTCCTGAGCGAGAACGCCAAGTTCGCCAACATCTGCCGCGAATGCAAAATCGAATTCATCGGCCCGCCCGAAGCAGCGATGGAACAGGTCGGCAACAAGGACCGCGCCAAGCAACTCGCCCGCAAGGCCAAAGTGCCGACCGTGCCTGGCTCGGACGGCATCCTGAAGACTCCCGAAGAAGCGATGAAGTTCGCTCAGGAAGTCGGTTACCCCGTGCTCATCAAGGCGGCGGCCGGCGGCGGCGGCCGCGGCATGCGGGTGGCCCGCAACGACGTCTCGCTGGTCTCCGGATTCTCGCAGGCCCAGCAGGAAGCCGAGGCCGCGTTCAAGGACGGTTCCGTTTATCTGGAGAAGTATCTCGAGCAGCCGCGGCACATCGAAGTCCAGGTGCTTGGCGACAAGCACGGCAACGTCGTCCACCTCTACGAACGCGATTGCAGCCTGCAGCGGCGGCACCAGAAGTTGGTCGAGGAATCCCCCGCGCCGAACCTGCCCGAGAAGGTCCGCGATGAAATCTGCACGTCCGCCGTGCGGCTGGTGAAGGCGGCGAACTACTACAGCGCCGGCACGGTCGAGTTCCTGGTGGATAAGAACAACAAGTTCTACTTCATCGAAGTGAACGCCCGCATTCAGGTCGAGCACCCGGTCACGGAATTGGTCACCGGCATCGACCTCATCAAGGAACAGATCCGCATCGCCGCCGGGGAAAAGCTCGGCTACTCGCAACGGGACATCGTGCAACGCGGTGCCGCCATCGAAGTTCGGGTCAACGCCGAAGACCCCTACAACGACTTCCGCCCGACCGCCGGCACCATCACCAAGTGGCACCCGCCCGGCGGCCCCGGCGTGCGACTCGATACCCACGTCGTCTCCGGTTATCGCGTCCCGCCGAACTACGACAGCATGGTGGCGAAACTGCTCGTCCATCGCCCGACCCGCGTCGAAGCCCTCGCAACCATGCGGCGTGCGTTGCGCGAGTTTACCGTCGAAGGGATCAGCACCACGATCCCGCTCCATCAGGAAATCTTCAACACCGCCGAATTCGTCGAAGGCACTGTGGACACGACCTTCATTGAACGCGTCCTGATGCCGACGCTGGGCAAACGGGGCACCTGATGAAACCAGGGCTGAAGCAGTTTCAGTTTCGTACGTGTGACCCTAAAAGGCCCTAAAAGGAGCCGCGCACGAAGTAAGCGGTTGGTTCTTGACCACTGACTTCGTGCGCGGCTCATTAGAGTCGTAAGGCTTAAACCGAAACTGCTCTAAAACCCCTGGCTGTTCTCAGCGGCACGTACAGCACTGCGATCTCTTGAGACCGCAACGCGGTCACCGAACATAGCCGAGCCGCAGCCCGCCCGCCGCGGAGGCGGCGTGCGACCGGAATCACCAGCGCGAAGGCCGGCAGCAGCACACCCGGCGGAGCGGGTACGGCGGCGGTGGCGATCAGTTCCTGCGAGGCGACGGCGTACCCCGCATCGTTCAAGTGGACGAAGTTAACCGGGTCAGTGCCGATGGTCGAGATCAGCGTCAGAGTGGCTTCGTCCGGGTTGATCGCGTCGTAGAAGTTGACGTACCTCGCGCCGAAGACGGGTGCCACGCCTGCGATGACCTGATTCAGCCCGCGCACGGCTTCGTCCGCAACGCCGGCGATCGGCAGCGACGGGAATCCGTTGTACGGGTTGTGGTAGCCGATCGCGTACAGATCCGCGTTCGGGTGGCGGGCGCGGATGTCACCCAGGATGTTGATGTAATCGGTCTGGACCTGCCCGAGGATCTGCGTCACCAGTGCCCGTTGCTGGGCGGATGAGAGCAGCAGAAAGTTCGGGTCGGACGCGGCACCGTCGAGGTTGTTCTCACCGAATCGGACCGTGATGGTGCGGACGCTGCTGCCCGCCGCTGCCGGCGCGTTGCTGCGGTTGATGAACTCCTGATGCTGCGGACCGGGTTCGGCCGGCCGATATGGTTCGTGTTGAAGCCCTGCCCGTCCGACGACACGCGGCCACTGCCCGCAATTAGCTCCATGAGGTTTCGCCATTGATGGCCAGGTTCAGCACCGTCGGCCGCACACCGGCGTTCTGCGTTGCAAGGTAATCCGCGAACGGCCGCTCGTAGCCGCGATCGCCGTTGGACGGGTTTTGGGTGCGGTTGGTTTCACCGTAGGCACTCGAATCGCCGAGGGTCAGGTAGACCCAATCGGCCGAAGCGCGACCCTGCACCAGGATCGCAGTCGAGAGACAGCAGATGCACGAGAGAATCATTTTCACGGATCGGTTCCTTCCACACAATGGATTTCTCGTCATGGCCATACGTACTTACCACCCGACGCGGTCTGTTTTGGGACAGGAGACCGCGCGGATTGTGCGGATTATTCCAACGATGAGAAAACGAGGTTTATCGCCGGCCCCTTCACCGGGTCGCTATAGTGTCGTCATGGTCTTTGCTCTCAGGTTTGCGAGGTCGGCATGGCGGAACGCTACATCTACACGATTCGCAATCTGACGAAGCACTACGGCAAGAAGGAGATCCTTAAGGACATCAATCTCTCCTTCTATCCGGGCGCCAAGATCGGCGTCATCGGCACCAACGGCTCGGGCAAATCGACGCTGCTGAAGATCATGGCCGGCGTCGACAAGGAGTTTATGGGCGAGGCCCACAAGGAGCACGGCGCCACGGTCGGCTACGTGCCGCAGGAGCCACACCTCACGCCCAACAAAACGGTGCTCGAGAACATCGAGGAAGCGGTCGAGCCGATCCGCAAACTCCTTCGCCGTCAGGAGGAAATCGGCGATGCCATGAGTGTGGACGGCTGCGACTTCGACAAGCTCATGGCCGAGATGGACCGCGTCCAGGCAGGCATCGACGCGACCGACGCCTACAACCTGGAACGCCAACTTGACCTCGCGATGGAAGCGATGCGCCTGCCGCCGGCCGAGGCTCCGGTCGAACAACTCTCCGGGGGCGAACGTCGCCGCGTCGCGCTCTGCAAAACCTTGTTGATGAAGCCGGATCTGCTCCTACTCGACGAACCGACCAACCACTTGGACGCTGAGTCGATCGAATGGCTGGAACGCCACCTCCAGAACTACCCCGGCGCCGTCGTCTCGGTCACGCACGACCGCTACTTTCTGGACAACGTCGCCAAGTGGATTCTCGAACTCCACGCCGGTCGCGGCATCCCGTGGGACGGCAACTACTCCGGATGGCTCGAACAGAAACGCAAGCGGCTCGCGGTCGAGGAGAAACAGGAATCGAGCCGCCAGAAGGAACTGGAACGCGAATTGGAATGGGCCAAGTCCAACCCGCGCGCCCGCATGACCAAGTCCAAGGCCCGCCTGGCGAACATCGACAAGCTGCAGGCGATGGACATGGACGATAAGGACAACGAGTTGTTGATCCGCATTCCGCCTGGCCCACCGCTGGGTGATCTCGTCGTCCGGGCCGAGAACGTCGCCAAGGCCTTCGGCGAAAATCTGCTGTACGACGAGCTGACCTTCAACCTGCCCAAGGGGGGCATCGTCGGCATCATCGGCCCCAACGGCGCGGGCAAGACCACGCTCTTCAAGATGATCGTCGGAACCGAACAGCCGACCGGCGGCAAGCTGACGATCGGGACCACCGTCAAACCCGCCCACGTCGATCAGAACCGAGACGCGCTCGACCCCACCAATACGATCTTTGAGGAGATCACCGGCGGGACCGACTACATCATGCTCGGCAACCGCAAAGTCGCCTCGCGCAGCTACGTCGCCCGCTTCAACTTCCGCGGCCCGGATCAACAGAAGATCGTCGGCAGTTGTTCCGGCGGCGAACGTAACCGCATCCACCTGGCCAAGCTCCTCCGCAGCGGCGGCAACGTCCTGCTCCTCGATGAACCGACCAACGACTTGGACGTCGACACGCTCCGTGCTCTCGAGGAAGCGCTCCTCAACTTCGGCGGCTGCGCCGTCATCATCAGCCACGATCGCTGGTTCCTGGACCGCATCGCCACGCACATCCTCGCCTTCGAAGGGAACAGCAAAGTCGTCTGGTGCGAAGGGAACTTCCAGGTCTACGAGCAACAACGCCGCGAACGCCTCGGACCGGCCGCCGACCACCCGACGCGCTTGAAGTACCGCAAGCTGCACGTGTGACAGCCTGACGAACATCACCCTGTGAAGTTTCCGTCATGCCCACCTTCTTGAACTTGACGGAGCTGAACAAGCAGATCCAGCCGCCCGTCGCGGGGTTCCTCTTCCAAGATGGGCGCTTGGAACTATTGATGTCCACCGTCGTCTCGTCGCCGCAGACCGCCGTCTTCACCGCCGGCGGCGCTGGTGCGCGTCAACGGGGAGTTGGTGCTGAACGAGCGATCCTACAACCACAACCCGATCGCATTCGTCGCTGCCGAATACTTGATCGTTAACGGTACCCAAGAAGCTGACACGATCGATTTCCGCGAATTCCCCTCGGTCTCCGTCAAGACCGGCATATACGATCATCGGCGGCGACACCATGTACGGTGGCACCGACCACCGAGTTCGTCCCCGAAGAAGGCGACGTTCTCGAGACGACATCGCGATTTTGTAAGCCGGGGCTTTCGTCAAATCTTGCAGCCAGGATTGGGGGAAGCGGATCGCTTCCCCCAATCCGCAGATCACTTCTCATCATGGTCGCTGTCGTCACAACTCCCACGATTCAGCTTCGGCTGACATATCCTGTAAGTCCAAATCAAAACGCAAGTTGCATTTATCGAAACGATTTTGACGTTTTATCTCAAGTTGGCACCTTTGCTGCTTAGGCCATACCAGCCGCAGTTTCGTACCGATCGGCCCACTACCGCGGTCGGGCCTGTGATTACGGATCGCTCGTTCGACGCGATCCCGTTTTGATTCCTCTCGGAGTGCCTCATGCCCAGCTTTATCCGCCCCAAGGCCCGACTTCAGGCACCATTCGTGCGACCGACGCTTCAGCCGTTGGAAACCCGGGACGTGCCGACGACGCTGCTGGGTCTTACGACCGGCAACGCGCTGGTCCGCTTCGACAGCGGCTCACCCGGTACGATCCAGTCGACCGTGGCCGTCACCGGCCTACAAGCCGGCGAAAATCTCGTCGGCATCGATTACCGTCCCGCGAGCGGTCAACTCGTTGGTGTCGGTTCGACCAACCGCATTTACTTCATCGATGCCGTCACGGGTGTGGCGGTCGCCAAGAATGCCGTGGCCTTCACTCCGGCCTTGTCCGGTACGGAGTTCGGCATCGACTTCAATCCGGCCGTCGACAAGCTCCGCATCGTCGGCAACAATGGCCAAAACCTCCGGGCGAATGCCGATACGGGGCTGATCGTCGGTACCGACACCAACCTCAGCTACGACGGCGTGACCTATGACGCCGCCATCGGCGGTGCCGCACCGGTACCGCAAGTCGTTGCTGCTGCTTACACCAAGAATGCAAGCACGACCGGCAGCACGGTCACGACGATGTACGTGATCGACTCGAGTACCGACATTCTGTCGACTCAAGGCGGCCCGAGCGACGATGTGCCGGCGATCTCGCCCAACGGAGGCGTCTTGTTCGTGGTGGATAAGTTGGGCTTCGACGTCCTGCCGAACTCGGGCTTCGATATCGAAACCGGAACCGATGCCGCGTTTGTCAGCAGCGGCGCCAAACTCTACTCCGTTAATCTGACCACCGGCGGCAGCGCGTCGCTCGGGACCATCGGCAGCGGCCTGACGATCCGGGACATCACGATCGCCGCGGCTTCGACCGGCGGCGGCACTCTTCAATTCAGCGGAGCCTTGGCCACCTTCCCGGCGGACCGCAGCGCTCTGACGCTGACCGTCAACCGCACCGGTGCCGCGACCGACCCGGTGACCGTCAGCTTCGCCACCGCGGACGGCACCGCACTCGCCGGGGCGGATTACACGGCTCAAAGCGGCACGGTCACTTTCGCCGCCGGTGAAACCAGCAAAACCATTGTCCTGACTGTGCCCACCGGACCGGCGCCCGGTACAGCACGCAACTTCACGCTGACGCTTTCGGGGGCCACCAATGGTGCCACGATCGGCACCAACTCCTCGATCACCGTGACGATCCCCGCCGCAGTCGCCGTGGTATCGAACCGCTTGTTCGCCGTCGGTACAGGCCCGGGCCGGGCCTCGCTGGTCCGCGTTTACGACCAGGCAACTGGTGCGGAAGTCTTCAGCTTCGCTCCTTATGAACCCGCCTTCACCGGCGGCGTCAACGTTGCCACTGGGGACGTCAACGGAGACGGCTTCGACGATGTCGTCATCGGCACAGGCATCGGCGGCGGCCCGCGGGTTGCCGTCTATAGTGGGGCAACCAAGGCCGTGATCGCAGACTTCTTCACTTACGAATCCGTGTTCCGCGGCGGCGTCAACGTCACCGTGGCGGACGTCAACGGCGACGGCTTCGGCGACATCCTCAACGGCTCCGGCGAAGGCGGCGGGCCGCGCGTCCGCATCATCAACGGCGATCTGTTGACGAATTCCGGCGATCAGAATGCCGTGATCGCCGACTTTTTCGCCTTTGAAGACACGGTCCGCAGCGGTGTCAACGTCTCCGGAGGCGATGTGAACGGCGACGGCTTCGCCGATGTGCTCGCCGGGGCGGGCATCGGCGGCGGACCGCGCGCCACACTGTTCGACGGCAAGACCATCGGTACGGCGGGCGATCGACCGGCGTCGATCCAGAACTTCTTCGCCTACGATTCGGCGACCCGCAGCGGCGTGCAGATCGCCATCGGCGACATCACCGGCGACGGACGCGCCGAGATCATCACCGGCACGGGCCTGGGCGGCGGCCCGAACGTGCGGGCCTTCAACGGCACCACACTCGCCCAAGTGCAGAACTTCTTCGCCTATGACTCCTCGACCCGCGGCGGCGTTCGCGTCGCGGCCAAGGATCTCAACGGCGACGGCGTCGACGAAATCCTGACCGGCACGGGCCAAGGCAGCCCGCCGGTCGTCAAGGTGTTCCGCAACGGTGTGGAAGCCTCCATGTTCACGGCCTTCGAATCGACGTTCCTGGGCGGCATTTCAGTCGGCTAAAAGCTTCACCGATGTTGTTCGGTTTGCTTCCGCCGGGAAGCACAGTCCAAGCCGTGCGGCTCGGTTGCTTCCCGGTTTTTATCGTCGCGGCCAACCCGCGACCGGAGACTTCATTCATGGCGAATTCCCTTTCATCGACCGATCGTCGCAGCTTCCTGAAGGCCGGTACCGTGGGTGCGGCCGTCGCTGCCGGAGCAGTTGTGCTCGGCACTTCCGGCGAAGCCGTTGCCCAAAGCGGCGCAGTGCCGAACCTGTTCCCGAACCTCAACGCCCGTCAGTTCCGCGCGATTCGGGACGACGAGAATGTCCACGTCGAGTTCCTGGTCGAAGCGCTCGGCTCGGCCGCCCGGCCCCGCCCGACGTTTCAAAACCTGAACCAAACAACGGTATCCGCCTTCGTGTCGTTGGCCAAGGCTCTCGAAAACACCGGCTGCGGCGCCTACCTCGGCGCGGTTCCGGTTCTGTTCAGCAAGCAGTATCTGGCCGCCGCCGGCTCGATCGCCCTGATCGAAGCCCGTCACGCCGGTTACCTCAACGTCCTCCAGAATTCGCTCTCGACGGTCGACGTCTTCGGCAATCAACAGCAATTCGAACAACCGCTGACGGTCGCCCAGGTCGTCGCCAACGCCCAGCCGTACATCGCCAGCCTGAACAACGGCCCACCCCTGACGTTCAACGCGACCCCGAGCCGCGCAAACGACATCTCCATCCTGAACTTCGCCCTCGCTTTGGAGTACCTCGAAGCCGAGTTCTACAACATCAACGTCCCAAAGTTCTTCGGCTAAGCCCAAACCGGCCGACACACGCGAACGCCCGACGCCTCGGAATGCCTCACGCACTCCGGGGCGTTTTCACACGCGGGCCGAATAGTGCCAGCCTACCGCTTCTTCTTCGACTTTGCCGTGTCGAAGGTCGCGTTGGCGCCTTGGAAAGGGTGTCGCCCTACTCGGAAGTGAATCGGAGGCTGCGGTGAAGACGAACGGTATTAGGCATGCTTGGTCGGCTGTCCTAGGAAACTCGAAACGACGAGCAACTCGACTCCCACTTACTTTCCCTTGCCCGCTTCGGTCGTGGAAGATCTCGCTTCGCCGTAGCGAATATAGTTGCGGATGTGCTCGACCTCACGCTCCATCTCCTTGGACAGCCGTTCCCGGTCCCGCAGGACTTCAGCTTGTCGTTTTTCGTCGCGGATGAGTTCGTCGTAGGTCATGTCGTAGCTCCTCGTCGCTCCAAGAATGCGATCATCGCCATCTCCAACTGTATTCTAAGACCGAATTCGCCGAGCACTTGTTGAATTTCAGAAAAGGCAGCCTCGCTGAAAAACCCGGGATAGTCGGCATCCACCGCAATCACGGCCTCGGTCGAATGTCCTTCGTCCGTCATGACTTCGCCGAGGTGGTACACAACCAGCGATTTCAGATATTCACTTTGTTTGCAGTCGGCGAATGAGAAGGTACCAATCTCCGATTCTTTGCGACAGTCCGATACGAGGATCGTTCGCTTCTCTTGAATGCATTTGACGACATGTGACGTATTGTCCGCGGCATCGACGCGAAAGAACGCCGGATTAGACTTGTGCGAAGTGAAGGGGTTGTAGCCGGGATTTTTCAGACTGACACCGTGAACCGGCTCCATGGTCCCCGTGCGATTGACGTAGACGCCGACGCGCACAAAAACGCTGCTCGCATCCCGCCGAAGCACCAAAGCCAATTGGTCGAGCAGATCGTTCAGATGCGGATTCGGCGTCAGTGTTTCGCGAACGTGGACAATCGTCGTCTGGGGCCTTCGGTCACGTCGGACTGCATCTTGAACGCGCTTTGTTTTTCGACTCACGCCGTCGCGAATTCCAATCAGCAATCGGCCCAACATTTCCGAAGTGGCTGCCGCCCGTGCGGACTCCGATTTCAAACGAAGATCGACTATGATTTGCACGAATTTCCAAATGCCCGCCCCAACAAAGCTCAGGATGATTGGAACAATCCAATTCGAGCGTACTTCGGCATCGAAAAACGAGCAGTAAATACCGGTGAATCCGAAGAAAAGTTGCAGTCCGTCCAAGTCGAGTTTGATCGGCAACTCGCCGATCCGATGTATCCGTTTGGTCATCCACTTGAAATTCACAAGCAGTATCACGATGGCGGTGAAGCCGAGCAGACACGCGAGCGAGAAGATTGTCGAAACCAAAACCGGGGGCACGAATAATCTCCTTCAGTGCGTGAACTCGTCACGCCCTCTCAGCTTTCCATCAACAGCCGGATGGGGTCGCTGAAGAGTTGCGCCAGGCGGGTCGTGAACCTCGCACCGTCGGCGCCGTCGATGACGCGGTGGTCGTAGGTCAGGCTTAACGGCATCATCAGGCGGGGGACGATTATGCCGTCCTTGACGACCGGCATCAGCGTCGACTTGGAGAGGCCCAGAATGGCGACTTCGGGGTAGTTGACGATCGGCGTGAAGCTGGTGCCGCCGATGCCGCCGAGGTTGGTGATGGTGAAGGTACCGCCCCGCATTTCGTCCAGGGTCAGCTTGCCGGTGCGGGCCTTGTCCGCGATGGTTGCGACTTCGACGGCGATATCGCGGATGCTCTTGGTGTCCGCGTTCTTGATGACGGGGACCACAAGACCGCGTTCGGTATCGACCGCGATGCCGATGTGATAATACTTCTTCAGAATCAACTCGCCCGCATTCATGTCGAACGAGCTGTTGAAGGTCGGGAACTCCTTCAGCGCCGCGACGACGGCCTTGACGGCCAGCACGGTCCACGTCACCTTCGGGGCACCCTTGGCGAGGCCTTCGACGATGCGCTTGCGGCCGGCTTCGAGGTCGGTGATGTCCGCGAGATCGTTCTGGGTGACCCTCGGAATCATGCGGGCGGAGATGGTCAGATTCTCGGCGATCTTCTTGCGGATCGGCGAAATCGGCTTCTTCTCGATCGCGCCGAACTTGGCGAAATCGGGCAGCGGCGGATGGTTGAAGACGTCGACGACGGTGCCGCCGGCTTTGGTGGTGACCGACGTGCCGTGGGACTGAACGCGGCCGCGGACGTAAGTCTTGACGTCGTCGATCGTGACGCGGCCGCCTCGGGCGGAGCCGGAGATCTCAGGTAGGCCGACGCCGAGTTCGCGGGCCAGTCGGCGTGTGGCCGGGCCGGCGGCGACGATGGTCTTGGTGCCGACGGCAGCCGTACCGTTGGTCGCAACGAAGGCAGGTGCGGGCTTGGCGGACTTCGGTACTTCCGCCACGGCGGTTGCCGGCGCCTGCGCGGAAGCAGTCGCAAGCACGGGCGCCGAACCCTTCAGCACGAGCACAACGCTGCCGACCGTAAGCTTGTCGCCCGGCTTGGTGCGGATTTCCT
>Ga0163144_10014621_pt1 | contig 16284 bp, 17 predicted proteins | sample OliLak19BULKMAT1_FD_123175 | JGI IMG/M metagenome (GOLD analysis project Ga0163144, IMG submission 123175) | Freshwater microbial mat bacterial communities from Lake Vanda, McMurdo Dry Valleys, Antarctica - Oligotrophic Lake LV.19.BULKMAT1 | ecosystem: Environmental > Aquatic > Freshwater >... | reverse complement strand
GCGATAGAGGCAAGGGACCTCAGACTTACGCGGAAGGTCGGAGATTCCAGACGTGGGCATCACGCACGCGCGGGCTGCATCAGGCAGGCGCGGAAGGCCTCGATGGCGTGCGCGAGGCGTTGTGGGGTGACATCGAGGTGGCAGACCAGGCGCATGCGCTGCGGGCCGCCGGGCATGGTGATCACGCCGTGGACGCGAAGGCGCTCGCACAGCGCGGCGGCGGTTCCGAGGCTCGCTGCTAGATCGATGAAGACCATGTTGGTGTAGACGGGGAAGGCGAGCGTGACGCCGGGGATGGCGGCGAGGGCCGCGCCGAGCTGGCGTGCGTGGTCGTGGTCGTCAGTAAGGCGCGTGACGTGGTGATCCATCGCGTGCATGGCGGCGGCGGCGAGGATGCCGGCCTGGCGCATGTTGCCGCCAAACATTTTGCGGAAGCGGTGGACGCGGGCGATGGTCTTCTCACTGCCGACTACAGCGGAGCCCGCCGGCGCGCCAAGGCCCTTGCTAAAGCAGATGCTGATGGTGTCGGCGTGCTGGGCGAAGTCGCTGGGCGCGAGGCCGCTGGCAGCGCAGGCGTTCCAGAGGCGTGCGCCGTCGATGTGGACGATGAGCCCGTTGCCGCGCGCTTCGTTTGCGCAAGCGGCGAGGCGGTCTAGTGGCCAGACAGAGCCGCCGCCGCGGTTGTGGGTGTTCTCGATCAGGAGCATCTTTGAGTTGGCGAAGTGGTGTGAGCGGGCACGGACCAGCGGGGCGATCTGCTCAGGCGTGAATTGGCCCGGCTCGACGCTTGGGGGTGTGTCGAGCGGGGCGATCATGACGCCTGAGAGTGCCGCGGGCGAGCCGGTCTCGTAGTGGATGATGTGCGAGTCTTTGTGGCAGATGATCTCGTCGCCGGGCTCGGTCTGCGCGCGGATGGCGGTCTGGTTGGCCATGGTGCCGCTGGGCACAAAGCACGCCGCGGGCTTGCCCAGCAGGTGGGCGATGCGCTGCTGAAGGGCGATGACGGTGGGGTCGTCGCCCAGGACATCATCGCCGACCTCGGCGGTGGCGATGGCCTGACGCATGGCGGGGGTTGGGCGCGTAACGGTGTCGGAGCGGAGGTCAACGAAAGGGGGCACGGTGGGCGTGCTGGCGTGGGTGCCGACGTGGGTGCCGGCGTGGGTGCCGTTGGTCGAGTGCGCGTGGTGCATGGGCGAGTTTAGTGGCGGAGTTGGTTTAGGGCGAGATTGGAGGGGGCGGAGATGGGCGAGGAGCGATGAGAGACAAGCGATGAGGGCTGGGGCGTTGAACTGATGGCAGGATCAATTCCTGCCCCACACGCGCGAGTGCAAAGGGACAAAACGACAACCGCCCGCCGGGGTGAGCCGACGGGCGGTCGCGATGGATCAAGACCGGTGCGGCGAAGGGCCCGCTCCGGCGGAAGTCAGGTCAGTCTCAGGCAGCGCGGCGACGACGCCCGGCGGCGAGAGCGCCCAGGCCCAGCAGCGCGGCAGCGCCGGGGGTGGGGATGGTGGTGAAGTTCTGGCCGTCGATCCAGCCTTCCTTGTTGAAGGACCAGCTGGTGAGGCGGCCCGAGCCGTCGGTGGTGCTCTGGAGGCCAGCAACGCTGTGGAACCAGATGCCGTAGCTGGTGTTGAAGGAGACGCCGGTCCACTCGTTCCGGGCGCGATCGATGGGATCGAGGGGCAGGTGGCTTTGGATGCTGGAGGCGTTGAAGGAGACGCTCAGGGTGCGCCTGCCAGCGGCGTCGGTGCGGGCCATGTTGGCGTTGACGCCGTTGACCAGAGCGCCGATGAAGTCGGGGGTCTGGACGCCGGCGCGGGCGGTGCCGTCCTGCCAGCTGCTAGGGCCGTTGAGGCCGTTGTAGGCGTAGATGCTGGCGGTGATGTTGGCGGGGTTGGAAGCGTTGAAGTAGATCATGGCGAGCTCGCCGGAGTGGCCCTTGGGGTTCGGCCCGGGGCTGACGGCCAGCCAGAACCCTTCGGTGATCTGGTTCTGGTAGGTGACCGAGAAGCTGAACTGCCTGGTCGCCGTGTTGTAGGTGTTGGTGAAGGTGTCGACGCGGCCGCCACCATCGTTGATGCCGTAGTCGCCGGCCATCCCACGGGTGAAGTTGAAGATGCGGTTGCTGGCCATGGCCGGGGCCGCGGCGGCAGCGATCACGAGGACGGTAGTTAGAGCGATACGCATTGAAACACTCCTTCAACAAGGCTGTTATTCGACGATCTCACCGATCCGGGCGGCCCCACGCGGACTGCCCGACGACTGACCCCTAAGGGATCGAGCCGGTGATCGGAGCGGTCAAATGGACCCACCCCCCACACAGGCGTGAGCATGAGTCATTAGACCCCATGTTTCAAGAAATCTGATGAAAAATCGGGCTTGATCGAGAGGTTTTTGCAGATCTTCGGACCCTCATCTCGCCCATCTTCACAGAACGATTAGCCCGCGGCGGAACGAAAACGACGGCGCGCCCGAAGTGGGCGAACCGTCTTGGTTGGGTCCTTGCGCAGTGTTGACTGGTTCTTGGCCAAACGCCGTCGGGGCCGGTTGAGCGCTCATCAGCGGCGGCGGCGGCGGCTCATCGAGGTGATTGCGCCGAGGGCGAGCAATCCGGCGGCGGCGGGCGTGGGAACGACCGTGAAGTTTAGAGAATACTCAGTGGGAGGGCCAATTTGCTGGACCCAGAAGGTATAGGTGCCTGCGCCGAGGCCTCCGGTGAAGCCCGTGCCGTTGACGCCTATGGCGGCCAGGAGGTCCTGCCCGACGAGGTCTCCGCCGAAGAGCGCAAAGCCGAGAAGGTCTTCGGGGCCGACGTCATCGGGGGCGAAGGGGAAAGTGGACCCGGGGGCGACGCCGATGAAGGCGGCCTGATCGGAGGAGATGTAATTGTCAAGGGTGATGGACTCGAGGCGTTGGCCTGCGGGGATGGTGATGGTGAAGTAGTCGCGGTCGATGGTGTCGTCGAGTCGGATGCCGCTGATGACGCCGAAGAAGGAGTTATTGCCCAGGGCAAGAGCGATGGCGGTGGGCGCGAGACGGTTATCGGAGACGTCGCCGTTGACCGGCTCGTTGTAGACGACGCCGGCGTGGGCGCTGGTAACAACCAGCCCGGCGAGCATAAGAGCCGAGAGCACGGCTCTGGGTGGCGTTCGGGCAGGAGTTTGCGCGGGCAAGGCGTAGCGAATGGCTCTGGTGGCGTTCTTCAAGCGTTTGATCCTTGGGTTCGTGCGTGCCGGGTTACGGAACAACGCCAGGTGGGCGGCGCGATTGCTCGGGCGGATCAATCTAGGCTGGCCAGCTTTGGACAGTCCGCCACAGGAACATTGTGCCGATGGTCCGGGGCAAATGCCAGTGAATTGAGGAAGAATGCGCTCGGTTTGGCGCGAGTGGAAGGGATTGGGGTCTTTGGCTCATTGGATAGGGTGTGCTGGGGGGCAATGGTCGCGCTGTCGAGGCGTTGATCGGGCCTGGACTTGACGCTCAGGGCGGATGGCGTTCGACCCAGTGCGGGGTTGAGCCCCCCCTCGACCGGTGCGGAATTGACTGCGCTCACGAGCTTGGAAGAGTCGGGGGGTCGGCCCGACCGGAGCGCGAGCCGACGCGTGAACGAGAAGGGCGTGCAAGTGGTTCGGCGCGATCCTGAGTTCTCCTTGGGCACGAGCAAGGCGTCGCTGTTCTATTACGCGCGGTCAACGGCGGAGCTTGCATAGTGGATCCGGCGTGCTGATTTGGGGCTGTCGGTGCGCTGCAGCGCTGCAGTGACGGGCGAGTGCGCGGTGAAGGTCGAGGACTACTACCGGCGGCAGAGCACCGCCAAGGTCCTCGACGGTCATGGACCGTGGGCCCGGATGAACGCGCCGCGCTGGAGCGGCAGCTTCGAAATTGCGAGGGGATCGACTTTACGTCGGGCGAAGGTGAGGCGGGGCGAGGGCGCGCATGGAGTCGGAAGCGGGAAGAGTCCAGTTAGAAAATGGCTGTCCAAACGCACGGACGCCTGATCGAATACCCCAACACCCAAGAGACGGCACATCCACGGGGATAATTTGAAGCCTGAACGTAGGGACCGTTCCGCGAAAAGCCCGCGGGCGATGGTCGGCCGGTGGACACAGCTCCCGTCCGTCGTATCGTCATCATGTTCCGTGGCATCAAGGCCGCGGCAGGGCAAAGCAACACGAAGGAATAGACCATGAGCTCAATGACAACCGCGCATCACATCCAGGTCGAGGGCATGAAGGGCGAGGCGTGTGTGCAGAAGGTTCGCGGCGCGCTTGCTGGCGTCGCGGGCGTGACCGTCGACTCGGTGAAGGTCGGTTCGGCCGAGATTCACTGCAAGGACGACGCGCTGTGCGCGAAGGCCTGCTCAGCGGTGAGCGACGCTGGCTACCGCGCCAGCGAGGCAAACGGCGACTCTGACAAGGCCGGGATCGGGTCGGCAGCGGCCACGGGCTCCAGCACTTCGGGGTCCAGCAAGTCGAACTCGGGCATGTCTGACTCGGGCATGTCGGGCTCGTCAAGCAGCGGGAACTCCGGCTACGGGTCGTCCGGGTCGCAGTCCGGGATGAACAAGCCCAACGCGCATCAGGGCAACGCTGATCACAGCTCGGGGAACAAGGCTCGCGAGTCCGACGCCGCCAACACCGCCGGCCAGAAGAACCGCGACAACAAGTAAGAGCGGTCCGGGTTGAGTGAGAATCAATGCGTGGTGTGGCGGTGGCCGGGTCCACCGCCTCCACGCCGTGGAAGATCAATGGCGGTCTAAAAGGAGGGTGTGAAGATGAACATTGCTATTAAGACGTTTGTTTGGTTCGGCTCGATGGGCCTCTTGGCGGGTTGCAGCGGACTGTCGACGGACGCCGAGCAGCGCAACCCGGCCTCGGTGCGGATCGAGGCCTCCTCACGCGACATCGTCTCGGGCGAAACGGTCACTCTCACGGCGCGGACGCGCGACACCTACGGGCGCAGCCCCACGGTGCGGTGGACTTCATCCGCTGGCAGCTTGACAACTGAGCAGGACGGGCGGGTCGCTCGGGTTCGGTTCAACGAGCCAGGGACGTACAGCGTAAAAGCCGCGCTCTCGATCGACGGGCGCGAGGTGCAGAGCGACATGGTAGAGGTTCGCGTAAAGCCCGTGAGCTGAAGCGCAGCAAGCGATCGGATCGGGATTGAGACGGGATGTATCGGGTCGGCGGCGGGTGCTTGAAGGGCCCTGCTGCGGACGAAGTTAACACCCTTCTAACAAGCAGGAGTTTAGAATGTCGCAGAGCAAAAGCCCCGTGGCGGGCACGTGGAATGACGGCCAGCAGTCGGCGGACGAGCCCTCTCGTTTGGGCGAGCACGTTGACCATTTCAAGGAGCACCTGAGCGCGGCCGGGCAAGATGCGGCGAACGCGGCCCGCAGCGGTTTGACTGCGGCGCAGCAGGCGGCTTGCCGGTCAATGGATTCGGCCAAGCGTCAGGGGCAGGAGGCCATGAGCGCGGTCTCGAAGAAGGTCAGTGACAATCCGATGGTCAGCCTTGGGGTTGCCGCGGGCGTGGGCCTGCTGGTTGGTCTGCTGATCTTCCGTCGTCGGAGCTGAGGTTAGGAGTTGACTCTTGAAGCGCATTGCGGAGCTGATGGTACATGCGGCGAACTTGGCCGAGGCTGAGGGGCGGTCTCTGCGCGGAGTAGTTCGCGAGGAGGCCGCCTCGGCACAGAGGGGGCTAGCCAGACTAGGGGTGGCGGCGTTTCTGCTGGTTGGGGCCGTCGTGCTGATGCTGGGCGGGCTGGGCCTTGCGGGCGTTGGCGTATTCAGGGTGATCCAAGGGGCTTGGGGCGCGACGGCGGCCTCGGGCCTGCTCGGGTTTGCGCTGCTGGCGCTGGCAGCCGTGGCGCTCTGGCGGTTTTATGAAAGGCTTGGGCGATGAATGTCGAGCAAGCGAAGGCCAACCTGCTGGGCTGGGCCGTTGAGCAGGACGCTCAGCGAGAGCAAGCGGCGAGCGAGGCGCGGCGCAAGTGGCGGCGCTGGGCGCCGCTGGGCGCGATAGGCGCGGGTGTGGTCGCTGGCGGGTTGCTGCGGCGTCCCCGAGGTGGTGGGGTTGGGATGTTGGCGTCGGTAGCGGTGCTGGCGCGCTTCTTGCCGATTGCGCTGCCGCTGCTGGGGCCACGCCTGACCCAAGGGCTGGCGCAGTTGTGGGGCGGTAAGGCGCAGCCTAAGGCTGGATCGGCAGAGGCCAAGACTCCGAGCGAAGCGGCTACCGCCGCTTCCGCTGGCAGTGCTGCGGCCAAGCGAGACACGACTACGCGCGAAGCGGCGGTGCTGAGTGCGCGTGCCGCGAAGGCCGGACCGAGCGGCGCGTAAGCGTCGTGTTTTTCGGCTGTTATGACACAGATGGCGGCCAAGCCGGGGGGCCAAAACCGCGTGCCTGACGCTCAAGCGCCGGCGGTAGCCTTGTCGCGCCCTTGCCGCTCGGTGCGCTTTCGCATGCTCTCGTCAAGGATGCGCTTGCGGAGGCGGACGGTCTTGGGCGTGATCTCGACGAGCTCATCGTCCTCGATGTACTCAAGGGCGGCCTCGAGGCTGAGCTTTCGGTGGCCCTTGAGCACGACGGTGGCTTCCTTGGCCGAGACACGAAAGTTGGTAAGCTGCTTGAGGCGCGTGATGTGGAAGGGCAGGTCGTTGTCGCGGTTGTGCTCGCCGACGATCATCCCAACGTAGACCTTCTCACCCGGCGCGACAAAGAGCACGCCGCGTTCTGAGGCAAGTTCGCACGCGTAGCCGGTGACCTCGCCGGGATCGGTAGCGATGAGCACGCCCTGGAGACGGTGGGGCGTCTCGCCCGTGGCGGGGGCAAAGCGGAGGAACGAGCTGTGCATGATGCCCTCGCCCTGCGTGGCGGTCAGGACCTTGCTGCGCAGGCCGATCATGCCTTTGGCTGGGATCTCAAACGACAGGTGCGTGAGCGTGTCGGTGCGGTTGTCCATGTTCTTCAGCTCGCCCCGTCGCGCGCCGATGAGCTCCATGACCGAGCCGACGGCGTGCGGGGGCACGTCGATGACGAGCTGCTCGATGGGCTCGTGCGGGACGCCGTCGATCTCCTTGATGATGACCTCGGGCTTACCGACGGAGAGCTCAAAGCCCTCGCGGCGCATGGTCTCAAGCAGGATGCCCAGGTGCAGCAGCCCGCGTCCGCTGACGGCAAACTCATCGCCCGAGCGGCCGGGGGCGATGCGCATGGCGACGTTGGTCTCGGCCTCGCGGTAGATCCGCTCGCGGATCTGGCGGCTGGTGACTTTGTCGCCGTCTTGACCGCCAAAGGGCGAGTCGTTGACGCGGAAGACCATGGTGATGGTCGGCTCGTCGATGGTGACCGGCGGGAGCGCCGAGGGGTGCTCGGGGTGGCACACGGTGTCGCCGATGTCGCAGCTATCGAGCCCGACGACGGCGCAGAGGTCGCCGGCGTGGACCTCGTCTGCCTCGACGCGGCCGAGGCCTTGGAAGCGGTAGAGCTTGCCGACGCGGTTGTTGACCTGCTTGTTCCCGCTGCCGGTATCGCGCTTGACGCTGGTGACCTGCTGGCCGGTGCGGATGCTGCCCGAGTAGACGCGCCCGATGCCGATGCGCCCGACGTACTCGGAGTAGTCAAGCGTGGTAATGAGCATGGCCAGCGGCTTGTTGGGGTCGTCCTGCGGCGCGGGTACCTGCTTGCAGATGGCCTCGAACACGGGGCGAAGGTCGCCGTCCTTGCGGGTCCCGTCGGCGGCCTCAAGGGCGTGCTCGGCGGTTTCGTAAGCCCAGCCCTCGCGGGCGGATGCGTAGATGATCGGGAAGTCCATCGCCAGCTCTTCGGCACCCAGCTCGACCATCAGGTCAAAGACCTCGTTTTGTACCGCCGAGGGGCGCGCGCCCTGGCGGTCGCACTTGTTGACCACCACCACCGGGCGCAGGCCTGCGGCGAGGGCCTTGCCCAGCACGAAGCGCGTCTGCGGCATCGGCCCGTCGAAAGCGTCAACCACCAGCAGGCAGCCGTCGGCCATGCGGAGAACGCGCTCAACCTCGCCGCCGAAGTCGGCGTGGCCCGGGGTGTCGATGATGTTGATGAGCATCGGCTCGGTCTGCCCGTCGGGGACGTACTGGACCGCGCAGTTCTTGGAGAAGATCGTGATCCCGCGCTCGCGCTCGAGGGGGTTGGAGTCCATGATCAGCCCGTGCTGGCCGCCCTGGAGCTTCTCGAGCTCGCCTGAGCGGAACTGCCCGCTCTGAAACAGCAGCTTGTCGACAAGGCTGGTTTTGCCGTGGTCAACGTGGGCGATGATGGCGACGTTGCGGATCCGCTCTGGAGGAAAACTCGGCATTCTTGGCCCCGATCGTGCCCGCCCCGGGGGCGCGCACGCAATGTGCAATCAACGCTCAGACCGCCCGACTGGAACCCACGCACCGGGGCTCACGGCCCCATCGTGCGCAGGCAACCCGGGCCCGCTCCTTCGGCGCGGGGGCTCAACGCACGCCCCTGACCGCCGTAAGGACGCCAAGGTTAGGGTCGCACGGCGCGATTGTCGCTTCCGCGTGCAAAGCGAGGGGTTGTGTGGTGCTTAGCCGGCCCAAACAGGGGCCGCGGGCCACCACCGCCGCGGCTATGGGCCCCATAGCACGCGGACCTCGACGTGCTGCAGGATCTGCTCGGGCCCAGCTTCAGTCAGCCACGCATCAAGATCGAGCCGGTGCAGCGATGAGACCTGCGCGCCGATCAGCGCCAGCGCCGGGGGTAGCTGCGCGAGCAGCCCGCGCGGGCTTGAGCGCACCCGAACGGTGTATCGCCGCGCGGTGGCAACATCCGCCCCCACTTCTGCCCCCACTTCTGCCCCCACGTTTGCCAGCCCCGCTGGATCGGGCATGATCGCGCCGCGCAGCGCGGCTTCGGCCGTCTCGGGCCCCGGCCAAACGCCGCCGCCCTCTGGTGCCTCTCGCGGCTGCGCGGGTGTGGCCTGCCAGACGCACCAGGCATTGCTCGATTGCACGCCAGGTGGAATGTCCGCCTGGGCCGCAGCTTCCGTCCAGCCCCACCAGGCCAGCTCGGCCCCGTCACCAACCCACGGGAAGCCCGTCGTGCCCGGTGGAAGCTGCGCGCGGACCGCCCGCCGCCCGTTACTGCCGGCGAGCGCGAGCAGCTCAGCGCTCGGAGGCGTGGCGCGATCACGCAGCACCTTTAGCAGCGCAAGACCGACGGCGTCGAGCGTGCCGGCGCTCTGCGATTGATCGCACCGGACCGCGAGCTGCACGCTCATGTGCCCGCCGCTGGCCGGCGCACGAACGACCGCGACCACCGGGCCCACAAGCGGGGCCTGCGACGCGCCAGCAGCGACCGCTTTGCCAGCAATTGGGCCGCCTGGAACTGGCCGGCTTGGGACTGGGCCGAGCGTCAGCTCGCGGCGACCGGCGTCAAGCCAGAGCAGCTCTTGCCACGCGGCGTGAGCGGCCAGCAGCACGCCGCCGCCGACTGGCCGCGCGAAGAGCTGTTGCGTCTCGGGCATCAGCCGATTGATCAGCCCGGGGTCTAAGAGTTTGCGGGCCGGCTCACCCCCGCGCGCGACGGCCGCGAGCTCTGCCGGCCCAGAAGTGTGGCTCGAAATGCTCCGGAGCGTCCATCGGTCGCCCTGAACCATCAGCCCACCCGCCAGCGAGTGGTCGGGCTGACCGCCCCTGAACCAGCCGTGCACGCGGCCGTGAGGGCCAGCCAGACCGTTCCACGCCCTGGCCCGCTGCCAGAGTGCCAGCGCGCCGAGTGATCCTGCTGGGCGAAGAGTGGCGGGCGGGGCGGGCGGGGCAGGCGCATCTGCGCCGACGAGGACGGGGGGAGAATGGCGGAGCGCTGGTTGAGCAGGTCGGTTGCTTAGCAGGCCGGTGAGCTTGGCCATGATCGCTGGCGGCGTCTGAGCCGACATGAGCACCGCCGCGTGATTGCGCTGGGTTGCGCGCGGGGCGTCGCCGCCGTCAACAGCAGCGGGCTCACCGGCGGGTCGCTCGAGCCGGCGGACCATCAGGGCCATCGAGCCGCGGTCGATGCTGAGCACGGCCTGCGCGCCTGCGACGCCCTCAATGACGCCGCGCGGCGCAGCCTCAAGGCGCGCGGTGAGGCGATCAACCGTGGCTTTCGAGACCAGCGTCACCGCGCACCACCAGCGCTCACCGGTTGACTCAGCCGCGGTCGCGCGAACGCCCACGACGCAGAGTCCACCGGCGAAAAGCTCATCAAGCAGCTCATCGCTCGTGCGGCCCATGGCCGTGCACAGGTCTTGCCAGGGCGCGTCCAACGTCCGCAATAATCCGGCGCGGACCAGCACGCGCGAGGGCTCACTGCCGATCAGCTGGGCGCGCAGCGCAAGTGGGTCGGCACTTACCAGCAAGATCTCGACCTCCGCGCCGCCCTCGGCGTCAAGGCTCAGGCCCTCGGCCAGTGACATGATCGTGGGCCCGCTCTCTGCGGGTGCGGGCTGGTGGGCGGTGGCCGCTGCCACGGCGGGGCCTGCGAGAATCAGCGACGCCGCAAGCGTGAACCACGCGGCCAGAGTGGGCCAACGGGGTAGTGCGAGCGACGTGGGCCGCGCCGTCAGCCGCGGGCCAGCGCAGGCGCGAAAGTTTTGTAGGGGACGCACGCACCCGGTGATGATCACCGAGGCCCGCTCAGCGGCGCGCCCAGCACCCCGCCGGTCAGCTCATCAAGCAGCGGGCACCCGCCACCCTGCAGGCAATGGGCGTCAGGCGAGGCGACGGGCTCGAAGCCGCCAAGCGGTCCACCACGTGAACCGACGCGAGAGCCGACGGCGGCACCGACCGGCTCAGCCAAGCTGCGGGCCCGGCGCACGATCACGCGGACGGTCTGCTCAGCGACGCCCTGCTCAAACATTGCGTCGTCGTTGATCAGGGAGCCGCGCGTTTGCCAGCCGAGACTGGGCACAACACGAAGGCTTGAGGCCATCGGCAGCATCGGCCCGGCCCAGCGGGCCAGCGGGGCGCGTGAATCGGTGAAGGCGTCGGCATCATCACCGGGACTGCCCAACAGCACGGCGGCCTCAAAGGCCTGCGGCGTGCGTTCGATGGCGCGGAGTGTCATCGCCGCGCGGCTTGAGGTCTCGCTGAAGGCGCGCGAGAGGGGCCGTGCGCCGGGGTTTGCCCAGGGCATTGCCTCAGGGGCCCACATCGCGCCGATGGCCACAGCGGTGCTCATGCCGACCAGCGCCGCGCCGCCAACGAGCCTTGCCCACCGGCGCGTCCGGCGGCGATGCGCATCAGCAAACGGCGTGGCGCGGTTGACGCGCGAGAGTATCGCGGCTGAAAAGTCGGGCGATAACGCCTGGCCCAGCGAGCGAAGCTGCTCTTCAGGCGTGGGCTGCCCGGCGCTATCGAAAAGCGGCAGGCCATCAGAGGGCTCAGAAGGGCGAAAGCCGAGACCGGCGGACTCATGATCGGGCGTGCTCACGCGGGCACCTCCGCCAGCCAGGCGACGATGCTGACGTCTTCGGCCAGCGCGCTGCGCAGGCGAGCCCGCGCGCGGAATAGGTGGCTCTTGACCGTGCCTACCGGCAGGTCCATGTACTGGCCGATCTGCTCGACGGGCCAGCGGAGCTGATAGAAGAGCACGATGACCTCGCGCTGCTCGGCGCTGAGCCGTCCGAGGGCCCGCTGCAGCGCGCCAGAGGCGCCGTCGATCAACTCGGCGGGCGTGCCTTCATCAGACGGACTCGGCGACGACCCAATGTGCCCTGTGCTTGAAGCCGCGCCGACTACGCCGGAGTCGAACGTGGGCGCGAGCTTGGCGCGGGCGTTGACGTGCAGGCGCTTGGCGATGGTGAACAGCCAAGTGCTGAAGCGGTACTGCTCGTCGTAGCGGGCCAGGTGGGTGAGGGCCCGGACGAAGGCCTCCTGCGTGACGTCTTCGGCGACCTCCGGCCGCCCGGTCATCCGCAGCATGTAGCTGAACAGCGGCCCCTGATAAGCCCGCACCAACGCCTCGGCGGCGTCACGATCGCCCGCGACCACGCGGCGGATCAAGGCGCGTTCTTCCCGGGCGCTGAGCATGCACAAGTGTACAACCCAAACCGTGCAGGGGTTGCAAATCGCACAGGCGGTTTAGCGGGACCAGGTGAAGGCCGGGGCGGCTGGTTCTCGGGCCAATAGTTGGGCCTATGCGGACGCGAGTTCAAGATCGACCGCCTCCCGCCCCCCCACTTCCTGCTCCACTGCCGCGGGCTTGGTTCGCGCGCGAGGCACGGGCAGTGGCCAAAGGGTTGATCGGGACGATGCTTGTCCGGGCCTGGCCCGACGGGCGGCGGTTTGCGGGGCGTGTCGTCGAGACCGAGGCGTATCTGGGGCCTAGGGACGCGGGGTGTCACACCTTTGGGGGCCGGCGCACGCCGCGGGTTGCGAGCATGTGGAAGCAGGCTGGCACGGGCTACATCTACTTCACCTATGGGATGCACCACATGCTCAATGTGGTGTGCGGGCCAGCGGCGGTGACCAATCCGGGGGGCGGCGGGATCGGCATGGCGGTACTGATTCGGGCAGTTGAGCCGATTGTGGTTGATAGCGTGCTCATCGACGCCGAAAACAGGTCTAAGTTCCGCGATTTGTGCCGCGGGCCGGGCCGGCTGTGCAAGCACCTAGAAATGGACCGCGGCCTTGATGGTCTGGATCTGACCGTGGGTCAGGTTCTCTGGTTGGGCTTGCCGGGGGAGGTTTCGCGCGTGAAGGTGGCGACTTCCGCGCGGGTTGGCCTTGGCAATACGCCCAGCCCTTGGCTGGAGCGCAAGCTGCGGTACTTTGACGGCGCATCGTCTTGGGTAAGTGGACCCCGTGCAATGCCTGTGAAGCCCGCGTAGAGTAGGAATATGTCTTTTGAACGCGAGCCAGACTGGACCATGATTCGGGCGCGGGCGGCGGCGCTCTCGCCCGGGGCGTTCGCGTTCGTGGTCGAGGGGCTGCGGTTCGCGGTTGAGCAGGTCTACAAGGCTCGGGCCCGCGGCGGTGATGTCTCCGAGCAGCGCGGCTTTGTGATCGAAGAATCCCGGCACGTCACGGGCCAGCAGCTCTCGGTAGCGCTGAAGGTCTTGGCCCAAACCCGGTACGGGATGATGGCCGGGACGGTGCTGCGGCACTGGGGCCTGCGCGGCACGGCGGACTTTGGCGCGATCGTCTACGCGATGATCGACCGGGGCGACATGCGCCGCAGCGATGACGATCGCTTCGAAGACTTTGTGGGGGTCTATGACTTTGACGAGGTCTTTGCGTTGGGCGCTGAGGGCGCGCGGGCTTAGCGATTCGCGCACCGGGCGAAGCGAGGGCCGAGCGAAGTGTGGTTGCAGCTTTAGGGGGCAGCGGCTTGTGTGCCGGGGTGTGTCCGGCGCTGAGCATCAAGCTTGCACGCGATTGAGCCCCGCGTCTCTTTCAACGTGCGTCAGTTGGCGGGGGCTCGACGTCTCACGCCGTGCGGGCCGCGGTACCGATAAGACGCTGTGGCCCCAAACACCTCTCAAAACGACGGCGAAACGCAGTCGCCGACCGCACCCCCCGTGCCCGCGCAGGGCGCGTGGTCAAGCCTGCACCTGTGGCAGATTCAGCCGCTGCGCGACGTGCTGCTGATCATGTCAGTGTTCGGGGTGCTGTGGCTGGGGTATCGGCTCAGTGTGGTGACGGTGCCGATCCTGCTGGCGATGCTGCTGGCGTACTTGGTAGAGCCGTTTGTAATGTGGCTGACGAAGTGGCGGATCGTGGGGCGTCCCGGCGCGGCGCTGGGGCTCATCTTCGGTGCGCTGCTGGTGATTGTGGTGCCAGCGAGCGTCGGCCTGAGCGTCGGCGGCGTTCAGGCCGCGTCGTACGCGCAGAACCTCAGCCGCAAAGTCGGCGCGCTGCTGACGAGCATCGAGAAGCCGCAGGACGCAGAGCTGGCCGGCAAGGTCGATGCGCTGGGCCCGGCGTGGAACAAGATCCGCACGCGGCTGGTGGCGCTGCAGGTTGAGCACGAGCGTGTCGCGGCAATGGACCGCGGCGAGATCCCGCTGACGCCGCCACCGGGGAGCGTGCCGGCGGGGCCGGAGGCAACGCTCCGCGATCAGCCCGATCGGCTCGCGGCCGCGATGTACAACGTTGGGCAGAGGTCGATTGTCTGGCTTCGTGAGAACGCGCAGGACGTGGGCGGACGGGCGCTCTCGACGGGCGCGGGCGTGCTCGGGGCGCTCACCAGTGTCGCGGGCTCGCTCACGGCCGTGGGCTTTGGCGCGTTCCTTACGGCGTTCTTTTTCTACTTCTTTTGCACGGGCTGGGGGCGTGTCATGGGCTTCTGGGAGAGCCTGATCCCCGAGCGGCGCAAGGGCTGGGTGATTGACCTGCTGTCGAAGATGGACCTCGTGATCGCCGGCTTCGTCCGCGGTCGGCTGACGATTTGCGCGGTGCTGGTGGTGCACTACACGCTGGGGTACTGGCTCGTGGGCGTGCCCGCGCCGCTGGTGCTCGGGCCGATCATCGGGGTGCTGGCGCTGCTGCCATATGTGGCGGCCATCGGGATGCCCATCGCCATCGCGCTGATGTTGCTGAGCCCGCCCGAGGAAGGGATTCGGGCGGCGATGTGGTGGGCGGTGGTGGGCCCTCTAATTGTGCACGGGCTTGCGCAGGTGGTGGACGACTACATACTGACGCCGCGCATCCAGGGTGATCGCACGGGGATGGGCACGCCGAGCATCTTGTTCGCGAGCGTGGCGGGCGGCATCTTGGCCGGCTTTTACGGGTTGCTGCTGGCGATCCCCGTGGCGGCGTGCCTGAAGATCGTGCTGCGCGAGGTGGTCTGGCCGCGTTTTAAGGCGTGGGCCGAGGGCCGCGCCAAAGACCCACTTCCGGTCTCGCGGTAAAGCCGGCAGTCAGCGTGTGGGCTTGAAGCGCGCGGCGGGCTCAGTGGGCAACACCGTGGCGCACGTCGGGCAGCGCGGGCCGCGCCCGCGCAGGTCGGCCGCGGTCAAGGCTTGATCACAAGTGGGGCAGTTGGCCAAAACCTTTGGGCGTTCGCGAGGCGGGAGCAGCTCGCCACACTCCGGGCAGCGGGTGCCCATCGCCTCAGGGGTGAGCCCTTCAAGGTCATAGTGGCAGCTCGGGCAATAGACGTGGAGGTTGGGCGGACGGCGGAGCGTGGCGATCCACAGGCCGATGATCGAGACAAGCGCGGCTTCGGCGTAAATCAGCACGCTGATGACCTCGCCACCCTTGGGCACAAAGCTCTTAATCGTTGGCGCCAGCGCCCAGACCACCGAACCGGCGACGATGGCCAGCACAAAGCCGGGCCAGGTCCGCCGAAGGCGGTAGATCAGGAACCAGACAATCACGGGATAGATCGCGGCCAAAATCAACGCGGGAGCGGGACACCGTGGGCGCTTTGATCGCCCCGTCGGCGGTGCCGGGGGCGGGTTGAGGTGCACGGTGGCCGGCGCTCGGCGGCTCCGCGGGTGGGCACTGATCATTCGCCGTCGGCGGGCGCGGGGCCAGCGGGTTTCTCAGCTCATATGCTGCGCGTGCCATGAGCAAGCCGGCGGCAAAGGCTGAAGGCGGCACGCGCGAGCGAATCGACGCGGACGCAGCCAAGCCTAACCCGGCGTTGCCTGCTGTCGGCGTCACGCTGCCGCGCGCCACGCGGGCCCAGCGCGACCGTGCCACGCGGGCATTGGCGTTGCTGGCTACGCACTACCCGCACGCGCACTGCGAGCTGGTCCACAGCCGCCCGCACGAGCTGCTGGTGGCGACGATCCTCTCGGCGCAGGCGACTGACGTGAGCGTGAACAAAGCGACGCCCGCGCTGTTCGCGGCCTTCAAGACGCCGACGGACTTCGCGGCCAGCACGCCCGAGGCCATCGAGCCGTACATCAAGTCAATCGGGCTGTTCCGGTCAAAGGCCAAGGCGGTCCAATCGGCGATGCGTGACGTGGTCGAACGATTCGGCGGGCAGGTGCCACCGACGATGGACGAGCTGCTGACGCTGCGCGGGGTGGCTCGCAAGACTGCCGGCGTCGTTCTGGGCAACGCCTTTGGCATCAACATGAACGTGGTGGTGGACACGCATGTGCACCGCCTGAGCCAGCGGCTCGGGCTCGTTAAGCTCGGCGCGAACGTCCAGCAGACCGAGCGGGCCCTGATGGCCAGCTTCCCGCGCGAGAGCTGGTGCGACCTCTCGCACAGGCTGATCTTCCACGGGCGGTACGCCTGCAAGGCCCGTGGCGTCGCGTGCGGGCAGCACCCGATCTGCGCCGAGCTTGGCCAGCGCTGCGAG
>Ga0163144_10014617_pt1 | contig 16285 bp, 13 predicted proteins | sample OliLak19BULKMAT1_FD_123175 | JGI IMG/M metagenome (GOLD analysis project Ga0163144, IMG submission 123175) | Freshwater microbial mat bacterial communities from Lake Vanda, McMurdo Dry Valleys, Antarctica - Oligotrophic Lake LV.19.BULKMAT1 | ecosystem: Environmental > Aquatic > Freshwater >... | reverse complement strand
GTGCGTCCGAACTTGCGCTCGGCGTCGCGCGCCATGCGCTGTGCATCATCGCGCACCTCCGCATCGCTGCCAGCACCCCACCTGGGAAAGGCCGCGGCAGGGAGCATCAGACACTCACGGATCTCGTTCACATCCGCAGTCCCGCCCAGCGCGCGGAAGTGGCGCAACTGTTCGTAGCGCTGCAGCCAGCCCTCGCTGTCACCCTTGACCCGTTTGCCCGTGCCGGGGTCCACGGTCAGCGGACCGTTCTTGAAGACGTTCTGGATGTGTTTGGCCGCGTTCAGCTCGAGCTGCTTCCGTGCCGCAACCCCACCCTTGACCGCAGCGTCATCGGGAAACTGCTCGGCGGCGTCGGCCATGTCTTCGATGCCGAGTGTGCTGCCATTGAGCCACTTGGGATTGCGCACGGCCAGATAACCGTGCAGCAGCATGTCGTGCAGCACGCCTGGCATCACCATGCGCGGCATCATCACCGGCGGCATGCTCCCGGGGAAGAACATCACGAGGTAGCGATCCATCGCCTGCGTGAAGCTGACGTTCTGCGCCTCGGCGCCGTGATTGAAGACCGGCTTCTCGACGCGGCCACAGGCTGTGTTCAGCTGTGGAATGAATGCGGAGACAAAGCCGGAGGCCGCGCTCCGCCCGTGGGCGTCCTTGACGGAGCTGATGTCGGTCTTGCCTCCCAGTGTCGAGACATGCGGCACCACCATCCACATGTCGTAGTCTCCCGTGACCGGTGTGCCTTTGTATCCCCACACGTAGAGCGGCACCGCGGTTGCGTCGGACAAGGTCTCCGTCAGTGCCTTCGGATACCAGTAGACCTTCCCGCTCTGCTTCTCCATCGCGAAATGGACGGTCGGACTCTTTGGACTCAGGAAATGGCGGTACTGCTTCTCGGGGTCTACGCCGGGGGTCGGGATGGCCATTTCGGTCATCTGCTCGAAATGTGACTGTCCGTTCAGCTGATCAAAGAGTCCATTGCCGAGCGAAAGATGAATGACCTGTGCCTGGCCATGTCCGTGGTAGTGTGGATTGGCATTCGGGGCCCCCTTGGGCGCCTTGCAGAAGGCCTGATCACAGGGCACGAGCCCTGACATGGGGCCAAAATCGGAACTCTTGTCGTGCACGTCCATGCTCTTGGTGGCGAACCCTGCAGCGATGAGCCGCATCGTGGGCACGGTCGACGGGCGCAGGATCAGAAAGCAGTTGGCGTCCTGACACGCGCCATGGATCGCGCGCAGGTGTACGTCGACCACGCCGCTGTTCTGCGGCGTGGCGGCATTGAACTTCGATGCATCGATCGCCATCGGGACTCTCTCAGTGGCTTGGCGGGCGGGTCGCGGGCAGGTGAGTACCTAGCGCGCGTCCCGCCAGACGGCAATGCTCCGGCCCTCGAGCGGTAGCCGGTCGTGGCGTCGTGGCGACGCGGCGCGGGGCTGGGCGACTGGTTCGTGCGGCCGGGGGAGCCGGGAGGGAGCGCCGAGCCGTCATTTGCCGCCGGTTGGTCACGGCCACGCCGCGCGAGGGTCGACGCCTCGCTGAGCGTGGAAAGCGGGGTATATTCCCACATGGGAGCGGAACCCCGGTCCCATGAGTCAGGTAAATGGACGTCAGCGGAGAACTGGTCATCTCGACTCCCGAACAGGCGAGCGACCGGAGGGCCAACCTGGTCCTTCGTGCGCTCATCGACGAAATGCTGGAACGGGTCCGCGGGTTGAATGCCACGCCGTCGACGATGACGACCGATGAACGGGCGCGCGCCGAGTCGGAGCTCGAGTCGATCATGGCACGAGTTCGCCGCTATTCCGCGTTGCGTGACCAGCAGGGCTAACGTCGTACCATCACCGGGCTGCTGCGCATGTGGTTTGTGCGGTACCCCACTTCAGCAGCACGGTCGGCCTCATGAATACGCGCTCGAAGTTTCTGCTTGGCGGTCTGATGATCCTTGGGACCGCCAGTTTTCTGGCCGCCAAGAGCACGGCTGCCACGGCGCAGTTCTACCTCACGCCGCACGAGCTGGCAGGCCGGCTCAAGGCTGATGACTCGTTCCGCGACAACGGGATGAAGGTCGGCGGTCGGGTGGTGCCAGGCACCATCGTCCGTTCACCGGGCAACAAGGAAGTCCGTTTCGTGATGCGTGATACCATGGCCACCAGCGAGGCACGCTTCACGGTGGTCTACAAAGGCATCATCCCCGACACCTTCACCGACAGCGTCGATGTGGTGGTGGAGGGCAGGCTCGACTCCGGCAACACGTTCCAGGCGACGGTCTTGCTGGCCAAGTGCGCGACGCGCTACGAGAACGCCCCGGTCAAGCCCGGCGCGCCCGGTGAGCAAGGTGGTCATCCGGCAGGCGTTCCGAAGGGTCCGAGTTCGGCGCCCCAGCCGTGATTCTTCTCGGGGAGTTGTCGCTCTGGGTGTCGCTCCTGATGGCCATCTGGATGACGACGGTGAGCTACGCGGGTGGCGGGACCCGCCGCAGTGCGCTGGTGATGAGCGGTGAGCGCGCCACATATGCGACGCTCTTTTTCGTGCTGATGGCCAGCGCCGGACTCTGGACCGCGCTCTTCACGCACGACTTCTCGCTCAAGTTCGTCGCCAGCTACACCAGCGCGAACCTGCCGAAGGTCTATCTCTTCAGTGCATTCTGGGCAGGGCAGTCCGGCTCGCTGCTGTTCTGGGCGTTGATCCTGGCCAGTTTCAGCGCGATCGCCGTGTTCGCCAATCGCACCAGGAATCGCGAACTGATGCCATGGGTGACGGGCACGCTCGGCGTCGTACTGATCTTCTTCATCGGCACGATCCTGTTCGCGGCCAATCCCTACGAACGGATGGAGTGGGTGCCACCCGATGGGCGCGGAATGAACCCGCAGCTCCAGAATCCGGGCATGGCGATCCATCCGCCGATGCTCTATCTGGGTTGGGTTGGCACGACGATTCCGTTCGCGTTTGCGATCGGCGCGCTGGTCACGCGGCGCCTCGATACCGAGTGGCTCGCGGCCATCCGCCGCTGGAGCCTGATCAGCTGGTTCTTTCTCACCATCGGCCTCGTGCTCGGCATGTGGTGGGCGTATGTGGAACTGGGCTGGGGCGGCTATTGGGCGTGGGATCCGGTCGAGAATGCGCCGCTCACGTCGTGGCTCTGCCAGACGGCGTTCCTGCACTCGATCATGATCCAGGAAAAGCGCGGCATGCTGCGCAAATGGAACGTCACGCTGGTGATTGCCGCGTTTCTGTTGAGCATCCTGGGCACCTTCCTGACGCGCAGTGGTGTGATCGAGAGTGTGCACAGCTTCGCGCAGAGCCCGATCGGCAACTACTTCTCGACGTTCCTCATCCTGATCTTCGTGGTGACGACCATCCTCGTGATGACGCGCCTGAAGGACATGGAGGCCAAGGCGCAGCTCGAAAGCATGATCAGCCGCGAAGCGGCGTTCCTGTACAACAACCTCGTGCTGGTCGGCATCGCGTTCAGCGTGCTCTGGGGCACACTCTTCCCGATCATCAGCGAAGCGGTGCGTGGCACGAAGATCACGGTCGGTCCGCCATTCTTCAATTCGGTGAACGTGCCGCTGGGCCTTGGATTGCTGGCGCTGACCGGCATCGGTCCGCTCATCGCGTGGCGCCGTGCGAGCGTCGAGAATGTGCGTCGTCAGTTCATTTTTCCCGTGGCGGCGGGGCTGACCACCGGCGCGGTGCTGATGGCGCTTGGCATGCGCGCGTTCTCGCCGATCGTGGCGTACATCCTGGTCGGTTTCGTGGTCGGCACGATCTCGCAGGAGTTCTTCAAGGGCACGCGCGCGCGGATGCGGATGTATGCGGAGAACGTCGTGCTGGCGTCGCTGCGTCTGATCGGCAACAACCGGCGTCGTTACGGTGGCTACATCGTGCACCTCGGTGTGGCGATGATTTTCGCCGCCTTCGCCGGTTTTGCATTCAAGAAGGAATTCGACGTCTCGCTGAAGACGGGTGAAGTATTCCGCGCCACCGATCCCTTTGGGCACCAGTGGACATTCACCAGCCAGGGCGTGAGCGAGTTCAAGCGACTGAATCGCTACGTGACCGCGGTGGCGTTGTCGGTCACGCGTGACGGCAAGCCGATGCCGGTGCTGAGCAGCGAGAAGCGTCAGCATGTGGACAGCAATGATCAGCCGACCTTCGAGCCAAGCACCGAGGTCGGGTTGTATGAGACCGCCATGCAGGATGTCTATATGGTGTTCTCGGGCATGATCGGACCGGATCAGGCCGAAGTGCGCCTGAGCTTCAATCCGCTCGTCTGGTGGGTCTGGTACGGCGGCATGGTGATGGCCATCGGTGGGCTGATCGTGATGTGGCCGCAGGCCGAAAAGAAGCGCCAGGGCGGATATGTGACGGTGCTGACGCCGGGCTCAGAGGCGCTCGCGCCGGCCGGTGTGCCGTGAGTGAGCGCATGTCGACGCGTCGTGATTTCTTGCGTGCCGGCGGTCTTCTGACGGCGGGAGTGCTGTTGGCTCCGCGTCTGCGGGCGCAGCCGCCGCCGACGCAGGGCGCCGCCAACATCGAGATGCCGCAGACGACGTACAAGCCGGTGTCACTGCCGAGAAAGCCAGGGGCCAAGCCGCTGGTGGCGCAGCTGGAACGCGACGAGCTGGAACGTGGGCTCAAGTGTGCCTGTCCCTGCAAGCTGGATGTGTTCATCTGTCGCACCACCGACTTCCAGTGCGGTATCAGCCCGGCCATGCACTCCGATGTGGTGCGTCTGGTCGAGGGTGGCTACAGCGCCGATGAGATCATCGCGGCGTTCACCACGGTGTACGGGGAGCGGGTGCTGATGGCTCCGATCAAGGAAGGGTTCAACATCGCTGGCTATGTCGTGCCGTTCATCACGGTCGGGATTGGCGGAACGATGCTGGTGGCGCTGCTGCGTCGATGGAAACGTGAGACCGATGCGCAGGCACCGGCGCTCGCGACCAAGTCCGTCCTGCCGATTGCCGGTGGAATGCCAGCGGCAACCGATGATGAGTTGCGCCGGCTTCAGGCCGCCGTTCATGGTACCGCTGAGCGATGAATGAATTGTTCGCCAGCAGCAGCGCTCCCTTCATCGTCGGCATCGCGCTGGCGGTGATCGCGCTCGTAATCGTGCTGGCTCCGGTGTTCAGCGATGAAGCACCGGCCGATATTCGTGCCGAGCACCGCACGACGCCGAAACTCGAGATCGACGATGAGCCCGTGCCCGGCAGCGCCATCGAAGCCTTGCGCGAGATCGAGTTCGATCGTGAGACCGGGAAGCTCTCCGACGACGACTACGACGGCATGAAGGCGCGGTACACCACGCAGGCACTGGTCGAGCTACGCGCGCAGGATGCGGCGAGCGGGGTCGGCACAAGCGTTGCGGCGCCGGCGGATCTCGCCGAGCGGCTGGTGAAGAAGTACCGCCCTGGATCCACGATTTGCCAAACGCACGGATTGCGTCCGGAACCTGATGCGCTCTTCTGCTCGGAGTGCGGCGCATTCCTCCCTGGGAAGTGCGAGCGGTGCGGAACGGCAGTCACCGCCGCGGGCGCGCACTTCTGCACCGGGTGCGGGCACGTGCTGGCGGCGTAGCGTTCGATCGCTCCCGTAGCGCGGCGGATGCGATCGTAGACGCAGCACTGATCGACGGCGTCGCCCGGGCTGCCCACGATCACCATGAATTGTGTTCGGTGCGCCGCACTGTCTGGATCATCGCGTTATTCTGGCGCAATCAGCCGCTCCGCATGTGACGTGACGCGTGCCGTCGCACCGCGTCGCCCGCGATTGAAGCACCATTCTGCGATGATCAGATTCGGCACCCACGAAATCCAGGCGATGAACGGGTACGAGACCTCGAACGGATAGCCGCTGACATCTGCGAGTGGAAGCCAGAGGCGCAGCGTGACAGCGCCGAACGTCAGGGAGAAGTTGCGCACCATCCAGGTGCGGTGCTCCTCGATGGCCCCGCGACGGATTGTGGTGTAGGCCCGCAGTCCCGTGTAGAGCCAGAGCGATGCGAGTGCAGCAAAGCCGGTTTTTGCGGGCAGACCGCCCCGGGCGCTGAGACTCATGTAGAGCCCGGCAAGCCCGCCGACCATGACGCCGATGCCCAGGTAGAGCCGGCCGGCCCATCGGTGTGCGCGCGGTAGCCTTCGCCGAAGCCTGGCCGAGAACTGGAACGGTCCGAGCAACAGCGCGACGGCAGCGGCGAAGATATGCAGATAGATGCCAAGGTGTTTCCCTGCATAGGTCGGGCTCAGCGACGTCGAAGGCGCTGTCGCGAACGCGACCACGAGTACAACCGACGTGAGGACTGAGAGCAGTGTGAGTATCCCGGCGCCAACCTTTTTCATGACGATCCCTCTGACATGGCGTGAATTGCGCTGGTGAATTTTGCGCGAGCCCTCTGGTCAATATCTTACCACTGGTAATACAGGCCGCAGAAAGATTGGTTCCACCACGCCTGGTCGTCGGGGTGGGCCTCGCCGGGTTACCGGATCTGGTGGACTACCGCCGTGCCGCCCTTGCCAACGCGCATGCCGCACGCGCACTCTCCGCGGATGCCAGTTCCAACTCGAACCGCCGAGGGCGCGCACTGCGGCGTCGCCCGCGGTCATCGCGCGCTCGTCGGCGTGATTCTCGCGAGTGGGATCGCGACCGCCATGCCGCTGTCGCGTGCAGTGGCCCAGGTTCCCTTCACCGTCGTCGCTGATTCGGCCCGATTGGCGCCCGCGCCTGATGTACGCATTGCGTATGGCGCGGATCCTGAGCAGTTCGTCGAGCTCAGGGTGCCAACAGGGGGACGGCGGCATCCGGTGGTGATGCTCATCCATGGTGGCTGCTGGCTGTCGCAATACGATGTCAGCCATCTCGCGGCTGCGGCCGAATCGCTGCGGCAGCAAGGGGTCGCGACGTGGGCGGTGGAGTATCGCCGTGCCGGGCATGCTGGCGGTGGCGATCCGGGTTCCTTCGATGACATCCGGGCCGCGTACGATCTGCTGATCGCGCAGGGCAGGGCGCGCCACCTGGATCGGTCCCGCATTGTGCTGATGGGGCATTCGGCAGGCGGGCATCTGGCGCTCTGGCTCGCGTCCGAGCCGGGCGTGAAGGTGCGCGGCACCGTCGGGCTGGCCGCGGTCACGGACCCGGCGTCGTTCGCGCAGCCGACCGGATGTGGGGCGGGGATTACCCGGTTCATGGGCGGGGCGCCGCAAGCGCTGGCCGAGGCGTATGCCGCGCGGTCACCGGTCGCCCGAGCGGCGCCGCGAACGAACGTGATCCTGCTCGCCGCGCGCGACGACCGCATCGTGCCGAAGTCGCAGGTCGACGCCTATCTCTCGCGCTTTCCGGGCACTGTGACAAAGGAGGTTCCGGGCGGCCACTTCGATTTGGTCGCGCCGTGGACGGAGGCGTGGCGCGCGGTCCGGGCGGAGCTCGAAACGCTGTTGCGCAGGTGATGTTCGGAAAGTGTACAGGCGCTTTCAGGCGGGCCTGGCGGCTTTGCCCTCGTCGTGACGGTGCGGCAGGTTTGGTGTTCCTCTGCGTTCACCACCTCATCCTGAGTGACTGATGCCTCGCATGCTCACCGTTCGCACTGCTTGCGTTGCAGTAGCAATACTTTTCGCACCGACGTTCGCTGGGGCGCAGGTATCTGATAGCACGGCCGTCATGGAGTCGCTCGAAGCGATGCTCGGTGCCATGCGACAACGCAACGTTGATGGTTTGCGCTCGGTCTTTCACGAGCAGGCCCGCATGACGCTCCTGCGTCCATCACCCACTGGTGGCACCCGTGCCATGGTGCTGACCGGCGAACAGTTCATCGCAGCGGCGACCAATCCCAATGGGCCGATTCTCGACGAGCCGATCCGTAACCCGGTGCTGCACATCGATGGCGATCTGGCGACGGTTTGGGCCGAGTATCAGGTGCGCATTGCCGGCAAGGTCAGCCACTGCGGATACGACGCGTTTCAGTTCGTAAGGGTTAGTGGGGTCTGGAAGGTGATTGCCGTGGCGGACACGTTCCGGCAGCAGGGCTGTGGCGCGATGTGGTGACCGTCTGCGCCGAAACCGTTCGTGCGTGCTGACGCATGCTCCCGGGTCGGTTGCGCTCTGGACACCCGCGCAGCTGCAATGCCGCCACTCGTGTCGTCTCGCCGAAATCTTGTGGCCGTCGGGCGCGTTTCGTGACGCGAGCCAGCGTTGTAGCACCTCTCGATTCTTGCCGCCGTCCTCTGGTACTCTACGGACTACCGAAGAGCAAACTACCTGACGCAAAGGCGCAAAGGCGCAAAGACGCAAGGACCGCGTCCTGGATTCCGACGCCTCGGCGCGATGTGATGATCAGCGCCGAATAAAAGAAGAGCGAAGAGCAGTATGTAACTGCACCGGCAACAGCGCCGTGTTTCTGCTGTTCCCACTCATTTGCAGTCCTTTGCGTCTCTGCGCCTTTGCACCTTTGCGTTAAGCAGTTGCCCTTGTTCCGTTGCCCTTGCCCCGGTGCCCTTGCTCCGGTGCCCTTGTTCCGGTGCCCTTGTTCCGGTGCCCTTGAGTCGTTGCCCTTGAGTCGTTGCCGTTCCGCCAAGGACCGATGCGATCGAACATGCTGCGTGACCTCGACACCTGTCACGCCCCAAGAACGCACAACCGGCGCCGTGCCCCGAATGCAGGGGCACGGCGCCGGCGTTATCCGGCAGCACCGCCTACGCGGCGCCTTGTACTGGCAGCGGCAACTGCGCACGGGCCGCGAGATACGCCTTCGCCTCGCGATACGTATACCAGACCTTCTTCTCGTAGTCGTACAGCTTGCACTGGTTGAAGACCATGCGCACGGTCGAGAAGCGAAGTTCGTACTCGTGCATGTACTGCCCGTACTCCTTGCGCAGCTCGGTGTAGGCGCGCTTCAGGCGATAGAACGGAATGTGCGGCTCGACGTGATGGGGCACATGAATCAGGATGTTGTGGATCAGCATCTCGCTGATGCGCGAACACCGCCAGACGATGCTGCAGTACACTTGTCCGATCGTGTTGCTCCACTCCGGCCGATGATCGAAATACGGCACATCGGGGTGCGTGTGGTTCAGATAGACGAAGAATGCGATGAAGTAGTTGAAGACCACGAACGGCAGTGCGACGGCCGCCATGACACCGACGACACCGCCAGCCCACTTCCAGGCCGCGACTGACATCCCAATCGCAAACACCAGCGTGATGATCTTGTGCACGTTGTAGCCGAGGCGCTCGCGTGACTTCTTGTCGGGCTGGTACATCACCATGCCGGGCCACCATACTTTATTGATGTAGTGCAACGCACAGCCCCAGGGCGTGCGTTCTGCCCGATAGACAAGTCTGGTGTACCACGGCGACCTGGCGTACTCCGCCGGCGTCATCGGACGCCAGATCCAGTCCACTGGCGTGAACGATGTGAAGCCGTGGTGAACGCGGTTGTGCCCGTGACACCAGAGCCGATACATGTTGAGCGACGGGAGCATGAACATCGTGCCAAGGACTTCCGCGACCCAGTCGTTCTCGAACAGCGCGCCGTGCGCGGCATCATGCGCCCAGACGAACATGAAGGCGACGGCACAGCCGGCGCCGAGGCCGCAGAGCAGCTTCGCCCACCAGGCGTCAGCGGCAAAGACGCCCCACATGAAGCCCAGGTAGAGCACCAGATCGAATGCGAACGCGCCAAAGGTTCGCAGGGCTGATCGCTTGAACGATGCCTCTGAAAGCGCCTTCCGGACGGTGGTGAGCTTGATGTCCTTCAGGCCCTGGTAGAGCGACGACGCCGTCATGCAGTCTGTATCCTTGGAGCGGGAAGCGATGGAGCGATCTCATGAATCTAACGCTTTCGACCGGCGCGGACGTGCCCTGCGGATCCGCAAGGCCCTCTGGCTGCCATCCACAACGCGCCGCAGACGGGCAGCGATGGTTTAAAGTCCAGGTGTCGAGCGAGGCGGCGCGCCGGTGTTGCGGCGGCGGCCGAACCTGCCTGGAAGGCGGTACGGCTTACGTTTCACGAATGACCACCCCCACCGGAACGACGGAACACCGCGCCGCCGGCGCCTCACGCGGCCCAGTACAGATCGCGATCGTGATCGTGACCGACACCCGCACGGCCGAGACGGACGAATCGGGCCCGTTGGCGCGGCGTCTGATCACCGAGGCGGGCCATACGGTAAGCGATTTTGCGCTGTTGCCGAACGATGAAACCGGCACGCGTGCACACGTTGCCAGGCTCCTGTCGCGCGACGATGTCGACGTCGTGGTGTTGAGCGGCGGCACCGGACTCGGATCAAAGGATCGGACGGTCGAAGCGGTGCGTCCGTTGATCGAGAAAGAGCTGCCCGGATTCGGAGAGTTGTTTCGGATGATCAGCTATCAGGAGCAGATCGGCACTGCCGCCATCCTCACCCGGTCGCTGGCGGGAGGTGTGAACGGCAAGCTGATCGTGTCACTCCCAGGATCGAAGGCCGCCGTGGATCTGGCGCTGACCAAGGTGCTGCTGCCGGAGCTGAAACACGTCCTGCACGAGTTGCGGCGCTGATACGGTGTCGGCCATATCGTCAGCCCCCTCGTATCTCAACCGTCCAGTGCTGCGACGCGTTTTTCCGCCTTGAGCAGCCAGAACACCGTCAACCCGCCGCAGAGCGTGAACGCGAAGACGGCGCCGCGGAGGAACCGCCACCAGTTGAGCGGCTCGTGATACGCAACCGTTCGCGCGTACCAGTACATCGCCGGCGCCAGTGCGAGGGCAATCACCATCGTCAGCATGCCAGCCGACAGCAGGAACAGAATCCCCTGCCACGTCACGGTCTGGTTGACGGCCGTCTCGGCATCGAAACGTGGGGAAATCGATCCGATGTAAAGCGCCAACGCCGCCTGAGCGAACATCAGGGACGCGACCGCCGCCATCGACAGCGCCATCACGATCGGCGCCGTTCCGAGAAGCAGCGAGGTGAGGCCGACGATGCCCACGGCCACGATCGCCAACGGCCCGGTGGCGGCCCAGTACTTGGCGAAGATGATGTCGCGGACCTTTACCGGCGCCGCGCGCAAGAGCCACCACATCGTGCCTTCCGCGGCAATCGTCGGCAGCACCAGCCGCGATGTGACCGCCGCCAGCACCATGCCCGCCAGACCAACGTTCACGACTGGCAGAATACTGGTGACGAGCGCCGGCATCGCACCACCGCCGGTGGGCAGTACACTCACGCCCACCACGTACACCAGCACCAGCGGAATGAGCAGCACGAACTGCGACCAGAGTGCCGCGTCACGACCGAGCAGCCGCATCTCCTTCAGCAGCAGTTCGCGACGCGCGGGTCGCATTCCGGCGAGCAGCAGATGGAATGGTTTCATCAGCACCGATGGCGGATGGTCGCTGCGGCCTGCCGAGCGTACAGCAGAGATTCCGCGCGAATACAGCAGCCGGAAGCTGCCATACGCTCCGGAGAGCGCGGTCGCCGCCAGCAGCCAGAGCCAGGCGAGTGGCTGCGGATCCCAGAACCCGTCGAGCCAGTTCTTCAGTACACGGGCAGCCCATTCGGTGGGCAGCCAGGGCGACAGGGGCACGTCCAGCATTTTCACGACTTCGCCAATCGCCTTCGTGCCCAGCTGCGTCAGCTGGGCCGGTTCCACGCGGTTCATCACGTAGATGGCGCCGATGCAGAGGCCGACACCGATGACGCGGAATGTGAACTGCGCGCGCGTGGGCGGCACAAAGGCGAGCAGCACATACACCGCGATGCAGCCGAGCGAGGTGGCGGTGAGCCACAGTGGTACCCACGCCGCCAGCGCAACCAGCGGCCAGAGCACACCACCACCGAACGCCAGGCCATACCCCGCCAGCAGCGGCACGACGAGCAGCAACGCGATGGCACCACCCTCGGCCACCACCTGCAGAAAGCGGGACGTGAAAAACGTAAGTGCCGGAATCGGCGCCGCGGCCAGGAGCTCGAGATCCTTCGACAGGAAAAACGCCGGCAGCGCGGTCACGATGCAGCTGAGAATCAGCACCGAGCCGATGCTCAATAGCGACATCGCGAGCACCCGGCCGGCGATCGCGGTTCCGATCGAGTCGACCTGCATGAGGTAATTCAGGACCAGCAATACGATCACCGTACCACCAGCCCACGTCACACCGAGCGCCGTCAGGATACCAAGCGGCCCAACCGCCCCCTCGACTTTGCGCTGGCGCCAGAGCGGCTTGATCAGCGTCCCGAGGGTGACCGAACGAAAGAGTGATGATGCAGGCGCGGGTTCCGGCGCCGCGATGAACTCAGGCACTCAGCACCTCGGTCACGTCGCGCGCGGCCGATTCCCCGGTGAGATGCAGGAAGAGCTGCTCGAGTGGTGCGTCGGGCATGCGCAGCCAGGTGCGAAGCTCCGGTACCGTGCCCGAGGCCACCAGCTTGCCACGCTTCATGATGCCGATGCGATCGCAGGTCCCCTCGACCGTTTCGAGGGTGTGCGTCGACATGAGCACGGAGTTGCCACGCGCCGCGTACGCGCGCAGCAGGTCCTTCAGCACGCGCGCACCGCGTGGGTCCAGCCCCACCAGCGGCTCGTCGACCATCAGCACTTTCGGACGGTGCAGGACGGCGGCGGACAGCAGCAGCTTCTGTCGCATGCCGTGACTGTACTGTTCGACCAGTTCGTGTTGCCACGACGTGAGCTCGAACAGTTCCAGCAGTTCGGCGGCCCGTGCCTCGACCGCCTTCCAGTGCAGTCCGTAAAGGGATGCCGAGAAGCGCAGGAATTCGGAGCCGGTGAGCTTGTCGTAGACGTACGGGCGATCCGGGACGAACGCGAGATGCCGCTTGGCGTCGACGGCGTGGGTCCGCATGTCGACGCCGGCGACGCGCACCAGCCCGGCGTCTGCGCGAAGGATCCCGGCCAGCATCTTGAGCGTGGTGGTCTTGCCGGCGCCGTTCGCGCCCAGGAATCCGAAGACCTCGCCGGCTTGCACGGTGAGGTCCAGCCCTTCGACGGCGGTGAAATCGCCGTACCGCTTGGTGACACCCTGCAGTTCGATCATCGTCCCCGCTCAGATGGGATGGGTGGAGGGCGGCTGTGGGCGCCCCGCGCCATGTGCTCAAAGACTGTCGACTGGACCACCCGGTCACTTCATCCAGCTGTTTGCGTGACGAGTCCGCAGCGTGCTGACGGGCGCCCGTCTGACTGGCCGGGTTGTATGCGCCCCCGGGATGGGCGACCTTGCCGTGCTTATGGCAGAAGATTCATTGATCATTCGCGGGGCCCGGGAACACAACCTCCGGAACATCGACGTTACGATCCCACGGAACAAGCTGACGGTCATCACTGGCCTGTCGGGTTCCGGCAAGTCGTCACTCGCATTCGATACCATCTACGCCGAGGGGCAGCGGCGGTACGTCGAGAGCCTGTCGGCGTATGCCCGCCAGTTTCTCGGGCTGATGGAGAAGCCGGACGTCGACTCGATCGAGGGGCTCAGTCCGGCCATCTCGATCGAACAGAAGACCGCCGGTCACAATCCTCGGTCCACGGTCGGGACGGTCACCGAGGTCTACGACTACCTCCGGCTCCTCTGGGCCCGCGCGGGCGTGCCGCACTGCCCTAACTGCAGTCGCACGGTGCAGCGGCAGAGTGCGGCGCAGATCACCGACGTGGTCCTGCTCGGCCATCCGGGAACGAAGCTCGAGGTGCTGGCGCCGCTGGTGCGAGGACGAAAGGGGGAATTCCGCGAACTGTTCGAGGCCGCACGGAAGCAGGGCTTCGTGCGCGCGTGGGTGGACGGTGAGGTGATCGAGCTGGCCGATCCGCCGAAGCTGAATCGCCGCATGAACCACGATGTCAGCGTGATCGTCGATCGTCTGGTGCTCAAGACGGACGATCGCGGCCGCCTTGCCGACTCGATCGAAACAGCGCTCAAGCTGGCCGACGGGATGGTCGAAGTGGTGTCGTTGGTGAGCGGGGCGCGTGAGAGCGCGATGTTCAGCGAGCGGTACGGCTGCCCGCATTGCGGCATCTCCCTGCCCGAAATGGAACCGCGTCACTTCTCCTTCAATTCCCCGTTCGGCGCCTGCCCGACCTGCAGCGGCCTCGGTGTGAAGCGGATGGTGAACGGGGAGCTGATCCTCGGCGATCCGTCGCTGACGTTGCTCGAGGGCGTGGTGCTGCCGTGGGGCGAGCCCGATGGCTATCTGCGCAAGGTGATTCTGCCAGGGCTGGCCGAGGCGCTGCAGTTCGACCTGAAGACACCGTGGGGCGAGCTGCCGCAGTATGTGCGGCATGCGCTGTTACATGGGCTCGACTCGCTCACCGCGCCTGCCGCGGCGGTCGCAGCGGTGCACAAGACGGCGAAGAAAGCAACGGCGAAGAAGATCGCCAGCAAGCCGGTGGCGAAGGTTGCGGCCAAGTCGGCCGCGAAGCCGCTGCTCAAGTGGGACGGCATCCTTGCCACCATCCAGCGACGATTCGACGAGACCGACAGTGATTCGATTCGAGTCGAACTCGAGGCGTTCATGCTGGCCACGCCGTGCCCGAGTTGTCATGGCACGCGGCTCAAGCCGGAGTCGCTCGCCGTCACGATCGAACGGCGGAATCTGGGCGAGGTGGTCGCGATGTCGGTGTCGGAATCGCTGGCATTTTTCCGCGGCGTCCCGGTGCGCGCGCCTGGAAAGCCGATTGGCCTCGATGCGGAAATAGCGGGGCCGATCCTGAAGGAAGTGACGGAGCGACTGGGCTTTTTGGTGGACGTCGGTCTGGACTACCTGACGATGAATCGCAGTGCCGAGAGCCTCAGTGGCGGCGAAGCGCAGCGGATTCGGTTGGCCACGCAGATCGGCTCGAAGCTGTGCGGCGTGTTGTACATCCTCGACGAACCGAGCATCGGGCTGCACTCGCGTGACAACGAGCGGCTGCTGCATACGCTGACGCAACTGCGTGATCTGGGGAACACGGTCATCGTCGTCGAACACGACGAAGAGACGATGCGCCTTGCCGATCACGTGCTCGACATGGGCCCTGGGGCAGGGAAGCATGGTGGCATGCTGATCGCCGAAGGTACCATCGACGATATCCGCAATACGAAGGGCTCGCTCACGGGTGAGTATCTGTCCGGCAAGCGCAGCGTTCCGATTCCCGCCGTGCGGCGGCCTTTCGATGCGACGCGCACGCTGAAGATCGAGAATGCGCGTGAACACAACCTGCGCGGAATTGATGTCGAGATTCCGCTCGGCATGTTCGTGGCGGTCACCGGTGTCTCGGGTTCGGGCAAGTCGACGCTGGTGACGGACATTCTGCAGCGCGCCTTGTCGCGGCATTTCTTCCGGGCGCGTGTGATTCCGGGCATGCATGACCGGATCACAGGCATTCAGCATCTCGACAAGCTGATCGATATCGACCAGAGTCCGATCGGCCGCACACCGCGCTCCAATCCGGCGACGTACACCGGGCTCTTCACGCCGATTCGCGAACTGTTCGCCGAGATGCCGGAAGCGAAGATCCGCGGCTACGGTCCGGGGCGATTCAGCTTCAACGTGAAGGGCGGGCGGTGTGAGGCGTGCCAGGGCGATGGGCTGGTGAAGATCGAGATGCACTTCCTGCCCGACGTCTTCGTGCCGTGCGACGTGTGCAAGGGCAAGCGGTTCAACCGGGAGACGCTCGAGGTACGATTTCGCGGCATGAGCATCGCGGATGTGCTGGATCTGACGGTGGAAGATGCGGTGACGGTATTCGAGAACCAACCGCGGATCGCGCAGAAGCTGATCACGCTGGCCGATGTCGGACTGGGGTACGTGCATCTCGGGCAGAGCGCGACGACGTTGTCGGGTGGCGAAGCACAGCGTGTGAAGCTGGCGACCGAATTGAGCAAGCGCGACACGGGTCGGACGCTTTATATCCTCGATGAACCGACGACGGGACTCCATTTCGAGGATGTGCGGGTGCTGCTCGAAGTACTGCACAAGCTGGTGGACAAGGGGAATACGGTGCTCGTGATCGAGCACAACCTGGACGTGATCAAGACCGCGGACTGGATCGTGGATCTGGGTCCCGACGGCGGTGTGGGCGGCGGTGCGCTCGTGGCCAGCGGCACGCCGGAGATGGTGGCGGCGGAACCGGGCAGCTACACCGGGCAATTCCTGGCGGGGATGCTCAAGCCGGTGCGCGTTGTGGGGAAATCGTCGCGGCGGTGAGGGTTTTGCGCTCGAGATCGGCGTGGCTGTTCAACTGCCGAACTGAGCCAACTGGACCAACTGAACTGGACCAACTGAACTGGACCAACTGAACTGGACCAACTGAACTGGACCAACTG
>Ga0163144_10014616_pt1 | contig 16286 bp, 15 predicted proteins | sample OliLak19BULKMAT1_FD_123175 | JGI IMG/M metagenome (GOLD analysis project Ga0163144, IMG submission 123175) | Freshwater microbial mat bacterial communities from Lake Vanda, McMurdo Dry Valleys, Antarctica - Oligotrophic Lake LV.19.BULKMAT1 | ecosystem: Environmental > Aquatic > Freshwater >... | reverse complement strand
ATCTACTCCCTGCTGCTCAAGGAGCGCATCATCTTCTTGGGCACGCCCATCAACGACCAAGTGGCGAACCTGATGGTGGCCCAGCTCCTGTTCCTCAACCACGAGGACTCGCGCAAGCCGATCCAGATGTTCATCAACTCGCCCGGCGGTCAAATCAGCGCCGGCCTGGCGATCTATGACACCATGCACTTCATTGACGCGCCCATCTCCACCGTGGCCGTCGGCCTGGCCGCCAGCTTCGGCACCATCCTGCTGTGCGCCGGCACGCCCGGCATGCGCTATGCCCTGCCCAACGCCACCATCCACGTCCACCAGCCGCTCGGCGGCGCGCAGGGCCAGCAGTCCGACATCGAGATCGCGGCCCAAGAGATCAAGCGCCAGCGCGTGCTGATTGACAGCATCCTGCGCAAGCACACCAAGCTGACCGACGAGCAGATCACCCAGTACACCGACCGCGACTACTACATGGACGCCATTCGCGCCGTCGAGCTGGGCGTGGTGGACGCCATCATGACCGCCCCCGCGAAGACCGCCGTAGTCCACACCAACGGCGCCAAGCTCAACCTCTAAGCCTCCCTCGGCCCCGGCCGCACCCGACCAACCGGTCGGGCCGGCCGGGGCCGAGTGCGCAGTCCCCGGCCTCGGTGTTCGTTCGTTTTATCCGCCCCTGGTGAGGTCGCCTGCCCACATGCCGCGTAAAGCCGCTCAACCCGAAGACAAGCGCTGTTCGTTCTGCAAGCGCAAAGAAGCCGACGTCGCCCGCCTGATCGCCGGGCTGCCCGGCCACGCCATCTGCGACGAGTGCATAGACCTGTGCTACGCCATGCTCCAGGGCGAGGACGCGGGCGTGCTGTTCAGCGACCTGCCCACCCACGGCGCGCGCCCCAGCCTGCCCCCCAAAGACCTCTACGCCCGCCTGAACGAGTACGTCGTCGGGCAAGAGCAGGCCAAGCGCGCCCTATCGGTGGCGGTCTACAACCACTACAAGCGCCTGGCCCACCGCCCGCGCCCCGAAGACCCCGACCTCGAGAAGAGCAACATCCTGCTGGTCGGCCCGACCGGCTCGGGCAAGACCCTGCTGGCGCAAACCCTGGCCCGCATCTTGGATGTGCCCTTCTGCATCGCCGACGCCACCGCCCTGACCGAGGCCGGCTACGTCGGCGAAGACGTGGAGAACATCCTGCACCGCCTGATCCAGGCCGCCGACTACGACCTCGGCCGCGCCCAGAAGGGCATCATCTACATAGACGAGATTGACAAGATCGCCCGCAAGAGCGGCGGCAGCCCATCGCTCACCCGCGACGTGTCGGGCGAGGGCGTGCAGCAAGCCCTGCTCAAGATCATCGAGGGCACGCGCGTCAACGTGCCCCCGCAGGGTGGCCGCAAGCACCCGCAGCAGGAGTTCCTCCAGCTCGACACGCGCCATATCCTCTTCATCTGCGGCGGCACCTTCGACGGCCTGTCGGACGTGGTGGCCCAGCGCCTCGACGCGCAGCCGCACAACCACGCCGGCGGCCCGACGCACGCCCACGCCCCGCGCCTGCCGGCCGACCTGATCCGGCAGTTGGCCCCCGAAGACCTGATGCACTACGGCCTGATCCCGGAGTTCGTCGGCCGGCTGCCGGTGGTGGTCACGCTCGACCCGCTCAACGAGGCCGGGCTGATGGCCGTGCTCACCCAGCCGCGCAACGCCCTGGTCAAGCAGTACCAGCGCCTGTTCGCCATGGACAGCGTCGAACTGACCTTTACCCCGGACGCCCTCCAGCGCACGGTCGAGGCCGCCCTGCTGCGCCAGACCGGCGCGCGCGGCCTGCGCTCCATTCTCGAAAGCACCCTGCTCGATGTGATGTACGAGGTGCCCTCCCGCTCCGACGTGCGCCGCGTCGTCGTCAACGGCGACGCCATTCGCGGCCAGGCCCGCCCACTGCTCATCGGCGAGCAGGACCTGCCCGTGCTCTGGGGCGACGAGGCCCTACTGAAGGCCGCCTAAGCTGCATTCGTTATGATGGGCCGCTGCCCACTTGGGCTCTGTGCCAATTTTTCAACAGTAGGGTGGGCCTGCCCACCCTACTGTTGAAAAATTGGATTGGGTCAGATACGATGTCTCACCACCACCGCCTGCGGTGAGAACCCGCTCAGACGGTGACCCCCTACGTTTTCCCGGCGCTGACGGACACCCGGCCGGGCCTGTATAATCGCCGGTATGCACTCACCGCGTGATCTGCGCGCCGCCATCATTGACATGGACGGCGTGCTCTGGGAAGGTGACCGCGCCCTGCCGGGCCTGGTCGAGCTTTTTGAGGCCCTGCGCCGCCGCGCCCTGCCGTTCGTGCTGGCGACCAACAACGCCAGCCGCACGCCCGAGCAGTACCTCGCCAAGCTGGCCGGCTTTGGCGTCACCGTCACCCGCGCCGAGGTGCTCACCTCGGCCCAGGCCACGGCCCTGTACCTGCGGCACGAGCGCAACGGCCACAACGCGCCCGCCCGCGTCTTTGCCATTGGCGATGATGGTTTACGCCAGGCGCTGACCGAGGCCGGCTTTGAGCTGGTGGGCCTGTACGAGGGCGGCGCGGACTACGTGATCTGCGGCATGGATCGCGGCCTGTCATGGGATAAGCTCGCCACGGCCACGCTCAACATCCGGGCCGGGGCGCGCTTCATCGGCACCAACCCCGACCGCAGCTTCCCGACCGAGCGCGGCCTGACGCACGGCAACGGCGCCATCCTGGCCGCGCTGCAAGCCGCCACCGACGTGGCCCCGGTCGTCATCGGCAAGCCGGAGCCGATCATGTACCAGCAGGCGCTGCTGCGCTTGCAGACCGACCCGGCCGCCACACTCGCCATCGGCGACCGGCTCGACACCGACATCCTGGGTGCCATCCGCGCCGGCCTGCCCAGCCTGCTGGTGCTCACTGGCATCTCCACCGCCGCCGACGTGGCGCGCTCGGAGTATCAGCCGAACTGGGTGCTGCCCGACATTCGGGCGTTTACGCAGTTGCTGTTGGAAGAAGGAACTGGGGACTAAAGTTCTGGGGACTCAAGGGCTTCGATTGGTAGCATACTCTCCAAGATTGCATGCTGCGTTTGCCTAACCAAGCCTGAGTCCCCTGAGTCTCTAGCGAAGCTTCCCCTGAGTCCCCCCTCCCACCATGCTCTCCACCAACACCTTCTTCGCCGACCTAGACAACCTCATCGCCGCCGCCGGGCTGCTGGACCGCAAGCGCGTGCGGGCGCTGGTGGCCGAGCTAGACAACATGGCCGCGCGGCTGCCGCGCCTGGCCGACCGCTGCTACGCCTACCAGGCCCGCCTGCTCATGCGGCTGCAAGAATACGAGCCGGCTTTGGTGTCCGTCGAGAAGGCCCTGCTGCTCATGCCGCTCGACGACGAGCTGCTGATCCTGCGCGGCGACGTTTACCGCGCCGCCGAGGAGTTCTCGCGCGCCTTGCAGGACTACACCCATGTGCTCGCCGCCCGGCCGGATTCGGTCACTGCCCGCCTGCACCGGGCTGAAGTGCACCAGACGCAGGGCCAGTTTGGCGAGGCGCTGACCGACCTGAACGAGGCGCTGGTACACGAGCCGCGCTCGCTGCGCCTGATCTACCGGCGCGGCCTGATCCTGGTAGACCTGGGCCGCGTGCCCGACGCCCTAACCGATTTTCAAACCGTCGCCCGCCTCAGCCCGGCCGGCGACCTCAAACGCAAAGCCCGCCAGCGCCTGCGCGAGTTAGGCGCCCGCTAATGTCTGCCCTCGGTGGTATCCGTTCTATGCCTTCCATTTACGATCTCAGCTTTGAACAGTTAGAAGCGCAGTTAGCCGAATGGGGCGAAGCGCGCTACCGCGCCCTGCAAATCTGGCAGGGGCTGTACCACAACCTGGTCAGCGCGCCCCAAGCCCTCACCACCATCCCGGCCGCCTTGCGCGCGCGCCTGGGCGAGGCCTACACCTTCAGCAGCCTCACCCGCCTGGTGGCGGCGCGCTCGTCCGACGGCCAGACCGCCAAATACCTGTTCGCCCTGCCCGACACGCGCCAGATCGAGGCCGTGCTCATGGGCTACGACAAGCGCCGCACCACCTGCATCTCCACCCAGGCCGGCTGCGCCATGGGCTGTGTGTTCTGCGCCACCGGGCAGATGGGCTTCCGCCGCCATCTGAGCGCGGGCGAGATCGTGGAGCAGGTGCTGGTCTTTGCCCGCGAACTGCGCGCCGCGCACGACCACCTGACCAACATCGTCGTCATGGGCATGGGCGAGCCGTTCCACAACTACGACGCGACGCTGGCGGCGGTGGATACGCTCAACGACGCGCGCGGCTTCAACTTCGGCGCGCGGCGCATCACCATCTCCACCGTCGGCCTGGTGCCAATGATCGAGCGCTTCGCCGCCGAGAAGCGCCAGGTGAACCTGGCCGTGTCGCTGCACGCCGCCACCGACGACCTGCGCACCGAACTGCTGCCGATCAACAAGAAGTATCCGCTGGCGATGCTGTTTGACGCCGTGCGCGCCTACTACGCCGTCACCCACCGCCGCGTGACGTTCGAGTGGGCGCTAATCCTGGGCAAGAACGACTCGCCCGAGCAGGCCGCCGCCCTGGCCCGCCTGGCCGGCGACCTGCCCTGCCACGTCAACATCATCCCGCTCAACCCCACCCACGAGTACGCCGGGCACGCCACCACCCGCGAGCGCGCCGCCGCCTTCAAGACCGAGTTGGAGCGCCACGGCCTCACCTGCACCATCCGCGTCCGGCGCGGGATTGACATCAACGCCGGCTGCGGGCAGCTAGCCATCGCCGACGTGACCGGCCCGGCCCCGGTGACGCTCAGCGTCTAGCGGGCAGCAGCCACAGCACACCGCCAACGCCCCTAACCAATTGCCAACGACCCCGCCTCCGGGTACACTCACAGTTCCAACTTGACCTGCCGGACCGATGATTGAATTGAGTGCCATGAAACTGCGCGACACGCTCGGCCTTACGTTTGATGATGTGCTGCTCGTCCCCAAGCGCTCGTCGGTGGCGAGCCGCACGGCCGTCACCACCAGCGCCAAGCTCACGCGCCGGCTGACGCTGGCGATCCCGATCATCAGCAGCAACATGGATACCGTCACCGAAGCGCCGATGGCGATTGCCATGGCGCGCCTCGGCGGCCTGGGCGCGATCCACCGCTTTATGACCCCCGAACGCCAGGCGGCCGAAGTCGCCCGCGTCAAGCGCGCCGAGTCGCACATCGTCGAAGCGCCGGCCACCATTGCCGCCGCCGCCAACGTGCAGACCGCGCGCGAGTTGATGCACAGCAGCGACATCGGCGGGCTGCTGGTGGTGGATGTAAACGGCCAACTGCTGGGCCTGGTGACCAGCCGCGATGTGCTCTTTGCGCCCGACCCGCTGGCAACGATTGCGAGCGTGATGACCCCGCGCGACCGGCTGATCACTGCCCCAGCCGGCATTGACGTGGAGGCCGCCCAGCGCCTGCTGCACGATCACCGCGTCGAGAAGCTGCCGCTGCTGGACGCGGAGGGCCGCATCGCCGGCCTGATGACGGCCCAAGACATCATCAAGCAGGCCCTGCACCCGCTGGCAACCAAAGACGCCAAGGGCCGCCTGCGCGTGGCCGCCGCCGTGGGCGTGCGCGCCGATGACGTGCAGCGGGCCGAGCTGTGCGTGCAGGCCGGGGCCGACGCGCTGGTGGTGGATATCGCCCACGGCCACTCGGACCACGCCCTGCGCACCGTGCGCCTCCTCAAGCACCGCTTCCCGCAGACCGAGGTCATCGCCGGCAACGTGGCCGCGGCCGACGGCGTGCGCGCCCTGGCCTTTGCCGGGGCCGATGCCGTCAAGGTCGGCGTGGGCTCCGGCTCGATCTGCATTACGCGCCAGGTCACCGGCTTCGGCGTGCCGCAGCTCACCGCCATCATGGACTGCGCCGAGGCGGCCGAGGCCCAGGGCGTGCCGCTCATCGCCGACGGCGGGGTGCGCAACGGCGGCGACCTGACCAAGGCACTGGCGGCCGGGGCCAGCACGGTGATGATCGGCAGCCTGCTGGCCGGCACCGAGGAAAGCCCCGGCGCGAGCGTCATCCGCGACGGCCGGCGCTATAAGGTGGTGCGCGGCATGGCCTCGCTGACGGCCAACGTGGACCGCAAGGCGCTCGACAAAGCCGGCCAATTGGATAACGACGATTGGGAGAAGGTCGTGCCGGAGGGCGTAGAGGCCGTGGTGCCCTACCGGGGCCGCGCCGCCGATGTGCTGCACCAACTGGTGGGCGGGCTGCGCTCGGGCCTGAGCTACGCCGGGGCCACCTGCCTGGCCGAGCTGCAAGCCAATGCCGAGTTCCTGCGCATCACCTCGGCCGGGGTGCGCGAGAGCGGCCCGCACGACGTGCAAACGATCTAGCCGCGCCAACGAGAACTGCTATGGACAAACCCGTCATCTTCACCATTGACGACGACCCGGAGGTGCTGCGCGCCATCGAGCGCGACCTGCGCCGGGGCTTCGGCAAAGACTATCGCATCCTGCGGGCCGACTCCGGCCCGGCCGCGCTGGAGGCCCTCAAACAGTTGCGGCTGCGCAACGAAGCCGTAGCGCTGCTGCTCTCGGACCAAAAGATGCCGGGCATGAGCGGCGTTGAGTTCTTAGAGCTAGCGCGCGAGGAGTTCCCCGACGCCAAGCGCGCGCTGCTGACCGCCTACGCCGACACCGACGCCGCTATCCGCGCCATCAACAACGTCAAGATTGACTATTACCTGCTCAAGCCCTGGGACCCGCCGGACGAACGGCTGTATCCCATCATCCAAGACTTGCTCGACGACTGGCAGGCCAGCTTCAAGCCGCGCTTCGAAGGCGTGCGCATCATCGGCCACCGCTGGTCGCCGCAGGGCCACGAGATCAAAGACTTCCTGGCCCGCAACCAAATTCCCTATCAGTGGATTGATACCGACCACAACGCCGAGGCCGCGCCGCTGCTCAAACACCTGGAGCGCAGCGAAGCTGACCTGCCGGTGGTACTGTTTTCCGACGGCACTCACATGGTGCGCCCGACCCCAATGGAACTGGCAAACAAGATTGGGCTACAAACCCGCGCCAAGACGCCCTTTTACGACCTTATCATCGTGGGCGCGGGGCCGGCCGGGTTGGCGGCCGGCGTGTACGGCGCGTCCGAGGGCCTGAGCACGCTCATCATCGAACGCAGCGCCCCCGGCGGCCAGGCCGGGCAAAGCTCGGCCATCGAGAACTACCTGGGCTTCCCACGCGGGTTGAGCGGCGGTGACCTGACCCGCCGCGCGCTGGATCAGGCCGAAAAGTTTGGTGTCGAGCTGCTGCGCCCGCAGGAAGCAGTCGGCCTGCGCCTGCACGACCAATACAAGATCGTGCAGTTAGCCGACGGCATGGAGATTAGCTGCCACGCGCTGGTCATCGCCACCGGCATCAACTACCGCAAGCTCGACCTGCCCGGCGTGGAGGCCATCACCGGCGCAGGCGTGTACTACGGCGCGGCCACCACCGAGGCCATCTCTTGCCGCGATGACGATGTCTACATTGTGGGGGCGGGCAACTCGGCCGGGCAGGCGGCGCTATACCTGGCGAAGTTCGCCAGCCAGGTCACGCTGCTGGTTCGGGGCGAGTCGCTGGCGGCCAGCATGTCGCAGTACCTGGTAGACCGCATCATTGACACCGAGAACATCCATACCCGCCTATGCACCCACGTAATCGGCGTGCACGGCGACCACAACCTGGAACGCATCACCGTCAAAGACCTTGAGACCAATAAGGAAGAGACGGTCTCGGCGCGGGCGCTGTTCATCTTCATCGGCGCGGAGCCCTACACCGAGTGGGTGGCCGAGACCATTCAGCGCGACCAGTACGGCTTCATCTTGACCGGCCCCGACCTGATGGGCGACGGCAAGCGCCCCAAGGGCTGGAAGCTCGACCGCGACCCATATTGGCTCGAAACCAACGTCCCCGGCGTGTTCGTGGCCGGCGATGTGCGCCAAAACTCCATCAAGCGCGTGGCCTCAGCCGTCGGCGAAGGCGCGATGGCCGTGGCCTTTGTGCATAAGTATCTAGGCAGTTTGTAAGCGCAGCCCAGGAAGGACTCCACTACCGTGAATGCCACTCCCACCTGCACCCACCAAGATCAGATTAGAGAGGTGACGCCGCAGGCCGACGGCTGCGTGGACTGCCTGAAGATTGGCGACCGCTGGCACCACCTGCGCCTGTGCCTGACGTGCGGCTACGTTGGCTGCTGCGATCAGTCCAAAAACAAGCACGCCACCAAGCACTTCCACGCCACCAAGCACCCGATCATTCAATCCTTCCAGCCGGGCGAAGATTGGCGCTGGTGCTACATTGACGAAGTGGACGTGGAATGAGCATTGAATTTCTGCGCCGGCTGCCGCTGTTTGCCGGCCTGACCGAGCCTGACCTGGTGCGGCTGTATGCCGAGGCGCAGACGCTGCACCTGCCGCCCAACAGCGTCGTCATCGAGGAAGGCGCGCCCGGCGACGCCCTGTACGTGCTGCTGGACGGCGAGCTACAGGTGAGCAAGCGGGCCGGGTCACACGACGTGAAGGTAGACGTGCGCCGGCCGGGGGAAGTCATCGGCGAGATGTCGCTGCTCGACAACGCGCCGCGCTCGGCCACGGTGCGCACGCTGCGCGACAGCGAACTGCTGATGATCTCGAAAGACATGTTCGAGAAGGTGATGGCGAACAGCCCCACCGCCGCAATGGCGATCCTCTACACGGTCACCGCCCGCCTGCGCCAGAACGAAGCCCTGCTGCACGAGAAGGAAAAGATGGCCGGGCTGGGCACACTGGCCGCCGGGCTGGCGCACGAACTGAACAACCCGGCCGCCGCCGTGCGCCGCGCCGCCGCGCAGTTGGGCGACCTGCTGCCCAAGTGGCAGCCGGCCATGAGCGCCCTCGACCGCCTGACCCTCAACCCGCAGCAGCAGGCGCATGTGGCCGCCCTGCGCGCCGCCATGGCCGAACGCGCCGCCGCGCTGATCACGCTTGATCCCCTGACCCGCAGCGACCAGGAGGGCGAAGTGGAGCGCTGGCTGACCGACCTGGGCGTGGCCGAGCCGTGGGAATTGGCCCCCATCCTGGTGAATTTTGGCTGGGGCGTGACCGACTTTGAGCAGTTGGGCGACGACTTCTCCTCCAACGAGATCACGGTGCTGGCGCAGGCCCTGGGCCTGGGCAGCGGCGTCTACAGCCTGCTCGACGAAGTTGCCAAAGGCTCGGGGCGCATTTCGGAGATCGTCACGGCCGTCAAGTCGTACTCGTACCTCGACCGCGCCCCGGTGCAGGAGGTGGACGTACACGAGGGCCTGGACAACACCCTCATCATCCTGCGCCACAAGCTCAAGACCAAGATCAGCGTCATCCGCAGCTACGCGCCCAACCTGCCCAAGATCGAGGCCTTCGCCGGCGAGCTCAACCAGGTGTGGACCAACATCATTGACAACGCGCTCGACGCGCTCGGCCCGCAGTCCGGCGCGGAACTGCGCATCACCACCACCCTGCAAGGCGACGCGGTGGTGGTCGAGTTGGCCGACAACGGCCCCGGCATTCCGGCCGAGATTCAGTCGCGGGTGTTCGAGCCATTCTTCACCACCAAAGCGCCGGGCGTGGGCACCGGCCTGGGCCTGAACATCGCCTACAACATCGTCCACAAGCACTACGGCGAAATCCGCCTGACCTCGCGCCCGGGCTTCACCTGCTTCCGGGTCAAGCTGCCCACCCGCCTGCCCAAGCCGTAAGCCGCCATCAGCAACAAAAATGGACGGGACCGGCGCGTGGCCGATCCCGTCCATTTGGTATTACTGGCGTTCCCGAGCCGCGTCGCCCTAGTCGAAGGGCAGCGGGGCCTTGTCGAGTTGCAGCGGGATGAAGATCAACTGCCCCAGGAAGATGGCGTTCGGGTCGGGCAGTTGGTTGCCGGTCAGCAAGAAGTCGGTGGTGGTGCCGTACTTGACGGCGATCTTGTTGAGGGTGTCGCCCTGCTTGACCGTGTACAGGTGCGGCCCGGCCGGAACCACGATGGTGCTGCCCACCGCGAAGGTCGCGCCGGGGTTGGCCGTGGCGAGCGTGGTCGGGGCCATCTCAAACTTGACCCCGATGGAGGTCGTCGTGTCGCCGGCCTTGACCACATAGAAGAAGGGCGTGGTGCGGCTGGGCGAGAACGAGACGTTCACCGGCACAAAGACCGTGTCGCCGGGGTGAATGACGTTCGGGTCGGCGATCTGCGGGTTGGCCTGGCGCAGCCGCCCGCCGGTGACGCCGTAGCGCGCGACGTAGGTGACGAAGCTCTCACCACTGCGCACGATGACCTTGATGAAGTTCGCCCCGCCGGAGGGCGGGACGGGCCCCGGGGTCGAGGTCTTGGTGGCCGCCGGGCCGGGGCCGGGCGTGTGGGTGGCGGTGGGCGTACTGCTGGGGCCAGGGGCGGGCGGCAAAGGTGCGGCCCCGTGCAGCGCCAGCGGCGCGGCGTTGTACAAGATCGGGACGAAGATCGGCTGACCGCTGAAGATCACGTCTGGGTTGGTGATGCCGGGGTTGAAGTCGGCCAGCTTGTCCCAGGTGGTGCCGTGCAGCGCGGCAATGCTCTTGAGCGTTTCGCCGGGCAGGGCAATGTGCGTATGCGGGCCGGCCGGGATGAGCACGGTCTTGCCCAAGACCAGCACGTCCCCGGTCAGGCCGTTGGCATTGGCGATCAGGCTGCCGTCTATCTCAAAGCGCTTGGCGACCGAGGTGAGCGTGTCGCCCGCGACCACGATGTAGTAGAACGGCGTGGTCAGGCTGGGGGTAAAGCTCTTGGCGACCGGAATGACGATCACCTGGCCGGGAAAGATCAGGTTGGGGTTGGGCAGGCTATTGGCGGCCACCAGCGAGGCGCCCGACACGCCATACAGGCGGGTGTACTTCCCCAGGTTGTCGCCGGCCTTAACCGTGACGGTGATGTTCGCCGCAACTGCGGCCTCGGGCGCGGCCTGGGCGACCCCCGCATGGGCGGCCAGGGCCAGGACGAAGGCCAGCGCCAGCAACCCGCCGAGGGCGCCAGCCAGCACAACAGAGCTTTTTTTCATTCTCGCCTCCCTAAAGTAAAGTGCGCCAGTGGCCGCGCACAGTAAGATTGTACTACTATCCGGACTCTAACCGCAAACGCAGTAAGGCTATAATGGCCCCCAGACTGGAGGCGCTATGACCGATTTGCCCAACACCTTGCCCCTGGGCCGCCCCCTGGCGGTGAGCGCCCACATCCGCGTGCAGGGCTACGACGTGGATTTTGCCGGGATTGTCAGCAATATCGTCTACATTCGCTGGCTCGAAGACCTGCGCTACCAGGTGCTCGACACCTATTACCCTTTACAACAACTGCTGGCCGAGGGCCTGGCCCCGGTGCTGGCCCGTACCGAGATTGACTACCGCCGCCCGATTCGCCACTTTGACCAGGTGCAGGGCCACATGTGGCTAGACGGCCTGGCGGCGTCGCGCTGGGTGCTGGCCGCCGAAATCCACGTCAACGGCCAGCGCGCGGCGCGGGCCGTGCAAACCGGCGTGTTCGTCTCCACCACCACCCTGCGCCCGAGGCCGGTGCCGGAGCGGCTGCAAACCATCTGGGACGCCGCGCAAGCCGCCGGCCCTACGCCAGCAGTGGGGCTGGTGCCCACACCTTCGGTGGGATTGCCACCCGCGCCTTCGGTGGGGCAAGTGTGACCGCGCCCCTGCCCCCTGACCCGATCACCGCCGCCAACCAACGCCTACGCGCGCTGGGCGTGGCCGTGCCGACCCTGGTGGCGGTGCCGGGCGGGCGCTTTCGCATGGGCAGCCCCACCGGCGGGCGCGACGAGCAGCCGACGTACCCGGTGGCGCTCTCGGCCTTTGCGCTGGGCGAGACCCCGATTACCAATGCCCAGTTTGCGGCCTTCACCGGCGCGACGCAGTACCGCCCGGCCGCCGAGCAGCCGGGGGGCGACGCCTGCCCGGTGGTGCAGGTAAGCTGGCACGATGCCCGCGCCTACCTGGCTTGGCTGGCCGAGATCAGCCGCCTGCCGCTCGACCTGCCGAGCGAGGCCCAGTGGGAATATGCCTGCCGGGCCGGCTCGGTGGGCGACTTTGGCGTGCCGGCTCACGGCGGCGCAGACCTGGACGACTTCGCCTGGACGGCGGCCAACGCTAAAGGACAATTGCAACAAGTGCGCCAGAAACGCCCAAATGCCTGGGGGCTGTACGACCTGCACGGGCTGGTGTGGGAGTGGACCCGCGACTTCCTGGCCCCCTACCTGCCCTACCCGGAGCCGATCTTGGACCCGGTGGCGCTGACCGACACCGGCCGGGGCCGCGTGGTGCGCGGCGGAAGCTGGAATTGCGCCCCAGAGTTTGCCCGCGCCGCCTGGCGCCAGGGCGGGCACGGCGACCACGACCACGCCCCGGACCTCGGGTTTCGTGTCGCGGTGCGGCTGTAGGCCGGCTGGCCCGGTCAATGGAGGCTGGAGGCGCCAAAGGCGGGTCGGAGGTCGGAGGGGAGCGTTGACATTCTGACCGGGCAAGTCGTAGAGGCCGGGGCGTAAAGTAAGCCTGGACACTCGGGGGCCGGGTTGATATGATGCTCCGCACCGCGGCCAAACCGCCGCGAGGCCGCGCCCGGCCGATAGGCAAGGCCGATAGGCAAGCAAGGAGCAGCGGATGACCCAGGCGAAGCAGGGCGACACGGTTAAAGTCCATTACACTGGGCGGCGGCCTAACGGCGAGGCGTTCGACTCGTCGGTCGGGCAGGAGCCGCTGGAGTTTACGCTGGGCGCAGGCGAGGTGATCCCCGGCTTTGAGACGGGCGTGCGGGGCATGACGCTGGGCGAGAGCAAGACCATCGTCATTCCGCCGGACGAGGCTTATGGCCCGTACGAAAACGAGATGGTGCTGGAAGTGGAGCGCGACCAGCTCCCGGAAGAGATGACGCCCACGGTGGGGCAGCAGTTGCAGGTGCGGCAGGACGCGGGCGAGGCCTTTAGCGTGATCGTGGTGGCGGTGGGCGACGGGACGGTGACGCTGGACGCCAACCATCCGCTGGCCGGGCAGGCGCTGACGTTTGAAATTCAACTGCTGGGGATCGCCTGAACGGCGGGCGCGGGCAACGTCAAAGGGCCCAGGTGAATGCCACCTGGGCCCTCTTTTCATCCCAACCGACGCGAACTTTGAAAACCGGCCGGAGACGTTAGCGGGCGGAGCCGCGGCGGAACAGGTTGACCACAGCCAGCAGGATGATGGCGCCCAAGAGCGAAATGAGCAACGCCGGCAGGCTGAAGGCGCCTTCGTTGATGGTGGGAATGCCGAAGAGCGGCGAAAGGACCAGGCCAGCCACAAAAGCGCCGACGATGCCGACGATGATGTTGAGGAGGGTGCCCTGCTGGGCATCCGTGCGCATGACTAGGCTGGCGAGCCAACCGATGACGCCGCCTACGATGACCCACACGATGAAGTTAACCATTGACATTCTCCTTGAGCAGTTGAGTGCGATCCGCACGCACAAGCCATATTCGAACTAGATTTAGAGTACAGCCGGCCCGGCCGCGCCACTATCAGCGGGCGGCTGAACTTGGCTGTCAGCCGAGCGCCCGAATGGGTGTCAGCGGCTGACTGACAACCGGTGACCAGGACGACACCATGCCGCATGTTCACGAGCGTACCTTTCGCATCCGCCACTACGAGTGTGACGCCTACGGGCATGTCAATAACACTCATTATCTGCGGTATATGCAGGAAACGGCCTTTGACGCCTCGGCGGCGGTGGGCTACGATCTGCCGCGCTACGCGGCGCTGGGCCAGCATTGGCTGGTGCGCGAGACTGAGATCGAGTACCTTAGCCCGCTGCATTACGGCGACGCGGTGCGGGTGAAGACCTGGGTGGCCGACTTTCGGCGGGTGCGCTCGCGCCGGATGTATGAGCTGTATAACGCGGCTAGCGGCGAGTTGGCGGCGCGCGCCAGCACCGATTGGGTGTACTTGAACACGGCGACCGGCCAGCCGGCCACGGTGCCGCCGGAGATGATCACGGCCTTCTTTCCGGAGGGCGCGCCGCCGCCCGCCGCGCCCCGCGCGCACTTCCCGGAGCCGCCCGCGCCGCCGCCGGGGGCCTTTAAGATGCGGCGGGCGGTGCTGTGGCAGGATATTGACATGGCCGGCCACATGAACAACGCGCTGTATCTGGCCTATATGAGCGACTGCGCGTTTGAGACGGCGCGGGCGTTTGGCTGGCCGGCGCAGCGCTGCCTGGAGGCGGGTTTTGCGATCCTGGTGCGGCGACATCACATTGAGTACCGCCAGCCGGCGCTGCTGGACGATGAGCTGGAAGTGGCGACCTGGCTGTTCAATCCGCGCCGCGTGACGGTGACGCGGGCTTTTACGCTGACGCGCACGCGCGACCAGGCGCTGATGGCGCGGGCGGAGGTGCTGTATGCCTGGGTGGATTTGCGCACAGGCAAGCCGGTACGAATACCACAAGAGTTGATGACCGACTTCGCGGCGAACATAGCGGAGGCGTGACCGGGGGGAAAGGCTTTGGCCACTAGTTTTGGGGGACTGGGGGCGGGAGAGAGCCGAAGAGTGGGTCGGACTTGGCAGGGAAAAGCATCGGCCACGAATCGCTTCGCGCGAATTACACGAAGGGGGTTCGGGGAGAACGCAGGGTTGGTGACAGTCAGGTAGCTTTAGGGTGTTCGGGTGGCTCGCGGCTCACACAAGCCGGGGGCCTATTTTTTTGTTAAGGTGCGGCGAGTAGCGGGCGGGGCTAGTCGCTGAGGGCGGCGGTGACGGATTGGGCGCGGTGGAGCAGTTCGGCGCGGTCGGCGGCTGGGACGGACTCCCACGGCTCGAAGAAGAGGGCGTCGGTGTCGGCTTCGGCGGCGGCGCGGAGGGTACGGCCTGCGGCGGTGAGGGCAGCGGCACCGGCCGCGCCGAGGCTGGCCCAGCCACGCTGGACAAGCTGGCCGACGAAGCCGTTGTAGGCTTGGGCGGTGAAGCCGCGCGGGAAGGGCTGGGCGTTGGCCCAGGCGTAGAGGCCGGCGACGGAGTCGGCGCGGCCTTCCCAGAGCCAGGTGAGCGCTTCCCAGGCGGGGCCGCTGACGCCCAGCGGCTGCCAGGCGGCACGGTGGGCATCGCAGCGCTGGTTGGTGAGGGCCTCGACCGACCAGGCGGCGCGGGCGAGCGGGGCGGTCTCGGGGTTGGGGCCGGCAGTGCCGCTGGCGAGGGCGCAGGCCCGGTCGGTGAGGCGGCCAGTGGCGCGGCCGGCGGCAACAAGTTGATCGAGCAGGGCGGCGAGGCGCGCGAGGTCGGCGGCGGGCATGGGCTGAAGGCCGGCGAGGCGGGCGCGGACGGCGCTGTACAGGCTGTCGGTGGCGGCGCGGCCGAGGGCGGTGAGGGTGTAGCCGTCTGCGCCGAGTGCGAGCCAGCCGCCGGCGGCTAACTTTTCCATGCGGCCGGCGAAGGCGGCGGGGGCGTAGTAGGGCACGCAGGCCAGCATGCCGGCGATGGTGAGCGGGCGCGGGTCGCGGCCGAGCTGCGGGTCGCCGGCGTGGAGCAGGACGCCGACGGGCTGCTGGCCGAGGCCGGCGGCGGCGATGGCGGCGCGAAAGTCGGCGCGGTAGGTGGCGGCGAGTGCGCCGAGCAGGGCTTCGAGGGCGGGCCAGAGGTCGGCGGGAGGGGTCATGGGGTCACGCGGTGGAGGTCAGAATAACCAGGCAGCGCTGAGGCCAACGCCGGCATCCGGGCCAAGCGAGTCGTTGGGCGGACCCCACCCCCGGCCCCTCCCCCGCGGGGAGAGGGGTGACTGCGTGATGAGGGTTGGGTCGCAATCGCCGGCACGAGCGCCAGTGGAGTCAGCGGAAACGTCACTGTCGTCACTCGCGCCATCGATACCGTCCAAAACGTCACTAACGTCACCAGCGCCACGGATGCTATTCGAAACGTCACTAACGTCACTCGCGCCATCCAATTCGAATTCGCCGTCACCACCGTCACTGTCGTCACCCGCGCCAGGCGTGTTGCAATCGCCGTCATCGCCGTCACCGCCGTCACCCGCGCCAGGCGTGTTGCAATCGCCGTCATCGCCGTCACTGTCGTCACCCGGGCCAGGCGTGTTGCAATCGCCGTCACCGCCGTCACCGCCGTCACTGACCGCCCCCCCAAATTAGTACCAGTGGGAATGACAGAGTGACGGGTCAAATAGTCTCAGCTAGGGTAGACCGAATGCGAACGTGGTGCAAATCAACTCCTTCCAAGAAAGCTCTGCGCT
>Ga0163144_10014615_pt1 | contig 16287 bp, 12 predicted proteins | sample OliLak19BULKMAT1_FD_123175 | JGI IMG/M metagenome (GOLD analysis project Ga0163144, IMG submission 123175) | Freshwater microbial mat bacterial communities from Lake Vanda, McMurdo Dry Valleys, Antarctica - Oligotrophic Lake LV.19.BULKMAT1 | ecosystem: Environmental > Aquatic > Freshwater >... | reverse complement strand
CTGCGCTTCGGCACCGGCGATCTCCATTTGCCCGCTGCTGAGGCTGACCATATGGGCGGATAGCGGCACCGCCAGAAGCCATATCCACGCTCTCATCGCAGGTGCCGGTAAATGATGCGGATGATCGCCATGGCGGGGACGGAGAGGAAGAGTCCGGGAATGCCGGCGACGGTTTCCCCGACGAGGACGCCAAAGAGGACGAGGATAGGATGCAGTTCGACGCCGGAGCCGAGGAGCCAGGGAGAAAGGACGTAATCCTGGAAGACGCGATAAACGATGAGGAAGACGATCATCCAGCCCCAATTGGGGTAGCCGCTGAAGGTCGCGACGGCGACGCTAAGCACCATCCCGGTAAGCGGACCGACCACGGGTACGAATTCGCAGACGGCTGACACGGCAGCAAGGAGGAGGGCGTAGGGAACGAAGGTGGCTTCGAAGTAGATACCGTAGGCGACAAAGGTGGCCGAGACGAGCGAAAGCACGGCGCGCATATACGCGCCAAGGCAGAGGTTGACATCAGCCAGGACCGCATCGACCTTGGCGCGGCGAATTGCGTCGCCGAAAAACTCGCCGACTTGAACCCGCACGGTCGGTGCTTCCAGGAGGAAGAGAAAGCTGAGGATGGGAATGAGGACGAAGTAAAGGAGATTCGTCGCACCGGACAGAAGGTTGCCCCCGAAGGAGCCGAGGAAGGGGATGACCTCTTGAATATGCCCTTCGACGAAGGTGCGGATCTGTTCGCGGTAGGGTTCCAAGGGCGCAGGGAGGGGTTGGTCGAGCAGGGCCCCACCGGACTTGACGAGACCGGGTAATTTAGCCGCCAAGTCCGCCGCCTCCCGCCCAATGTGGGAGACGACGAGGAAGAGAACAGTTCCCGCACCGCCGAAGAGGAGAAGGTAGACGACCCCGAGTTTAACGCCGTAGGACCACCGGATCGGCAACCACCGGTGGGCGAGGGCGACGGCGGGAGCAATCAGATAAGCAAGCAGAAGGGCCAGGACGAAGACGAGCAGGGCCCCGCGCGCCAACCATGTGAGCGACACGGCCAGCAAAATCAGAAATACCGTCCAGGTCGCGCGCGCTACCCGAGTATCGAATCCCAGCATGAATCGTTATCCTAACCTCTGTGAGTCCATTCCTCAAAGTTTCGCAAGAAGGCCGGGTTCGCCGGGTGACGCTCGCTCGACCGGAACGGGCGAACGCGTTGAATCGAGAACTGTGCCATACGCTGCTTCGAGTGTTCCACGAAGCCGATGAACACGAGGGCACATCGTGCTTGTTGCTCGATGCCGAAGGGAAGATTTTCTGTTCGGGGCTGGATCTTGAAGAGGCCGCGGCAATAGACCCGGCACATGAGCGGTTATTTTCGGTGGGAGCCCGGATTTCAAAGCCAATCGTGGCGGCGGTGAAGGGCCCGGTGTTGGCCGGCGGCATCGGGCTGATCGCAAACTGCCATTGCGTGGTAGCGGCGATGGGATCGAGCTTTGGACTGACCGAGATGCGAATCGGCATGTTCCCTCTGATCCTGTTCCGCGCCGTTGCGCAGGCAATCGGCGAGCGGCGGGCGCTGGAGATTGCGCTAACCGGGCGAATTTTTCAAACGGACGAAGCGCTTCGCTTGGGTTTGATTCACGCCGTGGCCCCGGAGATGGAACTCGAAGATCGGGCAATTGCGATCGCTGAACAGATCGCTAGCTTTCCGCCTCAGGCGATTCGCTCCGGGATGATTTTCGCGCATCAACAGAGATCGCTGGACGAAGCGGCGGCGGGCCAAGTAGCGATGCAACTACGGGCCGAGTTGCTGGAATCGCCAGACTACGCCGAGGGCGTGGCCGCTTTGAAGGAGAAGAGGAGACCGGTATGGCCCTCGCTAAGCTAATGTACGTCCTGCTCGCGCTGCCGTTGGCGGCGGAGGAGTTGCGACTGACCGGACTGAAAGCTCCCGTTGAGGTTCTGCGGGACAAATGGGGAATCCCTCATATCTACGCGCAAAACCAAACGGACTTGTATTTTGCCCAAGGCTACATGGCAGCCCGTGATCGACTTTGGCAGATTGACCTTTGGCGGCGGACTGGCTCCGGCAAACTGGCCGAGGTGCTGGGTCCGGCGTATGTCGAACGGGACCGGACGGCATTACTGCTGCGGTTTCGAGGCGATTGGAACGCGGAGTGGGCCTCCTATGCCCCTGACACGTACAAGATTGCCCGCGCCTTTACGAACGGCATCAACGCCTATATCCAGCAGGGCGGAAAGCTGACCCGGGAGTTTCAACAGTTGGGCTATACGCCCGGCCTGTGGCAGCCAGAAGACGTAGTTTCGAGGGTCGCGGTTTTTTCGATGATGTCAAACGTCTTGCGCGAGGTGGCCCGCGCGCGCGAACTGGACACTTACGGAGCGGCACTCATGGGTCAAGTTCGACCAACTGACCCACCAACGACGTTGCGCGCGCCGGCCGAACTGAGCTTTAAGGACATCACGACGGGAGCCATTGCCGATTTCGACGACGCCACAGACCCGGTGACGCTGGAAATGCAGGGGTCGAACAACTGGGTGGTCTCCGGCAAGCGTTCCGTAACCGGGAAGCCGCTTTTGGCCAGCGACCCGCATCGCGCGTTGCTGATTCCGAGTCTGCGGAGAACGGTGCATCTGGTGGCCCCTGGAATCAACCAAATCGGAGCGGGAGAACCCGCGCTGCCGGGTATCGCGCTAGGGCACAACGAATCAATCGGCTTTGGTTTTACGATTACCGGGACCGACCAGCAGGACCTTTACGTGGAGCAGTTGAACCCGAACAATCTCGACGAGTACCTCCATGCCGGGGTGTGGAAGAAGATGACCGTGGAGCGCCACTCGGTGGCGGTGAAGGGCAAGAAGGCAGAGGTGGTGGAGTGCAGACACACCATGCATGGGCCGGTGATTGGGCTGGATCGGGCTCGGCGGCGGGCGTATGTGATGCGCTGGGTGGGCTCTGAACCCGGCACCGCGGGCTATTTGGCGGGGCTCTCGTTAGCCCAGGCGCAGACGTGGCCGCAGTTTCTCGAGGCCGTCGGTCGTTTCAAAGCTCCCGCGGAGAACCTGCTCTACGCCGACAACAAAGGCAACATTGGCTTCGCGGTGGCGGGACTGGCGCCGATTCGGAAATCGTGGAACGGACTCCTGCCGGTACCCGGGCAGACGGGAACCTACGAATGGGCTGGCTTTTTGGACCCGGCCCAATTGCCGCGTTCGCTAAACCCTCCGGACGGACTGCTGGCGACGGCCAATAACAACATCTTGCCGGCCGGGTTCCCCCATATTTTGAACTACGATTGGGCGCAACCCTTCCGGGCCGACCGCATCCGGGCACAATTAGCAACTCGGCTCAAATGGTCGCTTGATGATTTTGAGCGGCTCCAGTTTGACGTGGTTTCGGAGCCGGCGAAACGGTTCCAAGCCATTCTCCGAAAATGGAACCCAGGTCCGTCCAGCTCCGGCCGCGAGATTTTACCCATTTTGCTCGCATGGGATGCGAAGATGACGACGGATTCGATGCCTGCCGCGGTGATGGCAGTGTGGATGGCGAAGCTGGGTCCGGCAATTTTTCAACCGGCAAACCTAGGCGCGCGCGCCAACATTGGGACCGTGCTGAAGGCGCTCGAAGCAAAACCCAACCCGGCGGCCCTGGAACGCACGCTCGCCGCGACGCTGGGCGAGTTGACTCGCTCGTTTGGCCCCCACCAAGCCAACTGGAAGTGGGGCAATATCCATATGCTCTACCTCGCTCACCCCAGTAAGATTCGCCCATTTGACCGGGGGCCCGTACCCCTGCCCGGTGATGCCAACACGATCAATGCCGCCGGAGGAGCCAACTTCCGCGCCGCCTCGGGAGCCAGCTTTCGCATGTTGCTCGATACCGCCAACTGGGATCGCAGCCGAATGACGAACGCTCCAGGCGAATCCGGAGACCCCGATTCGCCCCACTACAGCGACTTACTCACGGATTGGTCGACGGGCAAGTATCACTCGCTGCTCTTCACCCGAACCGCAATCGAAGCGAGCACGATCGAACGCATCCAACTGCAGCCGAAGTAGAACTACTGGATTGCCTGCTCCTTGGCGGCTATTCGAGCCAAGATACGTTCTACATAATTTTGCGTTTCGGGAATATTGGGCACTTCACCCGCCTGATCGACCCGACCCGGCCCCGCGTTGTACGCCGCGAGAGCCTTCGGAAGATCGCCCTTGTATCGATCGAGGAGGGACTTCAGGAACCGACTGCCGGCGGCGATGTTCTGACCCGGATCGAAGGGATCCCTCACTTGAAGAGTCTGCGCCGTGGCCGGCATTAATTGCATCAGCCCCATGGCTCCTTTACTCGACACCGCGCACGGTAGATTCCCGGACTCCTGTTCAATCACCGCATGGAGCAGGTTGGAACTGATCTCCTGCTTCTTGGCTTCCCGATCGACCATCGCTCGTAAGTCGCCGGTGGGCACCGGCGGGCAATTGGCCGCTTCAAATGGTTCCGCTTTCAAATTGTCCGGCGCGGGAGCCATCGGCGTGCTTCGCCAGAAATTAGGGTTCTGCTCCTGAAGCGCCTGCACCTGCCTGCTCACGCTCTCGGCCTGAAGGCGCAGCGACTCTTCAAAACTCGCGGGGGACTTCTCAACTGTTTTCGAAGAGGGAGGTTTTGAAGTTGGAACGTTTTCTACCAACTTCGGAGTAGGCAGCGGAGCCCTGCTCACGGGTTCGTCTGGGAGTGGTTCCATTGGAACGGTTCGTTTCGCTGGGCTCTGCTGACCAGAGCACAAGCCGACAAAAAGGAGAAGAAGGACAGACTTGCGCATCAATTTGTAGATCGGTGCTGGAGAACAGTTACAATATCCCGGATCATTCCGTAGTCCTTTAAATGAATCCCCTACTCCCGTTGGCTCGTATAATAAGAAGTTCGCTATGGGCACGAATTGGACCAATCCCGCGTTTAGTCGACGCATTCCCCAACACGGCCAAATTGTTGGTGAGCGTCGTGCCTTGTTCGCGGCCGCGCGCGATGCTAGCCGTCGCAGCGCCAGTTCTCTGCTTGCGCTGCAAAAACCGGACGGTCATTGGTGCGGGGAACTGCTAGCCGATGTCTCCCTGGAAGCAGACTTCATTCTGCTCCAGTTGTGGCTGCACCCTCCCTTCGACGGCATTTGGAACCCGCCGTCCCGCCCCCGGCTCGAAAAGGTTTGCCGCCGTATCCTTTCCCAACAGATGGCCGACGGGGGTTGGCATATTTTCCCCGATGGCCCGGCGGACGTTAACGCAACGGTGAAAGCCTACACCGCCCTGCGCCTTTGCGGATACTCGCCCGATTTCGAACCCCTCCGCCGGGCCCGCAACCGGGTGCTCGATCTCGGCGGCCTCCAGGCTTGCAACAGCTACACCAAGATCAATCTTTCATTCTTCGGCTTATACCCACGTAAATACGTCCCGACGATTCCGCCGGAGCTGATGCTGCTGCCTGGCGGTAGTCTTTTCCCGGGCGGCGTACTGTACGAAATGGCGTCCTGGACCCGCGCTATCGTCGTCCCGCTGTCAATTGTTCAAGCCGTCGGCGGCATTCGCCCCGCGCCAGCCGGAATCGACCTGAACGAACTTCTCCACTCCGGCAATAACCTGAGCCTGCCGAAGCGAGACCGCATCATCTCGCCGATTTTTCACCAGGTCGACCGCCTGCTTAAACTCTGGGAGCGGCGTGGCCATCGGGATTCCCGCATCGCCGCGATCCGCTTGGCGGAGCGCTGGATGCTCGAGCGCTGCCGCAACGCCGATGGCCTGGGTGCCATCTATCCGTCCATGATGTATTCGATCATGGCGCTCGAAGCCCTCGACTATCCGCGGGATCATCCGGACCTCGTCGAAGCCATCGCGAAGTTCGACCAGTTGTTCACCGAGACCGAGAACGCACTCTTTTTTCAGCCGTGCTTCTCGCCCGTGTGGGATACCGCCTACGCGGCATTCGCCCTCGGAGAGACGAACTACCTCGATCCGTCTGCGCAGAGGCAGACCGCCGATTGGTTGATGGCCCGCGAAGTGCGCAGGCGAGGGGATTGGTCGGTGAAGCGGCCCCATCTCCACACGGGCGGCTGGGCTTTTGAGTACTCCAACGAACATTACCCCGATATCGACGACACCGCCATGGTACTCCTGGCCCTCGAACACTGCCATGCTTCGCGACCGGAGCAGCAGACGGCGGTAGAAGCTCGCGCGATGGCATGGCTCAAGGGAATGCAGTCCCAGGACGGCGGCTTTGCGGCCTTCGATGCGGACAACGATTGGGGCGTCTTGAACAGCATTCCTTTCTCTGACCACAATGCGATGCTCGACCCCACGTGCCCCGACATCACCGGCCGCGTACTGGAAGCGCTCTGCCGGCGCGGTCTGCCGCACTCCGACCCGATCGTTCATAACGCCGTGAATTTTCTACTCAAGACCCAAGAGCAAAACGGCAGTTGGTACGGCCGCTGGGGCGTGAACTACCTCTACGGCACCTTCCTCGCCCTGCGGGGTCTGCGGGCGGCTGACTCGCCCGATCTCAACGTCTTCCGGAAGGCGGCCGACTTCGTCCAATCGACGCAAAACTCCGACGGCGGGTGGGGTGAAAGCTGCGCTAGTTACGAAGCCAATCGCTTCGTTTCAGCACCTTCGACGCCCTCGCAAACGGCCTGGGCGCTGCTTAGCCTGCTCTCTGCCGGACGGCATGATTCCGCAGCAGCCGAACGGGGCCTGCGCTACCTCGTCGATACGCAAGAGGAAGACGGTGCCTGGAGCGAATCGCTCGCCACTGGCACCGGCTTCCCCAACGTTTTCTACCTCCGATACACGCTCTACCGGCACTACTTCCCGTTGTTAGTCACCGGGTTGTACGGCCGGATGGCCGGTTTCTAAATAGATCGCGCACAACGGACAAGCGCAGGCGCGGGGTGGTGGGCGAGTTACTCGCCCTTTGGCACCGCGCCTGCGCAGCCTGTGCGCTGCTAGTTCCCGCTCTGAATCCGCATGCCATAAAAGCTGCGCCACACAAAGTACAAGCCGGCCAAAAGGAATCCAAGCGTCAGCATCCAAGTGATCTCGGAACCCTGCGCTTTGAAACTTTCGGCCAGTTCCACCGCCAGGAGCCCGAAGAGGGTCGTGAACTTAATGATCGGATTCATCGCGACCGAACTCGTATCTTTGAACGGATCGCCGACCGTATCGCCGACTACCGTTGCATCATGCAACGGGGTTCCTTTGGCCTTCAGTTCCACTTCGACGATCTTCTTGGCGTTATCCCACGCGCCACCGGCGTTGGCCATAAAGATCGCCTGGTATAACCCGAACAGCGCGATCGAAACCAGGTAGCCGATGAAGAAATAGGACTCATAGAAAGCGAAGGCAAGCGTCAGGAAGAACACGACCAGAAAGATGTTGAACATGCCTTTCTGCGCATACTTCGTGCAGATTTCAACCACCTTCTTCGAATCTTCCGTCGACGCCTTATTCGTGCCGTCAAGCTTCATGTTCGCTTTGATGAACTCGACCGCCCGATACGCGCCCGTGGTTACGGCTTGCATGGAAGCGCCGGTGAACCAGTAGATCACCGCGCCTCCCGTCATCAAGCCCAACAGAAAGGGCGGATGGAGAATGGAAAGGAAGATCAACTTATCCGGCTGCAGGCCATTGGTCAGCGAAACGATGATCGAAAAAATCATCGTCGTCGCGCCGACCACAGCAGTCCCGATCAGCACCGGTTTGGCGGTTGCCTTGAAGGTATTGCCCGCGCCGTCGTTCTCTTCGAGGAAGTGTTTGGCCTTTTCAAACTGCGGCCGAAACCCGAAGGTGGCTTCCACGTCTTTTTCGATGCCCTTGATCTCTTCGATCTGCGAGAGCTCGTAGACGCTCTGCGCATTGTCCGTTACGGGACCATAGCTATCGACTGCGATCGTCACCGGTCCCATACCCAGAAAACCGAAGGCCACCAATCCGAAGGCGAAAACGGCCGGTGCCATCATCAACGACGCCAGACCCATCATGCTGATGTAGTAAGAAGCACCCATGAGTAGCAGCATGGTCATGCCCAACCAGAACGCACTGAAGTTCCCCGCGACCAAGCCGGACAGGATATTCAGCGATGCGCCGCCCTCCCGGGAACTGGTCACGACCTCCCGCACGTGCGCGGAATCGGTTGAGGTAAACACCTTCACCAACTCAGGAATTATCGCCCCGGCCAGCGTGCCGCAGGTGATCACGCTCGACAGCTTCCACCACAGCGACATATCGCCGTCGAGGGTCGGAATCAGTAGGCTGGAAACAAGATACGTCAGCCCCACCGAGATCAACGAAGTGAGCCAGACCAGCGTCGTCAAGGGCGTTTCGAAGTTCATCTTGTCGACGTTCTCATACTTCGATTTCGCCCACGCTTCATTGATGAAGTAGCTGAGCGCGCTGGCTATGACCATCACGACGCGCATGACGAAAATCCAGACGAGTAATTGCAGCCGAACCTCTTCCTTCGTCACCGCCAGCAGAATGAAACTGATCAGCGCGACGCCGGTGACGCCGTACGTTTCAAAGCCGTCCGCGGAAGGACCAACGGAATCGCCCGCGTTGTCGCCCACGCAATCGGCGATGACGCCCGGGTTCCGCGCGTCGTCTTCTTTGATTTTAAAAACGATCTTCATCAAGTCAGCGCCGATGTCGGCAATCTTCGTGAAGATGCCACCCGCCACGCGAAGCGCCGCCGCTCCCAGCGATTCGCCGATGGCGAAACCGATGAAGCAGGCCCCGGCGTAGTCCCGCGGGACGAACAGAAGAATGAACAGCATCAAGATCAGTTCAACCGAGATCAGCAGCATGCCAATGCTCATCCCGGCCTTCAGCGGGATGGCGTAACAGGGGAACGGTTTACCGCGCAATGCCGCGAAGGCACAGCGCGAATTCGCGAAAGTGTTCACGCGAATCCCGAACCAGGCGACACCATAACTACCCGCAATGCCAATCATACTGAACAGCAAAATCACCGCGACCTTTAGGAACTCAAAATTCTGAAGATAACCAAAATAGAAGACGATGATCGAGCCGATAAACAGCTCGAGAATCATGAGAAATCGCCCCTGCGTGACGAGGTACGTCTGGCAGGTCTCGTAGATAAGCTCGGAGATGTCGCGCATCGATTGATGCACCGGCATATTCTGTAGTTCGCGGTAGATGATCAGCCCGAACAACAGGCCGAGTGCCGCGACGAACATGCCGCCGAGTAAAAGGTTGAATCCTGAGATTCCGCCCAGAAACGTCGCCTGGTTAAAATCAGGTAGGACGAGATTGGCCTCTCCGCCTCCGCGATGCGCGGGTTGCTGGGCGCAGGCCAGCAATGAAAAGAAGGCGAACGAGACGAATAGCCGTAACTTGGAACGCAGCAGCATTCAGATATTCCCTCCGGTCGAATAGGCGGCCCGTCAGGTGGGCCGCCCGAGCACGATACCAGCTTGCGCGACCGAGCGCAAAGGGATAGTTAAAATTCGGCTAGAGCAGTTCGAAAAACAGACACTTCAAATAGAGCGTCTCCGGCACGGTCAACAGCACCGGATGGTCCTGCGCCTGCACCCGCCGCTCCAGCACGCGCAACGATCGACGAGCGTCCCGAGCGGCTTCGGCGACAGCCTCAAACAACATCGCTTCGCTCACGTGATGGGAGCAGGAACACGTCACCAGAGTGCCGCCCGGCGCCAGCAATTGCAGGCCGCGCAGGTTCAGTTCTTTGTAACCGCGCACGGCGCCGTCGATCTGCGCCTTGGACTTGGCGAACGCCGGCGGGTCGAGGATGATCGTGTCGAACTGCCGCCCCCCGGTTCGGTATCCGGCCAGCAGATCGAAAACGTCCGCCTCTCGAAACCGGACGTTATTGCAGCCATTGCGCTGCCGGTTTGCTTCGGCCGTAGCCAGCACCCCGGCCCCGCTGTCGACCCCTTCTACTTGCTCACAAGTCCGAGCCAGATGCAGGGCGAAACCACCGGAAGAAGTGAAGCAGTCGAGCGCATTCCCATGGCCCCACCGGGCTGCGGCCAAATAATTCTCACGCTGGTCGAGATAAACGCCCGTCTTCTGCCCACCCAGCAGATTCGCTTCCATCGTCAAGCCGTTCATCGTAACTTCCACCGGCCCGGTCAACTCGCCGTAGATCACCCCGCTCCGCAGCGGCAAATCTTCTTTCAAGCGAACCGAAGCATCGTTCCGCTCGACAATCGCCCGCGGCGCGTACCGTTCGATCAAGGCCGCGACCACTTCGGGCTGGATCCGATCCATACCTTGATTCAAACTCTGGATGACGAACACATCGGCGTACCGGTCAATGATCAGAGCCGGCATCTGGTCGGCCTCGCTCGAAATCAACCGATAAGCGTTCGTTCCGTCCACCACCCGATCCCGGAACCGCTGCGCCGCCGCCAACCGGTCCGGAACGGAGAATTCTTTCCCGAGCAGGCGCAAGGTGATCTGTGAGCTGCTCGAATAATGGGCCAGACCGCAGGAACGGCCTCGTGGATCGAGTACATTTACGACGTCACCCGCTTGCGCGTGGCCTCGGTTGGAAACGTCGCTCGAATAGACCCACACGTGTCCAGCGGCTAGGCGTTCGGCGGCGCGGCGATTGATCGATACAGTAGGCGGCAACCTACTAGCTTAGCGGGGCGGTGCAAGGGAAGCCGAGGAAAGTTTTTTTCCCCGTCGCCACGCGTCCAATCCCCAGTACCCTACCCGGTACGTAAGGAGTACTCCCACCCCGATTCCCCAGTATATCGGCGCCCATAACGCGGCTTTTCCTTGCCAGAAAAAGTGCACTACTCCTGCAATTGCCGAAAGATAGACCAACCGATGCACCTGCTGCCATCTCCGGCCACCCAGTTGTTTGATGGCCGCCCGGGATGACGTAGCCGCGAGGGGTACCATAAGTCCTAAACCAATTAGCCCTGCAATAAAAAAACGGCGCGTTGTAACATCCTCCCAGATGATCTCTTGGTTCCACTGCACATCGATCGCGTAGTAATGCAAGGCGTGCAGGCAACCGTAAAAAAACGCAAATAGTCCAATCATTCGGCGAAAACGAATGAGGCCGCTTTGGCCGGGCAGTCGTCGCAGCGGCGTGATGCAGAGGACTCCGACCAGGAACCGAAGCGTCCAATCGCCTGTGAACCGAGCCACCGTTTCGATCCGGTTGATCCCCAGTTGGTTATGTTCCCAACGCCAGGCTAGCCCGAGCAGGGGCACCAGACAGAGCACAAACAGCGCCCCTTTAGCCCAACGATGATTCCAGATCTGATTCACACTTCGCTCCTCCCAGCCGACAAGCACCCTAGGGTTTCGTATTTCATCATGCGCGCGCGCCTCTTTATTCTCGCTCTCCTTCTCACCTTGCTGACCGCTGCCTGTCAACGGAAAGCGACCGAGAGCGGGACCGCGAGCAGGACAGATGACCAGGTTCCCGTAAAGTCGGCGATGAGCGCCCGTGGGCCAGCCGCGTCGCCGAGTCGACCAGTTCACCCCTACTCAGTCGTTTCCGGGGGTCTTTCCGGGCCGGAAGAGATGGCCACGGCGGTTAAAGAAGACAAGGTCGTTAGCGAGCATTATGCCGGACTGGTTCCGGCCCAATTCCGGGCCGAGAAGCTGCAAGCGGACCGCCAAGGCTTCGTCTCCTATCGGGTTCGCGGCAAAATTTTTTGGACAAAGCGAATGATGACGCTCAAGAAGGGCGAGATAGTTCTGACCGACGGGTCGACCATGCTGCGCGGACGCTGCGGCAATCGCGTTTCCGCCAGCCCGATGGAGCCAGTCGCCGCCCCGGGTAACGAACCGGAAGAGGCCGTCCTCGACTCATATCAAGAAGCTCGACTTCTGGCCGGCATCCCTCCCGTACCCGAGGCGAGCCCAGTGGATGGCGAACTCATCCTGACCCGCTATCCCGAGGTTTCCAGCGCAGGATCGCTGCTCATCTCTCCGGGCTCGTCATACGGACTAATCGTGCCCCAAGCCAGCATCGGTTCCTCGAACGCAGTTATCGTTTCCTCTACCGGCGCTGGCAGTGGCGGAGGCGGAAGCGTTTCTGGGGGCGGCACCACCTCCTCCCCCTCGTACCCGTCATCGGGCGGCAACCCGCCGCTGACCCCAGGAGGGCCCTGGGCGCCCGGTTCCATACCCCAGTCTTTGATCGCCTACGTCCCTCCCGCGCTGATCCCGGTGTTGCCTCCAACCGGCCCTTATGGAGCTCCACAGCCCTACGTTCCGAACACACCTTACGGAATCGTTCCACCAACCCCGGTCCTGCCTCCGGGAGGTCAGCCCCCGCCTAATACCGTCCCACCTCCGACAGCGCCGCCGCCCACCTTCGTTCCGCCGACCGCCTTCCCCCCGAACTCGCCTCCGCTGACGCCACCCGATCAGCCTCCCGGGACACCTCCGACGCTCCCACCTGGCACCGGCACGCCGCCCCTTTCAAGTCCGCCTCCGGTGCTGGATCCACCACCGCCCCCAGATACTTCCGTCCCAGAACCGCGGACCTTCTTCCTGGTCGCCGGGGCCCTAGCCGCCTATGGTGCCTCGCGCTACTTCGCCAAACGGTAAAGCGATCCCACTTCCTATCCCATCACTTTCACCGCCAACTCCCCTTTGCCCAATCGCACATTCAAACCCTCTCCCGGCATTGCGTCGGCCGCTTCCCGCACCACCTGCCCGTTGTAACGCGTCACCACCGCGTATCCCCGCTCTAAGATCTTCAGCGGACTCAACTGTTCCAGCGTCGCCCGACCCACCTCCAGCCGCCGTTCCGCCCCCGTGAACCGCCGCTCCATCAGTTCCGCCCCGCGCCGCTCCGCTCGGTCCAACCGTCCCCGCACCGCTGCCATCCGCAACCGTAAATCCAACCGCCGCAGTCGAACGTCCAACTCCGTCCAGTCCTCCCGCGCCTCCCCCACCAATCCCCGGCCGAGGCCCCGCAACGAAAAATCCGCATCGTCCACCCGCTGCTGCGCCCGATTGATCTTTCGCGCAATCGAGGCCTGCACACCCTCCACGCCCACCGCGCTCCACCGCCGGGCCGCCAGCGAAATCAGATACCGCAGTGCCTGCGTCATCTTCCATTGCGCGTTGTCGATCTGGTCCATCATTGCTTCCCGGGTCGCCGTTAAAATCTCGGCCGCTGCGGAAGGCGTAGGCGCCCGCAAGTCCGCCACGAAGTCCGCAATTGTAAAATCGGTCTCGTGCCCGATAGCGGAAATTACCGGCACCGAGCACTCGAAGATCGCCCGCGCCACGGATTCTTCGTTGAACGTCCACAGGTCCTCCAGCGATCCCCCGCCCCGCGCCACCACCACCACCTCCGCCCATCCGCTGGCCGAAAAATAACGCAAACCCTCCACCACCTGCTCCGCCGACCCCGCGCCCTGCACCTGCGCCGGCCACAGCTGCACGTGCAACCCCGGACACCGCCGCTCAATCACCGTCAGGAAATCCCGAATCACCGCCCCGGTCGCCGACGTCACAATCCCGATCCGCCGCGGCAGTTTCGGCAGCGCCCGTTTCCGCCCCGTCGCAAACAAACCCTCGGCTTCCAGGCGTTTCTTTAACTGCTCAAACGCCAGTTGTAACGCCCCCTGCCCCATCGGCTCAATCGTCTCGACGATCAGTTGATACTCGCCTCGGGGCTCATAAACTTCCACCCGGCCCCGCGCTAAAACCGCTAAACCATCGTTCGGTTTGAATCGCAAAAGCCGATAACTTCCCTTCCAACAAGCGCACTTAATCTGCGCCCCGCCGTCTTTCAAGGTGAAGTAAGCGTGACCGCTCGTGGCTACCTTTAATCCCGAAACTTCCCCACTCACCCAAATGTTTGTAAAGTGGGTGGACAGGATCTCCGCGATCTCACCCGTCAGTTCGCTCACCGTGTACTGTCGCCGCGGCGCTAATTCCATCCTCCAATTCTCTCACCCGGAGCCTCATGAGTCCCAAAGACGTTCTCGCGTTCGCCCAGGAAAGTGGTGCCAAGCAGCTCGACATGCGCTTCACCGATATTCCCGGCCTGCAGCATCACATCTCCTACCCCATCGCCATGCTCACGGAGGACGCTTTCGAAGACGGCTTCGGCATCGACGGCTCCTCCATCCGCGGCTGGGCCGCCATCAACGAATCGGACATGATTCTCATCCCCGATCCCTCCACCGCCATGATGGACCCCTTCTACGAGACCCCCACCCTCGTCATGACCGGTATGGTAAAGGATCCTATCACCCGTCAGTCCTACGAACGCGACCCCCGCCATATCGCCCAAAAGGCCGAAGCTTACCTCCGTTCGACCGGCCTCGCCGATACCTGCTTCGTAGGCGCCGAAGCCGAATTCTTCGTCTTCGATAATATTCGCTTCGACTGCACCCCCAACTCCGGCTACTACTACATCGACGCCGAAGAGGGCCGCTGGAACACCGGCCGCGAAAACAACAACCACGGCTACCGCCCCCGCTATAAAGAGGGCTACTTCCCCGTCCCCCCCACCGACCATTATCAGGACCTGCGCGCCGAAATGGTCGAGGTCATGGAGTCCTGCGGCCTCGTTATCGAATGCCACCATCATGAAGTCGCCTCCGGCGGCCAGTGCGAAATTGACCAGCGTTACGACACCCTCGTCAAGTCCGCCGACAACATGATGACGTACAAGTACGTGGTCCGCAACGTCGCCCACCAGTACGGCAAAACCGTTACGTTCATGCCCAAGCCCATCTATGGCGATGCCGGCTCCGGCATGCACTGCCACCAGTCTTTGTGGAAGGATGGCAAACCGCTCTTTGCCGGTGACGGCTACGCCGGCCTCAGCCAAATGGCCCTCTGGTACACCGGCGGTCTGCTCAAACACGCCCGTGCCCTCTCCGCCATCATCGCCCCCACCACGAACTCTTACAAGCGTCTCGTCCCCGGCTACGAAGCCCCCGTCAATCTCGCTTACAGCCGCCGCAACCGCTCCGCCGCCTGCCGCATCCCTATGTATTCGGCCAGCCCGAAATCGAAGCGCGTTGAATTCCGTCCTCCGGATCCCGCCTGCAACCCGTACCTCGGTTTTGCTGCCATGATGATGGCCGGTCTCGATGGCATCCTCCACAAAATTTCCCCGGGCGAACCGCTCGACAAAGACATCTACGACCTGTCGCCCGAAGAGATGAAGTCGGTCGCCTCCATGCCCGCTTCGCTCGAAGAAGCACTGAACTGTTTGGAGGATGATCACAACTTTCTGCTGAAGGGGGATGTGTTTACCGAAGAGTTGATCGAGACGTATATTTCGTATAAGCGGCATCACGAAGCCGACGCGGTTCGCCTTCGGCCCCACCCCTACGAATTCGCGCTCTACTACGACATCTAAACTAGTATTTGGTGCCCACTGTCCTCCAACTCGCCATCTCCCGGGGCGGCGTCCCGAAGGTTCCGATTCTCGAAGCCCACGTGACGCCGCTCGGCATTGCCGGCGACGTGCAGAAAAACCGCAAGTATCATGGCGGGCCGAACCAGGCGCTGCTGCTGATCACCGCCGAGGGCCTGGAGGAACTGAAGGCCGCCGGGTTCCCCGTCTACCCTGGCGCGCTGGGCGAAAACGTCACGACAACCGGCCTCGACCGCCGCACGCTCCGCCTCGGCCAACGATACAGGCTCGGAGAAGTAGAAATCGAACTGACCAAAATGCGGGAGCCCTGCCGCACGCTCCATCCCTACGGCCTCACCATCGGCAAAGCCGTCTACGACCCCGACGTCAAGGCCGGTCGACCCATCTCCCCCCGTTGGGGCCTCGCCGGCTTCTACGTCAAAATCATCCGGACCGGAGTGATCCGGCCGGGCGACCCCGTCACGTTACTCTCGGATCCATGTTGATCGCCAACGATTACCTCGAGCGCTTACAGCACCGCGACGCTGAAGCCTTCGCTCGCATTCAGCGCAGCCCCTCGGCCTACCAATCGGCCCTCGCCCTTTTTGCCCACTCCCGGTTCCTCTCCGAAGAGGTTCTCCAGCACCCGGAGTGGCTCGAAGACCTCTGCGCCGGCCACGCCCTGCATCAGTCGTACTCCACGGATCAGTTCGCCGATCGCCTCGCCGAGTTTCTTCCGCCGGGCGTCCCGGCAGCGGTCGACTTAGCTTACTTCCGGCGCCGGGAGATGCTGCGTATTCTTCTCCGCGATGTCCGCTGCTTCGCCGATCTTTCGGAAACCACGGCGGAACTTTCCAGCCTCGCCGACGCGATTGTCGATCTCACCTACCGCCGCG
>Ga0163144_10014612_pt1 | contig 16290 bp, 10 predicted proteins | sample OliLak19BULKMAT1_FD_123175 | JGI IMG/M metagenome (GOLD analysis project Ga0163144, IMG submission 123175) | Freshwater microbial mat bacterial communities from Lake Vanda, McMurdo Dry Valleys, Antarctica - Oligotrophic Lake LV.19.BULKMAT1 | ecosystem: Environmental > Aquatic > Freshwater >... | reverse complement strand
TCGCGGACGAGACGTGTTTTGCGGACGGCCATCACCTCATGCGCCATGCCGCGACAAGCTTCAGCAAGCGGTTCGGCGCAGTCCACGTTGAGCCGTGGCTTCGCCGAACCGGAATTGTTGCTACGCCTTGACCGTCGAATCGTCGGACGACACGATGCGATAAAGCAGGGCGGCGACGGCGGCGCCGAGGATTGGAGCGACCCAGAACAGCCACAGTTATTCGACGGGCAAGGTGTCGTTCGCGGTGGCGGCGACGAGGATTGTCGGCCCAGTGCTGCGGGCGGGGTTCACGCTCAGGTTCGTGATCGGAATGCCGATGAGGATGATGAACAGGAAGAATGCGGTCAGGATGACTTCGGCAGCGAGGCAGGAGACCATGGTATAACCGGTCGGCGAGCCGAGGCCGAACCCGATGGTGGCGAAGGTGCCGGCCCCGGTGCCGATGCTGAACCCTTCCTTGCCGATCGCGATCAGGTAAATGGCCGCAGCACCGATGACGCCACCGATGGTTTGGGCGATGATGTAGGGAATCGCTTCGGCGGCAGGCATCCGTCCGGCGACCGTCAGGCCGACCGTGACCGCGGGGTTGAGATGGCAACCGGAGATGTGGCCTATGGCGTAGGCCATCGTCAGGACCGTCAACCCGAAGGCGAACGAGACGCCGAGGAAGCCGATGCCGAGTTGGACTTGGCGTCTCCGCCGAGGTAATTCGTCCCGATGATTTCAGCCAGCAATTTCTTCACCAACATGCAGCACTCTTCTTAAGTATCGAACCTTGGTCAGAAACGACCGTCGTCGTAAAGAGCGCTTCTCAGGACTATGTACCGCGTCATGCGGTGTCTTAATTTTCGTCCCTGAATGATAATTCTTCGCATGTCTATAATCTCCCGACTGGATTCAGCCGCGGATCAAGCCGGGAGGCATCGTCATGGTTTCGCCCTTGGGTCGCTTTCGCTCGGCACTTTTGGGGCTGACCATCATGGCCGCGTTCGGCATCGCCTGCCTTGCGTTGCGGCAGATCGGCCGCGGCGAGGGGTTGTGGTCGTCGTCGTTCGAAGCGACCGTCGGCTTTGCCGAAGTGCACGATGTCGCCGTCGGTACGCCGGTCCGCATCCGCGGCATGAACGCGGGTCAGGTGATCGCCATTGAGTATCCGGATCACGACGACAAGGATGCTGTCGTCACTCTGCGTTTGAAACTCGACTCGGCTTACGCCGACCGTCTTTACGCGGACGCCGCCGCCTCGCTCCATGCCACGGGTCTGCTGGGCTCCAAAGTCGTGGCCATCGCGCCGGGTTCGCCCGTAGCCGGGCCATTGCGGGATGGTAGGCTGCGGGCCACGATCGAGCCGGATCTCGCAGCGGCCGCAGCCAAGTTCGGGGCGGCGGCGGAGGAAGCGGAACGACTGTTGAAGGATGCCCGTTCCGGGCAGGGCACGCTCGGGAAACTGGTGCAGGATGATTCCCTGTTCAACGATCTGAAAGCCTTGGCGAAGGACGGTCGCGACGAGGTCAAAAACGTCGGTGCCTTCGTCGAAGATGGCCGGGCGACGCTGAAATCGGTGCGTCAGGGCAGCGACGCGCTCGGCCGCATGCCGCTCATCCGCAGTTACGTTGCGGAGGATGCGACAGTGCTTCTGATTCGGCCGAAGGCGCGGCGGCGGGCGTTCACCTATAACGCCAACGACCTCTTCGAGCCGGGCACGGCGATCATCGCCGAGGGCGGCAAGGTGCATCTGAATGCGATCGCAGCGGAACTGCTGGAAGTGAAGGACGACGACGCGGATGTGGTTGTGCTCGCCGCGAGCGATCCCAATTCCAAGGCCGTGACACTTTCGGGAGCTTTGGAACTGACGCTACGGCAGGCGGAAGCGGTGCTGGACTACTTCAAGGTGCAGGGTGTGCACAAGACCGGCGTTTTCGCCCGGCGGAAAATGACGCCGCTTGGCTTGGGTGCGGCCGCTTCTCCAGTCGTCGAAGCGGCGCCGCTTCCGTTAAACTATCTCCAGGTCCTGTTGTTCACGCCGAGCAAGCCGTAGCGGCGGACGAGCCGCAAGGATGGAGTCGAACGCGCATGCCGACGAGTTTGCCGATCCCCGAGCCGACGGTCGCCGAAGTCGTGCGGATGCGGGTCGCATGCATCACGGCACGGATGCAACTGCCGCAGGTCGCCGTGACGGAAACGATCCTGATGAAGCGGCTGCGCGCAGCGTTCGAACTCTACGCGGCCAAAGCTCCAACCGCGCCGACGTGGGCCGACTTCCTGACGGATTTTTACACCCTCGATTGGCTGGTCGCGGTCGGCTGCCTGGAACGGGTGAATGCCGCGTGGGAACTGCTCTTCCAGGCCCGCACGGGACGTTCCGATTGTCTGCTCGTCGATGCCTTGCGGGCGCGGGCGTGCCGGCTGTATCCGCGCGATGAGGAGAAACGCGAGAATGCCGTCAGCGAATTCTGGAGCCGGCTGCTCGCCGCGGACACGGCCCACGGCTCTGCGGTGCTCGAGCGCTACGACGGCAAACGTCCGTTGGCACCTTGGCTCATCCGCGTCTTCCAGAATTGGCATCTCTCGCAACTGCGGTCATCCTCCCACATCGTCAGCCTGACGGACGGCGACTACGCACTGCCGTTGCCCGCTACGACGGCCGCCGAAAGCCGCTGGCATGAAGTCTTCCTGGAAGCGGGCCGCGAATGGTTGCAGGAACTTCCCGAAAGCGAGCGGCTGCTCTTGGGCTTGCGCTGGCGCTACAAACTCAGCCAACGCGATGCGGCGGTTCTGCTGAAGGTCCACGAAGGGACCGTCTCCCGACGGACGGACAAACTGCGGGACACGGCCCTCGAACGGATCGGCGATCGGCTCACCGATCAGGGTTGGACGGGCGACGACCTGAACGGCTTCATCCTCACCGAGATGGGGAATCTGCTGCTCGACGAGCCGAGTCTGAGTGCCGAGGCGCTGCGTCGCTCGCTGCAGGCGCAGGGGATTGCAGCGCCGGAGAACTGATTCCGGTTGTTCCACCGCACGGCAAACTGCGTTCCCTTTTTCGATTCTCGCGGTGATGCCGTTGCGATTGCGACGGTTTAAGCTGACATTCCTCTCGAATCTCCGCGCCTTCACGGGTTGACCCATGCTTCGCTTCGTCGCGTGTTTCGTCGTGTCCTTATCTCTGCTGCCGGCCACGTATGCAGCGGACGACTCGCCCTTCTCGATCCTGAAGTATCGCTTGGTGGGGCCGTTCTGCGGCGGGCGCGTCAGCCGGGCCGTGGGCGTCCCCGGCGAACCGCTGACTTACTATGCTGCGACCGCGTCCGGCGGCGTCTGGAAAAGCGGCGATGCGGGCATCACGTGGAAGCCGATTTTCGACGACCAGCCGACCGCGAGCATCGGCAGCATCGCCGTCGCGCCGAGCGATGCCAACGTCGTCTACGTCGGCTCCGGCGAAGCGAACATCCGCGGCAACGTTTCGCCCGGCGCGGGCATCTTCAAGAGTGAAGATGCGGGCAAAAGCTGGAAGCACGTCTGGAAGCAGGTCGGTCAGATCGGCACGATGGCGGTACACCCCAAGAACGCAGACATTGCCTATGCGGCCGTGCTGGGTCATGCCTTCGGCCCGAACTCGGAACGCGGCATCTGCCGCACCACGGACGGCGGGAAGACTTGGCAGCAGGTCTGCAAGGTCAACGACGAGTCCGGTGCCTCCGATGTCTGCATCGATCCGAACAACCCGCGGGTCGTCTATGCCGGCTTCTGGCAGACGCGCCGCCGGCCGTGGGAGATGACCAGCGGCGGCCCCGGCAGCGATCTGTTCGTCAGCACGGATGCCGGCGACACCTGGACGACACTGAAGGGGAAGAAGAACGGCCTGCCGGAAGGGCTTTGGGGCAAGGTCGGCGTGGCGGTGTCGCCCGTGAATTCCGACCGCATCTTCGCGATCATCGAAGCGGACAAGGGCGGGCTGTTTCGTTCGGACGACGGCGGCGCCAACTGGAGCCTCGTCAACGACACCCGGCCGCTTCGGCAACGCGCCTGGTACTACAACACCATCGTGCTGCACCCGACCAATGCCGACGTCGTATATCTTCCGCAAGTGCCCCTGCTCAAAAGCAGCGACGGCGGGAAGACGTTTTCCGGCGTCCGCGGGCCGCACCACGGCGACCATCACGACCTCTGGATCGACCCGGCCAACCCCAAGCGGATGATCAACGCCAACGACGGCGGCGTGGACATCACTACCGACGGTGGGAAAACCTGGTTCGCCCCACCGCTGCCGATCACGCAGTTCTACCACGTCCATGCTGACAATGCCGTGCCCTACAACATCATGGGCTGCATGCAGGACCTCGGCAGCAGTCGCGGGCCATCGAACTCCCTTAAGCCCGGCGGTATCGCCATCGGCGATTGGCACACCGTCGGCGGCGGCGAAGCGGGCCACGCGGTGAGCGATCCGACCGATCCGAACATCGTCTATGCCGGGGAATACGGCGGGATCATGACGCGCTACGATCACCGCACCCGCACCAGCCGCAACATCACCGTGAACCAGACCAACCCCAGCGGCATCGACGTGGCCAAGCACAAGGTTCGCTTCCAGTGGACCGCGCCGATTCTGGTGAGCAAACACGACCCCAAGACCGTCTACCATGCCGGCAACGTCCTGTTCCGCACCACCGACGGCGGGCAAAGCTGGACGGCCGCGAGCGGCGACCTGACCCGCAACGACAAGCAGAAACAGCAATGGTCCGGCGGACCGATCACCGGGGACAACACCGGTGCTGAGACCTACTGCACCATCTTTGCTCTGGCCGAGTCCCCGAAGCAAAAGGGCATCCTCTGGGCCGGCAGCGACGACGGCCTGGTTCACGTCTCTCAGGATGACGGCAAGACCTGGAGCAACGTCACCGCGAACGTGACCGGCCTGCCCGATTGGGGTACCGTCGAGTGCATCGAGCCGAGTTCCTTCGATGCAGGCACGGCCTACGTCGTCGTCGACAACCACCGCATGGACGACAACAAGCCGTACCTGTGGAAGACGACCGACTTCGGCAAGACCTGGACGAACCTCGCCGAGAAGCTGCCGCAGGACGTCTTCTGCAACGTCGTCCGCGAGGATCCGACCGCCAAAGGACTGCTTTACCTCGGCACCGAAACCGGTATCCGCTTCAGCCGCGATGACGGCAAGACCTGGCAGAGCCTTCAACTGAACCTGCCCACCGTCCCCGTCACCGATCTTCAGGTGAAGGACGCCGACCTGGTCGTCGGCACCCAGGGCCGCTCGCTCTGGATTCTGGATGACCTGACCGCGCTGCGCGACTTCGCCAAAATCGACAAGCTGAAGCCCCTTCACTTGTTCACACCGCGCGCCGTGACGAAGTGGGCCGGCAACAATGGTGACATCCGCGTCCAGCATCGCGGCACCACGACACCCAACCCCACCGCCGGGGCCGTGATCCCCTTTCACCTCGCGGACACGCTGAAGGGTGAAGTCACGTTGGAGATCTTCGACGCCAAGGCCAAGAGCATCATCAAAGCCACGGGCAAGGCCACCGGCGGCAAAACCGACGATGCCGCCGATGAGGAGGACGACGACGATGCCGTACCGACGAAGAAGGAACGAAAACTGGCCGTCGCCGCCGGCTTGAACAGGTTCGTCTGGGACCTGACCCACGACGGCGCCGAGGTCATCCCCGGTGCCCAAGTCGATGCGGGCAACCCCGCCCTGAGCATCCCGGTGCCCCCAGGTGTCTACACCATCAAACTCAGCTTCGGCAAGGAGACGCTGACCACCACCGTCGAGGTGAAGGCCGACCCGCGGCATAAAACCCCGCCGCCGCCCGAGCAGGAAGCCTTCGCCCTCAAGGTGCGGGACCAGATCACCAAGCTCGCGACGACGGTCAACCGCCTGAAAGCCATGCGCAAGCAACTCGCCTTCCGCAAGGAGCTGCTCGGCAAGGACGACACCATGAAGGAGTTGCTGCAGCAATCCGACGATTACGGCAAGAAACTCTCGACCCTCGAGGAGAAGCTGCACAACCCGAAGGCCAAGATCGTCTATGACATCTTCAGCGCGAGGGGTGGGGCCATGCTCTACTCCCAGTTCACTTGGCTGCTCGCGAACAGTACTGAGGGCGAAGGGCTGCCGACCAAGGCGATGATCGAACTCGAAGTCGAACTGTCCAAGGAACTGGACAAACTCGCGGCCGAGTTCGACACCGTCGCGGGGGCCGACCTGGCCGCACTCAACGCCGCCGCCGCAAAGCTGGGTGTGCCGCCGGTCTACGTACCGAAGAAGTGACGCGGCCCGGCGATGCACCCGTACACCGTCCAGACAACCGCAAACTTCCCCCGTTTGCGGAATGACATTCCGGCGTGGCGAGCTAAAATACCATATCCCGACGTCCCGAACGAGATGTGCGATGGTTATGGACCGATTTGGCGCCGATGCCCAAGATCTCTTCGAACGCGGCACGGAGAAGCATGCGGCAAAGGACTTTCGCGAAGCGGTCGAATGCTTCAGCCGCGTCATTGCATTACGCCCGGACGTGCCCGCCGGCTGGCGGGCACGGGCCAAGGCCTACGTACAACTCGGCCGACGGACCGATGCACTGAACGATCTCGATCGCGCCATTCGCCTCATGCAGGACGATCCTGCGCTCTACGCCGAGCGGGCCGAACTGCTCTATCGCCAAAAGGCGTACACGGGCGCCATCGCGGATTGCGACAAGGTGCTCGCGCTCGACGACGGCTGGGCGGCGATCTTCGGCCTGCGGGCCAATGCCCAAGCGGCGCTGGGGGACACCGACTCGGCTCTGGCGGACTATGCACGGGCCATCGCTCAGGATCCCGATCATGCTGCGGATTATCTGCTGAGCCGGGCCGAGTTGAACCTCGATTGCGAAAACTTCGTCGCCGTGATCGCGGATTGCGAAGCCGCGTTGTTGCGGAAGCCGGATTCGTCGCGTGCCTTTCAGACCCGAGGTTTGGCCCACCGCGAACTCGGCGACCTGACCGCAGCCGAGGCCGATTTCAGCGAAGCGATCCGGCTCGATGCCGACGCGACCATGGCCTACCTGGCCCGTGCCACCGTGCGTTACGACCAAGGGAAAACGCGACTTGCCGCCGCCGATTGCGATGAGGCGCTCACGCGGGAAGGAGACAACCCGCGGGCACTGAGCCTGCGCGGCATGGCTCGCCGCCGGCTGGACGATCTCGCCGGTGCCGTGACCGACTACACCGCCGCGATCCGCCACAACCCGGAGACGCCCGCCACCTTCAACCTCCGTGCTGCGGTCTTCTACCAACAGCGCGAATACGGCCGGGCGGTGCAGGATCACATGGACGCGCTCAAGCGCGATCCGCGCAGCCCGAGCACCTTCAACCAGCTCGGATGGATCTGGGCCACCGCCCCGGACCCGGATATCCGCAACGGCCGGCAGGCCAAGGAATGCGCCACGCGCGCCTGCGAGCTGACTGAGTGGCAGGAGTGCGGCTTCCTCGACACGCTTGCCGCCGCCTGTGCCGAATGCGGCGACTTCGACGATGCCGTGAAGTGGCAGACGAAAGCCCGCGACTTGGCCCCGACCGACCAAGCCGCCGACTACGAAAGCCGCATCGAACTCTACCGCGACGGTAAACCCTACCGCACGGCGTAAGGATTGTTCATCAAATTTCACTCCACCGGTTTCGCCGTCGAAAGCCAGTCTCCGCTGCCGCGCTTCACGGCGGTGGTCCATGTCGGCTTCGGTTCCAGCGACAGGCCGACGGCGGCAGCGCGGAGGTCGTCGAGTTTCGGTAACTTCGCGGACAGTTCGGACTTGGCCAAAAGCGCGATCAGCGGTTTCTTCGACCAGTTCCGTTCGTCGGCGGCGATCCAGAAATAGGACGACGGGCTGAGTTGACCGAGGCTCGCCTGCAGGCTCGGCGACAGCGGTCCGAGATCAGGCTTGGCAGCCAAGTCGTCGACCTCGAAGGCGAACAGGTACGTCGTCTCGTTTTCGCGCTTCATGACCAGCGGCACGTTGCGGATCGCGACGCGGAAGACGCCATTCCCGCCGGTGATCGGCTCGGACTTGAGCGCTTTCAAAAATGCGGCCTCATCGGCAGGCGGCTTGCGGAGAATCAGGGCGATGACGCCGCGAGGAAAAAGTCCGTCGTCGGACAGCGTCAGGCCGGCGACGAGTTGGGAGACGTCTTCGAATTTGACTCCGAGCGATTCCCAAAGCACCTTCGGTACTCCTGCGCCGGCGAGCATCTCGACCGGGTCTTTACCTTCCCGCGCGGCATACTCGGCAAAAGCGGCGGGTTGAACGGCGATGGCCAGTTCGGACTTTCGCGGCAAGTACTTCAAGCCGCTGAGGGCACTCGGCGGCCAGAGCGATGCTCGCTTCGGTTCGGTCGTTGTTGCGGCATCCGTGGTGGCAGCATCCCGGCTCGCGTTCGGTTTCAGGATCGCGGTCACGCCGAAGTAGAACACGCCCGCAAGCATCAGGCCGCCGATGGCAGCCGGCACGGCGAACGCTTTCCAGGTCGGTGTCGCCGCGATCGGAGGCAAGACCTCTGACGTCGGTTCAACGGCTGTTTCGGTCGGTACGAAGGACTCGCCGCAGCGGGTGCAGACAATCCGATGCGGAGGCAAATCGTACGCGACGGTTGTGTCGCAGAAAGGGCAAGTCGACGAAGCGGTCATCCGGGTCGAGTCCGTGGCGGGGTGGGCGGTGGGGCATCGTCATCCGCGTCGCCGGGGCCGGCTTCTTCGAGGGCACGCAGGAGCCGGTCCCAGCTGGCGGCTTCGGGCCGTCGTCCGCCTGCTGTCGGTGGCGTGGCCGTCGTTTCGGGTTTCGGCTCTTCGAGCGGGACTTCCTTAAAGTAGGCCGGTTCCGTCTTGAGAATCAAATCGAGCACCCAGCAGCCGCGACCGTGCGCGGCACCTTCGGGCGCGTGATGTTCCGTCCCGCGACAGTGCCGCAGCACGGCTTCCTCGTCGCAGTCGGCATCCAGCAGAGCATCGGCGAGAATCGGCATCCGGTCGAACAGTCGCTCGGAGTAGATCGTCTTGGCCAAGCCCAGCACGGTCTTGGTCCGCCATGCCGGCTCGAAGCGGAAGGTTTTGAATGGGTTGCCGCACAGATCCAACAGGAAGCGACCGAGGGCCTTGCGGTCCGCCTTCACTTTCTGCTCGTTCAGGTCGCCGAGTTTGGTCGTCAGGCTTTCGTCTTCCTTCGTCACCGTCTCCAGGCTTGCGGCATACCGGACGTTGACGTTACGGCGCGGGTCGGCATCCGCGGCCTCGTCGCCCATCGACTTGAGCTTCAAAGCATAGGAGGAAAGCATCCCGGCGCCGGTGCGGGCCTGCGTGGCTTCGATCACAAGTCGGCGGACTTCGTCCAACTGGGCGTCGTCCGGCGGCATCATCGCCAGCATCGCGATCGCTTGAGCGGCGTGCAGCACCGCGACACCCGCCTGTTCGACGCTCTCACCGGCATGGCGCGCGGCGGCCTGAAACAGCACGGCCGCCGGGTTGACCACGTCGTCCTCGGTCAGCCGGAAACTCTCCGGCTCGGCATCCGGGTCCGCGCTCAGGACGATGCCGTGCTGAGTCGTCCGCGCGAACTCCAGCCCAGTGCGGGCGGCGGTGTTGATTTTATCGACCCAGTCTTCGACCTTCTTGTCCGCGTGGGCTTTGCCGGCGTTCTTCTCGCACCATTCGACGGCGTTGCGAAGGTCACCTTCGGGAAGAATCTCCCAGACGCGACGCACAACCGCCGCGGCCAACAAGTGCCGTCGACGCGGCGTCAATCGCTCGCCGATAGCGGCAACCATGAACTCGGGATTTTTGCAGGCCAGCCAGTCGGCTTCGGTCATAACGGATACCAGCGGCCGGAGCGAATCCCTTTGATTTATTCTATGCGGGAACGACGGGCCAGACCCCGTTGTGCTTTTCCCCGGTTGCGTTCGTAGAATGTCGCTTCACGCAAACGTCGACGCGGTGAGCGAGCATGTCCTGGTTATTGCCGGAAATCCGCGTGTTCGAGTCGCCCGCTTCCCGTTGGGACGCCCGCTGGAAGCTGGCGACCGTGGCCGCGTCGATGATGCTGATTTCCGCGATCGACGATTGGCCGCCGGCCGTCGTGGGCTTCGCCTTCGCCGGTTGCACCACGCTCTGGGCCCGTCTGCCGTTGCTGGTCAGTGCGAAGGCCGTCGTGGGCGTGGTGCTGCCCGTGGCCCCGTGGTTCGTGCTGCTGCCGATTCTGAACTCCTGGGCCGGCGCGGCCGAAGCTGCTTTGTGGTTGTTTCGCCTCAGCGCGGTCGCCTGCTTCGGAGCGATGCTGATCCGTTCGACGGGTATACCGCGACTGTTGGAGGCAGCGTCGGCCTTGCTCGTGCCCGGCCTGCTGGTTCGGGTCGCGCAGTTCGCCTATCGCTTCGCCTTCGTGCTGACAACCGAACTGCGTCGATTACGCATTGGCCTCTTCACGCGCGGATTCAGGATGCGTTCCAATGCCCATACGTTCCAAACGCTCGGTGCTGTGGTCGGCGGGGCTATCGTCCGCAGCGAAGCGCGGGCCGAACGGGTCGCCCAAGCCATGACCTGTCGCGGCTTCCATGGGCATCTGCCTCGGCTGACACCCTTCCACACGCGGACGGCGGATGTGCTGACGACCATCCTGTTCCTCGTCATCGGAGTCAGTCTGGCCTGTGCAACGTTCGTCCCGCAAAGTTGGTTGAACCCGTGAGCATCCTCGTCCGCGATTTGTCATATCGCTACGCCGACGGCCGCTCGGCATTGAATCGGCTGTCGTTCGCGATCGCCGCGGGGGAGCGCGTTGCTCTCCTCGGGCCGAACGGCGCCGGCAAGACGACACTGTTTCTCTGCCTGGCAGGCGTGCTTCGGAATCAGCCGGGTGTCGTCATCGCAGCGGGTCTCGACCCGGCCTTGCCGGCGGATCGTTTGGCCTTGCCGCGGAAACTCGGCGTCGTCTTCCAGAATCCGGATGAACAACTGTTCGCGGCCACGGTGTTGGACGACGTCGCCTTCGCGCCGCTGAACCTGGGTGAAGCATCGGAAGCAGCCCGCAAGATCGCCGAAGCGACCCTGACCCGCGTCGGCCTGTCGGGCTTCGGGGAGAGGGTTCCGCATCGCCTTTCCGGTGGGGAGAAGCGACGCGCGGCCTTGGCGGGTGTGTTGGTCACTTCCCCCGAGGTGCTGCTGCTGGATGAACCCACGGCGGCCCTGGACCCGCGCGGCCGCCGCGAACTGGCGGATCTGTTGAACGCGCTGCCGGGCACGATGCTGATCGCCACCCACAACCTCGAATTCGCCCGCCGCACCTGCACACGCGCCTTGGTCTTGGCCGAGGGCACCTTGGCAGCCGAGGGCCCGCTGGAGAACCTGCTGGCGGATGAAGCGATGCTGGCCCGCCACGGGTTGGTGTGACGGACTACCGGCTTGCAAACGCTTGTCGCGAATCGCGAATGCGTCGCACGCTCGCCCAAAGTCTACTTCCCCTCGAACTTCATGTGACAGTTCTTGTACTTCTTGCCGCTGCCGCAGTGGCAGGGGTCGTTGCGGCCCATCTTTTTGCCGAGGTTGCGGATCGTCTCGGGCTTCTTGACGTCGCCGCTGTTCGTCGATTGGTCGTCGGTTGCGGCGGCTTGGCGGGCTTCGACGGCTTGTTGGGCGGTGGCGGCCTGCATCGCACTGGTGGCTTGTTGCTGCTGCGCCCGGGCACCCGCCCAGAGGGCGTTCTGGACTTCGTCGTCGGCGATGTCCGAGATGCGGAAAATGTTCTCGCTCATGCGGTCCTGGATCGCCTGCCACATTGCGTCGAAGAGCTTCATGCCGTCGCGCTTATAGATGATCTTCGGGTCTTCCTGAGCGTAGGAATTCAAGCCCACGACGCTTCGCAAATGGTCCATCGTGAGAAGATGGGACTTCCACGCGCCGTCGATGGTGTCCAGCACCAAGCGGCGTTCCGTGTCGTGCATCTCCGGGCGAAACTTCGTGTCGTAGGCATTCAGGATACGGTCGACGGCCTGCTCCGGACCGGCGCCGGCAAAGCCGGCGGCATCGAGATCGAGGTTCAACTTCGTGCGGGCAAACTCCGCGAGTTCCTTGGCATCGTCGGCATCGGCAACGGCGGCGCCGCTGATGGCATCGTTGACGAAGGCGACGATCTGCGGATGATCGTCCGCCGGCAGCAGGTTCGCCCCGGCTTCGCGCAGAACGTCATGAATTTTGCTGCGACTTTCGGTGCGGATGAAGTCTTCGGGGATCGCGGCACCTGCGTCGCCCAGCCGGGTGCGGGTCCACTGAAGCAGCCGGTCGCGGTCCGGCCGCTTGTCGCCGGTCGCCTTCTCGGGAAGGAACGCCGTCATGGCCACCTGAACCGGAAACTCGGCATCCTTTTTCCGATAGGCTTCGTGGACCTCGGTGCGGAGCAGCGCCGTCAGCGGAGCGCCTTCCTTGTCGCCGATTTCGTCGGTCGTCAGGCGGAAGCCGAACTTCTGTCGGGTCCAGTCGGCCAGGCTCTCGGCGGCGTAGTTCTTGTCCAGGAAGCGCTTGCCGGCATCGAGGTTGACCTCGGCGATGGCCTTCTCGGCTTCCTGCAGGATGTGGGTGTCGAGCTGGTCGCGGCCGATCTTCTTCAGGTCGCGCTCCTGCTCCTTGAGGCCGAAGCGGGTGTTGACCGCGCGGGTCAGCTCCTGCCACTTCCAGTCCTTGGCATCCTCGTCCGGGTTCAGGTTCTCGTCGAGAAGTTGCTGGACGAAGTTCGGCACTTCCTGCACCGCACGGTTGTGGGCCATCGTGACGGATTCGTCGTAAGTGGCACCCCGGAAGTCGCGCGAATCGAATTCGACGTTGAGTTCATTGGACGCATAGGCGGCGAAGCTGGCGGTGCCGTAATCCTCAGCCGTATAGCGCTTCACCGCCGCATCGATCTCCTGGTCGATCATGTCCAGAATCATGACGCGGGGATTCTTGCCGTCCAGAATGGATTGCCGCGCGCCGTAGGTGCGCTTGCGCTGATAATCCATGACCTCGTCGTACTCGAGCAGGTTCTTGCGCTGCTCGAAGTGGTACTCCTCGACCTTCCGCTGGGCTCCTTCGATCTGCTTGGTGAGCATGCCGCTTTCGAGCGCTTCGCCGTCGGCCATGCCGAGCCACGGGTTGTTCATCAGCCTCTTCAGGCGTTCGCCGCCGAAGAGGCGCATAAGTTCGTCTTCGAGCGACAGATAGAAGCGGCTCGAGCCGGGGTCACCCTGCCGACCGGCGCGGCCGCGGAGCTGATTGTCGATGCGGCGGGATTCGTGACGCTCGGTGCCGACGATGTGGAGCCCGCCCATCTCGGCGACCTTGCGGCCCTCCTCCTTCATCTTCTCCTTGGCTTCGATGTCGGCGATGGTCTTGGACCAGAGTTCGTCCGGCACTTCGAGTCGCGTCGGGAACATCGGCCGGCTGTCGGCGTCCTTCATTTGCTTCAGGCGCGCCCAGGCGAGGGTTTCCGAATTGCCGCCGAGGATGATGTCGGTGCCCCGGCCGGCCATGTTCGTGCTGATGGTGACGGCGTTGAGCCGGCCGGCTTGGGAGACGATCTCGGATTCGCGTGCCACGTTCTCCGGCTTGGCGTTCAACAGTTCGTGCTTGATGCCGCGACGCTTCAGAAGTCCGGCGAGATGCTCGGACTTCTTCACATCGGTCGTGCCGATCAGGATCGGTCGGCCGGTCTTGGCGACTGCGACCACTTCTTCGACCACCGCGTTCCACTTCTCCGGTTCGGTCTTGAACACCGAGTCGGGCGTGTTGACGCGCCGCAACGGACGGTGCGTCGGCACGGCGACGACGTCGAGATGGTAGATTTTCCAAAACTCGTTGGCTTCCGTCATCGCGGTGCCGGTCATGCCCGCGAGCTTGCCGTACAGCTTGAAGAAATTCTGCAGCGTGACCGTGGCGAGCGTCTGCGTTTCCTGCTTGATGACGACGCCTTCGCGCTTGTGCTTGGCCTCGATCGACTGATGAAGCCCGTCCGACCACTGCCGGCCGAACATGGCCCGGCCGGTGGCTTCGTCGATGATGATGATGCCGAGCTGGTTGTTCTCGCGCGGGTCCGGCGCGATCATGTAGTGGCGGTCGAGCTTGTATTGATGGTGGGCCTTCAAGGCATTGTCGATCTGGTGCGGCCACTCCATGTTGCCGGCAGTGTAGAACGACTCGACACCGACGAGTTTCTCCGCTTCGCGTACGCCGAGGTCGGTCAGGTGGCAGGTCCGTTCCTTTTCCTTGACCTCGAAGTAGATGCCCTTGGGCGGCGGGTTCTGCGGATCGATCTTCGACGGATCGATCGGCATCAGCACCGGCAGGTTGTCGCCTTCGGAGCCGGACAGATTCATCTCGCCCTTTTGCTGCATCTCGCGGCGGGCGTTTCGTTCGAGTTCGGTGAGTTTGCGGGCGACCTCATCGGCCTTTTCGTACTGCTTGGGGTCGCTGTGGGCCGGGCCGCTGATGATGAGCGGGGTGCGGGCTTCGTCGATGAGGATGTTGTCGACTTCGTCGATGATCGCGTAACTCAGCGGCACCCGCTGGCACTGCCGGTAGTAGGGGTGTACGGTCGTGTCGTCGAAGCGGGCGGCCTTCATGTTGTCCCGAAGGTAATCGAAGCCGAATTCGCTCGAAGTGCCGTAGGTGATCTCGCATTCGTAGGCGTGCCGCTTGACATCCGATTCCTGATCGCTCTGGATATACGCGGCGGAGATGCCGAGGCCGTTGTAGATGGGCAGCATCCACTCGCAGTCGCGCCGGGCGAGATAGTCGTTGACGGTGATGACGTGAACGCCCTTGCCGGTGAGCGCGTTGAGAAACGCCGGCAGGGTGGCGACCAGCGTTTTGCCTTCGCCGGTGACCATCTCGGCGATGTTGCCGCCGTGGAGGATCGCCCCGCCGACGATCTGCGTGTCGTAATGGCGCATGCCCTTCGTACGATGTGCCGATTCGCGGCAGGCGGCGAAGGCTTCGGGCATCAGGGATTCGAGCGACTCGCCCCCTTGAGCGCGGGCGCGGAGTTTCAGCGTGATTCCCTTCAACTCGTCGTCCGTCAGCGCCGTCATCGCGGTTTCGAAGCGATTGGTCAGGTCGAGAATGGTGCCGGGGGTGATGGTGTGCTGCTCGGCGTTCTTGGGCCGCACGTAGCCGATCTGCCGCACAGCGCGGTCGTTGGCGGTGCCGAACAGCCGCGTCATGAAGCCGATCGAGCCTTCGATGACGCCGTTGAAGCCGTCGCCGATCTTGTCCCAGATGGATGCGTCCATACCCGGTCGTTTCGCGGTCGCCGTCCCACTCATCGCCTGCTCCTGTCGCTGGTTCGCCCAATCCGCTCGCAACCGACAATCTAGGAAATCGTCAAAACCGGGTCAACCGGAAGTGCCCGGCGAGTCGGCTGAGGGTACCTGCGGAGTCTTTCGACCGATGAGACATGGCGGGTTACCACCCGCCGCTCGCCAAGAGTGGACTTCGTTTCGACAGCATCTCGCTTACCACGGTTTGCCGACGGCCCGTGCGACCAGGTCGTACCCGTCGGCAGCGGTGATCTTGCCTTTGACGAAATCGCCGGCGGCCAAGCCCTTGCCCTTGATGCGGACCGTACAGTCGATCTCGGGCGAGTCCGCATAGCTGCGGCCCAGGAAGTGGCCGGAGAACTCGGGGTCCGGGCCGTCCACGATCAGCGGCATCTCGTCGCCGACCTGCTCGGTAGCCCAATCGAAGGCGACCTGCTGCTGCACGGCCATGAGTTCGTCGCGGCGGGCGAGTTTCACCTCGTCCGGCAGGTGGCCGTCGAGCTTGGCCGCCGGTGTGTTCGGCTCAAAGGAATAGGGGAAGACCCCGCAGCGCTCGAAGCGGGCTTCGCCGAGGAAGGCTTTGAGTTCCTCGTGCTCGGCTTCCGTCTCGCCGGGGAAGCCGGAGATGAACGTCGTGCGGATCGCCAAGCTTGGCACCCGCTCGCGCAGCTTGCCGAGGAGGTCGGTCGTCTGAGCGCGATTCACCCGGCGGACCATGCGGCGGAGGACGCTGTCGTTGATGTGCTGCAACGGCATGTCGAGGTAGGGAAGAATTTTGTCGCTGGTCGCCAGGACTTCAATCAGGTCGTCCCCGAAGTGCTCCGGGTAGGCGTAGAGCAGGCGGATCCACTGCAGGCCTTCGACCTTGTTCAACTCCGTCATCAACTCGGCGAGCCGGGCCTTGCCGTAAAGATCCATGCCGTAATAGGTCGCGTCCTGGGCGACAACGATGAGTTCCCGCAC
>Ga0163144_10014611_pt1 | contig 16290 bp, 8 predicted proteins | sample OliLak19BULKMAT1_FD_123175 | JGI IMG/M metagenome (GOLD analysis project Ga0163144, IMG submission 123175) | Freshwater microbial mat bacterial communities from Lake Vanda, McMurdo Dry Valleys, Antarctica - Oligotrophic Lake LV.19.BULKMAT1 | ecosystem: Environmental > Aquatic > Freshwater > Lake... | reverse complement strand
CCTCTGGCGGCACTTTGCGACCACGGGCGTCCCTCGTTGACCTGTTCAAGGTCGACTGTGGATTCCGCGGCCGCAAAGCACCACCAGGCGACGACTTGGGCTCGACTGCTCGAAAACCTGATGCATAACTCGGGCTAGGATGGGCCCATGACGGCAGCCGCGGAACTCATCCAGACGGCGCGCGAGCAAAGTGCCGCGCTGCGCAGCCTGCGCTTCGCACCACCCGTGGCCCTCGTGTACGACCCCCTCGTGTACGCACGCGAGCCGTTTGAGCGTTACGTCGACACCTACGCGCGACGGGGCATCTGTGCGCTCTTCGTCGGAATGAACCCCGGGCCCTTCGGGATGGTGCAAACCGGCGTGCCGTTCGGGGAAGTGGCCGCCGTGCGTGGGTTTTTGGGAATCGAAGGGCGCGTCGACAAACCGGATGCCGAGCACCCGCGCCGCCCGATTGAAGGGTTCGATTGCCGGCGCAGCGAAGTGAGCGGTAAGCGGCTGTGGGGCTGGGCGGAGCAGCGCTTTGGAACCGCTCAGGCGTTCTTCGAGCGCTTTTTCGTGTGGAACTGGTGTCCGCTCGCGTTCCTCGGGGAGACCGGCAAAAACCTCACGCCCGATAAGCTGCCCGCCGCAGAGCGTGTGGCGCTCGAGCGCGTGTGCGACGTGGCGCTCGCGGAAGCGATCCGCGCGCTCGCACCGCACCACCTCGTCGGTGTGGGCACGTTCGCGCGCACACGCCTCGAAAAGGTCGCCGCGGCGCAGGGTTTCGACGCGCCGGTGGGCTCGATCCCTCACCCCTCGCCCGCAAGCCCCGCGGCCAACCGCGGCTGGGGGCCCCAGGTGGACGCCGCGCTCGCCGCAATGGGTCTTGGCCCCGCTCCGCGAGCGGCCCGGTAGACTTCTGCGCCGCTCCAGCGGCCCCGCCGCCCCGCCCCCCCCTCTTTTGCCCGTCCATGAAAGGCATCCTCCTCGCGGGAGGCGCCGGCACGCGCCTCTACCCGCTGACCAAGTGCATCTCGAAGCAGCTCCTGCCGGTCTACGACAAACCGACGATCTACTACCCCCTGTCGGTGTTGATGCTGGCGGGCATCCGCGAAGTCCTGATCATCTCAACCCCCCGCGATCTGCCGCGCATTCGCGACCTCTTTGAGGACGGCAGTCAACTGGGGATGCGCTTTGAGTACCGCGAGCAGGCCGAGCCCAACGGGATTGCGCAGGCGTTCGTGATCGGCGACACGTTCTGCGCCGACTCGCCCGTGTGTCTGATTCTTGGGGACAACGTGTTTTACGGGCACGATTTGACCACGATGCTAAAGGACTCGGCGCAGCTTACGAGCGGCGCGCGTGTGTTCGCCTATCAGGTCATCGATCCCGAGCGCTACGGCGTGGTGCAGTTCGACAAGGACTACAAGGCGCTCTCCATCGAGGAAAAGCCGCAGGCCCCAAAGTCCAACTGGGCGGTGACCGGCCTCTACTTTTACGACCAGCAAGTCGTCGAGATCGCGAAGGCGCTGAAGCCGTCAGCGCGCGGTGAGTACGAGATCACCGACGTGAACCGGGAGTACCTCGCACGCGGCAGCCTGAGCGTCCAGACAATGAGCCGCGGCATCGCGTGGCTCGACACGGGCACCTACGACAGCCTGGTGTCGTCCTCGCTGTTCGTGCAGACGCTCGAACACCGCCAGGGACTGAAGGTCGCGTGCATCGAAGAAATTGCCTACGAGCAGGGTTTCATCGACTCCGCCGGGCTCGAGCGCCTGGCCACCCAGGCCGGCAAAGGCGACTACGCCAACTACCTGCGCCGGGTGCTCGCGGAAACGCCGCGCTGATCGAGCCGCTGCGGACCGCGTCCCGCGTCGCCGCAGGTTTGGCCCAGGGCGCGGGAGCAGCGGGCTCCTGCCCTTGGACCTCAGGCATGAATGCGCGGCGCCGCACCCGCGATCAAGCTCTCCAGGGCGCCGGCGACGCGAAAGCGAGATCGAGGATGCGCTGGAACAAGTCGGGGTAGCGCAATCGCGCGGCCTCGGTCGCCTCCGCGAAGTCCTCGCCAAAACACGGGTCCGGGTTGGGGTTCGCTTCGAGCACGTAGATCTCGCCGGGGGGCTGCGGCGCAGGTCGATGCGCGCATACCCGCTCAAGCCCAGGATCCGATAGATGCGCTTGGCGCGGCACTGGATGCGGTCGCTTTCGGCCGGCTCCAGTCCTCCGGCGGGCACGCAGACCAGGCCGATCTTTTTTTGGTACGCGTGGTCCCACTTGACCTTGGATGTGGCGATCGGTGCCGCGGGCTCGGGCAGGTTCTCGAACGAGAGTTCCCACACGGGAAATGCGACCTGGCGTTGGTTGCCGCCGCCGTAGTAATCCGCACGGGTCATGCGCAGCGTCGACACGGTTTGCTCGCGTCGCTGGATACGCGGGGGCGGTTTTGAGGGACCGATGCGAGCCATGAGCGCATCGACGTACTCGCGCTCGGGCAGCGCCGGCCAAACCTGCGCCTTCGACCTCGAGCATCTGGCGCCTTTCGAGCCGCACGAGCCGCGGGTGCGCCATGTAGAACGGCGCCGCGAAGCCGGTCACACCGTCGGGCGTGAACCCGTCGGTCGAAAGCCAAACATAGGGCCGAAAGCGCACACCCGCGGCGTCCAGTTCACCGTTCAGCCGCTCGATCCGCGCCGCGAGCGCGGTCCCCTCGATCGCAAGCTCGAGATCGCAGATCCGTCGACCAAGAAGCGCGGTGTCGTCTTCCGACCACCACCCTCTCCCGACCGACCGCGCCGCTCCCGCCCGCCGCGCCACCCTGCGACCCTAACCCGCGCACGCCCCAACCGCCCACCCTCACACCGCTGCTGGGGCGGGGCGAGGGGCGTGCAGTCAACACCCGCCAGGGACCGCGCGCGGACCATCCGAAGGCGTTGCAAGCCCTCCGGGCCATGGAAAACACAGGCAGCGGGCCCGATGTGATCGGTGTGGACGTTTCGTTCGCACGTCCTCCCACGCCATTCCGGCGTGGCGGCGCATGTGCTCCTCGACGCGCAACTGCGGCGCGCTTAGCAGCTCCATGCGTTCTTTGGCCCTTATCGGATTACGGAACGAGGTCCAAACCCACCGCGTTGCTGGTGAGGACCACCTGCTCGGCGATGGGATCGAGCACGAGATACGCGTGGTCAAGGTGCAGCGCCACCGCCGCGATCGGAAGGCTTGGTGGCATGTGGATGCGCGCTTGGGCCCGTCCCTCGCCATCCAGAAACCCGAGCGTGGCGACGAACAGGCTCGAGTTCGGCAGCGACAGGGTGAGACTGAAGTAGACGTCGAAGTTGAGCGGCATGCTGAGCCCGTCGACCGGGAGGCCCGGGACGGTCCCCGTGGCGCTGCCCAGGACGAAGTACAACCGGCCCGCGTGGGCCGCTCCCGCGACGAGGTCGAGCACCTGCTCACCCCCGGTTGCGATTGGAATAGAACTGGGACTGGCATTCAACAGCGAGCAACCTTCGGGAAGCCCGCAGCCGCACAGACCGGCATCGATTTTTAGTGGGTCGAGCGGACAGCTATCGAAACAGTCCGGAACACCGTCCCCATCGGAGTCGAGGTCGAGCACTCCGCAGCCGCAGGCACCCGGCACCACCTTGGCGGGATCAAGCGGGCAACCGTCGAAACAATCCGGCACGCCGTCGCCGTCGGTGTCGGTCTCTGCAACGCCGCAGCCGCACAAGCCCGGAGCGACTTTGGTCGGATCGAGCGGGCAAGCGTCAAAACAATCGGGCACACCGTCGCCATCGGAATCGACGTCGGTGGTGCCGCAACCGCAATCGCCGGGCGCGAGCTTCGTGGGATCGAACGGACATCCGTCCAAGCAATCGGGAACGCCGTCCCCGTCGCTGTCGAGGTCCGCGATGCCACAACCGCACAGGCCGGGAGCGCTCTTTTTCGGATCCTGCGGACAACCGTCCACGCAGTCGGGCACCCCGTCGCCGTCGCTGTCGGTCTCCGGCACACCGCAGCCGCAGATGAGCGGTTCACCCTTGAGCGGATCGAGCGGACACCCGTCCAGGTGGTCGGGAATGCCGTCGCCGTCCGCGTCCGGAGCGACCACATTGAGCGTCAGCTTGGCGAAGGCGATCGCACCACCCTGCTCGACGACGGCGGCGCGCACGACGTGCGGCCCCGCAGGGTCTGCGAGAAACAGGAAGCTGCCGCCCGATCCGGTCGCTCCCGTCGTTTCGTCGAGCCACTGGATCGACGCCGTCAGGTCAAGGCCGAGGGAGCCCTGTGCGGTCGCGCTCACGACCAGGCTCGTGCCAAAGTCGAGGTTCGCGCTCGGTGTCCCAATCGTCACCTTCGGAGCCGCAACGGTCGGATTCCAGCCCATCTGGATCTGGGCGGCCCCCGGCACGCCGGCGTCCATCAAAATGGCCTTCGCGTTGAACACGAACCCGCCGCCCAAGCCGTTGCCCGGTTGGATCCGCGCTTGCTCACCCGGGATCTGGCCGAAGCCGAACACGTGGATGTGGACAGGATCAGTGATCGACATGAGGCCGATGCCCTGCACCAGCGCACCGGGACCGCCGACCGTGTTGCTCGTGACCACGTAGACGATCGGGTAGCTGCCGCGGTAGTCCACCGCGATCCCGTACGTATCCTGCGTTCCGCCGCCAATGCCACCGGCGAAGCCTCCGTTGTGCCACAGGAAGCCCAACGTATTGATGGCCAGGCCCTGACTGGTCTCACCCGGATTGCCGAGCAGCGGCGCAACTGCGGTCGAGATCCCGACGCCAAAATCGCCCGGCGCCGCGAGTCGACGGCCTTCGAAGTAGCGGAAACCTTCGCCGGGTGCGAGTGCGCGGTCCGAGCGCACGCCCGTGTTCAAGAAGCCGGTGTGCGCCGTCCCGAGGCCGTCGGGCGAAAGCACGACGTCCGGGTGCTTGTCCAAGGGACTCAAGAACGTCGCGAACGGCGCTCCCGGGTAACTTTGGTCGGACTGGGGGTCGGTGCCCGCAAGGAACTCAACCAGGTTCGCGGCGCTGTCGAGGTCGGGGTCACCCGCGGCGTCGTCGAAGAGCGGATCGAGTCCATTCGCCACCTCCCAGCCGTCGGGCATCCCATCCGCGTCCGTGTCCGCGGCGAACGGGTTGGTTCCAAGGATACCCTCGAGCGTGTCCGTGAGGCCGTCGTTGTCACTGTCGAGATCGAGGACCTCCACGGTGACACTCGTCGTGCGCACGACACCCAAACTGTCCGTGGACTGCGCGGTCAGCGTTCGAACGCCAAACTCCGACGGCGTGAACTGATACAGCGCGCCGTACTGGATCGGACCCCCGCGGTTGTCGCTCCAGCGGATGAAGGTGCTGATGTCGGCGCCATTGACGTCGATCGCCGTCGCGGTCGTGCTGAGCGTGTCACCGATGGAGATAGGAGCGTTGGTGCCGGCGATCACCACACTGGACGGGAGGTTCTGGCCCAGTCCCTTCGTGTTGGCCGCGCCCCAACCCAACACCAGTCCGCTCGCATCCACACCCGCCGTGCTCAACACCGCGGCCGGGTCGTAGCGGAACGGGCGAGCGCCAAAATTGATGCTGTTCGTCTGGACCGGGCCGGCCGGGTCGCCGTAGAGCATCGGTACGGCGGGCGCGATGAAGTCGGTGAGTGTCAGCGACGCCGCGAGTGTGTCGCCGACGATGACGTGCACGGTCGGCCGTGCGCCGCGGTAGTCGACGGCAAATCCGTAGTGGTCGTTCGACGTGTCGTAGTTCGTTTGGAACACGAGGTTGCGCCAAACCCCGGTGAGCGAGTTCACCGACATCGAGGGCGGCGCGCCGGTCAGCTCCGAGGTGACGCAGCAGTAGGGATCGATCGCAGCAAACGGGTTGATGACCCCTTGCCCGATGTTGATCGGCGCAACGTGACGACGGGTCTCGAAGTAGCGGAACTCGCCGACCATCGGCTGGTTCGCCCGCAGCGCGCTCTTTTGGTTGGCCGTGTAGCTCGCCGCAAGTCCGTCGACCGCAAGCACCGCACCGGCGTTCGTGATCGCATCTTTGACCAGTCGCACCGTACCGACCTGTTCGAGTTCGGGAACCCCCGCGTAAGCGTGGCTCGGCCCAAAGCCCGAACCCAGGAACTCGGCGGCGAGCACACCGCTCAAGTGGAGGTGATAGGCCGCGGGGAAGCGGAAACCTTTGCCCTGTGGCCCGCCGTCGCCGTTGATCTGCTGAATCGGACCGAGGCCCGCCGCGTCACCCCACACGTGCAGGTGAAGCGGCTCGGCGCTGCCAGCAAGCGCGAACGGCCCGAGGATCGCGGGCGCGCCGGTGTCCCCGCCGACCAACACATGCGCAATGGGTGGCACGCTGTCGGTGTCGAGCGCCACACCGTACCAACGGACGATCGCGGGGTCCGCAAACTGCGCCACGGTGACACCGCCAAAGCGAACGGCCCCATCCGCACGCACGCTGAAACTTGCGTTGCTCTCGCCACCCGCGACGACCAGGGATTCGGAGGCAGTGGCGAGTCCAAAGCCGAAATCGCCAAACGGCACGAGACGTTCGCATTCCGCGTAATGCCAGCCCGTGCCGGGCAGCGCGGCGATGTCGCTGCGCGCGCCCCGCGGCCCCGCTTCGGTGTACGCAACGGCCGTGCCGTTCGCGGACAACACGGTCGACGGGTGTCGGTCGATTGCACTGATCGGGACGGCGCCCGAACCGGGGTACTCCGCGGGGTCCGAGGGGTCCGTCCCCGCCGCCCACTCGCCTCCGTTCGAAACACCGTCGCCGTCGCCGTCGATGGCCGCGTCGAGTGTGGTCGGATCAAAACCGAAGCGCACCTCGAACCCGTCGGGCATGCCGTCGCCGTCCGTGTCCGCCACGAGCGGCTGTGTGCCGTAGACCAGCACTTCCTCGCCATCGCGCACCCCATCCCCGTCGGTGTCGCGCCGTAGGGCATCCGTCCCCGCCGCCACCTCCGCGGCGAAATCGAGCCCGTCGTCGTCGCTATCGATGGCGGCCGAGCTGATTGAATGCACGGCAAGTTCGGCGGACACGAGTTGGCCGTTGGTGCCAACCACCCGGGCGCTGATCGTGTGCGGGCCGAGGACCAGGGGCGTGAAGACAAACGCGGGCCCCGCGCCCTGCACACCACCGGGATCGACGCTCCACTGGATCGCACCGCCAAGATCCGCACCGTCAAAATTCGCCGCCGACGCAAAGAGCGCAAGCTGTGCTCCCACGACGCCAACCCGGTCGCCCCCCGCCAGCACCAACGTGGGGGGTGCGTTCCAACCCAAGACGAGCCCCGCATCCGCCAGCCACACGGCGGCGCCGAGCGCGGCCCCGGCGTCGAGTTCAAAGGGCTCCGAGCTCAGATCGTTGCCCGGATTCAGCTCGATCTGCACGCCCGCTCCCACCGGTTGCCCAAACAGCACGATGTGGAGCGGTACACTCACCGCAGCAAGTGTCCGCGTCGCGACGACAACCGCCGGCCCGCCCCCTTGAGTGCGCGCCACCACGTGCACGGTCGGATGGTCGCCGCGGTAGTCCACTGCAATGCCGTAGGTGCTGTTTGCCGCGACGGGAAATCCGCCGACGAACGCGCCCCCGGTGTAAATGCCGGCAATGGTGTTGACCGACAGGCCCTGGTTCGTGTCACCCGGCGCGGCGTCAAGCCCGACCGCCGCGGTCGCGACGCCGACGCCGAAGTCCCCGGTCCCGACAACTCGTCGCGCTTCGAAGTACTTGAAGCCCCCACCGGGTGCGAGCGCGATGTCCGAACGCACCGCCTGCACGCCGGGCCCGGTGAACGACGCACCCAGGGCGTCCGGCGACAGCACCACACCGGGGTGTTTGTCGAGCGTGTTGAGCACGGTGGTGTTCTGGGCACGGGCCTGCGCGGGCGCGGCGAGCCACGTGAGCACGAGCGCGAAGGCAAACCCAATCAGGCGGCAATAAAACGAACGAATGGGCATGGGAGCGAAAGAAGCGTCGACGGCACGGACCGTCGCTCTTGAAAGTTCTTGAAGCGCGCCGGGTGTGCGAAGGCCTCCATCTCACCACGCCCACCGTCTTTTCTCTCCGCGCCGCGCCCGCGAAGGCCTTCCACACCCCATTGCGGTCGATGCAACGATCAGAACGGATCCCAGTTGCCGAACAGGTTTCCGAAGGTCAAAAACCCCGCGACCTCACCTGGGTCCGTGAATCCAACCCCAAGAAAAACGGGGCCGAGGAGGGTGTTGGCCGCGATGAAAAGGGATCCCGACGGCCGCAGGTCGTCCAGAGCGATGTCGTCCCGTCGCAACCAGGTTTGCCCGCCCTCCAGGGAACCTCCCGCATACCAGTCGACCCATCGGCGCTCGAGCTGCGGCTCGCTCAACGCGTACCACCCCACGATGCGCGCAAGCCCCGCGTGCGCGCCGCCGATGCTGTCGCGACCCAGGCCCGACAACCGCAAAAAACCACCCAAGGGAAAAAACGACTCCAGGGAATCCTCGTCGTCAAGGGCCGTGTTGTACTCCGCACCGAGAACGACCGTCGTGCGGCCCGAGGTCGCCGCTTTGTCGAACTGGACGGTTAACAGGCTTTGTTCCTCCGAACCGAGGAACGCGATCGGCACCGTGCCAACGATCCGCGCGATGGTTCCCGTGCGCGGCAGCGCGAGCGAGTCCAAGGTGTCGATCGCAAGGCGCGCTTCGCCAAATCCCTGGTCGCTGCTGCCACCGGAAAAGTCCGCCGGCTCACCGATCGCGAGGTCGGCTTCGGCGTACTGGCGCACCAGGCCGACGCGGATGTCCCCGACGCGGCGCAGGGTGCGCCCGACCTGCAAGCGCCCCGAGACCGCGGTGACATCGAAGCTCGCAAGGATGTCGTCGTCCTCGGTCAAGTTCGTGCGGCCCTTTTGAAACGCTACGGAGGGCGCGACAAACCATGTCGCCGTGTCGTCGATCGGTTGCCAGAACTCGCTCGAAACGAGGATTTGGCTGCCCAACTCCAGTCGGTTGCGCCATTCGGCGCCGCTCGAGTTGACCGGGCGGTAGGTGAACGCTCCACCGGCAACAAACGTCGCGTCCTGCCCAAACACACCTTCGAACGCGAGGCCGGCGCGCGGTGCCCAAAGGTCGTCGCGCGACACTTCGGCGTCGAAGGCGAGCGCGGTGCCGCCGGTGCCGTCGTCCTCGAAACGCACGTCGATGCGCTCGTGGTAATCGAGGCCGTAAAGCCGCAAGAGGTCCCGCGCGAGCATGTCGGGGTCCACCCGTTCGCCCGGACGGGTTTCGACGCGCGCACGCAGGATAGCGCGGCGCAGACCCGAGTCGTCCTGGAACTCGATGCCGCTCACGACGGGGAACGCCAGCGTCCGCGCACGCCGCGCGGCGAGGTGCTGTTCCCAGCGCGCTTCGTCAAGGGCGAGCGGATCGAGCTGCGCGCTCGCCGCCTCAACCGCCCGGGTGCCCGCTTTGATCCAGCGCGCTGCGGCGCGGAAATCCCCTTCGTCGAGATCTTCCACGTCGGGAGCGAGGCGAATGTCTGTGTCGCGCAACCGCGAGAGCCCGCGGGCGCGGTGGATTTCACCCGCAACGAGCCGCGCTTGGAAGTCGGCCGAAAGGAATGATGCAAGGCGCTCGGGTTGGCCTAACGTCGCCGCCATGTCGACGAGCACGACGACGTCGGCGCCCTCCGCCAACGCGACATCGACGGGCAACGGGCTAAGCAGTGCACCACTCGCCAGTTCGCGCCCCTGCGACTCGACGGGCGCATAAAGCCCCGGTGTCGCGAAGCTCGCGAGGATCGCCTGCGGAAGATCGCCTTCCGCAAGCACGACACGGCCACCCGTCAGAAGGTCGGCGCAGAGCGCGCGGAACGGAATCGGGAGCCGGTCGAAATCCGAAATTCCGGCGACCTGGAGCGTTGCGCTCGAAAGCAACCAGCTCAGCCATCGGGTGCGCGCAAATCCCGCCCGCACGCCCGCGCGGCCGGGCCCCAGCGCGACGGGCAACGCCACCAAGAAGTCGCGCTCGACCGTGCGCTGGCGCCAGGACAGTTCACGGCGCGGCACGCGGCCGTCGAGTGCGTTGATCCAGGCCTGGCTCTCGATCAGTTCACGGATTTCGGCCGGACTTTGGCCGCTGGCATACAGGCCTCCGATCAGCGCGCCTGCTTCGCTCCCCACCACAAGGTCGATCGGAATGCGCCGCGCCTCGAGCGCTTCGATCACACCCAGTTGCGCAAGGGCGCGCGCGCCGCCCGACGACAGCACCAGGGCGACGCGCGGACGGGCGGTAGTATCCTGGGCGCTCGCAACGGCATCGGGGCCCGTTGCGGCGAGGAGAACAGCAAAAAGGAGCAGGAGCGAACGCACGATGCGGACGAGCCTGCCCGAGCGCGGGGCCCAGTTCAAGCGACTCGCGCCCTGAGCCCGCGCTTGCCCGCGCCGCACTGCGCCTAAACCGCGCAGCGGCCGCGATCGGCGATCAGAACATGCGCCGCGCGATCACCTGCGTGCCGTCCCGCCGTAGCAGGAAGCGCGACGCGCTCCCATCTTCGTCGAGCGTGAACTCAAGTTCGATTTCGGCGCCATCCCACGTGGCAAATCGGCCACCACCTTGATAGGCGAACGCATGCTGCGTGGTGGCCGTGCGCAGATGGATGCGGCCCGCGACCTCAAGGATCGTCAAGCTGTTGCAACCAACCTTGTAGTCGCCGAGCAAAGGTGCGATTTCCTCGGCGGCGAGCGGCAGGTCGGAAAGTTCGGGTTGCGGCAGGTCGAACATCGCACGGGACAGCTTGCGTTCCACCCCCGCGAGCGATTCCGCCCGGCCGCGGCCAACCACGGCAATCGTCAGCCCCATGCTCGGATAGGACGCGACGCGCACGACGCTTCCTTCGCCCGCACCCGGCATCACAGCACCTCCGAACGCCACGCCGGCGGTCTTGTCGAGCCACGTGCGGTGCATGCCGTAGCCGCGCCCCGTCAGTTCGCCCGATGCAAGGCGCGTGTCCCCTAGGATGCGCTGCGCATCTTCGTCCACCACCAGCGCGCGGTTTTCGATGGCCCGCGCCAGATGAACGAGGTCCGCGGCGGAAAGCCAGAGTCGCGCGCCGGCGAGCGTCGCGGGCGCATGTTGGGTTTCGACGCTCGCGGCACCAACTTCCACCGACATCGGCACCCAGCCCTCGGGCTGGGCTCCTGCGATCCGGTCGGCGGCAAGGCCCAGCGCGGGAAGGAGGTCCGACCCCAAATACGCTTCGAATCCGCGACCCGTGGCGTGCTCGAGCCAAAGTTCGCTCAGCAGCAGGTTCGAGTTGGCGAAGTTCAAGCAGGAGTCGGGTTCAGCCGCGAGCGGAGCCGCGAGCAGCCAAGCGAGCCAGGACTCGCGCGTCGGCTGCGGCTCCGACTGCGCCGCGTCGTCGCCATCGCCTTCGTCGCTCTTGGCGCGCGGCGCGCTCGCATCTGTCGCGAGGGACGGCGGCAAGATCGGCAACCCTGCGGTGTGCGCCAGCAAGCCGTGCAGCGTCGTGTCCTTCCACGGGATGCCGTGGTCGGGCAAAAGCGCAGTGAGTTCGGTGTCGAGGTCCACCTCACCTGCGCGCGCGGCGCGCAGCACCGCCACCGTCAACAGCACCCCTGCGGCCGGCCCGGCGGCGAAGGTCGTCTGCGCGTTCACCGCGGCACCGTCCGCTGCGCCGAATCCACCTTCGAAGACCACGTCGTCACCGACCTGCGCGTGGATGGCGAGACATTCCATGCCGAGCGTGTCGCGCGCCTCAGCGACGATCCATTCGATGCGCTCGGTCAGACCCGGCGAGCGGTCGGGTTGCTGAACGTCGGAACCGCCCACCTGCGCGGGCAGGTGCGGCCAAAGACCCAACACCAAGTACGAATAGATCCACGGGGTCAACATCGGGGGCTCCGGAGCACGGCGCTCCGCACGGGACGAGCGGTGAAGACGAAAGGAGCCCGTGTGGCCCTGCGTGCGCGCCGCGGCGTGCACGAGCTCCGCTCATATCTTACCTCTCTCGCACGCGCTGGAAGGCGGCGTCCCGCAAGCGCGACAGCAGCTCGCGCAAACGTTCGGATTGGAGCCTCCGCCGCCCCTTCAACCCGCTTTGCGCAGCGGCAGCGCGGGTGCAGCGCTGCTCGCGCGCTCCAGCGGGCGCAGCCACACGAGGCTCGCACTCGCTCCCACCAGGTACAGCCCCACGGTTCCGAGCATCAGATGTGAGTAATCGTTGCCGTTCTGCGCCAGGATCCAACCTCCCGCGACGGGTCCCACGACCCAGCCGACACCCCACACGGTCGACGTGATCGCGTTTTGCACCTCGCGCAGACCCTCGGGCGCGGTCTGCATCATCAGGTTCTTCACCATCGGATGCGCGGTGTTCATCAGGCCCGCGCGCAGCAGGAACGCGGCGCTCGCAAGCCACGGATGTGTTGCGAACGCGAGCACGAGGAAAAAGGGAATCGACGCGTACTGGACCGCGCTCGCCCCCAGCGCGAGGCCCAGGCGGCGCGCGATCCACGGCGAAGCGAGGAACCCGGCGGTCATCAGCACCTGCGACGCTGCGTTCAAGTCACCCACGCCGCGCGGGCCGAAACCGAAGCGGTCCGACAGGTAAAGCGCGAGGAACGGCACGGTCAGGCCCGATCCGATGCCGATCACGAGTTGGGGCGCCGCAAAACGCACGAGCAGCCCCTTGTGCGCGCGCATCCGCGGCCACAACGGCGTGCGCGCGAGCTCGGAGACTGGCGCGGGTTCGATACGCGCGTAGGCCCATGCGGCCGCGAGGGGCAACACGCCCGAAGCGCTCAACGCGATCGCCATGCCAAGCGGTGCGTCACCGAGTGCACCGCCAAGGTACGCGGCAAGTCGACCGGCGGCGAGCGCTCCCAGCACCGCCGCCAACGTGTGCACGGCTTCCGCAAGACCGAATAGAACGGCGCGCTCGGCGGGCTTTGCGCGCCGGAACAAAAACGGCGCCATCGCGATGTAATGGATCGCCCAGACAAATCCGGCGACGGCGTTGAGCCCGAATAGCGTGCCGCGCGTTGGCATCCACGGCAGGACGACGTAGAGCACCGCTGCCGCAAGACTCGCCCGCGCGAGGACGGTCGCATCCTTGAGGCGCGCGAGGAGCAATGCGGCCGGGAGCGCGGCGGCGAGCTTGCCCCAGGCTTCGCCCGACAGCACAAAACCGATCTGCGGTTTCGAAAGACCTCCCGCATCGAGGTACAGGCTGAGCAGCGTCCAGGGGAACGCGTGGGCCGCTCCCATGAACGCCGAACCCACTAGGAACCGGCGCGCGGCGGGGTCGAAACCCGACCAGGTGGCGCGGGCGCGCTCCACCCTTGGAAAAAACGGTTGGCGCGAGCGCGGCAGGGGTGGAGGCGCCATGGGTTCCGCAGCGGCGGGGCCCATGGTTTAGGGCTGGCGCGGCACAGAAGCCAGAGGCAAGGTTGCCCTTGCCTAGCCAACTTGGACACCCCAGATTGCGCGGATTGCGCGAGGATGTCCGCTATGCCCAGAAGAGCCCGACGCACCTACACCCCTGAACAGTAGGCTGACGCTGTCCGCCTGGTCCGCGAAACCGGCAATCTGGCCACGGTCGCACGCGACCTCGATCTGACGGCGAGTCCGCTTCACCGTTGGATGAAACAAGCCGAAATCGACGAAGGTCGCGGCCGCGAAGGAGCCCTGACGAGCCAGGAACGCGAAAAGCTGACCAGGCTCCGGCGCCAGGTTCGCACGCTCGAGCTAGCCCGGGTTATTCACCAGCTTTGCGATCGGACGGCCCAACCGGCGGCCTTCGGCCGCCTTTCGCCCTCTGGCGGCACCTTGCGACCACGGGCGTCCTCGTTGACCTGTTCAAGGTCGACTGTGGATCCCGCGGCCTCAAAGCACCACCAGGCGACGACTTGGGCTCGTCTGCTCGAATACCTGATCAACGCCTCTCCTGCGGTATCGTCGCGTTCGCCGCGTGGCCTGCCCCCCACCCGATGAGCGCCGAACCCTTCGACCAACACGCCGAGTCCGTCTTCGCGCGCTTCCTCGCCGAGCGCGAGGAGAACGAGTCCCTGGGTTTCGAGAGCTGGTGCGCGCGTCAGCCCGACGTGCAGGCCGCGCCAGATCTCGCGGCGCGGCTCGCGCGGCTGTTCAGCGCGTGGGATGCGCTCGCTCGCGAGCTCGAAGCGCCGCGGGGCCGCGACGTGCTGGCGAGCTTCTTCCGCCCGCGCGCTCAGGAACGCGGCGGCAAGCGCCCTGCGCCGACCGAAAGCGCCTTGCGCGCCGGCCAACAGATCGGCCCGTTTGTCCTGCAGACCTTCATCGCGCAAGGCGGCATGGGTCAGGTCTGGGTGGCGCTCGATCAGGAGCTGCGCCGCCAAGTCGCACTCAAGCTCGTGCTGCCCGGGCGCGTCGACCTGCGCAACGTCGAGTTGTTCGCGCGCGAAGCACGTGCGGGTGGCCGGCTCGCGCACCCAAACATCGTCACGACGCTCGCGCACGGCAGCGACGGCGGCCTGGCGTGGATCGCGCAGGAGCTGGTCGAGGGCTCGTGGACGCTCAAGGACTTCCTCGACGAGCTGCGCGCGGCGGACGCGGTCCCGAAGGACTACTACCCGAAGGTCGCGGACCTCGCGGCGCAACTCGCCGACGCACTCGCTGCGGCGCACGAGGCGGGCGTGATCCACCGCGACGTCAAGCCGCAGAACGTGCTCATCGCGCCCGACGATCGGCCGAAGTTGACCGACTTCGGTTTGGCGCGTGTGGTTGACGACTCGGTGCTCTCGCGCAGCGGCGACTTCGCAGGCACCTATGCCTACATGAGCCCCGAGCAGGTCACGGCCAAGCGCATGGGCCTCGACCACCGCACGGACGTGTTCAGTCTGGGCATCGTGCTCTACGAACTCCTGACGCTGCGCCGCCCGTTCGAAGGCGACACGACACACCAGATCGCCGCGAGGATCATCACCTTCGATCCGCCGGACGCGGCCAGGATCCGCTCGCAGTGCCCGCGTGATCTGGCGGTGATCTGCGCGAAGGCGCTGGAGAAGGACCCCGATCGGCGCTACCAAACGATGCGGGAATTCGCGGCGGACCTGCGCCGGCACCTTTCGAACGAGCCGATCCTTGCGCGGCCGTCGGGGGCCTGGACACACGCCGTCAAGTGGGTGAAGCGCCACCCGGTGGTGAGTTCGTCGGGCGCGGTGGCGGGGCTGGCGTTTGTGATCGTGGCGGGACTGCTCGTGGAGAACGTGCGCACGAACGACAAGCTCGGACAGGCGAACACGGCGCTCGAGCGCTCGAACACGGACCTGTCGGACCAGACGCGCCTCGCGCAGGACAACGCGACTCTGGCCGAGCGGCGTGCTGGCGAGACCGCCGAGCAGGCGCGGATCGCGGAGGCCAATGAGGAGCTGGCCAAGTCCAACGAGGCCGCGGCGACGCGCGAGAGTGAGCGGGCGGACGAAAAGGCGCGGGAGGCGACGCAGAAGGCGAACGACGTGCTGTCGTTGTCGGCGGTGCAGGACCTGCAGGACTTGCTGGATCGCGCGGACGCGCTGTGGCCGGCGCATCCGGAGAATCTCGCCGGGTATGAGTCGTGGCTGGCGGACGCACGCGAGCTGATCGAGGGTCGCCCGGACGATGACGCGCGCGGGATCAAGTCGAAGCCGAGTCTGGAGCAGCACAAGGCGAAGCTCTTGGAGATCGAAGCTCTGGCGTTGCCGCAGACGGTCGAGGAACGGACTGCGGAGCGCGCTGCGCATCCGCGTGCGAAGGAGCTCGCGGAGGCTGGTGCTCGGTTGCAGTGGATGCAACGCATGCTGGGCGAAGATGCCTGGCCGAGTGAGTCGGAGATCGAAGCGCAGCTCGCGGTTGAGAAGCTGCCGACCGACGCGGATGGCTTGAACAAAGTGGCTTGGCCGCTCGTCGACACGGACAAGCCTGTGTACGGGAGCGAGGTACGCGGCCTGTTGTTGGCGCATCGCGCGGTGGCGGCTGCGCCGCAAGCGCAGCGGCACATGCTGCGGGACACGCTGGCTTGGGCGTTGTTCCGTACAAGTCGTTTCGAGGATGCGTTGAGCGAGGCGCGTCGCGCGCTGGCTGAAGCGCCCGAAACGTCGGGGTCCGAGTACGCGGGCTACGTGAAGAAGCTCGAGGAGGCGGTGAGCGGTTGGCGGGGCGACGACGGATCGCTGCTCGCGGCACGCCGCGCGGAAGCGGCGCGGATTGCGAGCGAGGTCGCCGCTCTCGAAGTCGAAGTGAACAGACGCAAGACGTGGAGCTTCGCGGACGGCGAGGCGCGCTGGTGG
>Ga0163144_10014610_pt1 | contig 16291 bp, 13 predicted proteins | sample OliLak19BULKMAT1_FD_123175 | JGI IMG/M metagenome (GOLD analysis project Ga0163144, IMG submission 123175) | Freshwater microbial mat bacterial communities from Lake Vanda, McMurdo Dry Valleys, Antarctica - Oligotrophic Lake LV.19.BULKMAT1 | ecosystem: Environmental > Aquatic > Freshwater >... | reverse complement strand
TGCGAGATTTCTCGCTCCAAGACCGCGTTGGCCTTGAGGCGAATGGCGTACCGATAGCCTTCCTCCTCCAGCACGCCGTACAAGGCCGGAATGCCAAACGCCGCATCGCCGCGAAAGAACTTGGGGATGTCCCAGTGGCGATACCGCGCGATCACCGGCAGGAGCACGCGCCGCCAGAACTTCGCGCTGGCATGATTGCCACGCCGTAGCAGGACTCGCTCCAAATCTCCGAAGTGATTGAACAGGAACAGCGGATGATAGCACAGGCACTCCGAAGTGCCCGTTGTAGGCCGTGCCCTGCTGCCGGCCGTAGGTCTCGCTGACGGAACTATCCAGGTCGAGGATCAGTTCCTGGAGCGGCTTTCTCTCGTGGACCTTGTCGATCCATTGGCCGGAAAGATTGATCAGCGCCGTGAGGTTGCTCTGAGTGCTGAGCATCTCGGTCTCGAACCGACCGACCTCGCTGGTCGAAGCATGCTTCTCCGGCAGCGCCGCTCGCCCGCCGACAACGTGCCGCATCGCGGGATCGACGGACAATCGCTCCGCGTCGTTCACGTCTTCATAACGGGCCAGCCGGCTGTAGATCGACTGCCGCAAGAGCGGCACGAATCGGTGTTGTTTGTTGCTCCCCTGACGTGAATCAGTCAGCAGCTCGGACGCCATTTCCGTGAGGCCGAGCGCTGCATCGAGTTCCCGATACGCCAACAGCCCAGCGTAGGGTCGTGACCTGGCTCCCCAAGAACTTGAACTTCAAGCGGCGGTCGAAGTGTACTCGCAAATCACCTTTTTGGCAGTCACCCATTGGGTTCCCCTCTCCGCATGGCACAAATCGGCAGAAAACCGCTGTTTTTCAAGGGTGTAGCGCAAATCGCATGCCAAATCGCGGAAAGCTATCTGGGGAATCCGGACTAAAAGCTGTTGTCGACGAAGTCGCGGGTGAGCGGTTCCATCACCTTCGTGTTCCGCTCAACGGCCAGAATCGTCGTCCGCTGTTCGACGCCGTCATACGAACTGGCGACGATCGGAATCACCTGCCGGCGGTCGGGCAGGCTCAGGCGGACAGCAAACGTGCCATCTTCACGCAACTGCACTGGTTCGCCTTGCAGCGTGACGTGGGCGTCGCGATTGGCCGCCCCGTAGACGATGATTTCGGCGTCGACCGCAAACTCCAACTGTTCGCCATCCCGCCCCCCAGCGCCGGAGCCATAGCGAGTCTTCATCGGCGTCCCGAGCGGGCGACGGAGCCGCTCCTCTAAGAGCTCTTGCAACTCACGGCTGGCGCCCTGAGCCGAATAGCCGCCGCTCATCGCGAAGATGCGATCGGCGTTTTCGGCCACTGCCTTCCAATTGTCATCCATGGCGTCGCTCGTCCCCGCGGGCGGCGTCGATACCTCGTTGCTGCGAGCCAAGCAGTAGAAGAAACCGTCGACTCCCAGGTAACCGATTTCGAGCCGATAGTCGGCCGGCGGATCTTGCACGTCGACATACCAGTTCCGGACGCCGCCGTGAATCGCGATGTCGCGTTCGAGCAGCGCGGCGGAATCGGGTTGAATTCTGAAGACGCGGATCACGGGCTTCGCGCCGTGCCAGCGCTGTCCCATCGCCGCCTGAGCGCGATCGATGCTGCGGGGGGAAAGTTCCCAGTAGGCGTGCAGCCAATAGGGATCGCGCACCATCACGACGAGGCGGTCTTGTCGCGCCAGCGCATCAGCCGAGCCAGATGCCAGGTTGCGGACCTGGGCGAGTTTGTCTTGAAGTTGGCTCAACTTCCGCTGCGCCTGGACGTCGCGACGCATGGGCGTTTCGACGTGGCCATTTTGTCGACCGTTCACCCCCACTTTGGCGTCCACCGAAGAGCGACGTTTGGCGACGCGCACGAGGGCGCCGATAAGCTCCTCTTTTCGCATCGAATGCCACCCGGCGACGCCGCGTTCGCGGGCCATTTGGGCCAGATCTTTAGCCGTCAACGATCGGAGAGTGGCCGCCGTCATCGTTCGGAGCTTCCTATGAGCGAGGCGAGATTGGTGGGGAGGAACCAACGCAGCGCGCGGCGTTTCTTCGCGGCGATCGTCCCTTCGCTCACAGAGCGGCCCTCTTGGCCTGAACGGCAAAAAGAAAAAGCAGCGGCAGGCAGAGAGGCGCGGCGTGCGCTCCATCGAGCCGTGAGATTGAACCACGTCGGGTGCGCAGTCTGAGCGCACGCCAACCGGTTCCCCTTCCCGTCCCGCCGGCAAATCGGGCGCCATCTGGCGCCTCCCTACACCCTCATAATAGATATTACCGTCTCTTTCTGCAACTATTTTATGCCATCCGATCGACGTAAGTTATTTCTGTAAAATGGCTTACAATAAAAATAATAAAGAACTATCCACCGCAAGGGGTTTCACCCGCTCGCGGCATTTTGGTTCCATTCCGTTGGTTGAAGAGGACGAGGGCGCGAATGATTCCCAAGTTATTTAGCAACAATGTGTTACGACGATTGGAGAAGACTTTGTGAAAAAAAGCACAAATTCAAAATCTAGGTGGTTGACACTCGCCTTCGCGCGAAATAAATTGTTCCGGCATAGGGTCTTACGATTTCTTAATCCTGCTCTCAGACGTTCCTAGCGGGGACTGACGCGGAGCGGCGAGGATCGCAAGACCTATGAAAAGCCTTAATCAGCAACCACTTAGGCGAATACTGCTTGCCACGGTGACTTGGTGATGGCCAAGGCGGAGGCGGCGTTCTCAGATGGTTGATCCCCCGATGCATCCGATGGGGGTCGCCATGCAGTGGGTGGCCCGAATTTTCGGCGCCGCCGTGATGATGATTCTTCCCGGTTTGGCGGGCCTCTGGCTCGACGATCGGTTCGGGTTGAGTTTCATCGGATTGATTGGATTCGCGTTCGGTTTGATCGGCGGCATGACTTACCTCATCTCCGCGACCCGTGCAGCGGATGCCGAGCGGCGGCAAGCAAGTGGGGCCCCCAAAACGGGGACTCCAGGCAAGCAGGAGACGCCTCACCGCGAGTGAGGAAACCAGGCAAGGACGTTGGAGCGGCGACTCCCCTCGCGGGATGAACCGACTAGGAGCTGGCACGAGTGATCGCGTCGGCATCATCAAAGTGCTACGAGCGGCCAAATACATCGCGATTCTCGGACTCTTCCTAGCAGCGGTCTCCGCTGTCTCGGGAATCGTCGCCGCGCGGCAATATGGAAACGGCGCTTACGTCGCCAGCGCGATCTCCGCCCTGATGATTTGGTCGGTGGGCGCCCTGTCGCTCCTGATCGTGGCCCTCGCTCCGACGCCGCAAGCTCGCGTCAACGCCGCCCTGTTGGGCATGCTCATCCGCATGGCGCTCCCGATGGGCGCCATCGCCTACTTCAGCAAATCGAATCACCCCCTCGCCGCGGAGGGGATCGTTGGACTGTTAGTCGTTCACTACCTGCTGGGACTGGTAGCCGAAACGTTGCTCAGCGTTCGCTTGACCTCGGCGGCCAACGTCAAACTCCCTGCCGCGCCGGCCGTAAGTTGACTCACTCCGCCTGACTGCCAGACGTACCGACTCCACGAAACAGATAGACCATGGCTTCCCCTATCCTCCACATCAAAGACGCGTACTACTTTGAAGTACCGCGCTCATTGTGGAAGTCGAATCGACAAACGCGGGACGACTTTCCGGAACACTACATCCGGCTCGATTCCGAGTTCCAAAATTGGGAAGCGAAGCGTCAGTACGACGATCTGGCGAAGCTGAAGTCGCTGGAAGGGTTGCCCTCCGAATCGTCGTTGATGGCACAGTATCACGCTTGGGTTCACGACGACCACAACTTCGCGAAGCCCTTTGACCGCTTTCTGGAAGAGGCGCCGAGTCAGGCTTGGTTCCAGCAACAGCTTGCCCTCGGCAAGTTTGCTCTCGGCAATTCCCCAACGCAACGCCCCGGAGAGAGCGAGGAAGCCTTCGCATCTCGCCAGAGTGCCTGGACTGCTCGTAAAGATCGTGCCGAGTCACTGCAATCTCAATGGACTAAGATCAAGGTCCAAGCCGACAACCTCGCGGAGTTCAAAGAAGCGACTCCCAATTGGTCGAAAGAGAAGATCGCCGAGTACAACCACCAGCTCGACGGCAAGATTCTCATCCCGCAACCGTTCGGCAAGTTGAAGAACAACTACGAGCGCGAATCGGGCTTCGCCATTTCCAAGTTCATGATCTTGGAAGTGGTGGTCGCCCTGATTTTGATTGCCGTCTTCACCATCCTCGCCGCCAAGGTTCGCAACGGCCGGCCCGCGAAGGGGAAGCTCTGGAACCTCTTCGAGTCGTTCCTATTGTTCATCCGCGACGATATTGCTCGTCCCGCGATTGGGCATCACGACGCCGATCGTTTTGTACCGTTGCTCTGGACGGTCTTCATGTTCGTGTTGGGCTGCAATCTGCTCGGCATGATCCCGTGGGTCGGCGCCCCAACCGGCAGCTTCAGCGTGACGTTCGGCTTGGCGATGGTCACATTTGCCACGGTGATCGTCGCCGGATCGCTTCGTTTCGGCATCGTCGGGTTCTGGAAGAATCAGGTCCCGAAGATGGGCCTGCCGCTGCCGTTGGCGATCTTCATTGTGCCGATGTTATTCGCGATTGAAGTCCTCGGCCTTTTGATCAAGCATTTGGTGCTCAGCATCCGGTTGCTGGCGAATATGGTCGCCGGCCACTTAGTATTGCTGGCGATCATGGGCCTTGCTGTCGCCGCCGCTGCGAGCGCCAATTGGCACATCACGGCGACGATCTCCGTCGTCGGCTCGGCTATGTTCAGTTTGTTGGAGTTGTTCGTCGCCTTCCTTCAGGCGTACGTCTTTACATTTTTGTCTGCCCTGTTCATCGGCGCTGCGGTCCATCACCACTAGCCGAGCGTTCGAGGCAGGGTTAACGCTGGAACTTTCAGAGTTCTTATTTTCTAAGGAGCTTACTGTCGTGACCAAGGTAGCGAAGCTGTTTGCATTGTGTTTGGTGGCCTCGTTGGCGTTGGCCACTCCCGCTTGGGCCCAAGAAGAAGGCGCTGAAGCCACGACTGCTCCGGCCGTCACGGCTTCGGTTGTGGCTGAAAAGCCCGCGCTGATCACCTTCTCGGGTGCTTTCGGCGCCGCCCTCACCACGATGGGCGCCGCTTACGGCATCGGCAAGCTTGGCGCCGCCGCTCTGGAGAGCATGGCCCGTCAGCCCGAAGTCGCCGGCAGCATCCAAACGGCGATGATCATTGCGGCCGCCCTCATCGAAGGTTTCACCTTCTTTGCGTTGTTCATCTGCATGCAGCAGAATCCATGGGCCGGCTGATCGTTTGCTGCGGAGTCGCGAAGCGCCCGCCCGATGGGGGCGCCCTGTTTCCTCGTGAAGCGAGAGCTGAAATGCGCGGGATTGTTTGGGTAATGTTGAGCACGCTGGCCTTGGTGCTGGCCGGGTCGAACTACGCCTACGCCGAAGAGGCGCACGGCTCGCACGACCTGGGCCACGGCAACGCCGGTGATAAGCTGGACGATCCGTCAGAGATCAAAGCAGATCTGGCGATCTACACCTTCGCCGTGTTCATGTTGCTGCTGCTCATCCTGGGCACGCTGGCTTGGCCAAAGATCAGCGTCGCTCTCACCGAACGTGAAAAGCGGATCGAAGGAAACATCGCCTCCGCCGAGGCGATGAATGAGGAAGCGAAGCGGTTGCTGGCTCAGTACGAGGCCAAACTGGCCAGCGCCGCCGCGGAAGTTCGGGCCATGCTCGAAGAGGCTCGCAAGGACGCCGAGGGGACGAAGGAACAGATCATCGCCGAGGCTCGGGCCGGCGCCCAAGCCGAGCGTGATCGGGCCGTTCGCGACATCGACGTCGCAGCCGATCAAGCGATGAAGAACATTGCCGAAACCAGCGCCAACCTCGCGGTGGAACTGGCCGGCAAGGTGATTCGCGAAACGATCAACCCTGCGAAGCAGCAGGAATTGGTCCGCACCGCGCTCGCCAAGATGCACGCCTCGTCCGCCGCCCACAACTAAGTTCCCGCTCGTACAACAGACCCATTTAGCCCCGTCGCTGCACTCTCGCTCGCGACGGACGCCAAACTGGAAACTCCATGGCTGAATTCATCCACACCGACCGCGTCCGAGATACGGTCTTCGACGTCGACGCCGAGCGACTGGCCGGCGTCTATGCGTCGGCAGGTTTAGATGCAGCCGGCGGCATCGGCGAGCAGGAGCAAGTCGTCAACGAGTTGGAGGCGATCGTCGGCGAGGTCCTGACCCTCGATTCGCGCATGCGGGAAATCTTCGCCTCGGTGCTAATCGCGGCGGAAGAGAAGGTGTCGATGCTCGATCGCCTCTTCGGCGGGAAGGTGTCGACGACGACGCTCAACCTGCTGAAGGTGATGGCCCGGCACAAACGGTTGAACCTGCTGCGCGACGTCGCGAAAGTCTCGCGCAAGTTGTGGCAGGATCGTTCGGGCCGGATTCCAGTCGAGTTGGAAACCGCCAATCCGCTCGACGCCGCGCTGGAAAAAGAAATCCTCGTCGCGTTTGGCGATGTCCTCGGCGCCGACCCGATTGTCACGCAGCGAGTGAATCCCGACCTGATCGCCGGCTTTGTCATTCGCGTCGGCGACCGAGTCTACGACGGTTCGATCCAGACCCGCTTGGAAAAGATGCGACTCAACATGATCGAGCGCGCGGTCGACGCCATCCAGCGCAACCCGCGGCAGTTTGTCGACAAGACCACGGCATAAAAACTAGCGGCGGATCTTCCGATTCGCCTTCAGCACAACTACCGATCACCAGATCAACTCAACAGATAAAATTCGCCATGAAGTTCAATAGCGACGAAATCGCGTCGGTTATCCAGAAGGAAATCGAGAACTACGCCGCCCAGATCGACGTCCGCGAAGTCGGCCGCGTGCTGGAAGTCGGCGACGGCATCGCTCAGGTCTACGGCCTTTCGGGCGTGATGGCCGGCGAAATGGTCGAGTTCTCCAGCGGTCCGATCGGGCTGGCGTTCAACCTCGAAGAGAACTCGGTCGGCATCATCATTCTCGGCGATTACCTGTCGATCAACGAAGGGGACGAAGTCCGCTCCACGGGCAAGCTCCTCAGCGTGCCGGTCGGCGATGCGTTGCTCGGCCGCGTGGTCGATCCGCTCGGCAATCCGATGGACGGCAAGGGCCCAATCGTCACCAGCAAGCGCCGCAACGTCGAAGTGATCGCCACCGGCGTCGCCGAGCGGAAGCCGGTCACCCAGCCGCTGCAAACCGGCATCAAGGCGGTCGACGCGATGACGCCGATCGGCCGCGGGCAGCGCGAATTGATCATCGGCGACCGCAAGACGGGCAAGACCGCCGTCGCCCTCGACGCGATCATCAACCAGCGCGACTCGGGCGTGAAGTGCTTCTACGTCGCCATTGGTCAGAAGGAATCGACCGTCGCCGCGGTCATCGAGCGCCTCCGCGAGACCGGCGCCATGGACTACACGACGGTCATCGTCTCCGGCGCCAGCGCCCCGGCGCCGCTGCAGTACGTCGCGCCCTACGCTGGCACCGCGATGGCTGAAGAGTATATGTTCAACGGCGGCCACGCCTTGATCGTTTACGACGATCTCAGCAAACAAGCCGTCGCCTATCGCCAACTCTCGCTGCTGATGCGGCGCCCGCCAGGTCGCGAGGCGTTCCCCGGCGACGTGTTCTACTGCCATAGCCGTCTGCTTGAACGTTCGGCCAAGCTCAGCGACGCCCTCGGCGGCGGTTCGCTCACCTCGCTGCCGATCATCGAGACGCTCGAAGGCGAAGTCTCCGCGTACATTCCGACCAACGTCATTTCGATCACCGACGGCCAGATCTACCTGCAGCCCGACTTGTTCTTCGCCGGCATCAAGCCCGCTATGAACGTCGGCATCTCGGTCTCTCGCGTCGGCGGCGCCGCCCAGATCAAGGCGATGAAGAAGGTCGCCGGCGGTTTGCGGCTCAACCTCGCCGCCTTCCGCGAACTCGAAGCCTTCGCCCAGCTGGGCACCGAACTCGACCCGGCAACGCAAGCCCGACTCGACCGCGGCTATCGGCTGGTCGAGTTGCTGAAGCAGGGCGTCTTCAATCCGCTGAACATCGTCGACGAAGTCCTGGTGATCTACGCCGGCACGCGCGGTCACCTCGACAAGGTCGCCGTGAACCGCGTGCAGGAGTGGGAAAAGACTTTCCTCACGTTCATGAAGGATCAAAAGCCCGAAGTCCGTCAGGTGATCGCCGACAGCAACGACCTCTCGGACGACACGATCCAGCAGATCGAAGCTTCTTTGAAGGAATTCAATTCGCAGCACGATTTCGTCGTGGTCGATGAGGAAGCAATCGTCGCCTAACTTTCCGCTTCCGCTGGAACCAGCGGTTAACTCGTCGTCAGTCGTTTTCACTACAGCCTTCGGTCTACAGCCTCCAGCCTTTCCATGGCCAATCCCAGAGCACTCGACAAGCGCCGCAAGTCGATCAAGAACATCCGCAAGATTACGCGGACGATGGAATTGATCGCCACGGCGCGCTTTAAGAAGGCGATGGATCGCGCTTCGGCGGCGACGTCGTACACGCGGCGGATCACGCAGCTGGTGAACGACCTGACCAAGACCGGCTTGGAGGTGAGCCATCCACTGCTCGAACCGCGCGACGAAGTGAAGAAGGCGACGCTGCTCGTTCTCACCGCTAACCGCGGGTTGTGCGGCGGGTTCAACGGCAACCTGATTCGCGCTGGCCTCGTCCGCTGGAAGGAACTCAAGCAAGAAGTTCCCGAAACGCGGCTCGAAATCGCCGGCAAGCGCGGCATCGCCGGCTTCAAGTTCCGCGGCCAGATCGCCGAACACGCCTACACCCACTTTGAAGACAAGCCGACGTTCGACGAAGTCGACCTGCTGGCCACTCGTTACCTCCACGAATACCTTACCGGCCAACTCGATCGGCTCGACGTCGTCTACATGAAGTTCGACAGCATCGCCCGGCAAAGCGTCTCCGTCGAGACGCTGTTGCCGCTCGGTTCGCTCGGCGCCGATGCGAAGGAAGAAGATCCGAACGCCCCGCAGATTCAATACGAGTTCCTGCCGTCGCCCGAGAGCATTCTCGAAGAAGTCGTGCCGACCAGCTTCAAGGTCCGCCTCTTCAAATGCTTCCTTGACTCGGCGGTGAGCGAGCAGATCGCTCGCATGGTCGCCATGAAGAGCGCCACCGAGAACGCCGGCGACCTGATCAAGCAGCTTAGTATGCAATACAACCGCGCCCGCCAAGGCCGCATCACTTCCGAGTTGATGGACCTCATCGGCGGCGTTGAAGCCTTGAAATAGCACAATTTAGAAGTCTCTCGCAAAGGCGCAAAGGCGCAGAGGCGCAAAGAAAAACGCAAAGAAGACGAAGACCAAAGAAGAGATTGAAAAGCGAAGAGAGCGACCGCTGTTGCTCCCCGTATTCTTTGCGATCCTTTGCGTCTTAGCGCCTTTGCGAGAAACATAAAACAAACCAATCCAAGAGACTTCGTTAGACTCCGTCCTACGAACTAGCCAAAACGAGCCATGTCCACCGCAACTGCCAAAAACATCGGTCACATCACCCAAATCATCGGTTCGACGTTCGACGTTGAATTCGCCGACGATCAACTGCCGCCGATCTTCAACGCCGTGAAGATCAACTCGGAAAACAAAGGGGTGAAGATCAATCTCACCGGCGAGGTGCAGCAGCATCTCGGCGGCGGTCGCGTCCGCTGCATTGCGCTCGGCGCCACCGACGGTTTGATCCGCGGTCAGGAGTGCGTCGACACCGGCGGCCCCGTTTCGGTACCGGTCGGCAAGGCGACGCTCGGGCGCGTCTTCAACGTCACCGGCGACGCGGTCGATGGCCGTGGCCCGGTCGCGGCGGAAGAGTACTGGCCGATCCACCGTGACCCGCCGCCGCTCGCCGACCTTTCGACAAAGACCGAACTGTTCGAAACAGGCATCAAGGTCATCGACCTGCTCACCCCGTTCGTCCGCGGCGGCAAGGCTGGCCTGTTCGGCGGCGCCGGTCTCGGCAAGACGGTCATTCTCACCGAGCTTATCGCTCGTATCGCGTCGGCCCACGGCGGTTACTCGGTCTTCGCCGGCGTCGGCGAGCGGACCCGCGAAGGGACCGACCTCTGGCTCGAAATGCAGGAAGCGAAGATCGGCGACACCGGTCGCAGCGTGCTTGAACAGACCTGCATGGTCTTCGGCCAGATGAACGAGCCGCCCGGTTCGCGTCTCCGCGTCGCCCTCTCGGCCCTCACAATGGCCGAATACTTCCGCGACAAGACAGGCGCCGACACGCTGCTGTTCGTCGACAACATTTTCCGCTTCTCGCAAGCGGGCAGCGAGGTGTCGGCCCTCCTCGGTCGTATGCCCTCCGCGGTCGGTTACCAACCGACGCTCGCCAGCGAGATGGGCGCCCTCCAGGAGCGTATCGCTTCGACCAACAAGGGCGCCATCACCTCGGTGCAAGCCGTCTACGTGCCGGCCGACGATCCGACCGACCCCGCGCCTGCCACCGCGTTCGGACAGCTCGACGCGTTCATCTACCTCGAGCGGTCGATTTCAGAAAAGGGCATTTATCCGGCGGTCGATCCGCTGGCCAGCTCGAGCCGAATTCTCGACCCGCAGTACGTCGGCGAGCGTCACTACAATGCCGCCCGCCGCGTGCAGATGACCCTGCAACGTTACCGCGAACTGCAAGACATCATCGCGATTCTCGGCGTCGACGAACTGAGCGAACAGGACAAGCTCATCGTCCACCGTGCTCGCCGCATCGAGCGGTTCCTGTCGCAGCCGTTCCTCGTGGCCGAAGTCTTCACCGGCAAGCCGGGCGAGATCACGCCCCTGGCCGAAACGATTCGCAGCTTCGAAGAACTGTGCGATGGCAAGTGGGATCATCTCCCCGAAGACGCCTTCATGTACGTCGGCGTGATCGAACAGGCCGAAGAGCAGTGGAAGAAGACCCGCAAATAGCCGCATCTTCCAGATGCGGAGTGGCTGGCTACCCAATTAAAGTTCGTCGTTCGCCATCGCCGCCCTAAGTTCACGCCACGAGCCCGTAAAGACGCAACCGACCATGGCCGCTCACGCCGAATCATCGAGCCACAAGACTCAAGACTCCGGACTGCTGCGCATCGTCGTCGTCACTCCGGAACAGACGGTGCTCGACACGACGACCGACTTCGTCGCGCTGCCGCTCTACGACGGTGAATTGGGCGTCGCGCCGAGCCATGCTCCGATGATCGGCCGCCTCGGCTACGGCGAACTGCGGATCGGCCACGGCGAAGGCCAGCGTTACTACATCGACGGCGGCTTCGTGCAGGTCGTCGACAACGTCGTCTCGGTGCTGACGAATCGGGCGATTCCGGCGACGCGGCTCGAGGAGACCAAGATCAAGGAATCGATCGCGTTTTTGCTCACGCAGCCCGCGGCGGGCGACGACGAATTGACTCGTCGCGAGAAGTCGCTCTCGCAATCGCGAGCCCAACTTCGCGTCGTGCAGCACGCGAAATAGATGAGCTGGCTAACAAGCTTGTTAGCTGCTGCGTTGCCGCCTGACGTGCGATGATCTGCCAGCCGCGATGACGGTGAACGCTACCGCCGTCAAGCAAGCGACAGTTGGTTCGGGAACGACGGTAATCGTGCCGACCCCGCCGCCGAACTGCTCCGACCAAATGGCCAGATCGGCGGCATCAATGACGCCGTCTGCGTTCGCATCCCCGTTCGCCAGCGACGCGGCCCCGCCAATGCCCCGCTGCCAGGCGAGGAAGTCGGCGCCGTCGACGATCTCGTCACCGTTAAAGTCGCCATTCTCCAAGCCGGCGTCCGCTACCATTCCGCTCAGCGTGAGCGTCATCGCCCCCAACGCAGCCGCCCCGGGCAGATTCTCGTCCGAAAAATTGAGCGTGTATGTGGCGGAAAAAACTCCCACAGAGCTCGTATTGAGCGACGCGGTGAATTCCGAGCCAGCCCCCGCCGCGAGAGTGGCGGCGCCCTGAAACAGGCTCAGATCGGTCGTCAGGGCCGCCGTGTCGCCGCTCCCCGCGATCGAATCGAGGTCGAGTCCCGCCGTAAAACCTGCGGTCGTTTCCAGGTTGAAGAGATCGAACGAGAACGTCGGGGCCGAGGCGCCGAGCGTCACCATGCCGAAATCGAACGTCAGTCCGTTCGCGTCGCTTCCGGCGACGAAAGAAGGATTAGCGTGGCTCAGTACGCTCAGATTCACTGTCGCGACGTCATTGCCATCGTTGGCGCCGCGACCCGCCCCGCCGGCGGTAGTGACGTCGAGATTGTCGATCGTCACCATGCCGCTTTTCAGGCCAGCGGCGGCGGTCGACGTGTTTAGCCCCACATTGATCGACTTGCTGCCGGTCGTCCCGGTGGCGAAGGCGTTGTACCTTCCTGTCACAGAACTCGTCGCCGCGCCCGCGGTCGTCACCGAATAGTAGGTCCCGTTCAGGCCGGCCTTGTTGAGCGTCAACGCTTGCGCCGCCGGTACAGGCGCCCCCACTATGACCCGCCCGAGATTAACGCTCCGCGTCGAAGCTCCGGCGCCCCCATCAATTCCCCCTTGGATCGTCAGGGAACTGTCGTTCGTCTGGTTCATAAAAATCGACCAAACATACTCCGGCCGATCGGTGAACGGGTTGCGGTTTCCCTGATAGTCGTCGTAAATCACCTGATTCCGTCGGCGCTCGAACGAATCAGGCACGGCGGCGTAGTGCCACTCAATCAACCGCGAGAGATCGCCGAGCCGCGCGTCCGCCTCGGTTGTGCCGTTGACCAGTTCCAGATCCGCTACAGTGTCGGAGCCATCGTAGCGCACTGCCATATAGAATTCCTGGCGTGCGATCATCCCCGCATCGGCGTCCCCGGGGTACCAAACTTGTACGCCTTTATCAACCAATTTGCCGAACGGCTGGCCGTAGGCTCCCCCAAAGTGGAGACTCCCCCGAGCATTGTTCACGCTCGTCGTCGAAGCCCTCAAGTTAAACAGATCGCTAACCGCCTTGCCCCCTGAACCGTTCCCAACCTCTAGGCGGCTCTCCGGCCAGGTGTGCTCGCGATTCCAGGTCGCCGCTTGGTCCCAAGTCGACGTATTCGAGACGCGGTTGTAAACCAATAGAATCCGGCTTGGATTATTCGGATCCTCGTCCGTATCCTGCAGTGCATAACGGGCATCGTCATACGAGACGAACATATGGTCGTCGATGATATTATGAAGCTGCGACTTCAGCGTCGCCCCCGTCCCCGTTGCCGTGGAGTAGTAGTTGGCAGGCGGATCGTAACTTTGACCGAAGGAAACCTCGGCCAGCGAAGCAACCAACCAGACGACGGAGAGCCAATATCCATTGAAGCGCATCTGCCCATCTTAGTCCGGCAGCCCCGCTCCAGCCACACTCCGGCAGGCTGTTTTCATCTCGGTTTCGCGCAAGAGAAATCCTCCCTTCGCCGGCCAATTCGATACACTATCGGCTGTTGCGTTCTTCCACCTGCCCCCCTCCGACCATCACGCGATGACGTCGCCTGAACCACCGCCTGAACCAACGCCGACGCCACCCCCCGACGCCGCTGATCTGATGCCGGCGTTCCCGGTCCTTTGCTACCGCCAACGACAGCGAATCTTGGCCACGCAGCTCGACGCGACGCTGGAGATCGGCCGCCAACGTGAGGAAGAGCCCGCTCCGGTTGTTCGCATTGATAACGCTCTCGGCGCCCGCATCATCCTCGCCCCCATCGACGACGTCGCGATTTCCCGCTCCCATGTCGAACTAGCGTCCGCCCCAGGGGGACAGGTTCGCGTTCGCAATCTGAGCGCTAGCCAACCGGTGCGCGTCTCCCCCAATCAGACGCTCGAGCCTGGCGCCGAGACGCTGGTCGTACCGCCGGCCTTGCTCCAATTCGGCGAGTACGCCGTCCGCGTCGATCCGGCGGAGGACGAGCAACTCGAACTGGAAGGCCTGCCCGAGCGCACGATCCCTCCTGGCAAGCAGGCCCCGCCAGCTTCGGTGGCGATGCTCGGCGCCACCTTTGATGAAACGAAACTGCTGCGTTGGCTCGAAACCATTTTGGGCGTCTTCCAAAGCGCCGCCAACACCCATGACTTTCCGGAGCAGGCCGCTCGCGCTGCGGTAAAAATCGTCGGCCTCGACGCCGCCGCCGTCCTCCGCTTCGATGACGGGCGCTGGAGGACCGAAGCCCTCGACGCCGGCGATCCGCGCGAAGGCGACAGCCAAACGTCGTGGGCGCCAAGCCAAACATTGCTCGGCTGGGTCCGCCGCGACCGCCGCACCTTCCGCCATGTCCCGCCGACCGGCCCCGACACGCCGCGCAGCCTGCAAAACGTCTCCGCTCTCGTCGCCGCGCCGATTCTGAACGGGGCAGGGGAGGTCATCGGCGCCCTCTACGGCGATCGCCGCAGCGGCGGTAGTTCGGGCGGCTTCCCCCGCATCACCGAATTCGAGGCGAAGCTCGTCGAGCTCCTCGCCAGCGGCATCGCGGCCGGCCTCGCGCGTTTAAAAGAAGAACAGGCCGCCGTCGAAGCACGGGTTCAATTCGAACAATTCTTCACGCCGCAACTTGCGATGCAATTGCAGCGCGACCCTAAGCTGCTCGAAGGTCGCAACGCGGAAGTGACGATTCTCTTCGCCGACATCCGCGGCTTTAGTCGCATCAGCGAACGGCTTGGCCCCGATCGGACGATGGCGTGGATCCAGGACACAATGGGCGCCCTCTCCGAATCGGTCCTCGCCTGTGACGGCGTCTTGGTCGACTATATCGGCGATGAATTGATGGCGATGTGGGGCGCCCCAGCGCCCCAAGCCGATCATGCCGCGCTCGCCTGCCTCGCCGCGAAGCAGATGATGGAGAGCCTCGACGCCATCTCCGCGCGTTGGCAGCAGGAACTCGGCGTTCCCGTGCAGCTCGGCATTGGGCTCAACTCCGGCATCGCCCGCGTCGGCAACACCGGCTCGTCCCTGAAGTTCAAATACGGCCCCTTAGGCGACGCGGTGAACGTCGCCAGCCGCGTCCAAGGCGCCACGAAGTATCTCGGCGCCGATTGCCTCATCACCGGCGAAACGCTCCAGCGACTTCCTGCGGGCGTCGCCCATCGCCGCCTGGCTCGCGTTCGCGCCGTGAACATCGCTCACCCGATCGATCTCTACGAAGTCGTTGCGCAACCGGCGCCCGATTGGAAGGAACATTGCCGACGCTACGACGCCGCCCTGCATGCCCTGGAACAAGAGAACTGGAGCGATGCCCTCCAATCGGCCAAGCGTCTGGCCGGCGATTATCCCCAAGACACGGCGGCGGCCGCTCTGCTGAAACGCGTCGAAGCGGCTGAGCGCACCAGCAAGCTGGGCGACACGTCGGTCTGGCAGCTTCCAGGTAAATAAGATGCTTCTGGCGCTGCCGCTGCGCCTGTTTCCTCACCAACGACTGAGACTTCGATGACACGATTCCTCCTCGTCACTTGCCTAACAACACTGCTGCTGACGCCTCGCGCTGCGATCCCGCGAGCGGCCCCTTGCCCTACTTGCTCCAACCCGGCGAACTCGGCCAAATCGGCGCCGCCGACCGTCGCATACAAAGCTACAACTACCGCCTTTGCCTGACCGACCGCCCTGACAATCGTCGTCCCATCGAGCCGCCAGCCAACTACGATCCCGCCAACTACGAACTCCTCGCCCGTTGGATCGCTGCGCGAGAGAAGGCCGGCGAGCGACTCACGCTCCGCAGCTTCCTGAAATACGACCCGCTGCAGAACGGAAAATACGACTTCAACAACCGCTGGCCGATCTCCACCGACTTCATCGGCGGCGCCGACGATTATCCGGAAGCCGACGCTAACGAGCGCGTCGAAATCGCCAAACGGCATGAAGACTACCTCCGCGGCTTCTTACACTTTCTCGCCACCGACAAGCGTGCGCCGCCGCGCGTCCGAAAAGAGGCGTCACATTTCGGGCTTTGCCGCGACGAATTCGTCGACAACGGCGGCTGGCCCCACCAGCTCTACGTCCGCGAGGCCCGCCGCATGGTGGGCGACTTCGTCATGACCGAGCATCAATGCACCGGCAAAGAAGTCGCTGCCGACTCGATCGGTTTGGGAACCTACGGCATCGATATGCATGGCGCGCGACGACTCATCCACCATGGGCAGCCAATGAACGAAGGGAGTAACAGCGTCTCGGTCCCGCAGCCGTACCCGATCGCCTTTCGCGCCATCGTTCCGAAGCGAGACGAATGCGATAACCTCTTCGCCACCTTCGCCCTCTCTGCTAGCC
>Ga0163144_10014609_pt1:15000-16291 | contig 16291 bp, 10 predicted proteins | sample OliLak19BULKMAT1_FD_123175 | JGI IMG/M metagenome (GOLD analysis project Ga0163144, IMG submission 123175) | Freshwater microbial mat bacterial communities from Lake Vanda, McMurdo Dry Valleys, Antarctica - Oligotrophic Lake LV.19.BULKMAT1 | ecosystem: Environmental > Aquatic >... | reverse complement strand
TGTTGGAGACAGCGGGGAAGTCGTTACGCCATTCGTGCAGGTCGGAACTTACCCGACAAGGAATTTCGCTACCTTAGGACCGTTATAGTTACGGCCGCCGTTTACCGGGGCTTCGATTCAAGGCGTGAACCTCTCCTCTTAACCTTCCGGCACCGGGCAGGCGTCAGACCCTATACTTCGCCTCACGGCTTAGCAGAGCCCTGTGTTTTTGTTAAACAGTCGCCACCCCCTAGTTTGTGCCCCTCTATCGAGACCGATAGAGGCCCCCTTATCCCGAAGTTACGGGGGTAATTTGCCTAGTTCCTTCAACACCGTTCCCTCAAGCGCCTTGGTATACTCTACCAGTCCACCTGTGTCGGTTTAGGGTACGGTCTATATGCTGAGGCTATTTCCTGGAACCCCTCCATCGTCCTAGCATTCGCCAACGAGCTAGAACCACTTATGGGATCCGTCACCTTCAGCAGGCCCAGGAATATTGACCTGGTTCCCATCGTCTACGGCTGTCGCCCTCGACTTAGGGGCCGGCTAACCCTGCGCGGATTGACCTTGCGCAGGAACCCTTGGACTTACGGCGGAAGCGTCTCTCACGCTTCTTATCGCTACTTATGTCAGCATTCTCACTTCCGATACCTCCAGGACGGGTCACCCCTATCCCTTCACAGGCTTACGGAACGCTCCGCTACCACTCTTTCGAGTCCGCAGCTTCGGTGCATGGCTTGAGCCCCGGTACATCTTCGGCGCAGGCTGGCTTATTTAGACCAGTGAGCTATTACGCTTTCTTTAAAGGATGGCTGCTTCTAAGCCAACCTCCTGGTTGTTTTGGCCTTCCCACATCCTTTCCCACTTAGCCATGACTTAGGGACCTTAGCTGGCGGTCTGGGCTGTTTCCCTCTCGACGACGGACCTTAGCACCCGCCGTCTGTCTGCCGAACTGTACTCGCCGGTATTCGGAGTTTGGTTAGGTTTGGTAAGACTTTGGATCCCCCTAGCCCATCCAGTGCTCTACCCCCGGCGGTAATCATTCGACGCACTACCTAAATAGTTTTCGCGGAGAACCAGCTATTTCCGAGTTTGGTTGGCCTTTCACCCCTAATCACAGGTCATCCGACAACTTTGCAACGTTGACCGGTTCGGTCCTCCAGTGCGTGTTACCACACCTTCAACCTGCCCATGACTAGATCACCCGGTTTCGGGTCTACTCCGTGCAACTAAGCGCCCTATTCAGACTCGCTTTCGCTGCGCCTACACCTATCGGCTTAAGCTTGCTGCACAGAGTAAGTCGCTGACCCAT
>Ga0163144_10014609_pt1:0-10000 | contig 16291 bp, 10 predicted proteins | sample OliLak19BULKMAT1_FD_123175 | JGI IMG/M metagenome (GOLD analysis project Ga0163144, IMG submission 123175) | Freshwater microbial mat bacterial communities from Lake Vanda, McMurdo Dry Valleys, Antarctica - Oligotrophic Lake LV.19.BULKMAT1 | ecosystem: Environmental > Aquatic >... | reverse complement strand
GCTGGCCGAGCTGGATATCGACGATATCCGTCATGTGTGCCCGGCTCAGCCGGTTGAACAGCAGGATCTCGTCGAGGCGGTTCAGGAACTCCGGCCGGAAGGCGCGGCGCACCTCTTCCATCACCTGCTCGCGCACCGTCTCGGTCGACTGACCTTCGCCCAGCGCGGCCAAATGGGCACTGCCGAGGTTGGAGGTCAGCACGATCAGCGTGTTGTTGAAGTGGACCGTCCGGCCCTGGCCGTCGGTCAGGCGGCCGTCGTCCAGCACCTGCAACAGCACGTTGAACACGTCGGGATGCGCCTTCTCGACCTCGTCGAACAGGATCACCTGGTAGGGCCGGCGGCGCACGGCTTCGGTGAGCACCCCGCCTTCGTCGTAGCCGACATAGCCCGGTGGCGCGCCGATCAGGCGGCTGACGGCGTGCTTCTCCATGAACTCGCTCATGTCGATGCGGACCATGGCATGGTCATCGTCGAACAGGTAGTTCGCCAGCGCCTTGGTAAGCTCGGTCTTGCCGACGCCCGTGGGGCCCAGGAACAGGAACGAGCCCATCGGCCGGTTGGGATCCTGCAGGCCCGCCCGCGCGCGGCGGACGGCATTGGAGACGGCGGTGATCGCCTCGTCCTGGCCGATCACCCGCTTGTGCAGCTCCTCTTCCATGCGCAGCAGCTTGGCCCGGTCGCCTTCGAGCATCTTGTCGACGGGGATGCCGGTCCACCGCGCAACCACCGCCGCGATGTCCTCGGGCATGACCTCTTCCTTCACGCCGCGGCTGCCGGAGAGCTCAACATTCTCCGCCGCCTTGAGCTTCTTCTCGAGGTCGGGGATGACGCCATACGAGAGCTCGCCTGCACGGGCGAGTTCGCCCTTGCGCTGCGCGATCTCGAGTTCATGGCGCGCCTTGTCGAGCTGCTCCTTGACCTTCTGGGCGTCGGCCAGCTTGTCCTTGGCCGATTTCCACTGGGCCGTCAGCCCAGCCGACTTCTGCTCGAGCTCGCTCAGCTCCTTGTCGAGCTTCAGCAGCCGCTCGCGTGACGCCGGATCGCTTTCCTTCTTCAGCGCCTCGCGCTCGATCTTGAGCTGGATGATGCGCCGGTCGAGCTCGTCGAGGTCCTCCGGCTTGCTGTCGACCTGCATGCGGATGCGGCTCGCCGCCTCGTCCATCAAGTCGATGGCCTTGTCGGGCAGGAAGCGATCGGTGATGTAGCGGTTGCTGAGCGTCGCCGCCGCCACGATCGCGGCATCGGCGATCCGGACGCCGTGATGCAGCTCGTACTTCTCCTTGAGGCCGCGCAGGATCGACACCGTGTCCTCGACCGTCGGTTCGGCCACGAACACCGGCTGGAAACGGCGTGCCAGCGCCGCGTCCTTCTCGATGTGCTTGCGGTACTCGTCGAGCGTCGTGGCACCGACGCAATGCAGCTCGCCGCGCGCCAGCGCGGGCTTCAGCATGTTGGAAGCGTCCATGGCGCCATCGGCCTTGCCCGCCCCGATCAGCGTGTGCAGCTCGTCGATGAAGACGACGATGTCGCCCTCGGCCGAGGCGATCTCCGACAGCACCGCCTTCAGGCGCTCCTCGAACTCGCCGCGGTATTTGGCGCCGGCCACCATGGCGCCGAGATCGAGCGACATCAGTTTCTTGCCCTTGAGCGATTCCGGCACGTCGTCGTTCACGATGCGCAACGCCAGGCCCTCGGCGATGGCGGTCTTGCCGACGCCGGGCTCGCCGATCAGCACGGGATTGTTCTTGGTGCGACGGCTCAGCACCTGGATGGCGCGGCGGATTTCCTCGTCGCGGCCGATCACGGGGTCGAGCTTGCCTTCACGCGCCATCTGGGTGAGGTCGCGGGCATATTTCTTGAGCGCGTCGTAGCTGCCCTCGGCCGAGGCCGAATCGGCGGTTCGGCCCTTGCGCAGGTCCTGGATGGCCTTTTCCAGCGGCGGCGCCTTGACGCCGCCCTTGGCCAGCGCAGTGGCGGCCTCGGTACCCTTGGCGAGCACAAGCGCCAGCAGCATCCGCTCGACGGTGACGAACGAATCGCCTGCCTTCTCGGAAATCGCTTCGGCCTGCTCGAACAGCCGCGCCGTCTCGGGCGCCATATAGATCTGCCCGGCGCCCTGGCCTTCGACCTTGGGCTGCTTGGCGAGATTGGCCTCGACTTCGCGATGCACTAGGCGTGAATCGCCGCCGGCGGCGGTGATGAGGTTGGCCGCCAGGCCTTCCGGGTCGTCCAGCAGGACTTTCAGGAGATGGTCGGGGACGAAGCGTTGATGGCCGTCGCGCAGCGCCATCATCTGGGCGCTCTGCAGGAAGCCCCGCATGCGCTCGGTGTATTTCTCTTGGTTCATTGCTCTACCCTTTCATTCACGCCCCCGTATGCGGCAGGCGAAAGAGCGGACCCCTATCCGGGCATCCTGTGATCGATATGGGAAGGGATCGTGCAGGTGCAAGACCGGATCAAAGGTGCTGATTTTCTGTGTAATGATGCCAGTCTATGAAACAGGCTGGCACGATCTAGATCAAGAAATCGGGGAGAAGAGCAATGTCTGGTGGACACGGTCACGTCGACACGTCGAACAAGAAGATCGCTCTGCTGGTCGCCGTGCTGGCGGCCCTCCTGGCAGTCTCGGAGATGTCGGGCAAGAGCGCGCAGACCAACGGCCTCTCCAGCCACATCGACGCGTCCAACCTGTGGTCGTTCTTCCAGGCCAAGACGATCCGCCAGACCACGCTGCGCACAGCCGCCGATGGCGCCGATGCCCAATTCAAGGACAGTCCTGCCACCATGCCGGCGGCGCTCAAGACACAATCGGAGCTGTGGCGGCGCACCGCCCAGCGCTACGACTCGGAACCCGAGACCAATGAAGGCCGCAAGGAATTGATGGCCCGGGCCAAGGCGAAGGAGGCATACCGCGACCGATCGCTGGCGGCCTACCACATGTTCGAATACGCCTCGGCCTGCTTTCAACTGGCCATCGTGCTGGCCGGCGCGGCCGCGCTGACCGCGGTTGTCTGGCTCACCTTCGTCTCATTCGGCCTGGCGGCGGTCGGTATCGGCTTCACCGTGCTGGGGTTCGCGGCGCCGACCCTGCTTCATATCTAGGGCCCACGAAAACAGGGACAAAAAAACACCCGATGGCGGCTGCCATCGGGTGTTCCTGAAACTCTCTTCCGGATCGGCTATCCGCCGCGCCGACCGGCCGGTGGCGTGAAAGCCGGGACCTCAGGCTGATCGTCGACCGCCGGATCCTCCTCGGACGAGGTGCTACGCCCGTTTTGCAGGAATGCGACACCGCCCAAGCCGGGATCGGCTTCGTTGGCGTCATCCCCGCGACCGCCCATGCGCTCGCCCGGGGCATGGCCGTTGGCGTTGCTAGGTGGCGGGCCGGATTGCTGCCCCCCCGGCTGACCCTGCTGCTGCGGATTGGGATTGGCCTGGCCGCCCTCTTCGTCGCCATAACCCACGTTGTTGCGCTGGCCGAAGCCGCCCATCGTCTGGATCATGCGGAAATAGTGGTCGGCGTACTGCCAATAGGCCTCGGCCTGGATGCGATCGCCCGAAGCGGCCGCCTCCCGGGCCAGCGCCTGGTACTTGTCGAACACCTGATGCGCATTGCCGCGAACCCGAACGTCGGGGCCGCTGCTGTCGAACATCTGATTTCGATTGGGCGGGCGATTGGGATTGTGGTGCTGCTGCTTGTGGTGGTTGTTGTGGCCACCGCCACCTCCGCCACCACCACCGCCGCCACCACCACCATTGCGACCGCCGCGCGATCGCTGACGATTGTTTGGTCTCATTAACCTAGGGCCAGTTACACGCCGGACGGGGTTGTTGTTGCTAGCGACCCTCTGCCCTTCCTGGGCGCCGTCACGGCTATTTTTCAGAGGGATATAATTTGCCCGCCGCCATCGATCGGCACAGGCTAAGCCCCCTAAGGGACAGTTCGCAAGCTAGTCCTATTCCCTTCCCTTGCCAACTCTTTAATGCGTCGCCGACACGATCCGGTCGATCCCGCCGAGATCCTTCCAGGGATTGCCCACGGCAAATCCAGCAACCGACAAAAGCGCTGATATATCAGGGGCTTGGCCCTCTCCTGCCTCGATCAGCACACGACCCCCGGAAACGACCAGCCCGGCTGCCTGGCCGGCGATGGCGCGATAGGCTGCAAGCCCATCCCCACCCCCGTCCAGGGCCAGTCGGGGCTCAAAGCGAGCGACTTCAGGCATCAGCGCGTCGATCGCGGCCGTCTCGATGTAGGGTGGGTTGGAAACCAGCAGGTCGAAAGGCCCGCCCAATTGCTCGGCCCAGCCTTGATGCCGCCAGTCGCCGCCGACAAGGCGCGTGCGGGCAACGACACCCAACGCGTCGGCATTGCCCTGAGCGACTGAAAGAGCCTCCGCCGATGCGTCCATGCCGACACCCCGGGCGTTGGGAAATTCCCGAAGGAGCGTGAGAAGCAGACATCCCGAGCCGACGCCGAGATCGACAATGCGCCATGGCTCCGTCCTTCCCGGCATCAGCGCCAGCGCCGCTTCGATCACCGTTTCGCTGTCGGGCCGCGGCACGAGAACGGCCGACGACACCTTGAACGGCAATCCCCAGAATTCGCGCTCGCCCACGACATAGGCCATCGGCTCGCGCCGGATTCTCCGCGCGGTCAGTGCGCGTAACGCTTCTACCACCACGGGCGGCGGCGCCTCGTCGCCGTGGGCGATCAACCATTCGATGGTGATTCCGCCGGCATGGGCCAGCAGCAGGCGGGCTTCGAAGCGGGCGTTGTCGATGCCGGCTGCTGTCAGCGCGACGGCGGTATCGCGCAGCAGCGCGTCGTAGCGCGCGGCCCCGGCCACCAACTAGGCCGCCAACTCCGCCAGACGGCTCGCCTCGTCGTCGGCGGTCAGCGCGTCGATCAACTCGTCCAGCCCGCGGCCCTCGAGGACCTCGTCGAGCTTGTAGAGCGTGAGGTTAATGCGGTGATCGGTGACGCGGCTCTGCGGGAAATTGTAGGTGCGGATGCGTTCGCTGCGATCGCCGCTGCCGACCTGACCCTTGCGGTCGGCTGAGCGAATGTCGTCGCGGCGCTGGCGCTCGGCGTCGTAGAGCCGGGCGCGCAAGATCTTCATCGCCTTGGCCTTGTTCTTGTGCTGGCTCTTCTCGTCCTGCTGGCTGACGACGGTATTGGTCGGGATATGGGTGATGCGCACCGCCGAATCGGTGGTGTTGACCGACTGGCCGCCCGGTCCGGAGGAGCGGAAGACATCGATCCTGAGGTCCTTCTCATCGATCTTGATGTCGAATTCCTCGGCTTCCGGCAGCACCGCGACGGTCGCCGCAGACGTATGGATGCGGCCCGAGCCTTCTGTGGCCGGCACACGCTGCACGCGATGCACGCCCGATTCGAACTTCAGCCGGGCGAATACGCTGCGGCCGGTCACGGTCGCGATCGCCTCCTTGTAGCCGCCGATGCCGGTATCGGAGAGCTCCATGATCTCGAACTTCCAGCCATGCTCGGCGGCGTAGCGCTGGTACATGCGAAAGAGGTCGGCCGCGAACAGGGCGGCCTCGTCGCCGCCCGTGCCGGCGCGGATTTCCAGGATGGCGTTCTTCTCGTCGGCCGCATCCTTGGGCAGCAGCATGCGCTTCACCGCATGCTCAAGTTCGGGCAGGCGCTTGCGCAGCGCCGACGCCTCTTCCTCGGCGATCGCCTTCATGTCGGGATCGGCCGCCATCGCCTCGGCGTCCTTCAGCTCCTGCTCGGCCTTGTGCCATGCGTTCACCGCCTCGACGAGCGGGCCGAGGTCAGCATATTCCTTCGAGGCCGCGACGAACTTCTGCGAATCGAGGGTGCCGGCGGAAAGTGCCGCCTGCAATTCGGCGTGGCGGGTCACGATCTGGTTGAGCTTGAGCAAAAGCGACACGAGGTTCAGCCCTTCAATGCGTCGGCGAGGGCGTCGAGTGCCACTTCACGCTGATCGCCACTATCAAAATCCTTGAGCTGGGCCACGCCCTTGGCCAGTTCGTCGTCGCCGATGATGATGGCGGCGCGCGCGTTGAGCTTGTTGGCCCGCTGCAGGCGCCGCTTCATGTTGCCGCGATAGTCCTGCTCCACCGTGATGCCCTGGCGGCGAAGCGCCCGGGCAATCCCCAGCGCCTTGGCCTCGGCGGCGGCACCCAGAGGCGCGATCACCACCGCCCGCGGCTCGGCCGGCGGCTCGTTGCACAGCATCATCAGCCGTTCGATGCCGCCAGCCCAGCCGATGCCCGCCGTCGGCGGTCCGCCCAGCTCGGCGATCAGCCCATCATAGCGGCCGCCGCCCAGCACGGTGCCCTGCGCGCCGATGTGGGTGGTAACGAATTCGAAGGCGGTGTGGGTGTAGTAATCCAGCCCGCGCACCAAAGTGGGATCGACCTCGAAGGCGATGCCGGCGGCCGAAAGCCCGTCCTGTACCGCCGCGAAGAAGTCGCGGCTGGCCTGGTTGAGGTGGTCGGCAAAGGACGGCGCGCCGGCATTGATCGCCTTGTCGCCCTCGTCCTTGCTGTCGAGGATGCGGAGCGGATTGCGCTGCAGGCGGCTCTTCGAATCTTCCGACAACTTCCCGATGTGGGCCGAGTAGTAGTCGACCAATACTTTGCGGTAGACGGCCCGACACTCCGGGTCGCCCAGCGAATTGATCTTGAGGACGCAGCGCTCGAGGATACCTAGCCGGTCGAGAATGTCGGCGGCCACCGAGATCACTTCGATGTCGGCGCCAGGCTCCGGCGCGCCGAGCACCTCGATGTCGATCTGGTGGAACTGGCGCTGCCGGCCTTTCTGCGGCCGCTCGTAGCGAAACATCGGGCCGGCGGCGAAGACCTTGAGCGGCAGCTGCTGAGTGAGCTCGCCGTTGGACACGAAGGCGCGGCAGATGCCGGCGGTATATTCCGGCCGCAGGGTGAGCGATTCGTCGCCACGATCCTTGAACGTGTACATCTCCTTGGAGACGACGTCGGTGGTCTCGCCGATTCCGCGCGCGAAAAGCTCGGTGAACTCGAAGATCGGCGTCGCCATCTCGCGATAGCCGTAGAGCCGCGCCACATCGCGCGCCGTGCCGATCACGTGGGCGAAGCGCCTGTATTCGTCGGGGAGAAGATCGTGCGTGCCACGCACGGGCTGAAGCTTGCTCACGGGAAATCGCCTTGGGAAAAAGTCGACGGGAAGAGGTCGGAGGTCGCTACTCGGCGGCGGCGCGATGTCGCTCCTGTTCGAGCTTGGCGGCTTCGGCGACCTTGGCGGCCTCGATCTCGGCCGCCTTCTTCTCGATCAATCCGACCAGGTGGTCGATGACGTTGCCGTCCTTCAGCCTGTGATGCGGGACGCCGGCGATGTAGACCTGATGGTTGTTGGCGCCGCCGCCGGTGAAGCCGATATCGGTTTCGCGCGCCTCGCCGGGGCCGTTCACGACGCAGCCGATCACCGACACCGTCATCGGCGTGGTGATGTGGCCGACGCGCTTCTCCAGCGCCTCGACGGTGCGGATCACGTCGTACTGCTGCCGCGCGCAGGACGGGCAGGAAATGATGTTGACGCCACGGTGGCGCAGGTTGAGCGCCTTCAACATCTCGAAGCCGACGCGGACCTCTTCCTCGGGCTCGGCCGACAACGAGACGCGGATCGTGTCGCCGATGCCCGCCCACAGAAGCGAGCCCATGCCGATCGAAGATTTGACCGTGCCGGTGCGGGTGCCGCCCGCTTCGGTGACGCCGACATGCAGCGGGTAGTCGCAGGCGTCGGCGAGCTGCTGGTAGGCCGCGACTGCAAGGAAGACGTCGGAGGCCTTCACGCTGATCTTGAACTCGTGGAAGTCGTGGTCCTGCAGGATGCGTGCATGATCGAGCGCGCTCTCGACCATCGCCTCCGGGCAGGGCTCGCCGTACTTGTCCAGCAGGTCCTTCTCGAGCGACCCGGCATTGACGCCGATGCGCATCGAGCAGCCGTGATCCTTGGCCGCCTTCACGACCTCGCGCACCCGATCGGCACTGCCGATGTTGCCGGGGTTGATCCGCAGGCAGGCAGCGCCCGCTTCGGCGGCCTCGATGGCGCGCTTGTAGTGAAAATGGATGTCGGCAACGATCGGCACCTTCGAGGCCCGCACGATCGTGGAGAGCGCCGCCGTCGACTCCTCATCAGGGCAGGAAACGCGCACGATATCGACGCCGGCTTCCTCGGAAAGGCGGATCTGCGCGATCGTCGCCTCGGCATCGGCCGTCAGCGTGTTGGTCATGGTCTGAACCGTGATCGGCGAATCGCCGCCGACCGGCACGGACCCAACCATGATCCGCCGCGATTTGCGGCGAATGATGTCGCGATAGGGCCTGATGCTCATACCCTGCAATGTAGCTGTGGGCGGGCGGCTTATCCAGCCGCCGGGGCGCCGTCCGGCCTAGCGCGCGTCGATGACGCGGTAGGCGATTCCGGCCGGCACGACGTAGGTTTCGCCGGCACGAACGTAGGTCTGGGCCAGCACGTCGCCGCTGGGCGCCCGCAATTCCACCCAGCTGTTGACGCGCACGCTGACCGGCGTGTCGAATTTCACCGGCAGGCTCGGCATCAATTCGGTCGCCGGCGTGCGCGCCACGGCTTCCTCGGTCGCCGGCGCGTTCGGCGCGGGCGCATTCGGAGCGGGTGTCGCTGGTGTGGCGATGCGCGGCGGCGGCTCGACCTGTGCCGGCGGTTGTGCTGCCTGCGCCTGACCGATGGCGGGGACCGACATCACGATCGGCGGCGGCGGTGCGGGTACGGCAACGACGACGGGCGGCGCGAGCGGCGCGGGCTGGACGACGGTCTCTTGCCGCGGCGCGGGCCAGACTTCGGCGGGCAACCCGCCCGGCATGGTGCGGACTTCCTTGACCACAGGCGTAGCGGGTACGGCAGGAGCCGCAGCGGAGTCGGCTGCGGGCTGCGACAATGCAGCGGGGCGCGACGCCAACAGGCGATCCGGCACCGGCGGAACTTTTTCGGCGATCACCGACTGCTCACGCGGCAAATAATTCCACACGGCGTAGCCGGCACCGACGACGAGCAGGATGGTCAACACGGCGAGGCCGATCGGCGCGCGCCTCTCCACGATCGGGAAGTCGGCCGGCAGCGACAGAGGGCGCTTGATGGGAACCGGACCGGAGAGATGATAGGCGGTCAGCACCTTCTCGGGGTCGAGTCCGACATGCGCCGAATAGGCCCGCAGGAACGCCGGGATGTAGGCGGCGCCAGGCAGCTTGTCGAAGCGACCATCCTCGATCGCCTCGAGATGGCTACGCCGAATGCGCAAGCTCTTCTCGACCTCAGACAGGTCGAGACCGCGCGCCTCGCGTTGATCGCGCAGCAACCGACCAACCGCGCGGCCCGGTGTGGCCTCGCGTTCAACCGCTCGCCAATCAACCTGATCCGGCATGAATAGACCCTGCTTTCCCCTCGCGAGTGACTCTTAGCAGAGGCGCAATGACAGGGCAAAAGCGATTCGACTTCTCGTCGCTAAATTTCGATCGCGTGATCGGCGGCGAAGAGGCGGAGCGTCTCGCGCATGGGTCGGTCCGGTTGTGAAAGCGCAGAGCCCATGAATCCAGTTGCCTCGGCAAGATCGAGCGACCGGATCATCGCCTTCACCGGTCCGATGGAACCGGGCGACATCGAGAGTGACCGCACTCCAACAGCAAGAAGAGCCAGCGCCTCGACCGGCCGACCGGCCATCTCGCCGCAGACGGCAAGATCGACGCCGGCAGGCCGCACCTTCTCGACCACAAAATGTAGCAGTCTCAACAGCGCAGGAGACAAGCTGTCGTAGCGGCCGGACACCCGGCTGTTCCCCCGGTCGGCGGCGTAGAGGAACTGAAGGAGATCGTTCGTCCCGACCGAGAGGAAGTCGACCTGAGGCAACAGGCTGTCCAACTGCCACGCCAGGGCCGGCACCTCGAACATAACGCCAACACGCAACTGCTCGGGCATCGCCTGGCCGCGCCGCCG
>Ga0163144_10014608_pt1 | contig 16291 bp, 13 predicted proteins | sample OliLak19BULKMAT1_FD_123175 | JGI IMG/M metagenome (GOLD analysis project Ga0163144, IMG submission 123175) | Freshwater microbial mat bacterial communities from Lake Vanda, McMurdo Dry Valleys, Antarctica - Oligotrophic Lake LV.19.BULKMAT1 | ecosystem: Environmental > Aquatic > Freshwater >... | reverse complement strand
GTAGACACCGGGTCGGGAGTTTCAAGTTACAAAATATCCCGCTCGCTGGATAATGCAACTTTTGAAGAAGTTGCAGATACAACAGGCTTGTCATATGTTGATACTGATTTAGATGAATCAGAATATTTTTATAAAGTCCAAGCTTGTGATAGCGTAGAAAATTGTGGTAGCTTTTCTACTGTCGTAAGCGAAACCCCAACTGGTAAATTTACTGAAGCTGCTGGTATCTCAAGCGGCCCAACAGTCTCAGCAATTTCTACAAAGAAGGCCACAATCTCTTGGGGTACCGACCGTCCATCTGATTCTAAGATACAATACGGAAAGTCTGTAGGAAGTTACTTCTCATCAGAACCATCAACTTCTATCCAAACAACTGATCATTCAATAATTCTAACTAATCTAGATCCAGGGACTACTTATTTTTACAAGGCCAAATGGACTGATGAAGATGGTAATACTGGTATGTCATCTGAAAAAACTTTTTCTACCAAGGCAGCACCTACTGTAAAGGATCCACAACTAAAAACATCTGGACTTTCAAATGCAACCATCCAATACACAGTCACGGCCGCAAGTAAAGTAAAAATATATTATGGTAAAACTGCATCGTTTGGCGGGACAAAGGAGGTTTCAACCTCAGAAGCCGAAACTACATATTCTACAATAATAGAAGATCTAGAAGACGGCGTTAAGTATTTTTACAAAATAAACACCTATGACTCCGAAAATAACGAATATGAAGGTAGTATTCTCAGTTTTGAAACTTTGCCACGGCCTAAAATAAGCAACGTTAGAGTACAGCAAGTTAGGGGCTCAGCACAGCCTACAGTCGTAATATCATGGTTAACCAATACAGATGTCTCATCAATAGTCACAAGCTATCCACAAGGAAAAACTGCCGAAGGCAAAGATGAAATCAATTTGGAATTAAAAAAAGAGCACAGAATGACGGTCAAAGGACTCTTAGCTCAAACACCATATGAATTAGTAGTCAAAGGTCGCGACAAGCAAGGAAACGAAGCCCAATCTGATCCACAAAAGTTCACAACCGCAACTGACACTCGTTCCGCACAGATAAATGATTTAAAAGTACAAGGCTCAACTCAACGAGTACAAAATAGTCAGGACCAAGTAGCTCAATTGGTTGTATCGTGGAACACAGACGAACCAACTTCAACTCAAGTTGAGTATGGTGAAGGAACTGGTAATAATTACCAGTTTAAATCACAAGAGGATACAAATATAAAATCTAATCACCTTGTAGTTATTTCTGGCCTAACACCTTCAAAGGTTTATCACTTGAGAGCAGTCACTAAAGATAATGCCGGAAATGTAGGCTATTCAGCAGACACAGTAACAATTACACCTAAGCAGACAGATAGCGCACTAGATTTAGTGTTAACTAATTTACAACAGATATTTAGCTTTATCGGAAATCTAGATCGATAAAATCTATGAACAACGAAATAAAGGCCAAATACATTCTCTACTTTACCCTTATCGGCTCTGCGGCTGCAATAATATTTGGCTACTTTAATATTATTAGTCCAGGATCGTTCGTAATATTAGGAATAATTGAAGTAATAATTGGAATTTTGAGCCTTTTCAATATACTAATTTTACGAAAATACAAGAATACAGATTTATCGGCGTCTATCCTATTGTTTCTCATGTACATGTTTGTCGCTATTTTAACTATTACCGGAGGTATAGCCTACACTGGTATAGTCTGGGTGTTCACCTTTCCAGTGCTGTCATTTGGACTAAAGCATTCTCGTAAGGCCATTTATTGGGTCGGGGGGCTCTTTATTGTTGTGTATCTATCCTGGAGCATATCTTTGTTATCACCTGGAAGCGTATCGCCGTACCAGTGGCCTCAAATTCGCCAAGTAACGGCAGCACTCCTGGTGGTAACTGCGCTTATGTATGTTTACAAACGACTACAAGAAAAAACCGAAGACATCGTACAGTCTCAACTAGCCGACATCCAAAAGTACAAGCAAGCGGTAGAAAATTCAAGTGACATTATTGTAATTTCTGATAATGAAGGAAAAATAATATATGCAAATCAAAGCGTGCATAGGGTAACGGGATACGAACCTTCAGCTGTAATAGGTCAAAAAGCAGGTAAGCCTTGGGGTGGACAAATGGATCAACAAACATACAAACAGCTTTGGAAAACAATCAGCGTAGAAAAAAAATCATTCGAAGGCGAGATGCGAAACAAAAGGCTAGATGGACACGAGTATGATGCACATTTACACATAGATCCTATTTTAGACGAAAATCAGAATGTTCTATTCTATGTAGGGATCGAACGAGATATCACCAAACTAAAGGAAGATGAGCGTCTTAGGGAGGAGTTTCTTTCATTCGCTTCCCATCAATTAAGAACACCACTATCAGCCGTGCAATGGCTCAATCAAATACTTGCAGATGGCACTGCAGGCCCTATTACTGACCAGCAAAAAACTATTTTGTCGAAAATGAATCTGGCTTTAAATAATATGAATTCATCAATAAGAGATTTTTTGGATGTCAATAGAACAGAGACTGGAAAATATAAGCTACACTCAAAAGAAATAAATCTGACAAAACTTATTGAAGAAATAATGGTCTCAAACGAACCTATGATCTCTCATAAAAATATCAAGGTAAATCTTCATCTCGAGGAATCGTCATCGCTATTCATCCACGATGAAGAAGCGATAAAGAATATTATTGCCAATCTTCTGTCTAACTCATTAAAATATTCCTATGAGAATAGCACGATTGAGCTGACCACTGGTGTAAAAAACGAAGTTCTTACTATCTCATGCGTAGACAAGGGAATTGGTATCCCGGCCGATGAACTAAAAAGTATAGGCAAGAAATTTTATAGAGCAAATAATGCAACTCTAAAGGAAGTCAATGGAACAGGTGTTGGCCTATTCTTGCTAAATAAAATAGTAGAGCTGTCTAGTGGATCTTGGAATATTAACTCAGTTGAGAACATCGGCACTACTGTTCAATGCATTTTACCTCAGCTAAAGCAAGATTAATTGTTCTCAGGATTAATATCTGCGATAATTTTAGCAACAAGCTTATCTAACGGAATATCACTTTTTATAAAATAATCGACTGCACCCAGCGCAACGCACTCACCAATGTCATCAGCAAAGCCTATGTTTGTCGAGATTACTACAGGTATCTTTGATACACTATCGTTCTTTTTTATTCGCTTCAGGACTTCGATTCCATTAATTTTAGGCAGGATTAAATCAAGAACAATAATATCTGGTTTTACTTCCTTAATTTTATCTTCAACATGTTCACCTGTCGTTTCTATGTGAACATCATGACCTAAAGCTTTAAATTTAATCTCGTAAGCACTATTTAAAAAATCATCGTCTTCAATAATAAAAATTTTAGCCATATAAAGTACCTTCGGGCTTGTAAAAATATTAATAATGTGGTCATATTATACTATGGATAATTCAGTATTGAATACGATTGAAATAGAAAATTTATCAAAATCCTTTACTGTAGCTACTCAACTGATACCCATACTAAAAGACGTCACATTTAAAATTAAAGATGGAGAGTTCGTAATTATATTTGGGCCGTCAGGGTCGGGTAAATCTACCTTATTACACTCCATGTTAGGTCTTGAGGAGCCAACTAGTGGTACAGTAAAGTATTATGGCAAAGATATTTTTTCAGGTCTCAATGAAGACGATAGAGCGTTATTTAGAAAAAAACATATTGGAATGATATACCAACAACCCAATTGGATAAAAGCATACAGCGTAATAGAAAATGTTGGATTTCCCTTGATGATGCTTGGAATAGAAAAAGCTATGGCAATGACTCGGGCTCTCAGTTATTTACGCAAAGTAAAAATGGAAAAATGGGCATATTATCGCCCCACAGAGTTGTCTGGAGGACAACAACAAAGAATTGCACTCGCTAGAGCCCTAATTAACAATCCATATGTTATTGTGGCTGATGAGCCAACTGGAAATTTAGATTTTGAATCAGGACAGCTCGTGATGCAGTTATTAAATGACTTAAATAAAGATGAAGGAAAAACTATAATTATGGTTACGCACGATCTAGAATATCTAAGTTATGCGCAAAAAGCTGTCCGAATATTTGATGGGAGAATGATTGGAGAGTATGCTGGTGATGACAAAGAGAAACTATACAGTGAATTAAAGTTCAAACGTGCTCCATCAAGCACTATTGTCCAAGACCCAAGTCCAAGTGCCGTATGAAAATAAAAAAACCAAATTTTCGTCAGTTTATAGAATTTCCTAAAAAGTTCTTTTTGTTTTTTCGTGATTTATACGAATATACTTTCAGCTTCATTATTTTGCTTTTAGTTTATATTATCACTGGTTTGATCATGAAAATGTGTTTAAGCAAAATTGTTCCACTTCCGTTTTTGGTTAAGAATCAGGTTTCATATCGAGCAAATAAATTATACTCATGGGTTGTCAAGCGTAATCACTTAAATGAGTATTCAATAAACAGAACAAATTTAATTCAACTAGCAATTTATAACATGCAATTTAAAAAGTCACGTACTTTTATAACTGTCGGTGGCATGGCGATAGGAATTGCAGCAATCGTTTTTTTGGTTTCAATTGGATACGGAGTACAGGAGCTAGTAATCTCCCGTGTGGCAAGGCTTGATGAAATGAAACAAGCTACATTATCTATGCCAGTTGGAGGTAATGTTCGAATAAATGACAAAACAGTAGCACAACTTAAGGAGATCTCAGACATTGATAAAATATTACCCCAAATAGGTGCAGTTGGAAGGGTGAATTACAACAATTCAGTCTCGGATATTGTTGTCTACGGAGTGACTGGAGATTATTTACAACAGTCTGCCGTGAAGCCATCCTCGGGCAAGATATTCGACAGTAACGAACTAAGTATGATTCACAAAATCTCACCAAGTGTAGCGGGGGCTTCAATTGAAAAACAAATTGCAGTTATAGCCGATCCGATAAAGTCTGTCAAATTTACTATTGAACCTACTAGATGGCTACGCGTTCGATCTTCTCCAAACGCAAAATCAGAGCTTTTAGGTTACACAAGACGAGTTGAGGGAACTCAAAACGGTACTGAGGTCTGGGGAAATAAATATGAAGGCAATCTTTTTACAATTGCACAAACCACAAAGGGTGAAGAATTAAATCAATGGATAAAATCTAAAGTAAAGCTGTGGAAACAATTTAATGGAAACTACGAGCCTCAAGTCGCGACCGATCAATCTCAAATAGAATCAGAAGGTTATATCGCAAAACTAAATATGATGACAGAAAATGAAACATATCTGGCTAAAAGTTCTGTCCTAGGTGCAACAACAACAAAAACAACCCCAAGTGTGTTACAAGCATCGTCAGATACAACAGTTGATTTTATTGAAGAAGCCTCTGACTCTGCACAAGCTGCATTGAGCAATGTAAAAAAAGTTGCCCTAACCGGAAAAGCAAAAAAAGAAGTTGTAGTAAATCGATCTACCCTATCAATTTTAGGATTAACTGAAGAACAGGCAATAAATAAAACTATTACACTTTCCTTTATCATTGTCGGGGATTTACTAAATGATCCATCAGAGAAGATTGAATCTATTCCTACTGAATACAAAATTGTTGCTGTGACGCCAGATGACAAAACTCCAGTCCTATATGTTCCCTTTATCGATTTACGAAGTATGGGAGTAGAGAATTTTTCTCAGATCAAAGTTGTTTCAAAAAGCAAACAAGCTCTGGCTAAAATACGAACCCAAATTGAAGGTTATGGGTATACGACACAATCTGTAGTGGACACAGTCTCACAAATAAATAGCTTATTTGAAACAGCTCGTACAGTTTTATTCCTAGTTGGAATGGCGGCACTTGCGGTCGCTTCGCTTGGAATGTTCAACACGCTGACAGTCTCACTGCTTGAGCGCACCCGTGAGGTAGGGTTGATGAAAGCAATGGGGATGCGCTCGCAGGAGGTCCATGAACTATTTTTAACAGAAAGTATGATTCTTGGACTATTCGGGGGAATTCTTGGCCTTATTCTTGGTATGGGAGCAGGCTATCTTTCCAGCTTTGCAATTTCAATTTATGCAGTCTCACAAGGATCAGAATTTATCAGTATAACCTACACACCACCAGCTTTTATCTTTGTAATTCTATTTTTGTCGCTGTTAGTTGGCTTGTGCACCGGATTTTATCCTGCCCGGCACGCCACAAAAATATCGGCACTCAACGCACTTAGGTATGAGTAAGCCTAGTCTAATAATTCAAAAAATTAAGAAAAATTACTAATTTCCGCGCGCTTGATGTATGTGAAGCCAAGTTGTAGCGAGTAGGGGAGTCGAACCCCTGATCTCCAGGATGAGAACCTGGCGTCCTAGGCCACTAGACGAACCCGCCATATTGAATCTATAACATTATACGAAATAGTCACTTAAACGGCAATGTCTTGCAAAATTTACTCGTTATTCCCCGATATTTCAAGCTCTTTCCATATCAACTCAGAATGTTCTTTGCCATTTTGAGTGATTGAGATTTGCTGAGTTACTTCTCGCCAGCGATTGTGTTCCTCAAAAATTCGATCATTTTTCATGTCTTCGTGGACTTCTTTGTAGAACAACGTCCGCCGCCCCTCTGATTCAATCAGAACCGCCTGTTGCTCAACTGATTTAAAATCATCTCTCACAGCAACAACTGGTTGTGAAATATATGAATAGTTTCGAACCAAATCCCACAATAAATCATTCATCTCTTCTGTGGTTTCTCTAACTTGCAATCCGAGGTCTTTCACTTCATTAAAGGTAATAGGATAGTCAGACGAAAGATATGCTCCAGTTAACTGCTGTACAATCCGAGTTATTTCAATATCCGCTTTCGGGCCTTTTTTACTCAGTCGTAATAAATTTCCACACAATAATTGAGTTAAAGCAAGCTGTCTCTGGGCTGCAGTTACGGCTAATGGATGAATCGAGCTGGGGGTAGTAACTTCAAGTGGCGAACTAGCTGTTTTAGTCTTAGGAGCGCTAAAAGTGTAAGAAGTCATTTGTGCTGCCTGGAGCACTTCGTTTAACGCAAAAGCATTAGATGTTTCTAGAGCAGGATGACTAAATTTAGTCTCAATAGGAGACAAATACCCAAGAGGATTCATCAAAATCGTATCAGCCGATAACGCAAGCATAGTTGTATAAATCGACGCTGCATCTGGTATGACAATAACCAGTTCTTGGCAAAATTCACGAATCAAGGTCGCCATTCTCCACACAACTGGCATCTGTCCTGATGGAATAAAAGGCATAAAATATAAGGTCTTTTTCGAACCAGCTTTTCTGAGGTGCGTGTATAAATTACGCATATCGTCCATTGTCACCTCATGGCCCGGAGCAATATAGAAAGTTAATAATTTGCCCTTAAAGCTCTCTTCAAGTCTTCCGACTAGTTCTTGTGTATGTTCCCATCCTACTGGAGGTCGCTTCATTTGTAAGCGAGCGGCATTCTGATCGACTTGAACATTTGCTTTAGTAAGATTTTGTGGCTGGTTGACTAATTGTTTTTGTTCGGTACGCGGGCGTTCTTGAGTTTGTACGGGTATGTCTATCGTCACTACTTCAGGAGGTTTAACTTGAGCAGGCACTGGTACTGGCTCTGGCCGAGGTCCTCTTGGCTCAGCTTGTTTGTCGACCCTTAGAGGTTGTTCTTGGCGCGGAGTAAATTCTTGTTTAGGAACCCTCTCGGTTTGCTGTCTCGAATCTTGTCTATTCTGTGGCAGATCTCCAGGATTAGGTTGATTTTGATCCTTCACCTGCCCTCGAGACGACTGCACACTCGGTTGTGGTTGAGGAGGCAACTGAATCTTTGGCTGATTCTGCACCTGGGCGGGAGGCTGTTGCCTGGCTGGTGGTTGTGCCTGCTGTACAACTGTGGCCTGTGGAGAACTGCTTTGTGGCTTCGGAGCAGGAGCAGGTTGCGGTTTTTGTTGTATCGGCGGTTGTCCTTGGGTAGGAGGTCTTTGTGGTCCAGTATTTTGAAAATTCCCGAGAGGCGGAAGGGAATAAGAATTGGTGCTTGTAGGCGCACCTTGGGGTCTAGCTAGTGGGGGAAGTCCTTGAGGCTTCGATGTACCAGGAGGAGGCCCGGAATTTGCTAGCGGAGGTAAAGACATACCGTTATTCGCTTGAGGCACTGGTGCTCCAAAATCTAAATTACTTGATTTGAGCAAGTCGTCCAAACTTGGCAGATCGAGAGGGGGAGCCTGCTGTGCTGATTGGCTCGAGAATGGAAGATTCGGCATGGGATTAGAAGGGATTGCTTGGGGTTGCATTATCGCAGCCGATTGTTGCGGAGTAGATTGAGAGTTTGGTTGTAAAGTTTCTGCAACTGGAGCTGTTCCGTTTGTGTAACTATCCCAGGCTGTATCAGTTATCATCTTATAAACGGCATCAAAAGGCTCTTTTCTCATTTCTCCCCGTAGACGTTGGTAATTAGTCATGGTGACAGTTGCGGATCCACCCATGTCAACTATACTAATAGTCACGTCAGGCACACTCATAGGGTTTCCAGTATCGTGGAGAATATTTGATAACTGGAAAAATCCTGATTGTCGGGCAAATTGTAGAATATCTACGACTTTCTCTCTGGGTAACTGACGTTCGACTATATCAGTGTCCGTTTCAAAAATAACAAGGCGACCAGAGTCGTATATTTCAACATCTCCCGCGCGCGAATTAGGAGGCAGGCTACCTCCGCTCATTTTTACGATTATAGACAAATTTGCTACTGGCATAAGATTATAGGTATATTATACAACTCTAAGTGTATTAAAAGCCCCTCATTGACGCAAGTACGACCAGTGATTATAATCCACAGTATCGGGTCGGTAGCTCAATGGTAGAGCAGCAGCCTTTTAAGCTGTTGGTTCTGGGTTCGAATCCCAGCCGACCCACAGGGAAAACCTCAGCCTAGAGCACTTTTAGTCACTCCACGTTTCAACCCGCGTATTAATCTGCTAAAATAATCATATGACGATAAACAAGAATAAAGTTATTAGTTTACCAAACTCAGTAAAAAAACAAGGATATGAGTTTATCTGCCCTTGTCCTGTCTGCATAGATAAAGTACACCGCGATGAGCTTAAGTATATTAACTTACAGGAAGTAAAAAACACGATTGAAGATATTATTGATAGTACAGTTCTATACCGCAAAGAGTTTCAAATAGACTTATCATACTCTGCTGATAACTTTGAGCAAAAGTTTAAAGATATCGACTTGATAGAACGAGTACCTGAAATGAAAAAAATACTGTATTTTACAAATGACCTTTTACTTTTCTGTAAGCAGTTCAATAAAAACTATAGACATCCATTAGTCTGCGAATTAAAAGAAAACATGCGTATTGTTGCAACTCAAGTAGGATCTTACTTACAATTGTACGACGGAAAACCTATTACAAACCAACGACTGTGGGATTTTCAATCCGTAGTGTCGACTTTAAATGGTATATCAGAAATTCTATCGGATGTTCAACGAGAAGAAATATTTCAAAGTACAAAAATTAGCACGTTCTTGAAAACGATAAAAGATACGAGAAAACAGAGTGGTGTTAAACTCAAAACAATGTTTGTCGAAGGACTATACTCGGATAAAGTGCGCCCACACGACTCTCAACAGAACTTTTCTTTAGAATATGGCTATTAAATTAAGCACTCGAAATATTATTATACTCTTAGCGCTTGTAACTACATCCGCGTATATTAGTTATCGTGTAATCACACGACCGCCAAGCAAAGTTGAAACTAAAACAGGTACAGCTCCAAGCGCGGTAATAAATGGTACGAAAATAAAATTAGAGCTCGCCCGTTCTGACGACGAAAAAACGAAAGGTCTGGGATATCGAGACTCACTCCCGAGTGATACTGGAATGCTGTTTGTATATAACGATCCGCAACGCTTCACTTTTTGGATGCAAGGAATGAGATTCGCACTCGATTTCATCTGGATTGAGCAAAACAAGATTGAAGACATTCACGAAAATATAATGCCGCTATCGCCCGACAAAAATCCCGCAATAGTCTCTCCTCGTGTGCCAGTGCGATATATACTAGAAGTGAACTCAGGTTTTATTAAGTCTCACAATATAAAAATCGGAGATGCGGTTACTTTTAATTTATAAACCGTTCATTACTAACAACAAAACGACAATTGATGATATAACATCGTCTCTGCTAGTGTATATTTATCATTGTTAATCTAAGGAGTCAGCCATGTTAGTTCTGCTCGAACCCTTTATCAATTCGCCAATACTTCAAGTGTCGATCATATTCTTTATTGGGTATACTGTTGGATTATGGGTAATTCCAAATCTACAGAAGTAATTAAACCTTAATATATGTTTTCTGCTAACCCACAAGCCGTAGTTAAAGCTAATGGTTATATCCAGAAATACAACGGTGGCAATTTTGAAATAGGTATAAATTACGGTAGTACAAATGATAGCTCATCGTCCGATTGGAGTGAGAATATACTTGCAACAGATGTAGGAACTATCCTCCAAAAGCAAAAAAAATCATCGCCGACAAAATTAACACAAAATGTGCCCTTTTTGACCGAGCCTGCCGTAAAAATTTTAATAGACTACCATAATTTAATAGTAAAGAAGCGTCAGGCAAAGTTAATATTTACCATCTCAGCTGAAAATAAAATTTCTACTATTGAAGTAAAATATGCGCCATTAACGATTAGTTCGTATTATCATACAACCAAAAATCCACAAAAAGCACAAAAGCCTGAAGTATCTATCATACAACAATTAGGGGCTCCCTCTCCACACAGCAATATCTTTAAAAACCCAAAAATCCATTACATAGAATCAAGTCATCATATTAGTGAACATGCTCATCAGAAGGCGATAAGCTTGCTCAATGGAAATCAATTAGTTCAAAATATTGTTACCAAGAGGCTTGAAAAGCAATACAAACAGGCGCTTGTAGGCTATATTACCGAGACTTTAAAAGTAAACAAAGATAGCGGATTAATTTATCAGTCGGTATGTATTTCAAAAAAAAACCAAATAGACCTCGGCTTGCAGGGTGCTTCATATATTATCAACAGCCCTGAATTTTTCATTGAAGAGCTTCACGCATTAAAGCAATTGCAACAACAGGGGAATAAAGATATAAAACTTAGTATTCCGTGGGTAAAAAATGTAGGACAAGTTAAAAAAATAAAAGAGATCATGAGATCGCAGGGGGTTACCAGAACACACAAACTACAGCTCTTGCTAAATATACAAATACCAAGCGCGCTTTTTACTTTAGACACACTCTTATCTGAAGGAGTTGACGGAGCAATTTTTGATATAGAAAGTATCAGTCAGCTATTGTTAGGAATGAATAACGATATAATCAAAAAAGAAAAGAAATATTATGATCCTGCGATTCTACACGCGCTTTCAAATGCACTTGATCAAACAAAAAGAGCACATCTACCATTATATATAAATATGCCTGAGCCTGACCAAAAAGCTCTTGAGTTGATTCCTCACGCGTCGCACACAAGAATCATTTTTCCCGCATAAATAGAGCTTGTAATCCAAGCTATTTCGTATCACAATATAAATATGTCACATTGGATCTATCCTTTGTATGAGCAAAAATTCGGCTCAGCACGAAGAAACTTTTTACTAATACCGCATCGTCAGAAACGACCCGCTGAGTCGCTACTAATGGTGGATAAAATAGAAAAGCGAACTAAAAAGGCACTTCGTCAAGGGATGTTGTTTTCTCAAATCTACGACGAGATTATTAAATCAATATCTTGTGAAGGATTTATCTACAATAAAGATTGTTTTATCGGCGTCGATTTCATGAACAGTAACAACCACACCAACGAATACAAGTTTGACGAAGTGCTGTTTGATCAATCGAGTGAATTGGCAGTCAATTATTATAATCAACTAACTGATACATATAATCCACTCTTTATACTAAATCCTTTTGGCGAAAATGACGACTACGGATTTAATCAACTGCACAAACATATAAATGAACGTACCATGTTAGGCTGTACTAGCCACGTTCATGATCACCCAGTGTCTGTAATCGTTTCAAAAATACATAAGAAAATACCTTTCGCGCAGGAGCATGAAAATGTTTTAAACGCTCACAAAAAAGGATTAAAATATATTACAATCTGCCACGATTCATTTGGGCCAGAATACATAAACTCAGTCTTAAAAGAAGTAAAGCCTGATTTTATTCAAACAAGACAACCATTAAAACATCTTGAGGAGCAAGGGTGATTATGTCGTATCGACCTATTGTGCTGCTGATTCTTGATGGGTTTGGAATTGCACCAGCAAGTTCACATAATGCCGTTTCACAAGCAAAAATGCCATTTTATAATAAACTCTTAGAAACCTATCCACACAGTCAACTTGAAGCAAGCGGAACAGCAGTCGGACTTGTTGCAGGTGAGATGGGTTCAACTGAAGTAGGGCATTTAAATATCGGAGCGGGAAGGATTGTATTTCAAGATTTGCCACGCATCAATAAGACCATACAAGACGCCACATTCTTCACAAACAAAGCTTTCTGTGGCGCAGTAAGATTTGCAAAAGAGCAGAATTCGTCGTTGCATCTGATTGGGCTTACAAGCGACGGTCACGTTCACTCCTCAATTGATCATCTCTACGCATTATTAAAATTAGCAAAAGACTCCGGCCTTCAAAGTAATCAAGTCAAAATACATGCCATAACTGACGGTCGTGACACCTCACCCACTTCTGGGATAATGTTTATTGCCCAAATAGAAGACAAGATTAAGGAGCTAGGTATTGGTGAAATAGCTACAGTTTTAGGTCGTTATTATGCAATGGATCGCGATAATCGATGGGATCGAATAGAAAAGTCATATAAAGTTCTTACGGAAGGATCAGCTGAAACAGCTGTTTCTGCAGTAAAAGCCATAAAAGACAGCTATACAAATGGTGTAACTGACGAATTTATCTTACCAATAGCAATTGTAGATAATAACGGTAACCCAAAAGGCATAATCAGAGATAATGATGCAGTTATAGTTTTTAATTATCGTACTGACCGCCCACGACAAATCACAAAGGCTCTCACTTTATCAGACCAAGATTTTGCACAGCTCCTAAATAATCCATTTAAGCGACTTACACAACCAAAACACCTGCACTACGTTACTATGACTGATTATCAGAAAGGGCTACAAGTACAAGGGGTCGCATTCCCGACACAAATTATAGATATGCCGCTAGGTATGGTGCTCGCAAATTATAATAAAAAGCATCTCCATATGTCAGAGACAGAGAAAGAGCGATTCACGACATTCTTTTTTAACGGGTTCAGAGAAGAACCTTTGCGCGGAGAAGAACGTATATTTATTCCATCTCCCAAAGTGCCTACTTATGATTTAGTGCCTGAAATGTCAAGTTACGAGCTAACAAATACGTTGATTCAGAAGTTGAATACAGATCTGTTCGACTTTGCGGTTGTAAATTTTGCCTGTCCAGATATGGTTGGACATACGGGTAATTTAACTGCAGCAATAAAAGCCTGTGAAGCGGTTGATGAGTGTCTTAAAAAAATAATTCCCCCGATCATCGAAAAGGGAGGTGCTGTGATGATTACCGCCGATCACGGTAATTGTGAAGTCATGCAAACCAAAGATGGTAATGTACTAACCGAACACACAACAAACCCCGTACCCTTCGTGGTCTGTCTACCTGAAGCCACACAATTAAAATTACAAAATGGAATATTAGGCGATATTGCGCCGACTATTCTAGCTCTGATGCAAATTCCAACACCAAAAGAAATGACTGGTAAAAATCTTTTGTTCTAAGCCTAAAAGCACTTGACACCTCTCGTCAAAAAAGAGACAGTGGATGTAACATGATTAAACTACTGCTCAAGTTGATTCATATGCTAGACGATAGTTGTTACAGGTGCGGAGGCGGGATAGAAGAATTCAGTTGGAAAAAAGCCTTTTGTATCGACTGCCACACCGCTCAATAGTTATGATAAATACTGCCCGTATTTTTCTATTTATTTTTTGTATACCGTTTCTACTTGTTATGCGGTGGGTATACCAGGATTAATCTAGTTACATTAATCTTTGTGTAATAAAATATCACTCCACTGGCTATCTAGAAAACTCTCATTAGAATAGCCTATTGTAGTAATTTTTTTTACACTATACCATCGGACTATGAAACCCTTAAAATTCCGTGCATGGCATTACACAGAAAAAAAGATTTCAATAGTTCATACCATTTCACCAGAAAAAGTAATGATTATCGATAATGATCACCACCGGGAATACCAGCGGGAGGATCTTGAGTTGTTACAATTTACCGGGTTGGTTGACTATTACGGCAAAGAAATTTACGAAGGTGATTTAGTTAAATACATAATTGGTTTTAGTAAAGACGGCCCCCAAGCAGAGTTAGGAGGCATAGAAGAAGTCAAACAGGTATCTTTTCTTAAAGGATCGTTTGTAGCACAAAACATCGAAGAAGAAATGATATGGCATTATATTTCGAATCTAATAAATAACATTTCTAAGTTACATGTTATAGGAAACAGATTTGAGAATATGTCTTTAGCGGAATTAACCTCCCACTAGACAGCAAGTGAGAGGTTAAAACTAATAATAGTATTTATTGGTACTTTCTAATCACTCCCACAACTTTACCTTGAATCTGCACATCTGTCGCATATATTGGCTGCATTGTACTATTGGCGGGTTCCAATCTGATACGATTAGGCTCTTTATAAAACCGTTTTAATGTGGCCAGTCCATTTTCAAGCAAAGCCACTACAATTTCGCCATTTCTAGCAGTCTCCTGGCGCTCAATAATCACAAAATCGCCATCCAAAATTCCATCTTCAATCATTGAATCACCTTTGACTTGCAAAACGTAGGTAGGCTTTTTCCCAGTAATCATTGATGCACTCACTGTCATCGAAGCACCAGGATCAGTAAAAGTTTGAATAGGTTGTCCTGCTGCAATATACCCAAGAATAGGAAGGTCGACACCTTCCAGCATGTTGCCGATCCTCTTTTCTAATACCTCGATACCTCTCACCATTCCTTGATACTTCCGGATTAAATGTTTTTTTGTAAGCGCTTGTAAATGTTCATGCACTGTTGCAAGTGATTTGACACCGATCGCATCAGCAATTTCTTGAAGAGTGGGGGAATAACCATTTTTCTGAATGTACTGAGATATAAAATCTAATATCTGTCGTTGTTTTCTGTATACAATGACTGGCATATGGCAGCTCCTTCATCACTTGTTATTAATATCCTTATTAAACCCGAAAGCTTCGGGTTTTGTCAAGCTCTTATTTTTGGGTTTTTGACGGGTATTTTATTTAAAGCAAGTAGAGACGAACTCAAAAATATATGATATACTCTTAATGTAAAGTAATATAGGAAATATAGTATATGAAAATCGCAATAGGAATAGTAGGCGCGCTTTTAGTTTTAGCAATAATATATTATTTCCTGCCGCAAAGTCTTAAAACCACAATAAGTGCAGTCTTTACAGGTAGTCGAACATCGCAACAAGCACAACAAAACTCACCAGAACCAAGTGCGACCACAGTTGCCGTAAACACAACACCAGTTCCAGTGTTGCAATCAACGCCGTCACCTTCTCCGGTAGGCTTAGTATCAAACAATAGAAGATCGCCATCCCCGTCTGCGACTGCACGCGGAACCATTGCAGGTGCAACAACAGCGACCAGATCCGCAACAGCAAATGCCAGAACGACGGCATTGCCAGGCACAGGTTTTGAAAGTCAGTCGATTGAATTATCAATAATACAAGTCCTCTCAAGTGCTCTACTGACTATAGTTGGATTAAAGCTTCGTAAGTATATATAAAAATACATTACTGGGTATCAACTTCATCTTGCACATTCGGGATTTATTGGGATAAAATAGGGCAATGGACGAAAAAAAATTCCAATTAGAATCAGAATATTCACCCACAGGCGACCAGCCCGAGGCAATCGAAAAACTCACAGAAGGCATACAAAACGGGTTAAAAAATCAGGTACTCCTGGGGGTAACTGGTAGCGGAAAAACTTTTTCTATGGCAAACGTCATTCAAAAAGTCCAGAAGCCAACCCTCGTCATCTCACACAATAAAACACTCGCAGCTCAGCTCTATCAAGAGTTTCGTGACTTCTTCCCCAAAAACGCGGTTGAATATTTTGTCTCATACTATGATTATTATCAACC
>Ga0163144_10014607_pt1 | contig 16291 bp, 17 predicted proteins | sample OliLak19BULKMAT1_FD_123175 | JGI IMG/M metagenome (GOLD analysis project Ga0163144, IMG submission 123175) | Freshwater microbial mat bacterial communities from Lake Vanda, McMurdo Dry Valleys, Antarctica - Oligotrophic Lake LV.19.BULKMAT1 | ecosystem: Environmental > Aquatic > Freshwater >... | reverse complement strand
GCACTGCCATTCGATGCCGGTGTGTTGGGCATGGCACGCTCCGCCGATCCCGATAGCGGCAACAGCCAGTTCTTCATCACCCTCGCCCCGGCCCCGCATCTGAACGGCGACTATACCGTTTTCGGCTCGGTGATCGAGGGGATGGACGTGGTCAATGCCATCAAGAAGGGCGCGGCCGGTGAAAACGGGCTGGTGACAGACCCGGATTTCATGGCGAAAGTGACGGTCGAGAAGTAGCAGCAGGCAGCTTTCGCCACCGCAATCAGCGCCAGGCACGGCCTGAGCCTGTGAGGCCATGCCTGCGGCGGTGATCGGGACTTCGACCTGTACCCGTCACAACACCCGGCGGGGGCAAACCCCGGTCCCGGCCACGGGCCGGGCGCACTTCCCTGATCGAGGACGATCAGACCATGATGCGGGGATTTTGGTCACGTCAAACGCCCCAACGGGGTGGGGTCTCGCCCGCCTGCCTCCTCTTGCGAAAACTCCAGACATGATAGCGGCAGGCGGACCACGCCCCTTTCATAGGGCAAAGGGGCAAGCCAGCCTACTCATCCATTGCAACCAGGAAAATCTCGCCCGCCGCTTCCCGTTCGCGGATGGCAACGACGATGGCCGACATCGCCTCCTCACCCGCCTTGTCGCGCACCTTGCCCAGCCCGGCCATTTCCTCGCGCAGCGCCGCGGCCATGCGCTGCGACATGTTGGCAAGAATGAATTCGGCCGCCGGGACAGAGGATCCCTTGGCGGCGGCCAGCGCGGTCACCAGCACCGATTGCGGCACACCGCGAATGATTTTAGGCACGTCGCGTGGGTCGATCCGGGTTGGAATGTTGGCAAAGGTAAAGATCGCCTTGCGCACTTCCTCGGCAAACAGGGCGTCGGTTTCTTCCAGCCCCAGCAGCACGTCTTCGCGGGTGCCGGCGGCCGAAAAATTAAGGATGGCGCCGATCCGTTCCACGGGTCCGGCGTCAAACGCGCGCGGAGGCTGGGCGTCCATCTGGCCCGCCAGCGAATGGCCGATCCGCTTCACGGTTTCGGGCAAGACCGCACCGGTCAGCGACACGGCAAAGGCAATCCGGCGGGCGCGTTCGCCGGGCAGCCGCCCCAACAGTTCCGCCGCCTTGGACACCGGCAGTTTCGACAGCATCACCGCCCCCACTTCGGTGCTTTCCTCATCCAGCACCTTGACCAGCAGATCGGCATCAAGCCCGGCGATCCTTTCCCAGGGATCGGCATCGGGGTTCTGTCCGGCCATGCGGCGCAACCGGCTGGCGGCGTTGGGCGAAATATGGCCATCCATGATCTGCAGCGCCCGTTCGATCCCGCCGGGAAAGGTAAGGCCCGAACCTTCGAGTTCTGCCAGAAAATCTTCGCAAACCTCGCGCAGGGTAACGCGGTCGATCCGCCGCATCAGCGAAATCTGTTCGGTGAGTTCCGCCTGCATCACGTCGGTCATGGTGGTCAGGGGCACCGGCGAGCCCTCGGCCACCATAAGCCGCACGATCACCGCCGCCTTTTGCCGGCCGCTCAACGGGCGGCGCACCGCGTCGACCAACGCCCGGGTGGAATTGGCGGTTACCGGGGCCTGCGACGGGCGCAGCGGACCAACAGCATTGTTCACTCTCATCAACCCGCCTGAAACCAGCGCCATCCCGGCGCAACCTGACGCCAGAACATCAGATCAGCATTAAGGCCGGGTTAGGAACAAGGCGCAAAAATCGCTCAATACGTATAGGTTACCCCGGTTGCGATGGCTTGACGCAGCGACTTTTCGGCCCAGGTGCCGACACCACCACGCGCGGTGATCTCATCCAGCTGCGCCTGCGCCATCTCGATCTCGCCCTGCTCCACCAGCGCCTGACCAAGATAGGACCGAGCCAGAATGTTGTCCGGGTTCAGCTTGAGTGCAACGTCGTAATAATCCAGCCCGCGTTCCACATTGCCCATCTTGCGGTTTATGAAGCCAAGATAGGTCAGAACCCGGTCGTCCGCCGGATCAGACATGGCAGAAAGTACCTTCAGCGCCCCGTCATACTTGCCGGCATAGGCCAGTTCACGCACCGCCTGATACAGCGTGTCATCATCCAGCCGGCCTTCAACCGGTTCCACGCATTTCCTGGTCTTTTCATCGAACACCAGACCTTCTTCGCATTTGGTCGTGGTGGCGGTGGGGGTGGGCGGCGCGGTGTCGTCGCTACCGGCGGCAAAGGTCAGGAACGGTACCAGGGCAAAGGGAATGGCGGCGGCCAGCATGCGTTTCATCGGGGGCTCCTGCAGGGCGATGGGTGATAGGGGGCGATCGTGCGCCAAGCAGGCGCGATCCTGATGCCAGCCTACCCCGGAATTCCCGCGCAGCCAGTTCATATCGCCGTGAACAGGTGCTTTTTCGGCAAGGAACCGCCACCAGACCCGTCAGTCCCGGCCGAACACCCGGGCAAAGATCATGTCGACATGCTTGGTGTGGTAGCCAAGGTCGAACTTGTCCTCGATATCGGCCTCGCTCAGCGCCGCGCGGACCTCGGGGTCGGCTTTCAGTTCGGTCAGGAAATCGGCACCCTGTTCCCAGACCTTCATCGCATTGCGCTGCACCAGCCGGTAACTGTCTTCGCGGCTGACGCCCTTTTGCGTCAGCGCCAACAAGACCCGCTGCGAATGAATCAGACCTTTGAACTGGTTGAGATTGCGCGTCATGTTGGCGGGATAAACCAGCAGCTTGTCGATCACCCCGGTCAGCCGCACCAGCATGAAATCCAGCGTGACGGTGGCATCAGGGCCGATGTTGCGCTCTACCGATGAATGGCTGATGTCGCGCTCGTGCCAGAGCGCCACGTTTTCCATCGCGGGCATCGCCATCGAGCGGACCATCCGGGCCAGACCCGTCAGGTTTTCGGTCAGAACCGGGTTGCGCTTGTGCGGCATGGCCGAGGAGCCTTTCTGGCCGGGGGCAAAATATTCCTCGGCTTCCAGCACTTCGGTGCGCTGCAGGTGGCGGATTTCGGTGGCGATCCGCTCGACAGAGCAGGCGACGACCGCCAGCGTGGCAAAGAACATCGCATGGCGGTCGCGCGGGATCACCTGGGTGGAGACCGGCTCGGGTTGCAGCCCGAGTTTGGCGCAGACATATTCCTCCACCCTCGGGTCGATATTGGCAAAGGTGCCGACCGCACCCGACAACGCACCGGTGGCCACTTCGGCGCGCGCGGCGTGCAGACGGGTGCGGCCCCGGTCCATTTCGGCATAGGCCTGGGCCATTTTCAGACCGAATGTCACCGGTTCGGCATGGATGCCATGGCTGCGGCCGATGCAGACGGTATCCTTATGCTCATAGGCGCGGCGTTTCAGGGCCGCCAGCAGGCCATCGAGATCGGCAATCAGCAGATCGGCGGCGCGTACCAGTTGCAGATTGAAACAGGTATCCAGCACATCGGATGAGGTCATGCCCTGATGCACGAACCGCGCCGCATCGGCGCCGATGATCTCGCCCAGATGGGTCAGAAAGGCGATGACATCATGCCTGGTCACCGCCTCGATCTCGTCGATCCGGGCAACGTCGAACCGGGCGTCGCGGGCTTTCCACACCGCCTCGGCGTTGGCCCTGGGGATCACGCCAAGTTCGGCCATGGCGTCGCAGGCATGGGCCTCGATCTCGAACCAGATCCGGAACCGGGTTTCGGGGGACCAGATGCCAACCATTTCAGGGCGGGAATAGCGCGGGATCATGGGCGGGCCTTTGGTCAAAGGGGGATTGTCGGGGGCTCGGGCGCTGCTTAGTCTGACGGATTGCTGATTACAACCGGCAGGGGGCGAAATGCGCGGCGCAACAGGATGGATCGGGGTGGCAATGCTGGCTGCGGCTCCGGCCTTTGGTTGGGAAAAGATGGATGCTGCCGCACCTGCCGGTCACCACGTCACCTGTCGTGAGGCTTCGCAAAGCCTTGCCGCTGATGGCAGCACGGTCTGCCGGGCGGAAAATCCCGGTTCCGGGCACTGGCGCGACGAAGGCGGGCGCTATTGCTCGGTCTGGCCACCGTCTGACCATTGGGTCTGCTATCGGCTGGAGCGTGACGGGCAAAAGCTGCGGTTTGTGGCCGACGACGGATCGGTGACGGAAGGCGTGATTGACTGATCCCCGCTCCCCCCTGCGGCTCCAGGACTTTGCCGGGCTTTGGCAGGTCGACCGGCAGATCGACGACCGGCTGGGCCAGCCAATGCGCTTTGGCGGGCAGGCCCGGCTGTCGTGGGAGGGTGACCGGCTGATCTATGACGAACAGGGGCAGCTTTGGGGCGGCAACGGCCCGCCGCTGGTGGCAACACGCCGCTATCTGTGGCACGCCGATGGGATCCGGGTTGCCGTGACTTTCGAGGATGGCCGCCCGTTTCACCATTTCGACCCGTCAAGGCCCGGGTCGCGCGCAAGCCATCACTGTGCGCCGGATCAGTATGATGTGCGCTATGAATTTGGCACCTGGCCGGTCTGGCAATCCCATTGGCAGGTGCGCGGCCCGCGCAAGGACTATGCCATGCAGACTTTCTATCGCCGACAATTCTGACAGGGCAGCCCCCGCCGAACCGGCCTGATCCAACGGAAAAATCGTGCCTGTGGCCCGATTTTACGCCATTTCACTTTGCCTTGCGGCAAAGCAGGCCGCCCGTGGCGGCGAAGGTCAGATCCGTCGCCTGCAGTATCACCCGCCGGTATGCGACATGTGCCGTTTCATCCGCCCTGCAACGCCTTGGCGCGAATAGTCGAAATCATGGCCCCTGGGCTTGCGGGCAATCGCATCGCGGATCGCTTGGTCGAGCGCGGCATTGTCCGGGCTGGCGCGCAGCGGGGCACGCAGGTCGGCCATATCCTCCTGCCCCAGACACATGTACAATTCGCCGGTGCAGGTAAGCCGCACCCGGTTGCAGCTTTCGCAGAAATTATGGGTCAGCGGCGTGATGAAGCCGATTTTCTGCCCGCTTTCCGTGAGCCGGACATAGCGCGCCGGGCCGCCGGTCTGTTCTGCCAGATCGGTCAGATGGTAATGGTCCGCCAGCCGCGCCCGCAGGTCGCTGAGCGGCCAATATTGGTCAAGCCGGTTTTCATTGCCGATATCGCCCATCGGCATCACCTCGATAAAGGTCAGGTCGTGGCCCTGCGCGGCGCACCATTCGACCAGGGGGATGAGTTCATCCTCATTGAAGCCCTTCAGCGCCACGGCGTTGATCTTGACCCGCAGCCCCGCCTCCTGCGCGGCCGCGATCCCGTCCAGCACCTGCGCCAGCCGTCCCCAGCGGGTGATGTGGGCAAACTTGGCCTCATCCAGCGTATCCAGCGAAACATTGATCCGTTTGACGCCAAGCGCCGCCAGTTCACCGGCATATTTGCGCAGTTGCGAGCCGTTGGTGGTCAGCGTCAGTTCCTTCAGCGCGCCGGTCTGCAGATGCCGCGCCATCTGTTCGAAAAACCCCAGGATGCCGCGCCGCACCAGCGGCTCACCGCCGGTGATCCGCAGCTTTTCGACCCCCATTGCAACAAAGGCGCTGCACAACCGATCCAGCTCTTCCAGCGTCAGCAGATCGGCTTTGGGCAGGAACTGCATGTTTTCCGACATGCAGTAGAGGCAGCGGAAATCACAGCGGTCGGTGACCGAAACCCGCAGGTAGCGGATGGCACGGGCAAAGGGGTCGATCAGCGCAACCATGGGGCAAGGATATGCCCCATGGGGCCAAGACGCAAGGGTCCAGGTGCTCTGGTTCAGACCGCCGGTGGCAGGTGCCGCCCAGCCTCCTTGCGGGCAAAGGCCTTCATCGCGCCGCCATGTTCCGCCAGAAAGGCGGCACTGCGCGCCGGATCGTGGCGCGACAGATCACGCAGCCACCAGGCCACGGCTTACCGGATGAACCAGTCGGGGTCGGCGGCGTAGCTGGCGGCCCAGCCCGGCACCCGGTCGCGGATCACCAGATCGGCGGGTGTGGGATGGTTCTGCCTGGTCCAGGGCAGGGTGATGACCAGCGCCGCCCGCCGTGTCCACACACCGGGCTTGTGGTCCAGCCTTCGACCTCATCCAGCCGCCCGGGGTCGGCGACCAGCCGCCGCTCGCCGGCGTCACAGGCGTGATCTGCGATGGCCCAGCCGTCAAACCCGGGCACCCAGCCGGCGATCAGACCCCACACCGCGCCATCGGGGCGGATCCGCGCCTGCGTCAGCAGCTTGGCCGCAGCAACCCGCGCCTCGTGGATATTGCTGGCCCAAAGCCCCTCCGCCAGCACCAGCCGCTGATCCAGTGTCAGGCTGCGCCGCCAGCCCTGCGCCAGATCGTTGATATCGGGATTGCCGGTGCCAAGGTAGCGGCGCGGGGCTTTGTGATCGGCCGCCATCTCTGCCGCCTTTCCCGGCACCGCGCGGGCTTGCAGCGCCGCTAACGCCTCGGCAACCGTCACAGGTTGGCCGCGATGCCGGTCGGCAAACCGTCGATCGAGGTGCGGTTGGCTTCACCCCAATAAGCCACAATGCCGGATGGCCCTTTGTCTTCTGCCCAGCTTTTCAGCGTTGTGCGCTCGCCTTTCAGGTCCATCACGGGCACCGCATAGCCACAGGAGGTCTGTACAAGGTCAACCGCCATCGCGTAGATCTGCCGCGCACCGATGAGATCGGGCAGCAGGGCGGCCAGCCCGGCCCAGTCATCGTCCGACCGGTGAATGCAGCGGGCCGTCCCGTAGGCGCGCAGGATCAACGGTCGGGTGGCAAAGCTGCACCACATCACCGTCATGCGCGGATCAAGCGCCAGATGCGCCGCAGTCTCATTTCCCGACCCGGTCACGTTCAGCCAGATCAGACGGTTCGGGCCAAGCACCCGCAGACTGTCCATCCCCTTGGGCGACAGGTTGATCCGGGCTGCGGGGGCGGAAGATGCCACGAAAAACACCGGCTGAGCGGTGATGAATGCCCGGTGATCTTCGGTAAATCCGGGAAATTGCTTGGCCATTCACTCCACCGTCACCGATTTCGCCAGATTGCGTGGCTGATCGACATCGGTGCCTTTGGCAATCGCAGTGTGATAGGCCAGCAATTGCGCCGGTATGGCATAAAGGATCGGTGCCAGCAGCGGCGGCGCATCGGGCAGCACCAGCACCTTCCAGGTGCCCTCTGCCGCAGCCCGTGCGCCCGCTGCATCGGTGATCAGCACCACCTTGCCGTGCCGCGCCATCACTTCCTGCATGTTCGACACGGTCTTGTCGAACAGCGCGTCACTTGGTGCCAGCACCACCACCGGCACCCGCGCGTCGATCAGGGCAATCGGGCCATGCTTCAGCTCGCCCGAGGCATAGCCTTCGGCATGGATATAGCTGAGTTCCTTGAGCTTCAGCGCGCCTTCCAGCGCAATCGGATACATCGACCCACGGCCCAGAAACAGCACATCCTGCGCCTCGGCCAGATCCTCGGCGATGGCGGCACAGGCCGGGGCCAGCCCCAGCGCATGGTTCATCAGGCCGGGCAGGGCGGTCAGATCGGCCAGATGCCGGGCCAGCCCGACGGCATCAATCCGCCCGCGATCCAGCGCCGCTTTCAAGACCAGCAGCGCCAGCGTGGTCAGTTGGCAGGTCAGACCCTTGGTCGAGGCCACCGACACTTCAACCCCCGCCATGATCGGCAGCGCCAGATCGGCCTCGCGCGCGATGGAGGAGGAGGGCACATTCACCACTGCCACCACCTTTGCCACCTTTTCCCTGGCATGGCGCAGCGCCGCCAGCGTGTCGGCGGTTTCACCAGACTGGCTGACGAAGATCGCCCAGGAGGCGGGCGACAAAGGCGGCTCGCGGTAGCGGAATTCCGAGGCGATATCGACCTCGCAGGGCAGACCTGCGATCTGTTCAAACCAGTATTTCGCCACCATGCAGGCATAAGATGCGGTGCCGCAGGCCACCATGGTCAAGCGGTCAACCCCGGTAAAATCCACCGCTTCCGGCAAGCGCAGGGCGGGGTTCACCCCGCCGGCACCGCCAACGTAGTGCCGCAGCGCGTTGGCAATCACCACCGGCTGCTCGGCAATCTCCTTGGCCATGAAATGCTTGTATCCGGCCTTTTCGATCCGGGTCTGGTCGATCTGAATGCGGCTTTCGGCGCGGTTGGCCAGACGGTCGGCAGCATCATGGATCGTGACGCCCTTGCGGGTCACCACCGCCCAGTCGCCCTCTTCCAGATAGGTGATGCGGTCGGTCATCGGGGCCAGCGCGATGGCGTCGGACCCCACGAACATCTCGCCGTCACCATGGCCGATGGCCAAGGGCGAGCCTTTGCGGGCGGCGATCAGCAGATCCTCCTCACCGTCAAACAGGAAACACAGCGCAAAGGCACCGTGAAGCCGCTTGAGCACGCCCCGCGCCGCCTCGACAGCGCTTGCCCCCTGCGCCATTTCCAACTGCACCAGCAGCGCCACCACTTCGGTATCGGTTTCGCTTTCAAACGGCAGCCCGGCGGCGGCAATCTCTGCCCGCAACTCGCGGAAATTCTCGATGATGCCGTTGTGAACCACCGCCACCGGCCCGGCCTTGTGCGGATGGGCATTCAGCACCGTCGCGGCACCATGGGTGGCCCAGCGGGTATGGCCGATCCCGGCTTTGCCCGCCAGCGGCTGATGCACCAATAGGTCGGACAGGTTGACCAGCTTGCCCACAGCGCGGCGGCGATCCAGTTTGCCGTCGTTCACCGTGGCGATCCCGGCGCTGTCATAGCCGCGATATTCCAGCCGCTTCAGCGCCTCGACCAGCAGCGGGGCCACTTCGTGATTGCCCAGAACGCCGACAATTCCACACATGATCTATTCCTTCTGGGCCGCTTTGATCGCCCGGAGCCGTTCAAAAAGTCTGGTGGCCAGATCGGCCCGGTTGTCCTGCCGCGCCCGGGCAATCGCCAGCGCTTGCGGCGGCACATCGCGGGTGATGACCGAGCCGCTGGCGGTCATCGCGCCATTGCCGACCCTGACCGGGGCGACCAGCATGGTGTCAGATCCGATAAAGGCGTCTTTGCCGATTTCGGTGCGGTGCTTCATCACCCCGTCAAAGTTGCAGGTCACGGTTCCGGCGCCGATATTGGTGCGCTCGCCGACATGGGTATCGCCCAGATAGGTCAGATGGCCGACCTTGGCCCCTTCATCCAGCACCGTGTTCTTGAGTTCCACGAAATTGCCGACATGCACATCCTCGGCCAGCTCTGTCCCGGGGCGCAGCCGGGCAAAGGGGCCAACCCGCGCCCCGCGCGAGATATGGCAACCTTCAAGATGGCAAAACGGCAATATCTCCGCGCCACTTTCCACCGTGACACCGGGGCCGAATACCACGTTCGGCCCGACAACCGCGTCACGCCCGATATGGGTATCAAAGCCGAACCAGACGGTGTCCGGGGCGGTCAGGGTCACGCCATTGTCCAGCGCTTCGGCCCGGGCGCGGGCCTGAAAGGTGGCTTCGGCTTCGGCCAGTTGCGCCCGGGTGTTGACGCCCATCGTCTCATCCTCGGGGCAGGTCTGATAGCCCACGCTCATGCCATCGGCCCATGCCAGTTCGACGATATCGGTCAGGTAATATTCGCCCTGCGCATTGGCGTTGCCGAGCCGGGCCACCAGCGCCAGCAGGGTTTGCGCATCGGCGCAGATCACGCCGGAGTTGCACAGGGTCACCGCGCGTTCCGCCTCGGTGGCGTCTTTATATTCCACGATCCGGCGAAGCAGCGCGCCTTCGGTCAGCATCCGGCCATAGCGCCCGGGGTCACGCGCCTCGAACCCCAGCACCACGATCGCATGATCGCCCCGCGCGGCGCGTAACGCCTGGAGCGTTTCGGGGCGGATCAGCGGGGTATCGCCGTAAATCACCAGCGCGTCGCCCCTGCACCCGGCAAGGGCAGGGGCGGCCTGCGCCACGGCATGACCGGTGCCAAGCTGCTCGGCCTGTTCCACCACCACCACCCGGTCATCCTGCGCCCGCGCCGCGCGTGCCACTTCGGCAAGGCCGACACCCGCCACCACCACCATCTGATCCGGCTCCAACGCCGCGCCGGCCTGCATCGCATGGGCCAGCATCGGGGCACCACCAATGCGGTGCAGCACCTTGGGCAGGTCGGAATTCATCCGGGTACCCTGACCGGCAGCAAGGACGATGATGGCCAAACCGTTGCGCGAACCCATGACACCTGCTCTTTTCTTCTGGTCCGGCCCGTTTTAACCATGGGGCGGGGTCTGGCAAGGGCCAAGGCTTCACAAACCCTTACGCGACGTTACAGGGCGCGGCACAAAACAGCACGGGATCCGGCAATTGGTGGTGAAAACAGCGATATTCGACCTTGATGGCACCTTGGCCGATACCAGCGCCGATCTGATCGCGGCGGCCAATGCCTGTTTTCGTGGCCTTGGCCACGGCGACATGCTGGGGCAGGGTGACGCGCTGACCGCTTTTGCCGGCGGCCGCGCCATGCTGCGGCTGGGATATTCGCGCCTCAACACGGGCTGGACCGAGGCCGAGGTTGACGCGCAATACCCCTTGTTGCTGCGGGCCTATGCAAGCGACATCGACCGCCACACGACATTGTATCCCGGGGTCTTGCCCGCGCTGCTGATGCTCAATGCCATCGGGTGGAACTGCGGCATCTGCACCAACAAGCCGCAAGCGCTGGCCGAAGAGTTGGTGGCGCGCCTTGGCATTCGGGGCCAGTTCAACAGCCTGATCGGGGCCGATACCCTGCCGGTGCGCAAACCCGACCCTGCGCCTTATCTTGAGGCGGTGCGGCGGGCTGGCGGGGCGCTGGCGCAATCGGTGCTGGTCGGCGATACCGTGACCGACCGCGACACCGCCCGCGCCGCCGGGGTGCCCGTGGTGCTGGTAACCTTTGGCCCCGGTGGCCATGGCGTGGCCGATCTGGGGCCTGATGCGCTGTTGCACCATTTCGACGATCTGGCCGCGGTGCTGGATCAGGTGACGCCGGATTGACCACGGCACCGCGCCGCGCCAATGTTGGCGCCAGAGGAGGCGACAATGCACGAGATATTTAGCGGCAATTTCACCCAGCAGGAACCGATCCCCGAGGCAGGCATCGAAGCGGCCCTCGCGGTGATGCGCCATGGCAGGTTGCACCGCTACAACGTGGCGGCGGGCGAGGTGGCGGAAGCCGCCCTGCTGGAACAGGAATTTGCCGCCTTTACCGGGGCGAAATATTGCCTGGCGGTGGCGTCGGGCGGCTATGCGCTGGGCGCTGCGCTGCGCGCCGTGGGCGTCAGGCCGGGCGACCGGGTGCTGACCAACGCCTTTACCCTTGCCCCGGTGCCCGGTGCGATTGCCGCACTGGGTGCGGTGCCGATGTTTGTCGAAGTGACGCCGTCGCTGGTGATCGATCTGGATGATCTGGCGGCCAAAGCCGGGCCGGCACGCGTGCTGCTGCTCAGCCACATGCGCGGCCATCTGGCCGACATGGACCGGCTGATGGCGATCTGCGATGCGGCGGGGATCATCGTGATCGAAGATTGCGCCCATACGATGGGGGCTGCGTGGCGCGGGGTGCCCTCGGGGCGGCACGGGCTGGTGGGGTGCTACTCGACCCAGACCTACAAACACATGAATTCCGGCGAGGGTGGCTTGCTGGTGACCGATGATGCAGACGTGATGGCGCGGGCGGTGATGCTGTCAGGCTCCTACATGCTCTATGGCCGCCATCTCGCTGCGCCGCCGCCGGAGGATTTCGCCGATGTCCGCTACGAAACCCCCAATGTTTCGGGCCGGATGGACAATCTGCGCGCCGCAATCCTGCGCCCGCAATTGCGGCTGTTGCGGGGCCAATGTGACCGCTGGAACGAACGCTACCGCGCGGTGGAGCAGGGGCTGCGCGGCACACCGGGGCTGGCGGTGATTGAGCGGCCGGCCGCGGAAACTTATGTCGGATCCTCGATCCAGTTCCTGCTGCCCGACTGGCCAGCCGCCGATGTGCAGGCGATGCTGGCGCGAACGGCGGCACGGGGGGTTGAGCTGAAATGGTTCGGCGCGGCGGAACCCGTCGCCTTTACCTCGCGCCATGACAGTTGGCGCTATGCCCCGGCTCAGGCGCTGCCCAACACCGACCGGATTCTGGCGGGGCTGCTGGATATGCGGCTGCCGCTGACCTTTTCCCTTGACGATTGCCACCAGATCGCCCGGATCATCCGGGCCGAAGTCTCGGCGGTGTGGCAGGGGGCAGCGGCAGCGGAATGACCTATGCAACCCTTGCCCTGACGAGTGACAGCGACGGCATCGCCACCCTGCGGCTGAACCGCCCGGAAAAGCACAATACCCTGTCCGGCCGGATGATCGCCGAACTGACCGAGGCGGCGGCGGCGCTGGCTGGCGACACTTCCGTGCGGATGGTGGTGCTGACCGGCACCGGCGAAAGCTTTTGCGCCGGGGGCGATCTGGACTGGATGCAGGCGCAGGTGGCGGGTGATGCTTCCTCGCGGCGCAAGGCGGCAACCGGGCTGGCGATGATGCTGCACGGCCTGAACGCGCTGCCCAAACCCTTGATCGGGCGGATCAACGGGCAGGCCTTTGGCGGCGGTGTCGGGCTGATGTCGGTCTGTGATGCGGCGATCGGGGTGGCCGGGGCGCAGTTCGGGCTGACCGAAACCCGGCTGGGCCTGATCCCCGCCACCATCGGCCCCTATGTGCTGGCACGGATCGGCGGCACAGCGGCGCGGCGCTATCTGATGGCCAGCCGGGTGTTTGATGCCGAAACCGCCCACCGGATCGGGCTGTTGGCCGATGTGGTGCCCGCATCTGGGCTGGATGCCGCCGTTGCCGCCGAAACCACGCCCTACCTTGCCTGTGCCCCCGGCGCGGTGGCCGAGGCCAAAGCGCTGATCCGCCGCCTGACCGGCGCACCCGACCCTGATCTGATCGCCGAAACCGTGGGAATGCTGGTCAAACGCTGGGAAAGTGCCGAAGCCGCCGAAGGCATCGCGGCCTTTCTTGAAAAGCGCCCGGCGATATGGCGCTGAAACCGGCCTTGGATCTGTTGCCATCGCCTGCCGGAATGCTTTCGGAAATCTGGCGACCTGGCGCGATCTTTTCGCTCGCCTTTCATTGACCACAGCGGGGGCGCGGGGTAAACCCGGTCGCGGAACATGGTGAATACACGCAATGCGTGAGCGATAGGAGCCCGATTTGGATCAGCTGCTGGCTGAATATCTGCCGATCATCATCTTTCTGGGCCTCGCCATCGGTCTTGGCCTCGTGCTGATCCTGGCGGCGGTGGTATTGGCAGTGCGCAACCCCGACCCGGAAAAGCTTTCCGCCTATGAATGCGGCTTCAACGCCTTTGACGATGCGCGGATGAAGTTCGATGTGCGCTTCTATCTGGTGTCGATCCTGTTCATCATCTTCGATCTGGAAGTGGCGTTCCTGTTCCCCTGGGCTGTGGCGTTTGGCGACATTTCAATGACCGGTTTTTGGTCGATGATGGTGTTTCTGGCGGTGCTGACCGTGGGCTTTGCCTATGAGTGGAAGAAGGGGGCGTTGGAATGGCAGTGATGTCTGGATCAGTCCAAACCGGTTTGAATACCGCAGGCGGTGACGCCGATGTTGCGGTGCGCGCCCTGAATGCCGACCTGCAGGACAAGGGGTTCTTGCTGACCTCGACCGAGGATATCATCAACTGGGCCCGGATCGGGTCGCTGCACTGGATGACCTTTGGTCTGGCCTGCTGCGCGGTGGAAATGATGCACACCGCCATGCCGCGCTATGACATGGAGCGGTTCGGCACCGCGCCGCGCGCCAGCCCGCGCCAGTCTGACCTGATGATCGTGGCCGGCACCCTGACCAACAAGATGGCCCCGGCGCTGCGCAAGGTCTATGACCAGATGCCCGAACCGCGCTACGTGATCTCGATGGGGTCCTGCGCCAATGGCGGCGGCTACTACCACTATTCCTATTCGGTGGTGCGCGGTTGCGACCGTATCGTGCCGGTCGATATCTATGTGCCCGGCTGCCCGCCGACCGCCGAGGCGCTGCTGTATGGCATCCTGCAACTGCAACGTAAAATCCGCCGCACCGGCACCATCACCCGCTGAGGTTCCCCATGTCTGAAGCGCTGCTTGAGCTTGCCGAAGCGATCCGCGCCAAACGGCCGCAGGCGGTGCTGTCTGCCGCCGTGACCTTTGGCGAACTGACGCTGGAGGTGCCGCTGGCGGCGCTGGTCGATCTGGCGGAATTTCTGAAAACCGACGGGGCCTGCCGGTTTTCAACGCTGGTCGATATCACGGCGGCTGATTATCCCACCCGGACCCAACGCTTTGATGTGGTTTATCATTTCCTGTCGATGTATCGCAACCACCGCATCCGGATACGGGTGGCGGTGACCGAGACCGACATGGTGCCGTCGCTGGTCGGCCCCTATCCGGCGGCCAACTGGTTTGAACGCGAAGTGTTCGACATGTTCGGCATCCTGTTTTCCGGCCACCCCGACCTGCGCCGCATCCTGACCGATTACGGTTTTCGCGGCCACCCGTTGCGCAAGGATTTCCCCACCACCGGCTATACCGAGGTGCGTTACGATGAGGCGCAGAAACGCGTGGTCTATGAACCGGTCAATCTGGTGCAGGAATACCGGCAGTTCGATTTCATGTCGCCGTGGGAGGGGGCCGAATATATCCTTCCCGGCGATCAGAAGGCGGTGAAATGATGGACGGCGATATCAAGGTCAACACCTATGACGACGGCTCGTCGGATGCGGTAGCCGGCGAACAGTCGATCCGCAATTTCAACATCAACTTCGGCCCACAACACCCTGCAGCCCATGGGGTTTTGCGTCTGGTGCTGGAGCTGGACGGCGAGATTGTCGAACGCTGCGACCCCCATATCGGCCTGCTGCACCGTGGCACCGAAAAGCTGATGGAGAGCAGGACTTATCTGCAGAACCTGCCCTATTTCGACCGGCTGGACTATGTCGCCCCGATGAATCAGGAACATGCCTGGTGTCTGGCGATCGAGCGGCTGACCGGCACCGTGATCCCGCGCCGCGCCAGCCTGATCCGGGTGCTGTTTTGCGAGATCGGGCGGGTGTTGAACCATATCCTCAACGTCACCACGCAGGCGATGGATGTCGGCGCGCTGACCCCGCCCTTGTGGGGGTTCGAGGAGCGCGAAAAGCTGATGGTGTTCTATGAACGCGCCTCGGGGGCGCGGTTGCATGCCGCCTATTTCCGCCCCGGCGGGGTACATCAGGATCTGACGCCGCAGTTGTTGGATGATATCGAGAAATGGGCGCAGCATTTCCCCGAAGTGCTGGATGATATTGATGGATTGCTGACCGAAAACCGCATCTTCAAACAGCGCAACGTCGATATCGGGGTGATAAATGAGGCCGATATCCTGCATTGGGGTCTTTCCGGCGTGATGGTGCGGGGTTCCGGCCTCGCATGGGACCTGCGCCGCGCGCAACCCTATGAATGCTATGACGAGTTTCAGTTCAAGGTGCCGGTCGGCAAGAACGGCGATTGCTATGACCGCTACCTGTGCCGCATGGCCGAAATGCGCGAAAGCACCGCGATCATCCGGCAGGCCGTTGCCAAACTGCACGCTGAGCCGGGCGAAGTGCTGGTGCGCGGCAAGATCACCCCGCCTTCGCGCGCCGACATGAAGATCTCGATGGAGGCTTTGATCCACCATTTCAAGCTCTATACCGAAGGATTCCACGTTCCGGCCGGCGAGATTTACGCCGCTGTGGAGGCACCCAAGGGCGAGTTCGGGGTCTATCTGGTGGCGGACGGCACCAACAAACCCTATCGCGCCAAGATCCGTGCGCCGGGCTTCCTGCACCTGCAAGCGCTGGAATTCATGTGCAAAGGCCATCAGTTGGCAGATGTAAGCGCCATCATCGGCACGATGGATGTGGTGTTCGGGGAGATTGACCGGTGATTTACGCGGAAATTCTTGACACAGTTAGGACCGGGGCTGCGATTTGTGCGGCTGGTGCGGCGATTGTTGGTGTCTGGAAGTATCGCTCGGATGGAAAATCAAGTCGCATACTCCGATGGCAGAAAACAACCGTACAAGCAATTTTGCAAAGCGCAGAATCGTTTAGCTTTTCCGGTTTGAAAGAGAAGTATCGGTCATTTGCTGCGGATCACATGAAATCGCGACTTGGTGTAAAAGACATTAGCGATGAAGCACTACGGATGATTTTGATCGACCTCTGCGCTGATAATGTAGCTGTGCAACTTGGCAATGACACGTATTCAAATGCTACCTACTTAGGCGAAATGCAGGCGTTAAAAGGTCTGAATCATGAAATGCT
>Ga0163144_10014605_pt1 | contig 16292 bp, 15 predicted proteins | sample OliLak19BULKMAT1_FD_123175 | JGI IMG/M metagenome (GOLD analysis project Ga0163144, IMG submission 123175) | Freshwater microbial mat bacterial communities from Lake Vanda, McMurdo Dry Valleys, Antarctica - Oligotrophic Lake LV.19.BULKMAT1 | ecosystem: Environmental > Aquatic > Freshwater >... | reverse complement strand
GTGAAGCATCGCTCGGCCACATTGGTCGAGGTCATCACGGACGAGGGCATCATCGGTTGGGGCGAGGCCTTCGCGCAGGGGCTCGAACCGCCGCAGATCGCGTCCGCCGTGATCGAGTCGGCTCTGAAGCCGCTCGTGCTGGGTGCGGATCCGCTCGACATAGAGGTGCTGTGGCATCGGATGTACCACGCGACGCGTGACTACGGTCGCAAGGGATCCGTGATCGCGGGCATCAGCGCCATCGATATCGCGCTCTGGGACATCGCCGGCAAGGCGTACGGGGTGCCGGTTTACCGGTTGCTCGGGGGAGCGTTCCGCACCAAGGTGCAGGCCTACGCGACGGGCTTCTATCGCATCACAGGGCAGGGCGAGGCCGAACGCCTGGGCGGCGAGGCCATCGCGCACTACGAGGCCGGCTTCCGCGCGATGAAGGTCAAGCTCGGCTACGGACTGGCTGACGACATTGCCGTCATGACGCAGATCGTCCGGGCGCTCGATCTGCGGCCGGTGACGCTGATGGTCGATACCAACCACGCGTACGGGGTCGGTGATGCCGTGCGTCTGGGTCACGCGCTCGCACCCTACAACCTGCGGTGGTACGAAGAGCCGGTCGCTCCGGAGCACGTCGCCGGGTATCGGGAGGTCCGCAGCCGCGTGTCGATGCCCGTTGCGGGCGGCGAGAACGAACATACGTTGTACGGTTTCCGCGATTTCCTGGGCGCCGGCGCGGTGGATGTCGCTCAACCCGACATCGGCTCCGTTGGAGGATTCACCGCGTGCCGCCACGTGATCGCGCTTGCGCAAGCACACGGCGTTCAGGTCAATCCGCACGTGTGGGGCTCCGCGATCGCGCAGGCAGCTTCGCTGCAACTGATCGCGGCAGTGCCGGTGGCCCATCATTCGGTGTTCGCGCAGGAGCCGATCTTCGAATACGACCGTTCCTCGCATCCGTTCCGCCAAGCGCTCGTGCGCGAACCTGTCGAGCAGCGCGAGGGGTGGGTGGATATCCCATCGCGCCCCGGCCTCGGTGTCGATGTCGATCGCGCGGTGCTCGACCGGTATCGCGTCTGACGCGTCGCTGTTCGACAACGCTGCAATCCGCGCGGCTCGCTTTTGGTGCGACGACGCTCGACGTCGCACCCGCCTGGGCCTTGAACGCTGCGCACCTCGTCGTTAACTGCATGATTCGCAACACTGCAGCGGGTGGCATGACGATTGCGACTAGGACAGCGGTGTCAGTCGGTGCGGCGATGTTCCCACCGCATCGATTGCCCACTGAGATCCTCCGTGACTTTCGACCCGCTTCGTGCGGGTCGTTTTTTTTCTACTGCAGCGTTTCGAGAAACCGGACGATCAGTGCGCGCTTATCCGCGTCGTCCTGCATGTAGAGCATCACCGAACCGGGTGCCATCAGCTGCGGATCGGTGAGCCAGCGATCGAGCGAGGTGGCATCCCAGGCCTTCCCATCGAGCGCTTTCCTGAATCCGTCCGAGTAAGCGAAGCCGTCGACCCTGCCTGCGGCGCGTCCGAAGACGCCGTGAAGGTTGGGACCCTGGCGGGTCGGTTCTCCCTCGTTGAACGCGTGGCAGACGCCGCAATGATCGACGGCGAGTTTCCGGGCCGCTGCTTCATCGTCCTGGGCGATGGCGGGGGTGGCGACATTGAGCGCGCCGGCGAACGCGATGGAGGCGGCCGCTCGCGCGAAGGTTCGGTACATGGCGATTCCCATTTCGAAGACCTGCGGCCGATGCTGGGTCCGCAACCGCGCAGCGAGGTGGTACCGGACTACTACGAAGCCCCGATCCGTATAATCCGCGGTCGCTCCCAACTCCCGATCCGGCATGCTGAAGGTCCTCGAAAAACTGTTCGAAGCCGCGTTATGGCGCAGCCGCTTTGTCGTCGTGATCGCCGTGGTGGCCAGCATGGTCGCCGCCTTCGCCGTGTTCTACATCGCCACGATCGACGTGTGGTACGCAGTTGCCCACATCCTCCACTACGCCGATGCGAGCCTCACGAACGAGGCGCGCCGGGTGCTCCATGACGATACCGTGACGCACGTCGTCGAGGTAGTCGACGGCTACCTCCTCGCCACGGTCATGCTGATCTTCGCCCTTGGCCTGTACGAACTGTTCGTGAGCGACATCGACGAGGCGCACGGCTCGCGCGCTTCGAGCAAGATCCTCCTGATCGAAAGCCTCGACGACCTGAAGACGCGCTTGTCGAAGGTGATCTTGATGATCCTGGTCGTGAAGCTGTTCGAGCACGCGGTGAAGATGAAGATGGACACCCCGCTCGACCTCCTGTACCTGGGCGGAGCCATCGCGCTGGTCGGTCTGGCGCTGTTCCTCACGCACGCATCGGAAGGTCATTCCCTTGTTCCCGGAGACAATTCCCAGGGCGATGGCAACAAGGCCGCTCATTGATGGCCGAGGCTCAGCGATGCGATGGGTCAGGAGGATCCTTCTGCTTGGGAACGGCGGGAGCGGTGGCGGACGCAGGCGCCGCAGGCGGCGGTGGCGGACGGGTGCGCTGGTAGTACTCGACCCAGTTTTGCACGTTGCCCTCCTGTACTGCCTCGGCAGCGTCCTTGCGGACCTTCGGTTCCTCTGCGGCGAAGGCGGTGGCGGCGAATACCATCAGGACGGACGCCCGAATTCAGGCATGGATTGCACGATTGACCATGAGCGCATTCTAGTCGCCGGCGGGCAGAGGTAACATCGGCATTCGCGGCCGGTACCATGGCACGCTCCACGACAAATTACGGAGTCAGGGTCCATGCACGATCTCCTCATCGAAAACGCCTCGATCATCGACGGCACGGGGCGACCTCCATTCCAGGGCGGGGTTGCCGTCGATAACGGCCGGATCGTCGCGATCGGCGAGGACGTTGGCGCCGGCCGCCGGCGCATCGATGCCGGCGGGCTCTCGCTGATGCCCGGGATCATCGACAACCATACCCATTACGACGCGCAGATCACCTGGGATCCGCACGTGTCACCGTCTCCGGCGCTCGGCGTGACGACGGTCGTGATGGGCAACTGCGGCTTCACCATCGCGCCCTGCCGGCCGGACGATCGCGAGATCATCATGCGCAACCTCACGCACGTGGAGGGCATGTCGCTCGACGCACTGCGCAGCGGCATCCAGTGGGAATTCGAGTCGTTCCCGGAGTATCTCGATTTCCTCGAGCGCCGTGGCGTGGGGCCGAACACGGCGGTCTTCGTCGGCCATTCGTCGATTCGGACGTGGGCGCTGCGGGGGGACGCCTCCAGGCGCGCCGCCACGCCCGCCGAGGTCGCACAGATGCAGGCGCTGGTACGCGAGGCAATGGCCGTGGGTGCGGTCGGCTTCTCGACCACCACATCGCTCCAGCACAACGGAGAGGCCGGCGTGCCGATGCCTTCCCGGCTCGCCGATGCCGCCGAGATGGACGCACTGGCCGGCGTTCTCGCCGAATCGGACAAGGGGACGCTCATGATCACCAAGGGTCTGGGCACGCCGGTCCCGAGGCTGGAGGCACTTTCGGCGCTGTCGGGTCGGCCGTTCATAGTCGCCGCGCTCCTGCACAGCAATGCGACGCCGGAAGCCGTGTTCGAAGATCTGGCCATGATCGCCGAAGCGCGAGGGCGCGGGCGGCGGCTCTATGGCGCGGTGTCGCCGTGCCCGCTCACGTTCGAGTTCAATTTTCATGCGCCCTACGTGTTCGAGGGTCTCGCCTCCTGGTTGCCCGCGATGGAAGCGCACGACGACGCTCGTTACCGCGCGCTCCTGGCGAGCGCGGAATTTCGCGCTGCCGTGAAGGCCGAGATCGATCGCCCCGCGCGACGCCTGTTCAACGGCGAGTGGCAATCGATGCACGTGCTGAAGGTGCGCGATGAGGCGAACGAACAACTCGAGGGCAAGAGCGTCGCGGAAGCCTCGGCGCGCGCCGGCAGGCACCCGGTGGACTGGTTGCTGGACCTGGCGCTCGCGGAGGATCTCGATACGATGTTCATCGCCACGCTGCTCAACTCCGACGAGTCCGCGCTGGCGCGCATACTGACCGACGCCAATGCTTTGATCTCGCTCTCCGACGCCGGCGCCCACCTCGAGTTCTTTTGCGACGCGGGCGCGGGCTTGCATCTGCTCGGCCACTGGGTGCGTGAACGCAAGCTGATGCCGATCGAGCGTGCCGTGCAGCGCCTGACCTCGGAGACCGCCGACGCGTTCGGCATCCCGGATCGCGGCCGCATCGCACCGGGTTGCTGGGCCGACCTCACGCTGTTCGATCCGGCGATCGTGGGCCGCGGAGCCGCAGTGCGCATGCATGATCTGCCATCCGGCGCCACGCGGCTCGTTACACCAGCGCTCGGCGTGCGAGCAGTCTGGGTCAATGGCGAACAGCTCGTCGATGAGAACGGCCTGCTGCCGGATGCGCCGCTGGCGGGGCGGGTGTTGCGGGAATTCAACAGTTGACGGCATCGGCCGGTAGCGCGCCGGCCGGGCGCCCCCTCGCCGGCCTGCGCGTCATCGAACTCGGGACGTTGATCGCCGGACCGTTCTGCGGTCGAATCCTGGCCGAGTTCGGTGCCGAGGTGATCAAGGTCGAATCGCCCGACGGCGGCGATCCCTTGCGCACCTGGCGCAAGATCCACGAGGGCACCTCGCTATGGTGGCTCGCGCAGGCTCGCAACAAGAAATCGGTTGCGATCGATCTCAAGTCGCCCGACGGCCAGGCGCTCGTGCGCAAGCTCGTGCGGGAAGCCGACATCGTCGTCGAGAATTTTCGTCCCGGCACGCTCGAGCGCTGGGAGCTCGGCTGGGAGCGACTGTCGAGCGAGAATCCGGGGCTCGTGATGGTGCGTCTGTCGGGCTATGGGCAGACCGGTCCGTACAAGAACCGCCCGGGCTTCGGCGCCATCGGCGAGGCCATGGGCGGCTTGCGTTTTCTGTCGGGCTACCCGGATCGTGCGCCGGTGCGCGTAGGCGTGAGCATCGGTGATTCCATCGCGGCGTTGTACGGCGCGATCGGCGCCTTGGCCGCTTTGCGGGAACGCGAGGTGAATGGCGGCAAGGGGCAGATCGTGGATGTCGCGTTGTACGAAGCGGTGTTCTCCATGATGGAGAGCCTGCTGCCGGAATACGCAATGGACGGGTTCGTGCGAACCCGCACCGGCGCCTCGCTCCCCGGCATCGTGCCGTCCAACACCTACCTCACCCGCGACGACGAATACGTCGTGATCGGTGCCAACAACGACAGCATCTTCAAGCGGTTCATGCGGGCCATCGGACGCGACGATCTTGCTGCCGATCCCCTGCTCGCACGCAACGACGGCCGTGTCGCTCGCACCACGGAGATCGACGGCGTGATCGGCAACTGGACCGGCGCTCACGATCTCGAGGAGGTCCTGCGGGTCCTGGAACAGGCGGACGTGCCGGCCGGAAAGATCTACGACATCGCCGACATCGTGGCGGATCCGCAATACGCGGCGCGCGGCATGATCGAGCAGTTCGCGCTCGCGAGCGGGCAGTCGGTGAAGCTGCCGGGGATCGTCCCGAAATTGTCGGTCACACCCGGAGCCACCGAGTGGCTCGGTCCAGCCCTGGGTGCCCACACCCGGGAGGTCTTGTCGGCCGTAGGCGTCTCCGACGCCGAACTCCGGAACCTGGAGGCGGCCGGGGTAATCGCCGGGTCATCCCGGGGCCCGGCCGACACATGAATTCCTCGGCGTTCTGCTGGTGACCTATCTGTCGTGGCTGACCTCCTGGTTGCCTGGAAGGCTCTGAAAGGAACCCCTTGGCCCGTACCTCCGACTACCTGAACGACGGCGTGCGTCCGCGCGAGGTCTGGGCGTGGGCGTCCTACGATTTCGCCAATTCCGGCTACACCACGGTTGTCATCACGGCAATATTCAATGCGTACTTCGTCGGCGTGGTCGCGGAGAACGCGACTTGGGCTACTTTCGCGTGGACGGCGGCGCTATCGGTGTCGTATGCCGCCATCGTGATCACGGCGCCGTTGATCGGGGCATGGGCGGATGCGCACGCCGCCAAGAAGCGTCTGCTGGCCATGACGACGATCGGATGCGTGGCGGGAACGGCCGGCCTCTGGTTCGCGGGGCCCGGAGATCTCGCGATCGCCATCTCGGCCCTGGTGATCTCCAATTTTTTCTTCGGCACCGGCGAGAACATCATCGCGGCATTCCTGCCGGAACTGGCCAAGGGTTCGGCGTTGGGCAAAGTCTCGGGCTGGGGCTGGGCCTTCGGCTACATCGGCGGCCTGGTGAGCCTCGGGGCTTCGCTCGCGTACGTCACATTCGCCCAGGATCAAGGGCAGAGCGCGGCGCAGTTCGTCCCGATCACCATGCTCATCACCGCCGCTCTGTTTGCCGTGGCCAGCCTGCCGACGTTCCTGCTGCTCGAGGAGCGCGCCATCCCGCAACGGCTGCCGGGCGGAGCCTATGCGCAGATGTTCGCGCGGCTGCGCGAGACCGTGCGCCACGCGAGCCAGTATCGCGATCTCGCGCGCTTCCTGCTCTGCATCCTGTTCTACCAGGCCGGTGTCCAGACCGTGATCGCCATCGCCGCGATCTACGCACAGCAGGCGATGGGTTTCGGAACCAGGGAAACGCTGATGCTGGTCCTGGTCGTCAACGTCACCGCAAGCGTCGGTGCTTTCGCCTTCGGCCATTTCCAGGACCGCATCGGACACGTGCGCAGTGTCGCGGTCACGCTCGTCGGCTGGCTGGTGACGACTCTGGTCGCCTGGCTGTCCGAGGGGCCCGGGCTGTTCTGGGTAGCTGCGAACCTCGCCGGGCTCTGCATGGGTGCCAGCCAGTCCGCCGGCCGGGCCATGGTCGGCTATCTGAGCCCCGAAGCCCGCCGGGCCGAGTTCTTCGGGCTCTGGGGCTTGTCGGTCAAATTGTCCTCCATCATGGGGCCCATGACGTACGGACTGATCAGCTGGATGTCGGGCGGAGACCACCGCACCGCGATGCTCGCGACCGGCGCATTTTTCGTGGCCGGGCTGGCCATACTGGCCGGGATCGACCCCGAGCGCGGCCGCCGCGCTGCCGAGGCGGCATAGTACTTGCCTCAATTTCCGGCTCGCCGTGCCGTTATCGGTGCACCGTCCGGATACCCAGGGTCTATACTGATTTCATGCGTTTTTTCCTGCACTGATACGCAAGACCATGCTCGGTTGGCTCAAGTCGTCGGGCAGTTCCGACCATCCGATGGCGGATGCGAAAGGCGCGCGCACCGTCATAGAGACCCTGCCGACGAATAACGCGTCGCAGTCCCTCGAGGCTCTCTCCGACCAGCTCGAGGGCTTGCGCGAGGCTTCCGGGCTCAAGGCAGCGCGCGTGTTCGAGATCATCGACATGATCGACACGGCCGCGAAGCCGTTCCAGCGCAAGCTGTCGCATGACTACGTGAGCGGTGGGCTGGCGCTCGCCAAAGCGCAGGAAACACGCATCGCTCACGTGATAGGCGCGTTCTGGCTTCAGTTGTCGTGCAGCTATCGCATGGTGATCGAGATGCACGAAGCGGGCGATCCGACCGCCACGGCGATTCGTGCACAACTCCCGGCCGCAGCGGGCCGGTCCATCCGCGCGGCCAACCTGTATCTCAAATGGCGGCTGTTCCGCTACAGCCACGTCGCGCCGCGTTTCTGGCTCGATCTCGGCCGTACCTTCCAGGTGGCAGAAGCGCGCGGATTCTCTTCGGGCAAGGTCATGGTCTACCCGGGTGTCTGGGGCGAATCGAGCGTACAGCGCGAACTCCTGAAGGTGTTGATGCTGTCGGTCTCGTCCACGGACAGTTTGTCGGCGCTCCAGGTCGAGATCGTGGAGCGCGTGTGTGCGCAGTTCTCCGAGTTCTTCGTACTGCAGAAGCAAGCCGCGACCGGATGCCACTTCTGGTTCGAGCTTGGCACGGACAAGCCACCCGCACGACTCGCGGATCGGCTCGCGTTGTCGTCGTCGCTGCGATTCTTCGGTCCCGGCAATGCTGCTTTCGAACTGGAAAAGCTCGGTGCCATGATCAAGGGCGGCGGCGCGGTGCCTTCGTTCGTCAATCTCGGCGGGGACTACCCGCCCGAACAGGTTTCGGAAGCATTGAAGCACCTGTCGCGCTATTGGGCCCCGCAACCACCGGCGCGCCGCGAATCGCGCAAGGAATCGGCGGAACGTATCGAAGTGGTCCACGGACTCGAGGATGTGCTGGCAGCCGTTGAAGGCGACACGTCGGACTTCGATTTCGACGAACGGCGCATGGAGGTGTGGGGCGTATCGAACGAGAGCGTAGGCGGATTCGGCGCGTTGGCACCCGTCAATCGCGGCGACTGGCTGCAGATCGGTACGCTGCTGGGTGTCAAGTACCAGGACGGCGCTGCCTGGGGCGTGGGCATTGTCCGGCGATTGAATTTCGACGCCCAGAACAACCGCAACATCGGTGTCGAGATGTTCGCGCGGGGCGTCACGTCCGTGACCCTGTTGCCGCTGCTGCCGGACGGTCGCGTCCACCCCGACGACGAACTCGGAGAGGACGCGTTGTTGCTGCCCTCTGCGGCGGACAACAGCCTCGGCAAAATGGAAGTGACGCTCGTCATGAGGCTCGGCACCTTCTCACCGCAAAAAAGCTATGGCATGCGCATGTACGCCATGGACTACATGCTCGTGCCGAAGCGGCTCATGGAGGCCGGTCACGATTTCGACATCGCAGAGTATCGGGTGCTGCAGCGCTCCGCCTGAACTACGGGAGCACTCGCCGCAGGAAGGCGCCGATGTCGACGATCTCCTCCGGGCATACCGAGTGCTCCATGGGATATTCGTGCCACTCGACGGCATAGCCGAGCGAGTCAAGCAACGCCCGTGAACGCTGCGCGGTGGCGAGCGGGATCACCGCGTCGTGGGTCCCGTGGGCCATGAATATCGGTATCCCCGCCGCAGCGCTGGTGCGCTCGGCGGCCAGCGAACCGGCGATCGGCACGTAGGTCGACAACGCCAGGACACCGGCCAGGGACAGCGATTGACGCAAGGCGGTCTGCAAGGCAATCGCCCCGCCCTGGGAAAACCCCGCAAGCACAATGCGCCCCGGTGCGATGCCGAGCCCGATTTCACGCGCCAGCAGCGCTTCGATTTCGGCCTGCGACGCGCGCACGCCGGCCTCGTCTTCGCGCCGGTCGAGTTCCGAACCGAGAATGTCGTACCACGCCCGCATCACGTACCCGCCGTTGATGGTGACCGGCAGGGTCGGGGCGTGCGGAAACACGAACCGGATGGCGGCCGCGGGCAGATCGAGTTCCTGCACGATCGGGGCGAAATCGCGCCCGTCTGCGCCGAGGCCGTGCATCCAGATCACGGCCGCCGTCGGATCGGGTCCGGACGTGAGCTCGAGGGCTTCAAGCATGGGTTCTTCGCGGTTCGTCGAACTCTTCGCGAACATCCCTGGAAAGGGCGCATGGGACACCGGCGCGCGCGAGGTTCGACGCGGCGACGCTGGCCGCGACCGACCTCCCGGTGCCGCCGCTCAACTGACGCCGGCGCAATCCGTCACTCGGCCGGACCGGTTTCGGTCGCGGCGAAATCCAGTTCGACACGGGCGCCGCTCGGGTCGAAGCAGAAGAGCTGCCAGGTGCCCGAATCGTTCTGGCGGCGCAGATCGTATTCGATGCCGCGTGACTTCAGCTTCGACGTCATCCCCGGCAGGTCAGCCGCCGAGAAGGCCATGTGATCGAGCACACCACGGGGGTCCGGCGGCAGTGGCCGCCCGGCAATCACATGGAGCACTGCGTTGTCGTTCACGTACAGCCAGGTTCCCGGGAAGCCCAGATCGGGTCGGGGCCCTTCGCTCAAGCCGAGGACCCCGATGTAGAAATCGCGCGTCGCGGCCAGGTCGGCGGTCAGCACCGTGAAGTGGTTCATGGCCTCGATCGGCATCGCGACGCGCTCGCGGCTACTTCTTGTCGGCAGGGACGGCGGCGGCAGCACCCTGACGGGGACTCACGGTGATGGCGACTTCGGAACCCGACAGCGTGCCCGGATTAATCTCCAGCGTCGCGGCACGCTCCCCACGAGTGAAGGTCATGATGCCCGTCTTCCCCTGAACGCCGCTTACCTGTGCCCAACCGAAGGTCGGCATCTGCTCCTGGTAGTAGGTGTACGTCTGGGTCGACGGCCGATCGGTGACCAGCACCATCCGGCCGACCCAATTGTCGCCCTGACCCATGATGAGCGACTTGTCGGTGTTGATCTTGGTTCCCGACGGGATCGGAACGTCCGAGACCGGTTGATAACCTGCAGGCGTGGAGGATTTCGTCGTGCTGGTGGCGTTGGTCGACGATCCTTGCGTCCCCACGCAAGCGCCGAGCGCAAGGGTGGATACGATTAGGAGAGCCGATGTGAGTTTTGGCAGTGCTTTTGTGTCGGGCATGGGTGACAGATCCTTCCGTGTTCGTTGATCGATGATGCTGACTGCATAGAAGGGTGTCAACGCAGGTTAGTTCCTGCGCTGGACAAACTTGCGTGACGATCGTCTCGTTCGCAAGCCCTCTGGATCGGCGCGCCGCGGGCCCGCGTGCGCTGCAGGAATTGCGTCGGCTGTCAGCGTTTCCTGATCCGGAGCACAATCAGCACGATCAATACGACGAAGCCCCCGATCATGGACATATCGAGAATGGACATGAGTCACCTGGTTGTTGGCTGGACGTTCTGCAGCCCGGCAGCCGCCCCCCCTTGCCGGTGAACCGAATTATGGCTGGTGCGGTGCGGCGTTGCCATCCTATCGGTCCGCCGGAGCGCAGATCCAGGCTCGCCCCGCACCGTTCGGCAGGCTGACGGGGCGTGGCGTGCCGTCGGCCCGTTGCGTAGCATGTCCTGAACGCAAACCAGGAGTCTGCCATGTCCCTTGCATCGCTCGTCCGTACCATTCCCGACCATCCGCGGCCCGGCATCTTGTTTCGCGACGTCACGACGCTGATCAAGAACGGACCGGCTTTCGCACAGGCCATCGGCTTGCTCGCCGATCGTTATCGAGGTGGCCGGATCGACAAGGTTGCAGGGATCGAAGCCCGCGGCCTCATCGTCGGCGCAGCACTCGCGCACGCACTGGGCACGGGATTCGTGCCGATGCGCAAGCGCGGCAAGCTGCCGGCCGCCGCGGTCGGGCAGGACTACGAGCTCGAGTACGGCACAGACCGGATCGAAATGCACTCGGATGCGGTCAGCTCGGGTGAGAGGGTGGTCGTGGCCGACGATCTCATCGCGACCGGCGGAACCGCCGAAGCAGCGCTGCGGATCCTCGATCGATCCGGAGCGCAGGTCGTCGAGTGTTGCTTCCTGGTGGAACTGCCGGACTCGAGGGGCCGCAGCAGGCTCGGAGCCCTGGGCCACGGGACGCATGCGCTGATCGCCTTCGCCGGTCACTGAAGCGATGCGCCCCGCAGCGTTCGTGGCGCTGGTCGTCGCGATGTCCACCCCCGTCGGTGCAGCGGCTGCAGACACGATAGCCCGCCGTCCGGCATCCGAACTGCTGTCGGCGTGCGAGGCGGTAACCGATCAGACCGCCGAAACTCTCGCCGAGGCACGCTGTCTCGCGTTCGTCGAAGGTTTCCTCTGGGGCCATGGGTGGGCGGCGTGGCGCGAGTCTAGGGACGTGTACTTCTGCCCGCCGGATGAGATGTACACGAACGCTCGCAAGATGGTGCCCGCGATCGTGGATTACCTGCGTTCGCATCCGCAACGCCTCGATCAACCCGCGCACCTGATGCTGTTCGTCGCACTGTCGAACACCTATCCCTGCCCTTGAGCCGCCTGCGCACGGCGCGAAGGCCACGGGATGAAGCCGCGGCCTTCTCGTGCCTGGAGCGGTTGCCGTCGACGTTCAGGCCGTCACGCGGCGCCGGTATTCGCCCGTGTTGGTGTCGATCTCGATCTTGTCGCCGGTCGCGCAGAACAGCGGGACCTGGACTTGGTGGCCGGTGGCGAGCTTGGCCGGCTTCAGCACCTTGCCCGAAGTGTCGCCCCGTATCGCCGGCTCGGTATAGATGATCTCCCGCACGAACGAGGACGGCAGCTGCACGGAGATGGCCTTGCCGTCGTAGAAGGTGACTTCGACCGGCATTGCGTCTTCCAGGTACATGAGCGCGTCGCCCATGTTTTCCTTCTCGACTTCGTACTGGTTGTATTCGGCGTCCAGGAACACGTACATGGGATCGGCGAAGTACGAGTAGGTGACCGCCTTGCGTTCCAGTACGACGACGTCGAATTTCTCGTCGGCCCGGTACACCGTTTCGCTGCTAGCACCGGTGAGGAGGTTCTTCAGCTTCATCTTCATCACGGACGCATTGCGACCGGATTTGTTGAATTCGGCGCGCTGCACCACGAGCGGGTCCTTGCCCACCATGATGACGTTGCCGGCGCGTAGTTCCTGAGCGATCTTCATGAGCGTTCTGCCAGTGGCGGTTGGGATGCCGGCGTTTACCCGGGAGCGGCGGCGAAAAAAAGCGCGAAATTATAGCTGCTCCGAGACGAATCGCACCAGATTGGAACTGAGATCACCGAGCTGCCTCAAGTGTGTCGCCCAGGCATCCGCCCGAGCCCCCAGTTCCGACTTGGCCGACCGGAAGCGCCGCCAGGCAGTGCCCATGACCGCCGCGGAGGTCTCGCCGCGGTTCCAGAGTCGCCACAGTTCCCGCGTTGCCGTGGCGGCCTCCGCCGACACGCCTTCGGTGTAGCGGTCGACGAACGCGTGCATCTTCGCCCAGTGGGCGCCGCCTTCCTGCGGGTAGATGTTCCAGACGAAGGGCCGGCGGGCCCATTGGGCGCGCACGAAGGAGTCTTCGCCCCGCACGAAGTTGCAGTCGCAGGTCCAGAGCAGGCGGTCGTACTGGTCCAGGGACTGGAACGGGAGGATCAGCACCGCCACGCTGCCGCGTTCCAGGCGTTGTCCGGGAGCGGCCTCCGATAGCCCGAAAAATCCGGTCACATCCGGGAGGATCCGGCTCTCGGGCACCATTGCGAGCACGTTCTCGGCCCCCGTGGCCCACGCCTCGAGCAACGCACCGACCGCCGGCCCGCCATAGCCGAACAGGGATACTGTCGCGACCGTGCCTGTGCGTTGTGGACGGGCGGCGAGTTCGGTCCGACGCTCGGTCTCGAGGTCGCGCTCGCACAGCACGCCACCGGTTGACTGCGTGAATCCCGGAAAGAAGAAGTGTTTGGTCAGCGGCAGGCGGGGATGGGGCGAGGTCCGTCCGTGACAGCCTTCGACCCAGTCTTCGGCGCTGAGGTACTCGAGGTTGATCCAGACCGGCTGCGGTGCGCGAGCAGCCATTGCCAGCAGGTACGGTTCGGGGAGGCGCGAACCAAAGGCTTCGATGACCACGGCAGCCGGGTCGCGCACGTCGGCATCCGGCCGCCAATGCCGGATTGCCACGCCTTCGACGATCTGCCGGTCGAGGCCCGGGTCGACCGCGGAGCAGAGATGATGGAAGGTCGTGAGATCGTCGACCCAGAGCCGGACGTCGAGCCCGTGCTCCAGTGCCAACTGGCGCGCGAGACGCCACGACACCCCGATGTCGCCGTAGTGATCGACGACATTGCAGAAGATGTCCCAGCGGGCGCCGCTCACGCGGCTGGCACGGGCCGGCTCGAAGCGCACGGCAGCAGCTCGGGCTGCCACGCGCCGGCGCGGACGGCGCCGACCGAATCCGCGTCCGGGATCAGTACTTCACCGAACAGCCGTAGGCCGTGGTGCTGGCGGTTGCGACCGGCTTGCCCGACATCGCCTCGTCGAGCGCGGCTGCGACGTAGTTCCTGGCGCCGCGCAGGTCTTCCTTGCGCCAGGTCGCCTTGTCGTCGATGGCGCCCGCGTAGATCACCTTGCCCTCCGGGCTCACGACGAACATGTGCGGTGTCGCCCGCGCGCCCCAGGCACGACCGACCGACCCGTCCTCGTCGAGCATCAATGCCGTGGGGCTCATGCTCCAGTCCTTCATGACGCCCTGCGCCGCCTTGGCATCGCGATAGTCGGAACTCTTCGGATTGGTGGAGCTGATGGCAAGCCAGACCACGCCCTTGTCGGTGTACTTTCTCTGCAGGCCCTGCATGTTGCCGCTTTCGTAGTGCTTCTGCACGAACGGGCAACCCTGGTTGAACCATTCGAGGACGACGAACCTGCCCTTGAAGTCGGACAGCCGGTGCGTCTTGCCGTTGGTGTCCTTCAACATGAATTCGCTCGCGGGACCACCGGATACGACGTTGGCCAGGGCCATGCCGGCAGTCGCGAGCGCGAAGACCAGGGTGAATGCGAAGTGTTTCATCGAGGCTCTTCCCTTTTTGATGTCAGGAACTTCCAGGCACTGCACGTTCCAGTGCGCGCAAGACGATGTCGTTGGTGAGCAATTCCGGCAATAGCTCCGGTCCTTCTCCCGCGCGAGCGGGGTAGACAGCGTAGACCGGGACGCCGCTGCGTCCGAGCCGTCGGAGCGCCGCGGTGATGCGTGCGTCCTGATTGGTCCAGTCCGCGCGCATCCGGGTGATCGGCCGGGCGGCGAATGCGCGCTTCACCGCTTCGGACTCCAGCACGAGGCGTTTGTTCACCTGGCAGGTAACGCACCATGCGGCGGTGAAGTCGACGAACACGGCCTGCCCGCGTGCGCGCTCGGCCGCCAGCGCTTGGTCCGAATAGCTGGTCCAGGGTCCGGCTGCGCTGCCCGTTGCGGCCCTTGGTTCGCCCGTGGGCCAGCCGAATGCGGCGGCGGTCGCGAGCAGGACGATCGCCGCAGTCGCGACCAGGATGCGACGCCCTGGTGCGGTGGCACTGGCTCCGAACCGGGTCCAGGTCCACAGCGCCGCGGCGACGAGTACCAATGCGGCGAGCAGGCGGGCGGTAGCGCCGACGCCCAACTGTTCGCCGAGCACCCAGGTAAGCCACACCGCCGTGAGATAGAGCGGAAAGGCCAGCAACTGCTTCAATGTTTCCATCCATCGTCCGGGCTTCGGCAACCGCCGCGCGAGCCCGGGCTGGAACGACAGCGCCACATAGGGAGCGGCCATACCCACGGCCAGCGCCGTGAACACGAGCATCGCCGGTCCCGGCGACTGGGTGAGCGCGAAGCCCAGTGCTGCGCCCATGAACGGTGCGGTGCAAGGCGCGGCAACGACCGTCGCCAGCAGTCCCGCGAGGAACGCTCCGCGCAGACCTGAACGGTCGCGCACCTGTCCCGCTGCGCTTTGGAGCCGGAAGCCCCACTCGAACACGCCGCTCAGGTTGAGTCCGAGGACGAAGAACAATGCGGCGAGCGCGGCCACGATCGGCGGCGACTGCAATTGGAATCCCCAGCCGAGTGCCCGTCCACTGGCCCGCAGCGCCAGCAGTGCGCCCGCGACCACCCAGAAACAGACGACGATGCCGGCAGCGAACGCCAGGCCGTGAGCGCGCAGGCTGCGCGCACTGCCGTGGGCTTCCTCGACGAATCCCAGAACCTTGATCGAGACCACGGGAAAGACGCACGGCATCAGGTTCAGCACGATGCCTCCGAGCAGCGCGAACAGGATGGCCAGGCCAAGCCCCGGCTGCGCGCCATCCGACTTTGCAGCCGCAATAATCTGAGCCGCGTCGAGTGCGGACTCGGGAGGTTTGGCGGCCACGCGCGGTGCGCCCCCGGGCCACGGCACGGATATCAATGCGGCTGGTATACGACCCTGCGAATCCAAACCGGGTTCAGCCACCAACAAGCCCGTCAGCGTGGTTATGGCGCCCTTGAAACCGGGGTCGGCCGTCAACTGAAGCCGGTAGCTGCCGTCGTCCCGCCTGAGCAGCGTCTGCGGGGCCGGGTTGTCCAGGATTCCCGCGTCATCGGGAAAGAACGCGAGCTTCTCGATGAGCGGTGGCTTTGCGCCGCCGGGCACCAGCGCGATCTCCACATGATCGCTCGTGGGCGCGGCTGAGACGCGCCACCCTTGTATCGGTTGTGGCACGGCCGATCGCGCCCGTGCGAGCACGCCCGACCACGCCGGATCGGGTGCACCGTCACCGATCGGCAGATCGAGAGTGATCGTCGTGCCGCCGGGAATGCAGACTTCCTTGCAGATCAGCCATTCCGCCTTGCCTTCGATACGGACGCTGCGCGCCGAGCCGAGCGATTTCGGCGTCGCGATTTCAGTCAGCAGGAACGTCTCGCCGTGGTATCCGAAGTTCGTCAGCGGGCCGACCGGAATGCGTTCGGGTATCGGCCAGAGAATCGGCCCTGCGGAGAACCCCGGAGGCAAGACCCACCCGATACGCGTGGGCATCCCGGAATCGCCGGG
>Ga0163144_10014604_pt1 | contig 16292 bp, 19 predicted proteins | sample OliLak19BULKMAT1_FD_123175 | JGI IMG/M metagenome (GOLD analysis project Ga0163144, IMG submission 123175) | Freshwater microbial mat bacterial communities from Lake Vanda, McMurdo Dry Valleys, Antarctica - Oligotrophic Lake LV.19.BULKMAT1 | ecosystem: Environmental > Aquatic > Freshwater >... | reverse complement strand
CGCCGCCCGTTCGGCTCGTCGAGATACCAAAGGAAGATGGAGGCACGCGCGCTCTCGGCATCCCCACAGTGGGAGATCGCGTGGCGCAGACGGTCGTGAAGATGGTCCTGGAGCCAATGGTGGAGCCCGTGTTCCACCCGGACTCCTATGGCTATCGGCCCGGCCGTTCGGCGCTCGACGCGGTTGCGGTGGCGAGGAAGCGGTGCTGGCGCGCAGACTGGGTTATTGACCTGGATATCAAGGGTTTCTTTGATGCTCTTAGGCATGACCTCGTTGAACGCGCGGTGGCACATCACACCGACTACCCGTGGGTCCGGCTCTACATTGCGCGGTGGCTTCGTGCTCCCGTGCAGAAGCCGGACGGCACACTGGAGCAGCGGACGAAGGGCACGCCGCAAGGCGGCGTCGTGAGCCCGCTGCTGGCCAACTTGTTCCTGCACTATGCGTTCGACGTCTGGATGCGGAGGAATTTTCCGAGCATCACCTTCGAACGTTACGCGGACGATGCAGTCGTCCACTGCAGGAGCAAGCGACAGGCCGAGTCGGTGTTGAGCGCCATCCGAGGTCGGTTCGAGGAGTGCGGTCTGGAGCTTCATCCAACGAAGACCCAGATCGTGTACTGCAAGGACGACGACCGGCGCGGGGAGCATGAACACGTGGCGTTCAACTTCCTGGGCTACACCTTCCAACCTCGACGGGCGAAGAATCGCTCGGGAAAGTTCTTTGTTAGCTTTCTCCCAGCGATGAGCGCCAAGGCCGCCAAGAAGATCCGCGCGACCATCCGCGACTGGCAGATGGCGTCCACCAGGAATAACCAGCGCCTGGAGGATCTCGCGCGGCTCGTCGACCCGTCGGTGCGTGGCTGGATGAACTACTACGGTCGATTTTATCGCTCGAAGTGTGTTCAAACCCTTCGCCATCTCAACGAGGCCCTCGCCGCGTGGGCGCGTCGGAAGTATAAGAGGTTGCGACGTCGAGAGCGCGCGTCGATGCACTGGCTGGGGCGCATCGCGCAACGGGAACCGAAGTTATTCGCCCTGTGGCAGCTCGGCATACAACCCCAGGCTGGACCGTAGGAGCCGGATGAGGCGAGAGTCTCACGTCCGGTTCTGAGAGGGCCTGGGGGTGCAATTCCCCCGGGCTACTCGACTCGTGGTGATGAGCCGCACCAAGAAGGATTGCGGGCAGGCTGAGGCGCGTATCCGGGTCATCCTGAAGCGTCTGGGTCTTGAGCTACACCCGGATAAAACGAGACGAGTCGAGCTCTACGATGGCAAGCAGGGCTTCGACTTCCTCGGCTGTCATCTGCACAAGCGTCTGAGCGGCTATCTGTGGGAGAAGAAGCAGCAACGGCTGTATTTCCTGCATCGTTGGCCGTCGCAGCGCTCGATGCGGCGTATCCGGCAGCGCGTGAAGGAAATGACCCCGAGGTGGCGATGCCACGCGGACCTCCGCGATGTCATTGCTAACCTAAACCCGGTGCTCCGCGGGTGGGGTAACTACTTCCGCACTGGCAATGCCGCCAAGCGCTTCAACCAAGTCGACACGTACGTCTGGCGACGGCTGCTTTCCTTGCGCGTGAAACGCAAAGGGCGGCATCTGAAACCGGGCGACGTGTCTCGCTGGTCGCGCGATAGCTTTCATAACCTCGGTCTCCACCGCCTGCGCGGTACCGTCCAATATCCCGAGCCTATCTCCTTCAAGGAGTGGGCGTAATGTTGCACCACGAGAAGTCACCGGTAAGCCGTGTGCGGGAAATCCGCATGCACGGTTTGAAAGGGGGTCTTGCCCTTTCGTCCGTGACCTTCACTGGATGAAAGGGCAAGATCTACCAATGAGCAGACTCGATGCCTGGGTGGCGGCAGCGCTCGCGCTTTCGTGCTCGACAGACAAGATGCCGTGCACGGAAGCAGGTGATGCCTGGCTGGACCTGCCGCAGTCGCGCGTTGGAGCGGTTGCTGAGGTTCAGACGGACGGGGTCTGCGAGGCGGTCAAGCCTGAAGGCAGCTGCGCCGCTGGCAAGTGCGTGGAAGGTGCAGCCGGTGACCAGAGGCGCATCGTCCCCGTCCACGGTCGCTCGCGAGGCAGCTGCACGGTAACCGTCGCATTCACCGACAACTGTCCCGAGCAATCGCCTACCTATCGCTTTGACGGGCCCCTCGACAATTGCTGTGCCGACGTGTGTTTTCGCGGCAGCATGGCAAGCTACGCAATCGACGCGTGCGCTTCGCGCTGAGCAGTCGATTTCGCAAAGTCGACCTCTGCCGCGGCACGCTGATCGCGCGCGACCTGGTCCTGACCGCAGGCAACCGCTTTTCTGCTGCCCGCCACTTTCAAGTGGACGTCTACTTCGAGCCGCCCGCCCACGGAGCAGGCGGCGGCGTTGGCACCACCAACTCTCATTGCGTAAAAGAGGACCGTAGGGGTAGCTTCGAGGACGCTTCAGCTCGATCCGCTTCAGCCGGAGCTCCTCTAGCAAACACGAGAAGTGCTCTTTGAGCTTCTCCGCCGTCCTCGCGTAGACCTTCTGGAGTAGTTCCGGCTTCAGCACCTCGGCGTTCAAGTCTCCAGGACGCGTTTGCGCAGCCGTAGTAGCCGCCACCCTTGCCACTCACGAGCGCGATGGGGGCGCCGCAGGCCCCGCACTTTTCGGTCTGAAGTGCCGTCGCGCGACAAAAGACGGTACGACGCTGCACTCAAGCGTCCGGCTCCGCTTCGGAACGTCGGCGTCGGAGGGATACTCCGCTCCGACATCGTCGAGGATATGCTTGCACACGCTCTCGAGAAGCGACCGCGCGAGGGTGATTGCGCCTTCCGGGTCATCGGCTTGGCGCGCTAGAGCCCGACGCCAGGCGTCTTGCACGCTCGCCGAGCTGAGCAGCTTGAGTGCCTCGATGGCGGTGTCTGCAACCGGACTCGTGCCTCGCTCGGCGGCTTCCAGCGCCGGCCCAAATTCGGCCCAAATAAATTCGCGGCGCTCGGCGTAGCTCCCGAACTTGCGTTGGATGAACTGCCAGAATTGGCCGAGGTCTCTGGACGTTTGAACGAACCGAGGCAATAGCTGACCGACAAGCGCATCGTTTAGCAGCTCCTTTCGAAGCGGCAGGTAGACCCCGTCGTCCGCTCCGTGGCCTGTCGCACGCGCGACGAGCTGATTCTGTAGGGCGGTGACCTTGTCCAGAAGATCGATGTAGTCGCTCATCCGCTCCGCCCTCCAAAACTACGGATACCTGAACAGCCGCGCGGTATTAGCCTACGGCGCACGACCTTCGGGGCTTAATACCCAGGGGCGCGGCATTCTGCGCCGAAGAAAAAGCAGAACTTTGTCGAGAAAGCAACTTGCGTTTTTCGCAAGTCGGCCCCAAGCTAGCTCATGTGAACAGCGGGGAGGCGTTGAAGATCGCGCAAAAAGCGGCCGAGCTTGATGCGCTCTTCTACAGCTTCCACTCAGAGCAGAGAGGCCAGGAGCGTCTCTGCAGTCAAGCTGACGCGCGAGAAGCGGTGCGAACCGCTGACGCAGCGATGGCTTCGTCCGATGGCCCGAACCGTTAGGTTCTAGCCGGCGGATGCGACCTGGACGGCTGCGGCCGCCGCTTGGTCGTTGCAATCGACGAAGATGCAAATGTCACGGTGACGGTTGTCACCGTGTACGCATAGTGATGACGGAGAAGACGATGAAATGCTCCAACTGCCAAGAGAAGATGGCGCTGCGCGGCTACGAGCACGTGACGAAGGTCGGCGGTTTCAGCGTGACCGACGGTACGGGTCAGGTGTTGACCTGCCCCGCTTGCGGGACTGTGACGCTAAGCGGCAAGCAGCTTGGGGGCTACGAACGGCGCGCTGCTGTAGAGATTCTGCGCGGCGCACAGAAGCCCGTAAGCGGCGAGGTGCTCAAGTTTGCTCGGAAGGCTCTCGGTTTGCGGCAGAAGGATCTAGCTGCACGACTCGAATGCAACGAGCAGCAGCTCAGCCGTTGGGAGCAGAGCGAAGCGATAGAGATGTGGCTTCGCCTTGCGATGGTGACTCTCTTGGAGCTTGAACAAAATGCAAGCGCCCCGGGCGTCAACCAAGTCGGCACTGTGCCTGGTAGCAAGTTCGAGATTCGAAAAGCAGGCTAGGAATGCGCGCTCGACGCCTTGCGCGGTTTTAGGCCGAGCGCGACGTCGAGCGGTTTCCAGTCGCCACGCTTCAGATCCCCGGCCGTGCGGGCCTGGCGCGTGTACCGCTTGATCATCGAGTGCGACTTGTGCCCTGTCCGGTCGGCGACCCAACGTCTCCGTTCGGCCGTTGGCCAGCGCCGTCGTGACGAAGCCCGCCCGAAGGTCGTGCGCCCGGACCTGTAGCCGCGTCTTAGAGTGCTCGAACAGCTTCGCCCGGGGGCCGTCTTCGAGGCCGGCGGCTCGCAAGTGCTCTCGCAGCGTCTTGGCTAGCGCGTGCCGGTTGTGCTCCCCGCCGTTTTCCTCCACGAAGATCAGATCTCGCGGCTCTGCCTTCTCCGGCTTGAACGCTTTCAGCGCGCGCACAACGCCGGCATCGAGCGGCCATGACCGCGGGTCGTCACTCTTGTTTTCGTCCAGCACGACCGAGCCGTCTTTCAGATCGACGTCACCCCAACGTAGCTGAATCGCTTCCGACGAGCGCATGCCCTCGCGCGCGATGAATCCCCACAGCATACGGTAGTGCAGGGGCACCGCGGCGCACGCCAGCAAGAGCGCGTCGTCAGCGGGGCGGTAGTCGGCGAGCGCTTTGCCCTTCCCCTTGCCGGCGCTCGGGAGCAGGCCTTTGGGGAACGGGCTCGCCGCGATGATCTTCAGCGGGTACACCGCGAGCGTCAGGATTCGACCAAGGGTCAGGCCAACGTTGTGCCGTGTGTTGACGGCCAGCGTCGGCGCGAGCGATCGCATGACCGTCTCGCACTCCTCCACGGTGAGATCGCGCACGCGCACCGCACCGACGACGGGGTACACGTGGCGCGCGAGACGGATCTCATCGTCACGCTCGCTGCGCCGAATCTGGTCGGGGTACTCTTTCGCCAGCGTGCCGCCCGTCCAGGCCTCGCCAAGCTCTTGCACCGTCCAGAGCGTCTGGGGGTTCTCGACCTTGCGGCGGACCTTGACGGCGCCGCCGGCTAGCTTCTCGACCACGCCCTTGATGCGCTTCAGCTCCGGGCCATCGGCAGCGCCGGCCTTCTCGAGGAGGTCGCGGGCGAGCTCCGGGGGCACGTCCCCGAGCTGGGCGCCGAGCTCGATCAGGACCTTCGCCCGGGCCGTCGCTAGGTCCGGATCGATGGTCGGGATGCGAAAGCGGCGGCGCTGCTTACCGAACCGGACCCGCACCCTGTGGCCGGTACCGTCGGCCAGCGGTTCCAGCGTGGGGGCGTCGTCGGCCTCGTCGTTCATGGGGCCGGCCCATGCTACGCCAGAACCGGCGCTGGGACAGCTGCCGGGACAGTTCGGAGGTGAGGACCGGATTCGAACCGGCGTATAACGGTTTTGCAAACCGTTGCCTAACCACTTGGCTACCTCACCGTAAAGATCTTGTTCGAACGTCTGGGGGCTTAGGGTGTCCTTTGCGGGAGGCGAATCCTACTCATGGGCGGCCGCAGGTCAACCCGCGCGTGGTCTATCGGGCGCGGCGCCTACTTTTTTAGCTGAACGGCGAGGCCTTCGCTGGCCACCAGGACTTGCGTCGCTTTGCCTTCGGACTTCATGAAGCTCTGGCTCGTTTCGCCTATCAAATCGAGGGCGCTATCGCTGCGATCCGGGTCATGGTGAAAAAGGGCCAGGTGCTTGGGCTCGGCCAGAACGCCGAGGCGCAGAACCTCGGTGACGATTGAGTGACCCCAGCCGAGCTTCGCCGGCATGTCTTCGGCGAGGTACTGGGAGTCGTGTATCAGCAGATCCACGCCGTCGGCGAAACGCGCCAGCCCCTCGATGGAGGTCTTGGCATTCGCGGCGGTGAGCTCGTTGTCCGTTAGGTAGGCGACAGAGGTGCCGTCGTCGTCGTCGATGCGGAAGCCCTGCGCACCGCCGGGATGGTTGAGCTGAATGCGTCGCACCACCGCCGAGCCAATGCGCCATTCAGCTTTGTCGGGGCGTGCGAGCTCGAGTCGCGCCGGGATATCGTCCACGCTGACTGGGAAATGAATATCGTTGAAAATATTCTGTTGGAACAATTCCTGAGCGTCGTTTGCCAGCGGGTACACGAACAGGTGTGTGTCACTCCGATAGAGTGGTCCAAAGAAAGGTAGGCCGAGCACGTGGTCCCAATGGGTGTGCGACAGCAACAGATGGACCGGCGTGGAGCGCCCCTGCTTGATAAGCGCGTTGCCAAGGGCTCGCATCCCAGTGCCAGCATCTAGGACCAGCGTGGAGTCGTCGGACAGCCGCACCTCCACGCACGACGTATTGCCGCCGTAGCGCACCGTGTGCGGGCCAGGTGCCGGGACCGATCCGCGAACGCCGTAGAAGGTGACCTGCATTACGGAGCCCGGACTCTATCAAGATAGTCGGCTCGCCCGGAATGAGAACTCACGGGGGGCGGGAAGAGGGCCGGGAAGAGGGCCGGGAAGAGGGCCGGGAAGAGGGCCGGGAAGGCCCGGGAAGAGGGCCGGAAGAGAGTTAGAAGCCGGCTGCAGTGGAGGGCAGGCTTGCGGGCAGGAGCGAGAATCAGCAGGGACCGTGGGCTGGGCGAGCCGAACGGGCGCCAGAATCCGCGGAAACAACGCGCCTTGGGGCAAGCTCAGGGTCGACGGATGCGAGGACCCGGGCTAGCTTTCGAGTCCATGTCGGTGCTCGCTCCGGGCCTGCTGGTCGCGTCGCCGCCTCCGGGTGATCCGAATTTCGATCGCTCGGTGGTGCTGCTTGCGGCGCACGGGCCGGAGGGTGCGTTTGGTTGGATCATCAACGGCAAGGAGCTGATGACGCTGCCGGAGCTGCTGGTGCGTTCCCAAGTGACCGAGGCGCCGCCCGAGATCTCGTGCTCCGTTAGGGTCGGTGGGCCGGTCTCGCCGGAACAGGTTTGGCTGGTCTATCCAAGCGACGAGCGGTTCACCGATCACGAGGGCCAGTTCGACGTGGGCACCGGCATCACCGCGACCGCGTCCCGCAAGGTGCTCGAGACGATCGCTTCCGGGACGGTCCCCCGCAGCCTGATCGCGCTGGTGGGCTACGCGGGCTGGGCGCCAGGTCAGCTGGAGAACGAGATCCGCACCGGCTCGTGGCTGCCGATCGACATCAGGACTTCGCTGTTGTTCGAAACCGAACGCGAGCAGGCCTGGGCCGCAGCCTATGGGTGCTTGGGCGCTACTCCGATTGCGTTCACGACCCGAACCGTGGGCTCGGCCTGAGCTTCAAGGGACCGACGATTCGCCGCATACGAGTGGTACGAAAATGCAGGGCGTCCCGGCGCGGTAGTGGAGCGAGCCCTTCTCGTCGCGTTCGCAGGTCACGAGCGATTGCGCCTCGGGACTGCCCACCGGCATGACCAGCCTTCCGCCCTCTGCCACTTGGGCTAGCAGGGCTTCTGGGATAGACGCGGCGCCGGCAGAAACCAAGATGCGATCGTACGGGGCGTGGGCAGGCAGGCCCAAGCTGCCGTCACTTTCGTGAAGGGTCACACTGCGCACGCCGATTCTTTCGAGCGTGCCGCGAGCGCGTCCCAAAAGCTCCGGTTGCCGCTCCACGCCGTGCACCTCGCGCGCCAGCCGAGACAGCAACGCTGCAGCGTACCCAGAGCCCGAACCTACCTCGAGGACCCGGTGCTGCCAGCGACAGTCCAGTTCATCGAGCATGATGGCGAGCATCGACGGTTGGCTGATGGTCTGGCCTTGGCCAATGGGCAACGCAGTGTCCTCGAAGGCCCGGTTCAAAAGCTCCGCGGGCACGAACGCTTCACGCGGAACGCTGAGAAAAGCTTCGAGAATTCGCGGATCAGTGACTCCCGCATGCTCGGTGATGAGCTTCACGAGAGCGGTCGCGGTTCGCCGACTGCCAATCTCGAGCCAGGGCGCCATGTGCCTTGGATGTAGGCCCTCCCGGCGAGGCATGCAATGGTGGCGGCGTTTTGAAGCCTCTAGCCCTGTCCATGCTTGGCGTGGCGCTTTGCGCCGCCCTGATCGGCAGGCCTCGACCCAGCCTTGCGCAGGCCGAGAAACCGCCGTCGCGTCGTGGCTGTCCGGGCGAGATGGCACGAATTGGCGGCTATTGCATCGACCGTTGGGAAGTGAGCACCGTCGATAAGGCGACCGGCGCAGCTCTCTCCCCCTACTACCCTCCCGCGCCCGCGCTGGTGAGCGAGGTCTGGCGCGGTTGGCTCGTGGAGCGCCGCGAGCTCGGGGGCGAGGCGGCGCGAGCCATGCCCTTGCCCAGCCTGAGCGAGCTGCAGCGTACGGGCAGGTTCGAAGCCAAAGCGAGGTCCCGTCCAGGAGTGATCCCCCAAAGCTACCTGTCTCTGCCGTTGGCTCGCCGCGCGTGCGAGAACGCAGGCAAGCGCCTGTGCTCGCAGGATGAATGGGTGAGCGCCTGCAAGGGTAGGCCTGCCCGCAAGCATCCCTACGGCGAGGCCTACCGCGCCGGCGTTTGTAATGTGTACCGTTTCATTCACCCAGCCGCAGTGCTGCATGGGTCGCCGTCGCTGGGGCATCGAGATCCGCGCCTCAACCTCGTGTACGAGGGCGAAACGCCACTGCTACGTCCAACGGGCGAGCTCGCCCGCTGCTCAACGACGTGGCAGGACGAGCGCCTTTACGACATGGTGGGCAACCTCGACGAATGGGTCGAAGAAGGCATGTTCCTCGGCGGCTTCTATGCGCGCTCGACCACCCAAGGCTGCGAGGCCAAGGTCACCTCGCACGCGCCCGCATATTACGACTACAGCACGGGAACGCGATGTTGTCGGGACGCGGACTAGTCTAGGGCCTGTCCCTGAATGCTGTCTCTCCCGTTACGTGCCCGTAACCTGCCCGTGCCCAAAATCCTGACGGCTCGTGAGCGTTCTCTGCTTGGGAGGCCGAGGTTCCTGGCGCGGGACTTTGGCCCGCGCGCGCCGCGCGCAGCTGCGCGCGCAGGCAAGGCCTACCCCATTCAAGGCACCTTACGGACCGTCGGGCACGGGCACGGGCACGCGAGCGCAGACGAATTCAGGGACACGCCCGAGCTTAGCTAGCTAGCTCGAACCTGCGTTCAGGCCCCCGCCTGCCAACGGCCAGCAATACTTGCGATCGTGGCAACCAAGTCCACCGCCTCGATGGGTTTGGTCAGGTGCACGAGAAAGCCGGCCCGAAGAGCGCGGATACGGTCCTCCGAACGCGCGAATGCCGTAAGCGCTACCGCTGGCAGCTTTCCTCCGCGAGCCTCGCCTAGAGCGCGTACCCGGCGCAGCAGTTCGAAACCATCGACACCGGGCATGCCGATGTCGCTGACGAGCACGTCAGGACGCTCGCGCTCTACTAGCGTCAGCGCCTCGTCTGCAGAAGGCGCGCTGAACACCGTGGCGCCGCACTCCCCGAGCACAGCTGCCACCAGATTGCTGGCATCTAGCTCGTCGTCAACCACCAGGACCCTTAGCCCGGAGAGGTTCGTGGATTTGAAGTCGGTGATGCTGGGCGATGGCGACGAACCGTGACGCCTTTCCAGCTCGTCGGGCTGACTTGCGGAGAGCGGGAGCTTGACCGTGATGGTCATTCCGTGACCCTTGCCAGAGCTCTCGGCTCGAACCGTACCGCCGTGGAGCTCGACCAGGTGCTTGACGATTGCCAAGCCGAGCCCCAAACCGCCGTGCTGCCGCGTCGAGGACGAATCCGCCTGACGGAAACGTTCGAAAACGTGCTTGAGAAACTCTGGACTTACACCCACGCCTGTGTCGGCGATGCTGAGCTCGACGTTCGAGTCGACCCTTTCGAGCAACACCCGCACGAGTCCGCCCCTGGATGTGAATTTGATCGCGTTCGATAGCAGGTTCCACACCACCTGCTGCAGGCGGGAGGCGTCAGCCAAGATGGGCCCGGCATCCCGATCCAACAACACCTCCAAGCGAAGGCCCTTGGCGGTAGCCGCAGGCCGCACGGTCTCGACCGCAGACTCGATGAAAGTGAACGGCGCCACTCGCTGCACCTCGAGCAGCATCTTCCCCGATTCGATTCGGCTCATGTCTAAGAGGTCGTCGATGAGCTTGTTCTGCATGCGCGCATTGCGCTCGATGATCTCTAGGCTTTTGAGCCACTCGTCGTTGCCGGAGACGCGAAGTCGGAGTACCCCGGCCCAGCCAAGGATAGCGTTCAGCGGTGTCCGAAGCTCGTGCGAGAGGACTGCCAGGAATTCATCCTTGGTCGCGCTCAAGCGCTCTGCCTCGGAGCGGGCGAGCCGCTCACTCAATCGGTGTGACGACGACGTCCCACCAGCCCGGACGTCCCCCGACGGTGAAGCAGCCAATGAACGTCCCAGTACCGCCGGCCGCAGCAGCGCCGACCGCCGCCCGCGCGGCTTCACGATCTTCGGCTTGCCAGAAGTCTATCCACGAGCTGCCGACGACGTCGCGCGGGTCGTCGATTTGCAGCGATCTGCAGCCGCCCTCGCTGATCCACAACAAGGTGCCGTCCACACTCAGGGTCTTGATGCAGTCGCGGCTACTTTCGATGATGGTGCGGTTGAATTGCTCGCTTTCGCGCAGCGCGTCCGCGGTGCTGCGACGCGCCGCAACGTCCTCAATTACGCCGACGAATCGCAGAGGCTGACCGCGCGCATCGCGAATCAGGGTCACGGTCGTAAGACTCCAAATAGCGGCGCGGTCTTTGCGTAGGTAGCGCTTCTCCAGGGAGTAGTCCGTGATGTCCCCGGCGAGCAAGCTGCGAATGTGCGCCTCGGTCACGGCGGCGTGATCCGGATGCGTGATATCGCGAAAGCTTACCCGCAGCATCTCGTCGCGCCCGTAACCCAGAATGTCGGCGAACTTTTGGTTCGTGCTTAGGAAACGCCCATCCAGCCCGGCAATGGCGATGCCGACGGCGGCCTGCTCGAAGGTGCCGCGCAAGAGCTCCTCGCTCTCCCGCAGCGCCTCCTCCGCGGCTCTTCGTGCCGAAATGTCCTGCACGACGCCGATCATTCCGAGGACCTTGCCGTCGACTGCGTACGTCGCGCGGCCCCGTGCGGCGAGCCAGCAGTCGTCACCTGCAGGGCGAGTGACCCGATACTCGATATCGTAATCTGACCGCGACGCGATAGCCTCTTCGACAGCGAGGCGCGCGGGCTCGCGATGCTCCTCGTGCAGCAGGTCCCGCAGGCGCGCCCAGCTGATGGGCGTGGCCGCGGGCAGGCCGAAGATCAGCGAGGCTCGCTCGCTCAAGGTCACCACATCCGTGGCGGCATCCCAACTCCAATCGCCGAGCTTGCCGGCGGAAAGCGCTACCTGCAAACGCTCTGCGTTCTCTCGCGATTCCTGCTGCGAGCGCAGCAACTCCTCCTCTGCTCGCTGCCGCGCAGAAAGGATGCTCCTGGCATTCTGCAGCGCGACCGAACGAAGTAGCTCTTCCTCCGCGTCTAGCGGCGTCACTCGACCCCGAGCCTCCGCGCAGCGAGCAACGTGCCTTCCACGCGGGCCCTCACCTTTGCGAACGCGACCTCACGCGTCGTGGACACGTCATCACAGAAGGGCGAAAAGCCGCAGTCGTCCGTGGTTCCAAGCTGGCTTATCGGAATGTACCCCGCCGCTTCCAGGATGCGGCCGCACACTTCTTCGGGCGTCTCCAGCCGAGGATCGATAGGGGCGACGACGCCCACGAACACGCGCTGCTCTGGCTTCAAGTATCTTTGAATGATCTTTAGCGCGTGCCGGCGATCCTTCTCGCCCGCCAGCGCGACGTAAAAATTCCCGACCATGAGCTCGAACAGGCTGGGCAAGAGCTCCGCGTAGTCGACCTCCGCGCTGTGAGTCGAGTCCCGGTCGCCACCGGGGCACGTGTGGACGCCGAGAAGTTGCCGCTCGGCAGCGGTGAACCGCCTGAGCATGAAGTTGTTAAGCTCTGAAGCAGCGAGCTCGTCGGGTCGATTTTCATCGCCAGCCGGCCTTCTGTGAAATCGACCTGCACCTTGCAGGCGCCCTTCTCCAGACAGCGTCGAATTTCCAGCTCCGACTCGCGCAAGAGGTCGTCGATGAACTGGTCTCGCGAATAGCCCGGCAGGGGTTGCTCTGGGTACATCAGGCTCAGCGCCGACGGGGAGATCACGGCCTGCTTCACGGGCCGCGACGCGAAACGCCGCGCCACCTCCAAGTATTCATCGGCGTAGCGGCGGTAGCGAAACGGCCCGCTAGTGAGACGGGGCATGCGCCGTGAGTGCCCCGCTGCAAACCGGATAGTGAAGCCGTCGGGCGCGGTATTGGACAGGCCGTGCACGCTATAGGTCCAGAAGTTATGGTACTTGCGCTGCTCGCCGTCGGTCACTACCGGTGAGCCCGTCGCTTCGAGCTCCTGGATCGTCTGCCGAATTGCTTCCTCGTAGAGGGGCGCCAGGAGCTGGTCCGAGTCGTCTCCCGCGGCGTCGATCGCCGCGATCAGCGAGGGCGGCCTGGGAATGCTTCCGATAGCCTCCGTGGGAATCATGGCTCGCATCCTAAGCCCTCTGCCGCCTGAAACCGAGCCGCCGAGGGCAGCGATAGCGCTCCAACGGTAGCCCGGGGCCTGCCTTTGGTTTAGACGCGTTCGACGGCTACGCGCTCGGCGTGAGCAGCTTCGAAAAGCGCTCCAGCAGGCGTCTCGAGCGAGTAAGTTTTCGGGCGTCTTCCTCTAGCGCCGCCAGGGCAGCACGCTCCAGGGTGCGTGGGGCTGGGAGCCCGCTGAGCTCCCAAAAGCCGGCTCCACGAGCCAACAGGTCGCTCGTTAGCCCCTCGACCAACTCGGCTGCGAGATGATAGTCCGCGCGCGTGACCAGCCGGATCCAATGTGACGACAATCTCGGCGTCACGAAGGGCACGCGAAAGATGAACGGCCGACGGTCCATCAGCGCAGCTATGCGCAGCAAGATCTGGATACCGGAGAGCGCTTCGGGCCCCGGCAGGTCCCAAGCTGCGCTTTCCCGAAGCGGCAAACGGGCTGCGGCCGTGAGCGCTGCCACGACGTCTTCAACAGCCACCGGCTCGCTCCGATGTCCCAACCACGCAGGCAAGACCATCGCTGGCAGGCGAGCCGCGAGATCCCGGACGATCGTCCAAGAGGCGCTACCCGAGCCCACGCTCATGGAAGCCCGGAGCTCGAGGCAGGGCACCTTGGCTGCACGCAGCAGCTGCCCCGTTTCGAGACGCGCCCGCAAGTGGTTGGATGGTTCGCCGGCCGGCTCCACGCCTCCCAAGTAGACAATGCGCTCCACACCCGCGCCCTCGGCAGCGCTCGCGAAAGTCTCGGCCGCTTCGCGCTCGCGCTCGACCAAGCCCGGCGTGGTGTCGCTCATGCCGTGTACGAGATAAAACGCTACGTTGCAGCCTTCCAAAGCTCGGGCGAGCGCCGCTCGGTCGTGGGTGTCGCCTTCGACCCATTCGCGCTCCGGGAACAGCTGACGAGCGCGCGCGGCTTTACGCGTGAGACAGCGCACCGTAAAGCCGTCGTCCGTGAGCGGAGAATACAGGTGCGTCCCTATGAATCCGGTCGCTCCCGTCAACAATGCTCGCGCCACGACTCGACCTTGGTACATTCGCGAGCCCGAGTCACGCTGATACCCAGGCGGACGGAGGTCCGCGACTTGGAAGGGGCGCGGCGCATGCACGCCCCGGGCTAGGCGCGTAAGCGCCCCGTTCGAATCTGAGCGAGGGTGAAACGACCCAGTACGTTGCGCAGGGGCTGCTCGGCGGCCTTGGCCGACTCGCCCTGCAGTAGCAGCTTGGGTACGCCGCCCTCGACTACAGCGCGGATCTCCACCAGGTCGAGCTTCTGACGTCGAGCCACGTCTGCGAGCTCCGTGAAGAGGGCCGGCGGCAGGCGACCGCGATTGAGCGTCAATTCTCCGTTCCGCGCCGAAATTCGAAACAGCTCGGTGGCGAGCCACAGGCCCCGCACGATCGGTAGCAGAAGCACACCGAGCAGGAGAGCACCGAGCAACAGCCACATAGTGAGGGTTCTTCCGGCTCAGGCGATTCCGGCCGCGCCCAGCACTTGAACCAGCCGAGCGAGCGCGCCGTCCAGCTCTCCCGCCAGCCGCTCCGCATTCTCCGGCTCGGACCAACGTGACCAAGAAAGCACCAACAAACGTTCCTTCTGACGGTCGGGCGAGGGTAGCGTGCGAAACGTGACCACCGAATGGTCAGCTTCGTCCCAACGCAGCGCCACGTCGCGCCCTTCCGTGTGAGCCAGCACGACTCCGCTCATGCTGCCACCGCTGCCGAGTGTGATGCGGTAGCGCGAGCCGGCGGCACCGATCGCCGCTCCGGCCTTGCCGAGCCAGGCTCCCAGGGCATCTGGCAACGTAAAGAAGGCGTGCGCCGCCTCCGCCGAAGTAACGGCTGGCTTCACTAGCCAAACCGTCTCGCGCTTCTGCCCCGGGTAGCGCTCCAGGTAGTGAGCCAAGGTGCCGAGCGCAAGCCGCCATGATGACTCCGTGCCTTGCTCCTCGTCGTCCTCGAATGGCGCCGAGTGCGACAGCTCGACCTCCCCCTGTCTCACTTCGAAGCGCACGCGCGATTCGCCGTGCCCGAACACGACGCGCCTTCCTTCGAGCAGCTCCAAAACATCCAAGCGAATGGAAACGCCCAGATCCGGCCAGCCGAGACCCAGCGTCTCCCCCGCCCGCACCGCCCCGGTCACCTTATCTGCTTGCCACCCGGCAATTCCGGCGGGCGTAGCGCAAGCCAGCCAAAGCGCGTCGACTGGCCCGGGAATTTTCTGTGAAATTCGAATAGTTTTCACGAGTCTCGGTCCCGAGTAGCACAGGAAACGCGCCCCGCGTACAGTGTGGCTTAAGGGTACGTCAACTCAGCGCATGAAACCCAAGCATCCCAACTCCAAGGGTAGCCGCGGCTTGCGGGCGGTCTTGCCTTTCGCGGCGGTAGTGACCGCTGCGGTGACGCTGGCAGGATGTTCTGCGGCGGGCACGGAGCCCATCGGCCGCGCTGACACAGCCATCGCCGGTGGCACCGCGGACGGCACGCATGAGAACGTCTTTCTCCTGATATCCCACCAACAGGATCGAGGCGGCCTTTGCACGGCTACGCTGATCGCTCCCAACTTGCTACTCACCGCTCGTCACTGCGTTTCACCAGGTGGTGGGGACCACGTGCTCTGCGGCGAAGCCGTGCTGGGTGAGCCCTATCCGGCGAGCGCATTCGTCGCGACCAACGCGGCCGTCCCAACTGACGGCAGCGCCTTCTTCCGGGTCACGAAGGTGCAGGTGCCGGTGCAGGGCGAGGATACCTGCGGTTATGACATCGCACTGATCGTCTTGGCGGAGGTGGTGCCACCCCATATCGCCGAGCCTGCCATACCGCGCATCGACTTGGAGGTCGTGCCGGGCGAGGCGTACACGGCAGTCGGTTACGGAGAAGACGAAACGGGCGCTTCTACCGGTAGCCGGATGCGGCGTGAGGGCCTGAGCGTGGCGTGTGAACCTGGCAGCTGCGGCTCGGGAGTAGAATCGACCGAGTTCCGGGGCGAGGCTGGGATTTGCTCGGGGGATTCGGGCGGGCCGGCGCTAGATGCAACCGGCAAGGTGGTCGGAGTCGTATCTCGGGGCAGTGAGGATTGCGGCACGCCGGTCTACGGCACCGTCACGGCTTGGCGAGGCTTTCTCGTGGAAGCGGCGAAGGAAGCGGCCATCGCAGGAGGCTACGCACCTCCGTTCTGGGTAGCGACCGGCAAGAGCGATCCGCCACCCGGCGCTCCGGGTGGCGGCAACGCCGGTGCCGGTGGATCGAGCGGCAGCGGAGAGCCGGGCGCCGAGGGCGAAGCCTGCAGCGTCAGCGCTTCCTGCCGGCAAGGTCTACTCTGCTACGCTGAGACCGCGGCGCTAGAGGAAGCCGCCTGCGTGCGCCAATGCGGCTCGACCTCCGAGTGCAGCGCCGGACAGGTCTGCGAAGACTTGGGGCCAGCCTCCGGTTGCGTCTCTCCGCGAGGCGGCGGTGCCGATGAGAGCGGATGCGGCGTCGCAACAAGCGCTCCGCCCGGTGGCTTCAGAAGCTCAGGCCTAGCCGGGCTGGCGCTTTGCATTGCGTGGCTCAGCTCCCGGCGGCGACGTCGCAGCGTCGGCTAAACATCCCGTAACTGAGGGATTTCTTTGCCGCAAAGCCGCAGACAGCTTCGCTCTCGCAGACTGCAT